>Ga0105047_10000106_pt1 | contig 112591 bp, 106 predicted proteins | sample MAT04_FD_78384 | JGI IMG/M metagenome (GOLD analysis project Ga0105047, IMG submission 78384) | Freshwater microbial communities from Lake Fryxell liftoff mats and glacier meltwater in Antarctica - MAT-04 (megahit assembly) | ecosystem: Environmental > Aquatic > Freshwater > Ice > Liftoff... | reverse complement strand
TCGGCGAGCTACCGCCCGGTCTAACCGCCGGGAATGGGTTAGACGAATGTGTGCCGCCTGAAGGGAAACTCTCAGGAACAGAACTCGGCCTACAGGGCTGCTCCGGTTTTTTTGAAAGTTGAAGTCGATGGCGGGTTCCGCTGTGGTTCGGAGTTCAGCTGGCGCCTTTCAGATAGCCCTTGCGAAATCTCCCGCTCGAGGGTCGCGCGGTCGAGGTCCTCTGGCGGCTCGAGGACGACCATGTGGATCAGGGACTCCGTGGTCCGCAACAACATCTGCCCGACGAACTTCAGCTCGGCCGGATCTCGCCCCGGGTAGGAGCGGCAAAACTCGAGAGCATCCATTCGAAGATCGCTCGGGCCGCGGGGCTGTCTTCCGGACGGTGCGCGAGCAGCGCGAACTCGGCGTGCAGCAATCGAAGACGATCAGGGACGAGATGACTGCCGCGGGCTTCGTGCTCGACGAAGAGCACCGACTTCTCGCGTACCAGAACTTCCTCGTCTTCAAGTGAATCGGCCACGGGTCTTCGCCCGAGGAAGGCCGGCCCTCCGAAATGATCGCGATTGGCCAACGGGACTACAGAACGAGGCTGCGACTTCAAGACACCGCCGTCTGGCCGGGATTTCGCGGCGCGGGCGACAGGTCCGTCTTGAAAGCAGAGATCACGTCTTCGACGAACGGATGATCCGCCCGCACCTCAGCGCGAATCTTTGCGATCTCGACGTCGACGATGTCCGTCAATGCCCGCCGCGCCAGCTCGTTCGGTGATGCGCGCCAGATCCCTTCCACCGCCTCCACCGCACCCTCGCAATAGAACCGGCCAATCGCCGACAGGCACTTCGTGCAGAACGCGCCCAGGCGACGGCGTACAAGCACCGCGAGGAACAGCTTGGCCACGACGCACTCGCCGGTCTTCGAGTCGACAATCGTGATGCCGTCGCCACTGAAGTCGATGAACATCTTCTCGCCGGCAAAGTGCACTGAGCCCCACCCGCGGCGATTCGGGTCGAGAAACTACAGGCAGTAGCCGGATGACGGATTGCAGAACTTCCCCGGCGGGCAGGCGATGCCGCCGTTGATGCAGTTGGGCCCGCACCAGCCCCCCGAGCTCGACGGCTCGCAGGTGTAGCCGATGCGGCAGGTGCTCAACCCCATTCCGCTGCAGGGCGTCTTGCAGGTGCTCGCGCTGAGATTCCCGACGGGAGAGGCGAACACCTCGGTGATGCAGACCGCGCCCGACGGACACGCCATCGACGCCGAGCAGTTCGCCGTGCAGTAGCCGTTGCGATAGCCAGTGTTGCCGAAGGTCGGCGAGACGTCCTTGATGCAGACGCCTCCGGTGATGCCTGCGCATTCCGCGTTGCTGTTGCAGGTCGAGCCCACGACCGCCGTGCCGGCATCGACTTTCGGCAGCGGGTCAATCCAACAGACCGGCTGCCCGTTCGCCGTCTGGTTGCACGCGTAGCCCGCACGACAGGGCGCAGAGCCGCTTCCGCATTCAGGAGAACAGAAGACGTCGGCCTCTCCGTACGCCGAAGCCACCTGAAGGCACTGCGTTCCGCCGCCATTGGGCCCCGCGCCGCGGGGACACGAGGGCGCTCCGTAGCAAGGCAAGGTGCAGAACCCGCCGGTGTAGGTCGCGCTGCCGCTGGTCGTCGTTCGCTTGCAGAAGGCGCCACGGCCCAGCGGCGCGCACTGCGTGTCGGATGTGCAGCCATCGCCCACGCGCACGCCGACCATCGTGCACGCCTTGTTGATGCACGCCGTGCCCGTCGGGCACTGGGTGCAGAAGTTCGAGCCGCAGACCCCCGCCAGCACGCCCGGATTGCAGATGTCGGTGTTGCAGCAGCCGTCGCACGTCGTCGCGTTGCACGGATTCGAGCGGCACACGCCCAGCTCGCACCGGCCATTGGCTGGACACGTCTTGCACGCCAGCGCGTAGAGGCCGCACGCCGTGGCCGACTGCTGAGGGAAGCGCACGCAGCTCGCGCCCTGACAGCAACCATCCGTACAGGTCGCCGGGCTGCACCCTGCTGCGCCTCCTCCGCCACCCATGCCCGAGCTGCCGCCCATGCCCGAGCTGCCGCCCATGCCCGAGCTGCCACCCATTCCCGAGCCGCCGCCGATGCCCGAGCCGCCGCCGATGCCCGAGCCGATGTGCCCGCCGTCGGGGAGCTTCAGCGAGTAGATCTGCGTTCGCCCGCACGAGAGGAACACCACGCACAGCAGCGCTGCGGTTCGGGCGAGGGGTGTCAAAGGACGGGAATCCTATCCGGTCTCGGCGCCCTCGCACCTCCTGACCGCCAGCACAGCTGCCTCAAGGTGTCTCGCCGCGCGGCGCGCCGGGCTAGAAACGCGCCCGTGGACAGTCGCCCGATCGATGGAAAGCGGCCTCGCCGCCGGAACCAGCTCGACGGCGCGCGATGTCGCGCGATGTCGCGCCTCAACCTGCGGTGATGCACTAGGGTGCCGCGGCCATGGAAAGCAGTGGGCTGCTCTCGATTCTTCCGCTTGTGATCGCCGCGCTCGTTCCAACCAGCCTGGTCGTTTCCGCCTTTCTGATTTCGCGGCAACGGGTCCAGTCATTGAGCGTCGCGGTCTTCGTGACGAGCCTCGCCGCCGGGCTGACGTACCTGGCGGTCGCGCTGCACCCGCTGCTCGTCTTCTACGGCTTCGACGCGCGAACGATGGCGCGCGACGCGGCGATCAACGACATCGTGCAGCTCGACCTCGCCTCGAGCGCCATGTTCGTCCTCGTCTCGACGCTCGCCGTCGTCGTCGTCCGGTACTCGCGCGCCTACCTGGCCGGGCAGCGCGAGCTCGACCGCTTTGCGCGCGCCCTCTTGTTGACTGTCGCGTCGGCGGTCGTCGTCATCACGTCGAACAACCTCGCTGTGCTCGTCGTCGCGTGGTTTGCCACCGACGTCGGCCTCCACCAGTTGCTCACGTTTTTCCGAATGCGCCGCCAGGCGTCATCGTGGCGCACAAGAAGTTCCTGCTCAGCCGGGTCGCAGACGCGTGTTTTGTCTCGTCGATCGTCCTCATCGGCGGCCAATACGGGTCGCTGCGAATCGACGTCATCAACGAGGTGGCGCGAACCGCCAACGGGCTCTCGCCATCGCTTCATCTCGCCACGATTCTTCTCGTCTTCGGGGTGCTGCTGAAGTCCGCGCAGATCCCCTTCCATGGGTGGATGCAGTCGGTGATGGAAGCGCCGACACCGGTCTCCGCGCTGCTTCATGCGGGTGTCGTGAACATCGGCGGCTTCGTGATGATTCGCCTCGCCCCACTGATGGGCCAGGCGACGATCGCGCAGAGCATTCTTCTCGGCGTCGGGCTCGGCACCACCATTATTGCCACGCTCGTGATGACGACCCGCGTCGCCGTCAAGGGGGCGCTCGCCTGGTCCACGATCGGCCAGATGGGCTTCATGCTCGTGCAATGCGGGCTCGGCGCGTGGCACCTGGCGTTGATGCACCTGCTCGCGCATTCCTTCTACAAAGCGCACGCGTTCTTGAGCGCGGGCTCGGTCGTTCAGCAGTGGCGCGCGGCCCACATCATCCACCACCCACGCGTTCGCATCTGGCATCTGCTGGCCGGCATGGGCGTGCTGGCCGTGTTCGTCGCGCCCTACTTCGCCACCCACGTCTTTCCCGAGCTTCACGTGCCCGAGGCGATTCCACCGCTCACGCTCATTCTCGGCCTCAGCCTCGTCCCCATGCTCGGTCGAGCCATCGCTGCGGGCCGGCGTCCGTTCTTCTTCGCGCTCGCGTTCACGCTGGGCGCTTCCGCTGCGTACTTTGGATGGCACGCCGTGTTCGAGGTCATCGCCCCGCAGCTCAATGGTGGGTTCGAGGCCTCGTCGGCCCAGTGGACCGTGGTGGTCGCTGGGCTGGGCGTCCTCTTCGCCGCACAGACGCTGCTTCAGGCGAGCCCCAACGGCTGGTTCGCGAACCGGGTGCAGCCGCATCTGGTCAGCGGGCTCTACATCGATGACTGGGTGACCCGCGTCACCTTCCGTTTATGGCCGCCCGCAGTCCGATGACGCAGCTCGAGGCCCAACTGGAGGCTGTGATCGAACGCGCGTGCGCGAGCATCGCGCCGTCGTGGCCGCTCGACCGGTTCATCGCGGTGAATCCGTTCTGGTCGCGCACCGACAAACCGCTGCCCCGGGTCGCCGGAGATCTCGCCGCCCTCTCAGGGGCCCAGCTGCTCATGCCGCGCGCCTGGTACGCCGAAGAATGGCGCGCGGGGCGGCTCCAGGCCGCTCACCTTCGCGAGGCCATTGCCGAGAGAGGCAGTCACATCACCGTCGACGACCTCGTCGCGAGCTTCTGGATCCGCGAGCCCACTTCCTCGCGGCGGCCGCTCGTCGTCGACGTGCTGCAGGCTCGCCTTTGTCGATGCGATGGGGCTGTTCTTCGCGGGCAATCTCCTCCGCGATGCATTCAGTGAAGCCGCCAACCCCTCGACCCATCACGATCGCGCCGGGCTGAGCGCCGCTGAGGACAAGGCGCGGCTGCCGAGGATCACGGGTGACGTCAGCGGGGGGCCAGTCTCGCCGGCCGACCTCTGCCAGCTGGCCGAAGGGTTTCTGCGAACGATTGGGCTGACGAACCACTTCGCGCGCGTCGTCCTGCTGATCGGACACGGCGGTGAAACGAAGAACAACCCGCATGCCGCCGGGCTCGATTGCGGAGCGTGCTGTGGCCAGCCCGGAGACACCAACGCCCGCGCGGCGGCCGCGCTTTTCAACGACGAGCACATCCGCTCAGGCCTTTCAGCGCGGGGCATCGAGATTCCGAAGACCACCCTCTTCGTTGCGGGGCTTCACAACACCACCACCGACGGCGTGACGCTCTTCGTCGAGAGCCCGGCATCGGATCACCAGATTGACCTCGTCGAAGCGCAGAACGTCCTCGAGCGTGCGGGCGTTGCGACGCGGCGCGAGCGTGCGCCGTTGCTCGGTCTGGGTGGGCTCTCGGACGAAGGCCTTCAGGCTGCGATGGAACAGCGCGCGAGGAACTGGGCCGAAGTGCGCCCCGAGTGGGGCTTGACCCGGAATGCGGCGCTCATCGTGGCGCCTCGCGAGCGCAGCCGGCACATGACCTTCGAAGGCCGCGCCTTCCTTCACGACTACCGGTTCGAAGACGACAAGGACCACGCGATCCTCGAAGCGATCATGACGGGGCCGCTGGTCGTCGCCCACTGGATCAACTTCCAGGACTACGCGTCAACCGTCGACAACGTGCGCTACGGCTGCGGTGACAAGGTGCTCCACAACATCGTCGGGGGGCACCTTGGCGTGTTCGAAGGCAACGGCGGCGATCTGCGCATCGGGCTGTCGCTGCAATCGCTGCACGACGGCGAACGCTGGGTTCACGCCCCACTTCGGCTCGCCGTGTTCATCGAAGCTTCACGCGCGGCCATCGATGGCGTGCTCGAGAAGCACCCGAAAGTGAAGGGCCTCGTCGACAACGAATGGCTCCACCTGTTGCAGCTCGACGCGACCGGACGCGCACTCTTCGCCAGGAAGCGCAACGGGTGGGCGCAGCACGAAGAGCCGCCGTTGGAAGCGGTGTAGCGCACGGAAGAGGCCTTCAGGCACGGCGGCCGCGGACGCCGCTCACGTCGCGCGCAAAGGCGAGCAGCGCTGGGGCCCCCTTCCACGTGAAAGGCACCGACCGTCCGGATCGTCAACGTCCACAAGTCCGAGCGTGATGACCGCGGCCGCATCGAGGTCGAGTACGTCGGCCGCGCCGTTTTCCGGATCGAGAGCGTCTACCTCGATCCGATCGTCTCGAAGAAGCTCCAGGTCCTCCTCGATTGACCGCAGGGCTGCGGCAAGACCGTCCTCGCGCGCTCGATCGCGGACAGTCTCGGCATGGTGTTGGTGTTCTTCCGCGTGGGAAGTCGCGATCATGTCCAAGAATCCCATCGCGCGCGTCCTGTTCAAGCGCTACGACATCGCGACGCCCGCCCACGTCTAAGTGGACTCCCACTCCACCACCAAGCCACGGAGCACCTCTTCAACGTCGTCTTCGGTTTCGAGCCGGTGCTCGGCGGTCCCGCGGCGATCGACGATGCTCAAGACGAACCCGCCCGCCCTGTCGTCGTCGATCCGCACAGCCGAGATCTCATGGTCGTCGGCGCCGACGACGTTGACGACGCGGCCCCACCGGCCGAGCGGGGCGGTCAAGGCCCACCACTGGGCGAACGTCACGACCTCGGGTGGCGGCGCCGCTTCGATGAGCCCGAGCCGTGGATCGGTCAGACACTCGAGACGAAGCTCTTCATACTCATGCTCAGTCACCATGAACTTGCGCCATGTCAGACTCCGGGCGCGGGATCCGAGATGAACGGCGCGCGCGCGGCCACGCTGAAAGACCTCGTTCAAGATGGCTCGAGGCGGAAACGGACGCCCCGGTCGCAGGAGCCCGGCGATGTCGCTGGCCAGGGTCGCCACGGAGACACGCTCGGGCACGCCCGTGATGGCCTTGCACGAGAAGTGTTCGGCGATCGAGCGCTTCACGACCTTCATGAGGTTGTCACGGTCTGTGGCGGGAGGACGGCAGCCCGGTGAAGCTGCCACCTCCGACGGACGACGACGTCGCCCGGGTGCTGCACCGGGCGTTGGGGCAGGCGAAGCCCAACGAGGTCTGCGAAGGTTGGGCTAGAGGCGAGCCCCGACGCGGCTGAAGAAGGCGGTGCCGTCTGCCGAGACCACCCAAAGCACATCGGAGTCGCTCTCTGAGGCATCGACGCCGACCAGCTTCGCGCTGGTGCCGATGGGGATGACCTCGGTGGTGATGGTCGCTGCGGTGCGCGTGATTCTTCGCACCAGGCCATTGTCGCCGACCGCGATCCACGTCTTGGTTCCTGCCAGGTGCGCCACGTCATTGAGCACTTCGCCCTGCGCCAGCGGAACCGTGGTGGGAAACGAAACTCCGTAGTCGACCGACAGAGAAATGCCAGCCGGGCCGATGGCGATCGCCTCACCCAGACCGTCTTTCTTGAGCGCGAGGGCCGTCAGCGAGGACCCGGCCCCATTGAGCAGGTTGACCCGCCCACTGCGGCGCATGGTCGCGGGCGATCGCCTGTTCGCGAGCGCGGCCCAGTAGCACCGAGGAGGATCCTCGGCTACCGGGCGAGCCCGTCGCGAAATGCACTCAGCGCCGCAGCCAGCTGCAGCTTTGCCGCCTGCACCGCCTGCCGCATCAGCAACGCCTGCACGCGCGCCGACAGCTGAGGCGAGATGGCGACGAGGTCGAGCTTGAGCGTAATCGCCTCGAGCAAGTCTTCGAGCGCGTCGCCGGGACTCGCAGTCAAGAGCAGGTCGGGCTTGAGCGGCACGAGCCGTTCGACGAGCTCGTGCCAGTCGGGGAAAGACGTATCGATGACGACGACGTCGGCGACCTCGAGCCGCAGGTCTTCCGGCCCCGCCAAATCCGTCTCGACGCCGTCTGCCTTCAGCCGCTCGACGGCCGCCTCGGAGCCGACGACCAGCACGCTGCCCCACGCGCCCGCGCGAATCGCGAGCTCGTACGCGGCCAGCTGCTGCTCGAGCGCGTGCCACACCTGGTCGGGCACCGTCTTTCCTTCCCCGAGAAACCGCGCTGCCTCGAGCGCCATCTGCTGCGATTCCTCACTTCCCTTCACCCGTTCCGTTCGGCGATCCAGCGCCGCCCGCACCTTCGCGCGCACGACGCCAATTTGATCGAAGGGCTTCACCACGTAGTCCGACGCGCCAGCGGCGAACGCGGCAATCACCGACTCGGCGCTGGCGTAGCCCGTAATCAGAATCGCCTCGATCTCGGGCCGCAGCTTCCGCGCCTCGACGATGAGGTCGATGCCGCCCATGCCCGGCAGATTCTTGTCGGTGATGAGCAGGTCGAACCGCTGCGCCTGCAGCAGGTACATCGCCGCCTCTGCCGTCGGGGCGGTCTGCACGCTCAAGCCCGGCTCGCGCGACAGCAGCCTCGCGAACAGCTCGCACACGGTCGGCTCGTCGTCGACCACCAGCACGCATGAGACGAGGGTCGCCATTGGTTCGACGAGGATGACACACCCAACGCTCAAATCGGGTCGTCGAGAAACACGGGGCGGAGGTCGGTGACCTGCCCGAAAGTGGCGCTGAAGCGATCGGCCGTCGACAGGTTGTCGCCGCCCAGCACGTACCCGAAGTCGATGCGAATCGTTTCCTGGTTGAACTGCGGCAGCAGAATTCGCAGGCCCATGCCCAGCGTGTGCGTCACGCTGACCCGCCCGTCGAAGGCCGAGCCCGCGTCATAGAAGAGGACGAAGCCCACGAAGATGGTGCTCAGCTCGAAGGCGCGCGTGCGGTACTCGATGTTGGCGAGGAACAGGTTCTTCCCCTTCAGCAGCTCTGCCGGAGCGCCCCGTAGCCCCTGGCCCCCGCCCAGCAGTACGACCCGGTTGTCGAGGTCGTCCTTCTTCACGTCGTAGACGAACCGCGTGACGAGCCGGCCGCCCTCGAACGGCGGCGACACGTTCACCAGCTCAGCGGCGATGTGGCGATTCACGACGGGGCCGCCCACGACGAACCGCGCCGCTGCAGCGATGGTGCCGGTGAGCACATTCTCGTTGGCGCTGAGCCAGCGGTAGCGAACGGACGCGCCGGCTTCGACGAAGTGCGTCCGGGTGAAGGTTGGAATCGCGTACCGCACCCCACCCTGCACCAGGGGCCCGACCTGGTAGTCCTCGGCCAGCTGAAACGTGTCGATGTTTCGCAGCACGCGGAAGTCGGCGGTGAAGAAGCGGACCTTGGCGAGGATGTACGTCGCGTCTTCCGTGCGCGGCAGCACGTCGGCCTGCAGCAGGGCGAGCTGGCTCTCGTTGAGGTTGCTGCCCGTTGGCGCGCCGTACTGCACCGAGTAGCCGCCCACCGACGCCGTGACGTCCGTCTTCCAGGTGCGGCCGAAGCTGCGCGTGACATCGGCGGCCGCGTTGAAGTTGCGCACGTCGTAGCTCAGCGGCACGCGCACGGACTTGTCGGGCGTCGTCACGTCGCAGATGCGCGCGCCGCAGAAGACGCGACGGGTCCGGTAGTTCCACCCGCCGCCGACGTTGAAGCCCCACTGCTGGGCCAGCGAAGTCATCGGTAGGCCGAAGGCGACCTCGCCAGTGGAGCCTTCGATCGCTCCAGTTTGCCGGCTGATGATGATGCCAGCCGTTTCCCCGAACGAGAGGTGGGTGCCGAACAGCCGGCGCTCTTGAAACAGCTGCGAGATGGTCAGCGTGTCGAGGCGCAGCAGAAAGTCGATCAGCACCTGCTGGTTGCGGCCGAGGAAGTTCTGCTCGGTGGGCCGCAGCCGCAGCAGCTGCAGCAGGCTGCCAACGACGACGAAGTCGCTGTTGAGGCGCAGGCTCCAGCGGTCTTTCGTCACCACCAGCAGGGCGATGCCACCGTCGTGGCCTTTGAGCGGGATGATCTTCGCGACCGCAAAGATGAAGAGCCTGCGGAGGATGCGCTCGGTCTCGGCGATGCGCGTCTCGTCCCATGCGTCACCGACCTCGAGCAGCACCTCGCGGCGAATGACGCCCTCGCGGGTGCGGATGTGAAAGATGTTGAGGAGGTTCGGCCAGGGGTCCGACTGCGAAAAGACTTCCTCCGCGGCGATCAACACCTCTTCGACTTTCTTCCCCGCAGGCTGCGGCTCGACGCTGCGGCCCGGGTACTGCGCCAGCGCCCATTCGACCAGGCGCTGCTCGTAGACGGCCTCGCCTGATTCGGGTGCAGCAGCAGCGAGGACCAGCGCGAGGGCCGCGAACACAGGGTCGCGGACCTTACGAGAAAGTCAGGCCTCTTGAGGCCAGACGTTAGGGCTTCTTGACGACGAAGCTCACCTTCGCGTCGGCGGTCGGGGCCGCGTTGGTGGCGACGAGGTACGCCTGCGCCGTGTAGTCGCCGAACAGCTGCTCGCCGCCGCGGGTCGAGAGGGTGACGTCGGCGGTGTAGACCTTCGACTGGCCGGGAGCGAGCGTGACGCTCGTCAGCGACAGCGTGCAGAACCGGTTCTCGGACAGCGAGCGCGCGACCTTGCCCGCCGAATCGACGAGCTTGAGGTCGAACTGGCAGCCGCTGTTGAACTGGAACACTTCGGACTTCGTGCCGCTGTTGGTGACCGTGTACGTCGCCTTCGCCACCGCGGTGACATCGTTACCCGGGCACGGAGTGGTGATGCAGTAGATGGTGTTCGGCTGGTTCACGTAGGTCGCCTTGTCGAGCTTCAGCACGCCCTTCACGCCAGTGACCGCAGGAACCGCGACGCCGTTCACCTTCGCCGACTTCAGCAGGAACTTGCCGTCGTACGTGTCGATCGCGATCAGGCCCACGCCCGGGGCGAAGGTCAGCTCGGTGAACGCGGGTGGCTGGCAGCGCGCGGTCGGCGACGGTTTGCGGTCAAACACGATGCTGCGCGCGCCCGTGAAGGTGCCGGCCGGGGTGGTGAGGGTGACGTTGGTCGCCGAGCGCTTCACCTTGTAGGCGTTGCACGCGCCCTCGCCCCAGCTCCACGGCGTCACCGCGTAGCCGAAGCGCAGGAACGCTTCCCAGGTGTTGGTCGACTCCGTCCACGAGTAGAGCGAGTTCGGCGACGACTTGGTCGTGCCCATCCACCGGCCCTCGTTCAGCGTCAGGCCGTTGAGGAAGCCGATGCCTTCGTAGACGCCTTCGTACGTGACGGTGCGCTTGTCGCCGATCGCGGCGCGCTCGAACTCCCACGTGTTGCCTTCCTGCATCGGAAACCAGACTTCCGACTTGTTCGACGACACCAGCTCGTCGCTGCTGGTCGCGATGTCGTTCTCGAGCTCGGCTTCCATCGGCGAGTCGATTGACGCCGTGGTGGGGGCGCAGGCGAACAAGACGGCAGCGGCGAACATCGGGAGCGCGGTTTTCATAGAGGCGCTGTGTGCCACAAGCGCACAGTGTAGTCAAACCAAGCTAAATCCAAGTAACTCCGGCTATTTGAGACGGTCGAGCATGCGGAGAACGGCGAGGACGACGTCGTTCGGCTGGGTGACCATCACCTGGTGGCCGGCGCCGTCGAGGTGGGTGACGCGAAGGCCGCGCACGTGGTCTTCGAGGTACTTCACGTGCGAGGGGCCCACGATCTTGTCCTGGTTCGCCGACAGCGCTTCGACGGGCAGGTCGAGGTCTTTGTACCGGCCCGCGATCTTCGGCAGCTCGGACTCCAGCAGCTTCCAGTCCCACGCGGAGGCGAGCAGCGTGGTCGGCCGCGCGAACTGAACCTTGCCGCGCAAGACCGTGTCCTTGTCGACGGGCTTCGGGCTGAACGCTTCGGCGTAGCCGCTTTCGACTGCGTCGGGCGCGACGATGGGGCCCACTCCGTACGCGATGGCGCGGCCGAGAATCGGCGTGACGAGGTTCGTCTGCGCGCCTTTGAGGGGATGCCCTTCGACTGGGTCGGAGACTGCGCAGAGGTAGATGAGGCCGGCGACTTCGTCGGGGTACTCCAGGGCCCACTCGGTGATGACGGGGCCGCCGAAGCTGAAGCCGACCAGCACCGGGTCCTTGACGTTCAATTCTTTGAGCGCGTCGTGAAGCATTCGCGCCTGTGCGCGCGGCGCCATGTCGTCGCGCGGCCGCTGCGACCAGCCGTAGCCGGGGCGATCGAGCGCGAGGGTGTAGACCTTGGGCGCGAGCAGCCGCTGAACTTCGGCGAAGTCTTCGGCGGTGCCGGGGTTGCCGTGAATGAAGACGACGGGCCGCGACGGGCCGGGCGATTCGATCGCGTGCACTGTGTAGGGCCCCGCGCGCAGCAGCCGGCCCGGCGCTTTGTGCTCTTCGGTGAACGCGTGGTCCTGCACGAAGCCGATGCCGATGATGCCGCCGCCGACCGCGGCCACCATCGCGAGAATCCAGACCAGGCCGCGCTTCACGGTGAAAGCAGCTTCAGCTCGAGGACGTGGGAACGCAGGCGTTCGAAGGGTACCGCGTCTGCGGCCTGCTCGAACGACCGATGCGCACCAGCGCACCGATCGCGAGCACCGCGAAGACGACGAGACTGACTCCGAGGTTGCGGGGCCTTTTCACGGCCCGCAGAAACTTAGCCGACCGGGTGAAGCGGGCGCGCCTGGTTGAAGGTGAACTTCAGGTCCAGGCCCAGCTTCTTCGACAGCTTGTTCAGCTCGGCCGCGGCATCGCGGGTCAGCGCGATGGTGCCCTTCGACTGCATCGTGGTCGACGAGCGCGCGAAGATCTCTTTGAGGACCTTCTTCTGCGCGGTCGGCGAGTAGTCGGTGCTGATCGCCTTCGCGAGCTTCACCGCTTCCGCCTTGCCGAACTTGAACTGCTGGCCGAACAGCGGCGCGGGGCCACCGTTGGGGCCCGGGCGGCCGTACGCCTTGTAGTCGTTCTTCTCGTTGTTGATCTTCTTGTCCGAAAGAAGGCTCGTCACCTTCTCGGTGAACTGAACTGGCTTCGGCGGGGCTCCGCCTTCTTCGCCGACCGCCATCGTGGTCACGGTGCCGCCGCCTCCGCCTTCTTCGCCGACCGCCATCGTGGTCACGCCGCCGCCGCCGCCGCCGCCTTCTTCACCCAGCGCCATCGTCGTCGCGCCACCGCCACCTTCTTCACCGACTGCGAGCGTCGTCATGCGGGGCTCGGTCGGCTTGGCTTTCGCGGGGGTCTCGTAACGAACCATGCCCTTCGGCGGAACTTTCACGTGCAACTCCTGGGTTTGAAAATCGGTTGGAGCCGATTTGCTAGCCCGATTATCGCAGCGCGGTCAAAGCCCGCAGAGCGAGCCGCGACTCACTAACGGTTCACCTGCCGTCGGCGAAGCTTGCGACCACGTACGGCCCGCAGGCGAAGCCCATGCCCGGGCGCAGCTCGGAGCAGTCGCGGCCCGTCGAACGGAGGTCCCGTGACATCTCTTCGAGCGACATCATCGCCTCGCCCGAAGCGAGCCCGTAACCCTCACCCGCCTGAGGGCGAACTTGAGACGACGACAACCCAATCGAGAGGAAGACGACGGCGGCAGCTGCCAGAGCCCAGCGGTTCCAGTCGCGCCTGCGCTGAGGAATCGGGGCCGCCACCACCCGGCGCGCGGCAAGCCCTTCCCACAGCTGCTGCACCTGCTCGCGGGCGCGGCGGTGCTCGAACATGCGGCGTTCGCTCTGAAGCCAATCGAGCTCGTGGCGGCAGACGGCGCAGCGCTCGGCGTGGGCCTGCAGCTCTGACGCGCGGGAGCCGCTCAGCTCTCCCATCACCATCGCTTCCAGTTGTTCCGACTTTCCACAGCGGCTCATGACCGGCCTCCGACATGAGGGAGCATCAGCTGACGCAGCTTCAGCCTCGCCCGATGAATCTCGTTCTTCACCGTCGGCAGCGACCAGCCCATTGCCTCGGCGATTTCTTCGTAGGGAAGCCCGTGGTCGACGCGCATCAAAAGGGCGGCGCGGCGTTCGGGCTTCAACGACGCCAACGCCTCGGCGAACTGCATTTCGAGCTCGCGATCGAGCATCAGCGATTCGGGGTCTGGCGCGGGCAGCACCGCCTCGATCGGGGTGTCGTCTTCGATGAACTCGCGCGTCGGCCCGCGGCGGTGGTGCTCGAAGGCGACGTTGCGCGCGATGCCCAGCAGGAAGCCCTGCAGCCGCACCCGGTCTTTCAGCCGGCCCAGCAGGGCGTGCGCGCGAACGAACGTTTCCTGCGTCGCCTCATCGGCCGCGGCAGAGTCCTTCAGCAGGTCACCCAGAAACCGGCGCACGCCCGAGACATGCCGCTCGAACAGGGTGCGGAAGGCCTCGTGCTCGCCTTCCTGCGCACGGCGAACCAGGTCTTCTTCCGAAGACTGTTCGATCGGTACCGATTTTCGGAGCAGGCGGAGCACGCACTCCAATGTGCGCCCGGAGGCCCCACGGTTTCAAGTCAGCCTATAGATCGACCTGCATGCCCAGCTCGACCACCCGGCCCGGGGGCAGGCCGAAGTACGACGTGGCTGGAAGCGCATTGCGAGACACGAACGCAAACAAGGCTTTGCGCCACCCCGACATGTGTGACTTGCCCGAGGTGAGCAGCGTCTCTCGGCCCAGGTAATAGCTGGTGGTCGACGGCTCACAGACGAGCCCGTGCTCTCGCGCCATCAGCAGCAGCTGCGGCACGTTGGGCGTCTCCATGAAGCCCGACTTCGCGATCAGCCGGAAGAAGCCCTGCCCAGCTTCAATGACCTCGAGTCTTTCGCTCTTCGGCACCGTCGGTTGATCCGCCGGTAGAATCGACAGCAGCACGACCTGTCGGTGGAGGATCTGGTTGTGCTTCAGGTGGTGCAGCAAGACCGGCGGCGTTCCTTCCGACGCGCCCGACATGAAGACCGCGGTTCCGCGGACGCGATGCGGCGGGTTCGCCTCGAAGTCTTCGAGCAGGTTCCCCAGCGGGACAATCGTCTGCGCGAACCGTTCACCCAGCAGCTGCCGGCCGCGCTTCCAGGTCGTCATCAGCGCGAAGATCGAAACGCCCACCACGATCGGGAAGAAGCCGCCTTCGAAGAACTTGAGCAGGTTCGCGCCGAAGAAGGTGAGGTCGAAGAAGAGGAACAGGGCGACCAGCGGAATCGCGCGCCACTTGCTCCAGCCCCAGCGGCGGGTGACCACGAAGTAATAGACCGTCGACGTGATGGTCATCGTCCCCGTGACCGCGATGCCGTACGCCGCCGCCAGCGCGTCCGATTCCTTGAAGGCGAACACCAGCAGCACACAGGCAATGGCGAGGGCCTGGTTCACTTCGGGGATGTAGATCTGCCCTTCGTTCTTCGAGCTGGTGTGGATGATGGTGACGCGCGGGAAGTAGCCCAGCTGCACCGCCTGCCGGGTCAGCGAGAACGCGCCCGAGATCAGGGCCTGGCTGGCGACGACAGCGGCCGCTCCGGCGAGGATGACCATCGGGTACAGCAGCGGCTCGGGCACCAGCGCGAAGAAGGGCTTCTCGACGTAGCCGTTCTGCAGCAGGTACGCGCCCTGGCCGAAGTAGTTGAGCAGCAGCGCGGGGAAGACGACCGTGTACCAGGCGATGCGAATCGGCCGCGCGCCGAAGTGCCCCATGTCGGCGTACAGGGCCTCGCAGCCCGTGATCGCCAGCACGACGCCGCCCAGCACCGCGAAGCCGTGGCCCTTGTGGATGAGGAAGAAGCGCACCGCGTGGTACGGGTTCAGCGCCTCGAGCACCGCCGGGTTGAGCCAGATCCAGTGCGCGCCCAGCGCCGCGATCGACGCGAACCAGAGCACCATCACCGGCCCGAAGATCTTGCCGATGCGTTCCGTGCCTCGCTTCTGCGCCCAGAAGAGCGCGATCAGGATCGCGACCGTGATGGGGATGATCAGCGGCCGCGCCGCGGTCGTCGCCACCTCGAGCCCTTCGATTGCCGACAGCACCGAGATCGCCGGCGTGATCAGGCCCTCGCCGTACAGCAGCGACGCGCCGAACAACGCCGCCAGCACCACCAGGTTCCGCAGCGCCTTGCTGTCGGTGCCCGTCTTCGGCACCAGCGCCAACAACGCGAAGATGCCGCCCTCACCCTTGTTGTCGGCCTTCATGATGAAGGTCAGGTACTTCAGCGCGACGACGATGGTCAGGCTCCAGACGATCAACGAGAGCACGCCCAGGATGTTGTCGTGGTTCGTCGCCACCGCGTGCGACGTCACCGCGCCAGCCTTCATCTTGAAGCACTCTTTCACCGCGTAGAGCGGGCTGGTGCCGATGTCGCCGAAGACGATGCCCAGCGCGCCCATCAGCAGCACGCCCAGCTTTCCCTTTTCGTGGGGGTGCGCCGGCGGGTGGCCCTGCGCTGGGCTCGGCTCTGCTGGGGCTGGGGCTGGGGCTGGAGCTGGAGCTTGCGGAGTCGGCGTACCCATTGCGGCCCGGGGGCTTAGCCCAACCCTTCCTCAGATGCGGGGTAACCGTTCGCAAATGCGCCTCTTGGGGTGAACGATGCTAAATCGCGCCGTGCGGCGGGAAGTTGGCGCTGCGGGGGCTGAATGGCAGAGGTGCCGCCGGATCCGCTCATCGGCAAGGTTCTCAACGGGCGATTCACGATTCTCGAACCGCTCGGGGTGGGCGGGATGGGAAAGGTGTACAAAGCGACCCAGTCGCCGCTCGACCGCACCGTCGCGCTGAAGGTCTTGAACCCCAAGTACTCGGGCACGAAAGACCCCGGCTTCGAGCGCCGCTTCTTCCTCGAAGCCGCGATGACCGCCAAGCTCCACCACCCGAACACCATCACCGTCCACGACTACGGCCGCACCGACGACGGCATCTATTTCATCGCGATGGAGCACGTCGAAGGCGAGACCCTTCAGGCCCGCCTCGCCCGCGACACCACCCTGCCCTGGCCCCGCGCGCTGCACATCGCCGGGCAGATCGCGCGCTCGCTGCGAGAGGCGCACAAGCTGGGGATGATTCACCGCGACCTGAAGCCCGCGAACGTCATGCTGCTGCAGGACGAGACGGACTCGGACATGGTGAAGGTGCTCGACTTCGGGCTGGTGAAGTCGCTGCTGCCCGATGGCCCGATGGCGCCCGTCGACACCGAGCTGACGCAGGCCGGGGTGCTGCTGGGCTCTCCGCTTTACATGGCGCCCGAGCAGGCGCGAAACGAAGCCGACGCGCGCAGCGACATCTACGCGCTGGGCGTGCTGCTGTACCAGTCGATCGGCGGCAAGCCTCCGTTTACCGGCAAAGAGTCGATCGACATCATCGTGAAGCACATTCGCGAGAAGCCGGTGCCGATGAACCAGCTGGTGTCCGACCTGCCCGCCGAAGTGAACGCGCTGGTGATGAAGTGCCTCGAGAAGGAACCCGAGAACCGGTTCCAGTCGATGGAAGAGGTGCTCGAGGCGATGCGCGTCGCGGGCGCCAACGCCGGCATGTCGGGCGCGTTCTCGGATCCGCGATCGATGGTCTACCGGACGTCGTCGTCGCAAGCGGTGAAGGTGGTGTCGCCGTCGATGCTGATGACGCCTCCGGCCGACTTCACCCGCAACGAAAGGCCGCTGGAAATCGAGGTGCCGTGGGAAGACACCGGCGCGACGCAGCAGAAGAAGAACGGCCAACGCATCGCGCTGATCGCCGGTGGGGCCGCGGTCGCCGTGCTCGTGCTCGCGGTTGGTGTCTTGGCGCTTCGCAAGCCGGCCGAGGTCGTGGCGGTCAAGCCGCCGCCGGTCGCTGCGGTCGCTGCGGTCGCTCCGGTCGTGACGGTCGTGACGGTGAAGAAGGTCACCCTGCCCCCGCCGGTTCAACCCGAGGTTCAGCCGGTCGCGCAGATCTCGTTCTCGATCGCGAGCAACCCGATCGGCGCCAGCGTCACGCGCGACGGCGTGGTGCTCGGCATGACGCCGCTGTCCTTCTCGCTGCCCGCGGGGCCCGACCATTCGGCCTCGACCGAGCTGACCCTGACGCTCGAGGGCTACCAGACCGTCACCGTCACCGCTCAAGGCACCGGGCCCGAGGTGATGGTGAAGCAGACGATGCCGCGCCTGAAGAAGACTCCCGTGAAGAAGAACACCCCCAACCCGCCAGGCTACAAGGACGACCCGTACCAGTGACGCGTTCTCAACATGGGTGGGCATTGTTGTGGTTGCTGGTTCCGGCGCTGGCCTTCGCGGACGCGCGGCAAGAGGCGAAGAAACGCTTCCGCACCGGCATGGCGATGATCAACGACGGCCGGCTCGACGAAGGCATCGACCAGCTGCTCGAGGCGTACAGCATCAAGCCGCACCCGAACGTGCTCTTCAACGTCGGCCGCGCGTACGAGTCGGCCGGCCGTCCTTCCGACGCGCTCGTCTACTACCGCCGCTATCTCGACACCGACCCGCCCGACTCGAGATCCGTTCGAGAAGCAGTGGCCCGTCTCGAAGCAAAGATGCCGCGCCAGGAAGCCCCGGTGGCGCCGCCGCCGGTCGAGAGGCCTGCTCCGAAGGTCGCTCCCGTCGTCGACGAGGCGGCGGTAGAACGGTTGAACGCGCTGGCGGAACGTCTGGAAAACGCAGTCGCGAAAGCCGAAGCCCGCAACGCCGCCGAGCCAGAGAAGCCGAAGGGCGAAGCGAAGACGGCCGACCCCGACGCGCTGGAAGAAGACGCCACCGCGGTGCCGTACGAAGAGACCGTCGTCACCGCGTCGCGCCGCGCGCAGTCGACCCTCGAGGCGCCCAACGCGACCACCGTCATCACCGCCGAAGAAATCAGGATGTCCGGAGCGACCAGCATCCCCGAATTGCTCCGCCGCGTCCCTGGCGCCGAAGTGATGGCGCTGGGAGTCGCGAGCTTCAACTTGAGCATCCGCGGGTTCAACCAACGCATCGCCAACAAGGTGCTCGTGCTGCTCGACGGCCGCACCGAGTACCAGGACTTCCTGGGCATCACGCTGTGGCCGGCGATCACCGTCGGCATCGACGAGATCGAACGCATCGAAGTCATTCGCGGCCCCGGCAGCGCGCTGTATGGCGCGAACGCGATGCTCGGCGTCATCAACATCATCACCCGGACGCCTGGCACTGGCCCCCGCGCGACGGTGACGGGCTGGGCGGGAAACGGCAACGCCGCGGGCGGCAGCTTCGTCGCGTCGGGTGGCGAGCGCCTGCGGTACCGCGCCTCGGTAGGCTACCAGCAGGGCGACAAGTTCAGCCGCGACTACGAAAACGGAAGGCCCGATGTCGCGCCCCAGACGGCGGATGCGTCGCTGGGCGTTCGAGCGGCCCGCGCGAACCTCACCTCGTACTTCGCGTTCAACAAAGACTTCAACGTCAGCGCGTCGGCGGGCGTGAGCCGGCTCTACACGGAAATCTACCCGCTTGGGCTGCTGCGCAATTTCTACCTCGATGGCACGGGGGGCTACGCGAAGGCCGACTTCACGGGCGGCCCGGTGAAGGTGAAGTTCTTCTGGAACCACCTGTCGGCCACCGCCGGCCCGCAGTACGCGCCCATCGGTCAGCGCTCGCTGCTGAACACGCTCGAGTCGAACGTCTTCGACGCGGAAGCCCTCTTCCAGCACGCCTTTGCGTTGGCCGGGCAGCACCGCCTCACCGCCGGCATCTCGTCGCGCGTGAAGCGCCTCGCGTGGACGTACACCGGCCCGCTGCATCAGGAAATCCACGCCGCGGCCTTCGTCCAGGAAGAGTACCGGCCGGTCGCGTCGCTCACGCTGCTCGGCAGCTACCGCATCGACTACCACCCGCTGCTCGACAACGGGAAGCCGGGCTACGCGCAGTCCCCGCGGCTGTCGGTGCTGTGGCAGCCGGTCGAGAGCCAGGCGCTTCGGGTCAGCTTCGGTACTGCCTTTCGCGAGCCGACTTTTCTCGAGAGCTACATGACCATCCGCACGCCGGTGCCAGGCGTGAACGGCGCTTCGGTGCTGACGAACGGCAACCTGACGTTGAAGCCCGAACGGATGCTCGCCTTCGAAATCGGCTGGCGCGGTGAGCTGGCGCGGGCGGGTCTCGAGTACGACCTCGCGCTGTACTGGAACGTGGTCGACGACCTCATCGTCCTCTCGGCGGTGAACCCGGTTCCGGCGGCGCAGGCATACGACCCGTTCAGCCAGTCGTACCTGCTCGGCAGGTCTGCCTTTCAGAATGACCCCGTCACGTACACGGCGCGCGGCGGAGAGCTCGGGGTGAAGTGGTCGATCATCAACGGCCTCGACCTGCGGCTGTCGACGGCGATTCAAGACGTCGCCAGCGGTGGCAACGCGTTGGTCGCGTGTGGGCCGTGCAGCCAGGCGCCGACGGTGAAGGTGTTCGGCGGCGTGCGGTACCAGACGCCAGTGAACCTCGATCTCTCGCTGGACGCGGCGTACACGTCATCGACGACGTGGATCGAGCGCGAGCCTTCGGCGGCCGACCCGACGCAGATCTCGGGCGTGCCGAACGCGCTGGGTGAGTACGTCGTCATCAACGCGCGGGTCGGCTACCGGCTCTTCAAAGACCGCCTCACCCTGGCCGTCGTCGGCTCGCAGCTGGGCCCCACCCACGCCGAGCATCCTTTCGGAAATCTGGTCAATCGCCGCGTCTACGCGACGGTCACGGTGACGCCATGAGACTGACGCTGTTGTTCCTGCTGGGACTTTCCGCGTGCGACGCGCCGCCCGTCTTCTCGACGGCAGATCGCCGGCAGAACACGCAGCTGACGCGGGTCGAAGGCAACGTCATCGTCAACAGCAAGGCGCGCGGCAACGTGATCGTCTTGCTGTTCGACGCCGCGCGTCCGCCTCCGCCGACGGGCAGCGGCCGGCCGATCACCTTCACCGTGCTCTCGCGCGACGCCGTCTTCGGCTCGGCGGTCGCGGGCGACACGGGGCCTTTCACGGCGCCCTTCGCTTTCAGCCTCGTCGCGTCGGGCAAGTACATCGTGCGCGGCTTCGTCGACAGCAACGTCGACTTCATCCCCTGGTACGACGTCACGTCGCAGGTGAACTCGGGCGACGTCGGCGGAGCGGCCATCGAGCCCACCACCCGCGCCAATCGCGAGCTCGTGGTCGACGTCAACACTCCCGCGCTGGACGTGCCGGTGAGCTTCTCGGACACCGCGCTGGTTCCGGTGGATCGCCCGAGCTTCCTCGTCGACGGCGGCTTTACCTCGGTCACCTTCACGCCCGCGGGTCCCCTGGTGCTCGAGCTCAACCTTCTCGCCATTGATGCGGGCGTCATTCACCAGGGGCAGCCCGCCTTCCTCGCGAAGTTCATCGATGACGACAACAACGGCGTGCCCGACGACGCGAACAAAGATGGCGTGCCGGACTTCTGGCCGAAGGTGCTGGTGCGCAAGCTCACCGACGCGCCCGGCGTCAGTGACCTGCTCGACGAGAACGACCTCGACAAGAACGGCATCATCGACGCGACCGGCGCTGACTACGAGCACGTGAATCCGGCGAATGGGCTCACCGTGCCCCCCGATGGCAAGCCCGACGCGGTGGTACTCGCGGCGGGCTTTGACCCGACTGACTTTCTTCCGCTGCTCATCGACCCGGCGACGATGAAGCCGCGGCTGACTCCCGTACCGGTGGCGAAGCTGAAGCTGGTGCTGAGGCCGCAGGCGTTCGACATCTCGAACCCCGCTTCGCCGCAGCCGCTCAAGGCGATGCCGAAGGGCAAGTACGCGATCACCGTGGTGCAGCTGACCGGGCAGACGTGGCGCGTGCCCAACGAGCTCAAGCCCGGCGTCGCCGAGCGGTTCGACCTGCCCGCCGTCAGCTCGCAGAGCTTCGTGATCGAAGTGCTCTGATCGTTTCGTCCAGTGGAAGCGGCCTGCCCCAAACACCCCGACGTTCCCGCGCTGGGCAGCTGCCAGCGGTGTGGCACCTTCTTCTGCGCGCAAGACCACCTCGACGTCGACGGCGTTGCGTACTGCCAGCCCTGCGGCGTACGGCCCGACGTCGACTGGATCGAGGCCTACCGGAAGACGCTGCTCGGCAAGCGCGACGGCTTCGCCTGGTTCATGGGCTTTTCGAGCCTCTTCTGGATCTTCATCACTGCCTCGCTCGCCGCGTTCGAGAGAGGGCCGTCGCAGCTGCTCGCGTTCCCCGCCCTCGCCAGCACCATCACTGCCGTCCTCTTCTTCTTCGGCAAGCCGATTGCCCGAACGCTGGTCTTGTCGACGGTGTTCCTCTGGGGAGCGATCCTCGTCTTCTATGGCAACGTGATCATGCTCATCCCGACCGGGCTGTTGCTGATCGGTTTCTCTGTCCCGCTGGCGTCGACCCGCAATCGCCTCTTCTTCCACCTCGATGTTCCGCGCCCGAAGCTGCGCCGCGACTACGAACGTCTGGCCGACAACCGGCTCGCGCGCAACGCGGCCGCGCTGGGAGTGCTCGGGGTCTTGATTCCTCCCGTCGCGATCGCGGCCCTCGTCATCGGCATCGTCGCGAAGCGGCGGGTCGACCCGACCGCGAAACCTCCCGTCGGCCAGGGCGCCTACGCGATTGCCGGCATCGTGCTCGGAGCCATCGGCATCGTGATCGGCGGTCTGTGGCTGGTGGTCGTCACTCGCCGTTAACGAGCGCGCGCAGCGCGTTGGCGTCAAAGGGCTTCTCGAGTTTGCGGTTGGGGACTCGCTCGAGGAACGCGATCGCCGCGGCGCTGAACGCTCCCCCGGTGAGGAACACCATGCTCGCGGCGTGCTCTGGCCATCGCGCGGCGACGACCTGGTGGAACTCCATCCCCGTCATCTCGGGCATCATCAGGTCACTGATGATGACTTCGTAGCGGCGCTGCTCGAGGTGCTCAATGGCTTGTTTGCCGTTGGTGACCAGATCCACGTCGTGGGCGCTTAGCGTTCTGCGCAGGCTCTTGCCCACCAGTGGATCGTCGTCGACGACGAGCACGCGCCTGGCGGTGGGCGTGCTCAGGGCCGGCGTTTCCGCCTGGGGCTCGGTCGCTTTGGTGCACTCTCGAATCGGCAACCTGACCGTGAAGGTCGTGCCTTTTCCGGCCTGCGACTCGACCTGAATCTCGCCGCCGTGACTGGCGATGATTCCGTGGCAGATGGCGAGGCCGAGGCCGCTCCCGACTCCGATGGGCTTGGTGGTGAAGAAGGGATCAAAGATCCGCCGCTGGACCTCAGGGGGCATGCCCTCGCCGGTGTCTCGCACCGTGATGTTCACCATTCCGCCCACCGTCTTCAGCCCGACCCTCACCTCGTTTAGGTCGGCTGCGCCGTCGGCAATCGCCTGGGCCGCGTTGACCAGCAGGTTCACGAACACCTGCCCCAGCCGGCCCGCGTTGCCGAGAATGAGCGGGACGTTGTCGTAGTCCTTCACCAGCCGCGCCCGGTGGCGAATCTCGTTGTTGGCGATGCTGATCGCGGAATCGAGCACGGACGCGAGGTCGACCTCGTCGGTGCTGTCCTGATCCGCGCGCGAGAAGATCTTCATCCCCTGCACGATCTCTCGCACCCGGTTGGCGCCCTGAACGGCTTCGGTCACCGCCTCGCGCAGCTCATCATCCTCCTCGTCGTCGTCCAGACACGTGAGCCGTTCGACCCGTTCGGCGACGTAGTTGAGGTTGCCCAACACATAGGCCAACGGGTTGTTGATCTCGTGAGCAACTCCCGCCGCGAGGGTGCCCACGGAGGCCAGGCGATCAGCAAGCAGCAACCGCTGGCGCAGCTTCTTCTGCTCGGTCACATCGGTGCCCGCCAGCAGCACCGCCGGCTTCCCATCGAACAACATCTCTCGGACCAGGGTGATCTCGACGGTCGCGTTGTCACCGTCTCTGCGCAGAAAGCGCACCTCGACGCGACCCTCGAGCGTCCCCGACTGGTCGATGCTCGACATGTGGCCAGCGACAATCTGGCGATCGTCGGGGTGGATGAGGTCGAGAACGGGGACGCCGGCCAGCTCTTCGATTGATTCATAGCCCAGCGTGTTCAGGCCAGATCGGTTGACGAAGACGTACGTCGATCCTCGCTGCACCATAATCATCTGAGGGATGTTCTGGATGAGGTCGAGAAACTCGACCTCACGTTGCCGCAGCGCTTCTTCGATGCGCCGCTGGGCATCGATGTCGCGCCGCAGCCGTTCATTGCGCTCGGAAAGCTCCTGGCTCATCAGCTCGAGCGAGCGTTCGACACCTGCGCGATCGGCGTCTGACGAATGATAGGCGTCGTCGATGGCGCGCAAGAAGCCGTCGAGGCCGGCGGGGACGACCCCACCGAAGGCTCGATTGAGCTGCCTCGCGAGAAGCTTGTGCACGTCAACGCTCCGAGAATGTGGTGATGGTCATCGTCTGGTTGTGGAGCTCGCAGCGTGCGTCCGCGTTGAAGGGCGAGATCTCTCCGTACGAGTAGAAGCCCGTCATCGCCGTCGAAGGCCCCAGCACCTCGCGCACGCTCTCGACCTCTTCTTCGATGCGCTGCTTGAGCACGAGCTTGCGGCCGACGCAGCTGATCAAGATCGCCAGCTCGGGACTCTCGACCCCGAAGCCAACGAAGCTCGTGCGCGCCGCAGAGTTGGCGCCATCGATCAGCCGATCGAAGTTCGCCTTCATCAGCCGGGCGTGCGCCCCTTCGGGCACATCGCCAGCGAAGGTCATTGTCTGCGCGGCTTCGTCGATGCTCAGAACCGTTCGCACCACCGCTGGCGCGCCGTCGATGCGCACTGCGAGGGGGAACAGCAGCGCGCTGCCCGGCAAGCCGCTGGCGTGGTCACCCAGGTACTGCTTGTACAGGCCCAGCGCCGATTCCCCATCGAGCGCGTGGAGCACATTGGCTGCCGACCGCGTGACGAGGCGCTCGGGGCCAAACGGGTCCCACCCGCCCATCGACCCGCAGCCCACCTTGAGGCGTTTGCTGTAGAGGCCGAGGGCAATGACCTCGCCCTCTAGCGGCTTGCCATCCAGGCAGACCAGGGTGCGTTCGAAGCGAGCGCCGTCACCCGAAAGACCTCCCGTGAGTCCGACCCCCGCGGGCAGCCCCCCGACGAGCCCCTTCACCAGCTCGCTTCCATTGACCGCCAGCCCGTCGGAAAGGACGAAGACATGCACCAGTTCCTCAGGCGGGAGCTGAAGCGCCAGGCGCGCGCCGGCTTCTCGGCTCAAAGAGCGGCCGCCGAGGCTCGTCTGCACGCAGCGAATCTGCGTGCCCTCGAACGCGACTGCGGTGGCGACGATGCTGTCGTCGAGCACGCGCGTCCCGCAGATCTCTCCTGCGGTAGAACAGCCCACGAGGCGCGCGCCAGGGTACAGCGCCCTGAGCTTGGCGAGGGGCTCGAGCTGGAGCAACGCCGAGGTTGATCCGAACACCATCACCAGGTTCACCTTCGCCAGCGGCTGTTCCTCCGCCCGACTCCATCCACCGACCTGATTCCAGATTCGTTGCTCGATGTGCATCCGGGTTCCTTTTGAGGAGGAACCACGGGGCAATGCACACGAGGTGCCCCCCCAAAACGTGGATCAGGGCCCAAAGAGTTCAGCCTCTTGGGCGGGGGTTGGGGGGTCAAGTTCAGCTGGCAGAGACGATTCCGACCCTCCTTCGGGTCCTTCGACGCCTCAACCAGACAGCACCTGAATTCGAGACGCCCGAGTCATGGTTCCTCTTCGGACCCGTCTGCTCCACATCGCCAGGCGAAGAAAGCGAAGTCGCGGGTGCGCGCGCCCCTCGGATCTTCTGGTCCCCGGAGTCAGTCGGAGATCTGCCCTCGAAGGCTCGGATTCGAACCGTGGCCGCGTCAATGGGCCTCGTTCTTGCTCAGCGCCCCACCACAATGCCCTTTCGTCGCGCTTGCTGCACATGCCCAGCTTCGCCAAGACCTGCACGGTTTCTTAGGGCCGAGCGGCGGCGAGCTTTGGGCTGACGAAGTTTTGAGCAGTGGCAATTTTTGAAACCGGCCGGAAGGAGAACCCATCGTGAAAAAATCGGTACTCGTCGTGTGTTGTCGGCGTGTCAACAAGCCATCGCCGCCGGTACCTGCACCATGACCTCGGCAGGGCAGGCGATTCCCATGCCCAATGCCTGCGCCGGCCTCACTCTGTGAATCACTGCGACGCCACGGCATCGTGATCGGAGGTTTCTGGGCTGCTCTCGGCGTTCGCGATTAGAAGACCTGCATGCTCTCGCTGGTCCTCAAACGCGACGATGTCGCCCGCAACACCGAGGCGCTGACGCTGCTGCACGAGCTGCGCAGCGCGATCGCGGCCGGGGAGTCTGCGCTGTCGGTGCCTGCGGTCGTCGTCCGCGTCGACACGCCCACGCGCTCGATGATTCACCTGCACGAGCCGCAGCCCAGCGGGAAGCTGCTCGCCGCGATGGACGCCACGGCGCTCACCCAGCTGCGCAGCCAGCTCGTCGCCGCCATCGCCGCCGACGCCTTGAGCGCTGAAGAAGCGAAGCGCGTCGCCATCCTCGGAGGAGGCGCTCTCGCCAACGGCATCCTCAAGTCGCTGCGCCTCGTGCGTTCCCTTCGCGAAGTCTTCCTCGTCGCCGCCGACCCGACGCAGGGCTTCGTTCATGCCGCGCAGCTGCAGCTGGCGCTGAAGACGCCGATTCGCGCGGTCGACACCGCCGCCGAGGCCGTCGCGAACGTCGACATCGTCGTCCTCACTGCAGGCGTCGCGCTGCCCGAGGTCGCGCTGTGGCCGTCCGTTCATCTCTCTGTGCCGAGCGCCGAACGCTTCGCCACCTGCCCCTTCACCCCGGGCGTGCTCGCCAAAGCCTTCCGCGTGTCCGACGGCGAGGCGCCGCTGTGGGGCCAGCCGATTCACGCGAGCCTCGCGTCCGTGCTCGGCGACCCGTCGAAGCGCCCCCCGGGAAATCCACTCTTTGCCGGCTCACCTGCGCCCTGGCTCGACCTCGTCGCCGCCTGGCACGTCTACGAAGGAGCGCAGCACGACGAAGCGCTCACCCGCATCGAGTACGAGGCATGACAAGATGCGCGCCCCCATGCGCCTCTTTCTCGCCGCGGCCGTCTTGCTCTGCAGTGCCTGTGTGAAGCGGGTCGAGACCCAGGTCGTCCCGAAGACCGTGCAGCTGCTGCACGACACGCCCGAGCAAGAGACCGCACGCCTCGCCGAGGTCCGCGAAGACCTCGAGTTCGACACCAAGGAACAACCGCGCGAGGCCCACGTCGTCGCGAAGGGCGAAACCGGCCTGCTCGAGAGCAACGGAGGCCGCGTGCGTCTCTTCGGCGACGCCAACGCGAAGACGGGCGTCTCGTTCGACAACATCGCGTTCATCGAAGTCCTCACCGTCGAAGGCAAGGTCTACAACCGCGCCGCCGTCGGCTTCACCGAGGGCCTCATCATGGGTAAAGACCGCATTGACCTGCTCGGCCGCCAGGCCTTCAACTTCGAGCCCGGCGAAGTGAACCTCTCGCAGCTGGTGCCCGAGAAGGGCCCGTGGAAGCTGCGCGCCACCGTGCTCGACAACCACGGCGTGGGCCGCTGCACCGACGTCTTCGTCGTCATCGACGCCGACGACGGGTCGACCAGAGACGACCTTCGCGGCCAGTAGCCGTCTTGCTCGGCGGATCAGCGCCTGCTCGTACCGCTACACCGGCTGCGACGCCTCTCTTCGAACTGCTTTCGCACCGGCTCCAGCGGCACGTACCGCCCCATCGCGCGCACTGCCGTCTCTCGCACGTCGGCAAAAGGCGACTTCACTGCGGTGGCGGCGAAGTTGAAGCCGCTCATGCCGCGCGTCTCTTGCTGAATCTGCGACAGCGCGCGGCGCATCACCCGTGAAGGTCACCTCGGCGAGGTCTTCGTTGCGAAGCACTCAGCGGCCGGCCTTCACTTCCTCCGCCAGCCGCTTCGCGACGGTCTGGCCCTGGTTGATGAACTTCTCGACCTCGTCGCTGACCTGGGCGCTGGCGTTGTGACGCAAGTTCAGCGCGTTGATGAAAACGTAGGCGCCACCAAGCACGCCTGCCAGGCCGATGCTCGCGGCCCAGACGACGACGTTGAGGGTCAGCCGCAACTAAATTAGAAGGTGAACGGCCCGATGGGACGAATGCCCGAGCCGGGAATCACGGCACACATGAAGCCGATGCAAGAATCGCAGCCTGTCTCTCCGCAGATCTGCTTCTCGTTCAGCGGCTTCACCTGCGTGCTGCTCACCGCGACCGCGGTACCGACCGCGACCGCCGCGACAACTGCCACCGCGCCGACCCAGAAGTACCAGCGCGTGTAGACGGGCGAGGACTCCTCGACGCGATCCGTGACGCCCAGGTTCTCGTTCGTCGGCGGGTAGAGGTTCGTCGCTTCAGGGCGGTCGGTGACCGGCGGCGGCGCAACGACCGCCACGATCGGCGCTGACGTCACCAGCGGAGCGCCGAGCTTCACCGACAGCGGGTACTCCTTGCCGGCGACGAGCTTCAGGGTCTGGCTCGAGTCTTTGTAGCCCTCTTTGCGCACGCTGATCGTCGCCGTGCCGGGGGTGACCTCGAGCTCTTCGATCGGCGCCATGCCGACGGACTTGCCGTTGACGGAAACCGCCGCGCCCGTGGTGTCCGCGCTGACCGAAAGAATCGCCGCGTTCGCCTCGAGCACGACGGGGATGTCGGTTGACCTGTTGGCGGTGATGTTGAACTTCTTGTTCCACGTCGCATAGCCCGGCGCGCGGATGGAGACGGTGTGTTCGCCGACGGGCAGCGCCTGCGTCGGCAGGGGAAGCGAGCCGACCTCGGTACCGTCGATGCTCACCTTCGCGCGCCGCGGCGGAGCGCCCGCGACCTTCAACACCAGGTCGCCCTTGCTCGGCGTCAGCGGCGCGAGCTCGTCGTCGTTCGACACCACCGGCGGCTTCGCAGTGGGCTTTGCTTTCGGCTTCGGCTTGGCCTTCGGCTTCGGGTCGACCTTCTTCTTCGGAGTGAGGTTGACGAGCTCGTCGTCGTCTTGCGCGAATGCAGGCGCCGCGAGCAGTGCTCCGCCGAGCGCAATCATCAGAAGTTTCGACCAGGACATGGCCGGAAAGGTTACCACGCCATCCCGTTGAGTAAGGTTCTTCCCTCTTCTCGTGATGCAGCGGATTTCCCCCATCATCGCCGTGCTTCTCTTGTTCGGCTGCCCGCGGCCGGTGCCGACGCCCGTGGAGCCAAGGCCTGCGCCCCCGCCGCCCGTCAACATCCCCCCCGGCTGCAATGCCTCGCTGGCCGGCGACTGGGTGCACCAGGATGACCCCACCTTCCGGTACCACTTCGAAGACGACGGCGCCGACGTCACCGTCTGGGTCTACCGCGCGTTTCCACCGAAGGCCGATGCGGGCATGCCCGAAGTCATCGACGGCGGAGCGCCCGCCTTCGCCGCCGCCGTGATCCACCTGCGCCGCGGCCCCGACGGCTTCAATGGAGAGACCGAGACCCAGCACCTGCTCGCCTCCGGCCGCGAGTGCCGCGCCACCTTTGCCACCCGGGTCGTCGCGTGTGCGCCCGATTCCCTCACCCTCTCCTCGGCGACCTCGACTCCAGTGGGCGAGGGCTGCCAGACTCCGCCTTCGCCCCAGCCGGCCGCGCAGCTGGAGCACCGTCTCGCGCGAACCGACGCTGGCGCGCTATAGGGGCTCACCCATGTCTTCCAAGCTCTGGCTGTCCCTGACCGTTGGTGTGCTGATCAGCGCTGGCTGCAAGTGCGGCGCGCCGCCGATCAAGCCGATCGACGAGGACTGCAAGGGCGGGACTGATGTGCAGCTGGGCAAGGACAGTTCCTGCACGCTGAGCAGCGAGTGTGGTGACCACTACGCTTGCTCAGCCCCGAAGAACAAGCCGACGGTGATGTGCTGCGTGTTCGCCGACCGCAAGTGCTCCACGGAAGACGACTGCTGCCCTGGCCAGACGTGCCCGGCCGATCGCAAGAAGTGCTTCGACAAGTTCCTCTCGTGCCAGACGGACGTCGACTGCGGCGAGAAGGGCGATCGCTTCTGTGAGGCGTACAGCGACCACTACGGCGAATCGACCCGCTGCAAGTTCAAGGCGTGCGGCGCGCTGGGCGAGTGCCCCGAAGGCCAGTCGTGCTTCCAGAAGCAGTGCATGGCCGACCTTCCCTGCACCGGCAGCTGCGAAGCGGGCAAGGGCTGCGTCCCCGACATCGATCGCTGCCAGGACTACGCGAAGCCTGCCGGCCGCACGGCGGCGTCCTGCCCGATGACCTGCAATGCCGGCTTCCTCGCCACCTTCCAGGACCCGAAGAACATCTGGGATCGCTGCGTGCTGCCCGACGTGAAGTGCATCTGCGCCGAGCTGCCGGGCCTCAACTCCGAAGACCTCGGCCGCTTCTCGGCGATGTCGGGCGAAGCGGGCAAGGGCCTCTACGTCTCTGAGTACGACGGCCAGTACGGCGACCTCGTCGTCGTCCGCTACGATCTCACCGGCAAGAAGGTCGGCCTCGACTACGTCGACGGCGTCCCCACCGGCGCGGTCAAGTTCGGCCCGTCTGGTGCGCGCGGCGGCGTCGTCGAGCCGGGTGATGACGTCGGCCGCTACACCGACGTCGCCACGGGCACCGGCGGCGCCGTCTACGTCAGCTACTTCGACGTCACCCACGGTGACTTGAAGGTCGCGGTGAAGGACGCCGCAGGCAAGTGGACGAACCACAAGGTCGACGGCGACAACGGGGAAGTCGGCCTCTACACGTCAATCGCGGTCGACTCCGACGGCCTGCCGGGCGTCAGCTATTTCCAGCGCGGCGCCGACGCGAGCTTCAACGTCGCCGAATGCCCGGGCACGCCTCCCACGGGCCCGAAAGCGTTCATCACTGCGCTCAAGTACGCCAAAGCGAAGGTCGCCTCGCCGGCCAGCGCGTCCGACTGGACGGTGAAGACCGTCAGCTGCCAGAGCCGCCCCACCCCGCCCTGCTACGCGTGCATGGGCACCGCGGTGTGCGCCGACCCCACCACGGGCCCCGACTGCTACTCGCCGGCGACCACCTGCACCGGCTGCGACGCGAACACCGAAATCTGCGTCACCGTCGGCACCGCCGCGAAGTGCGCCGCCAAGTACAACCCGTCGAACCTCAATGACGTCACCGACGGCATCGGCCTGTTCACCTCCATCGGCTTCAACGGCAAAGACGCGTTCATCGGTTTCATGAAGCGCACCACGCCGCCGCCCAGCATGGGCACGCGCTTCCCGCCCGATGGCGATCTCTACGGCGTGAAGATTCCGGCCTCGGGTACACCCGGCGCGCTGGTGAAGCTCGATGACGTCGGCGACACGGGCTACTTCCCTGACCTGAAAATCGACCCCACGACCAAGAGCGTCGCGATCGGGTACCACGACTTCAGCAGCAAGAAGCTCAAGTTCTACTACTCGGCCCAGCTGCAGACGGGCGTGACGCCCGAGACCATCGACACCGGCGCGGGCGCCCTGAACTCGGGCGAAGCGGGCTTCGTCGGCACCGACTCGTCGCTCATCTTCGGCAGCACGGCGGGCTCGGTTTACGCCGTCTACCAGGACGCGACGAAGGGCGACCTTAAGCTCGCCAAACGCGGAGCGACGTGGCAGGTCCTGCCCTCGATTCACACCGCCGGTGCCGTCGGCTTCTTCGCAGACGGAATCCTCATCGACGGCAAGATGTTCGCGAGCCACGCGAAGATTCACGCCCGCTTGGTTGCAGGTGAGCCGCATGTCGACAACACCCTCATCGTCGAACCAATACCGGCCCAGTGACGCATCGGCCCGGGGGCCCCTGGTGCGCGTCGAGCTCGCAGTCGCTTTCCCAGTCGACATCCTCAACCGCTACTACCCGAACGGAAAGCTCGGGGGCCTGACGGTCGACGGCGCCGTGCCCGCAGCACTCGGGCAGCTGGTGCAGCTGTACGTCAAGATCGAAAGGCCCGCGCGCGAGTTCGATCTGCAGGGTCAGCTGTCGTGGGCGCGGCACAAGGGCTCGCGTCAGCTGAAGGAGTGCTTCGGCATCGACTTCTTGCCGCACGACGAAGGCAGCCAGCGTCTCCTCGCTTTTGCGCGGCAAGACCTCGGGCCCGAAGCGACGCGCGTCGCGGTGCGGCTGGCGACGGACCTGAAGGTTCGCATCACGCACCTCGGCCAGACGCGCCGCGAGTTCCTCGCCGATCTCTCACCCGGTGGCGCCTTCGTTCGCTCGGGCATGCCGGCCGCAGTCGGCCAGATGCTGGAGCTGCACCTGCGCCCGCCCGGAGCCCTGACCTCGATGCTGATTCATGCCCGCGTCGCGTGGGTGCGTTCGACCGGCACCGAGCCCGGCATGGGCCTCGAGTTCCTGGGCAGCGATCCGAAGCTCGCTGAGAAGCTCGCGAAGATTTTGTCGCGCCTCAGCGCCTGAGCGCGTTGACCCGCACCGCTTCGGCAAACGTCCAGCCGCGCCGCTCACACGCATCGGCCAGCTTCCACGCCGCCACCCGCTGAGGGTCGGGCCACGCGTCGAAGTCGTGCCCCTCTGATTCAAGCGCCGCCTGGCAGACGGTGAGAAAGCCGAGCCTCTCGCGCGCGTCTCCTCGCAGCTCGACGCGGACGCCGTCGAGGTACAGCTCGCCTTCGGCGAGGCCCAGCGCCTCCTGCAACGGCAGGTCGAGCACCCCGTTCGAGAGCTTGAGTCCGCGCACCTCGAGCCCCGGCGCCTGGACGATTCCGTCTTTCACCACGCGCTCGTAGATTTTGAGCTGCTCGCGCCGCTCGACCCCTGAGACGGGCGGCTGGCGATCCGACGCCTTCAGCGCTTCGTTCGCTCCCGCTGCGGCGGCGATCGACACTGCGATCACGCCGTACAGCGCGGGCTCTCCGACCGAGCTACCCCACCGGTGCGCGGGTGGCTGGGTCGCATCGAAAGTGGAGGCGCGCACCTCGTGGCTGCTTTCCTGAGTCGCCGCCAACACGAGAGCGACCAGCGGCACGGCGACGATGACGCCCGCTCCCGCCGACAGCACGCCGCGTGCTTCGGGCGTGAGGCGCCTGCGCTGTTCCTTCACGTAGCCTGCTTCCCACGTCTCGGTGCAGTGGTCTGTCTGGCTGAAGACGAGCCGCACCCGGTCGCGCACCGACTCGTCGATCATCGCCAGCGGAGCACCCGGCTCGCACCGCGTCCCCCCCGGCTTTTCGTCCAGGTACCGCCGCGGCCCATCGACCGTCATGCAGCCAGTGAGCACCGCCGCCAGCCCGACCCCCACGATGAAGCGCATGCTTTGCCGTTGAGCATCTCGTGTACCAAGCGCCAACCCCCCGCGCTGTACGTGAAGTCTCGAAGCAACGCAGCCCACTGCGCGACCGGCGTGTCGGCCACCGCTCTGAACCCAGACAGTGAAGTTCTAGGTTTTGCGGCCGAAGCTTAGGCTTTTTGGAGGGTGCCCCTACCCGCGGCGGCGGCGTTGCTGGTGGTAGTGCGGGCCACACATGCCGCGCGCGAGCACGGGGCGGGTGCAGCCTTCGACTCCACACAGCTGCGGCGGCTTCGCGCGCGCGCGGTCGAGATCGATTCCGTACATCGCGTGTCCGACGGCGATGAAGCGATCGACCTGGGCGCGGCTCAGGTTGGCCCGGCGGGCGAACTCGAGCAGCCGCGCGTGCGACGGCTCTTCGGGCTGAACGGAAATGCCGTCACGAAAGAGCTCGGCCAGCGGGACCTCGAGCGCCTTCGCGACCGCGACCAGCGTCTCGTAGCTCGGCGCGCGCTCGCCACGTTCCAGCAGCGAGGCGAAAGAAACGGAGATGCCGATGCGCCGCGAGAACTCTTCCTGGGTCAGGCGCAGCGACTCGCGCAGCGACTTGACCCGCCTCGCCAGCGCGGCCAAAGACTCGTCAGGCGCCTCGGTATTCTTCACCGCGGTCACTGGCAGTAGTCGAGCGCGTTGCAGGCACCGCCGCCAGGGCAGGCCGCGCCAGGGCAACAACGGAAGCCCGAGGCTCCACAGCAGAAGCCGTTGGGCAGGCACGTCGACCCCGGCTGGCAGTTGCTGTTGACGCTGCACCGCTTGAAGCAGGTCGCCTGGTTGCTTCCGGCGACCGTGTAGCGATCGCAGATGTAGCTGTCGCGGCAGTCGCCCTGCCCGCCGTCCCACTGGCAGTTCGCCACGCACCGTTTGACGTTGTTCTCGAAGGTGAACTGCGAGCACGAGCTGCCCAACGGACACGTCGACGTCGACGACGTGCAGTCCTGGGTGCAGTAGCCGCCCGCCCAGCACGCCTGAACGCAGCTGGGAGACGAGACGAGCTCGGGGACACAGATGTTGCCCGCGCACTGGCCCGGGGTGGTGCACGCTTCGCCAGCAGGACGATTCGTGGCCGGCAGCGCCTTGCAGTACTTCGTCGCTGCGTCGCACGTGCCGCCCGCTGCACACGTCTGGCCGTTGCAACACGCTGCGCCGTTCGAGCCGCAGCAGAAGCCGCGCGCGTCGCAGGTGACGGGGCCGCCCACGCAGCTGTTCACGCTCGCGCAGCCGGGAAAGCAGACGGGCGAACCGTCGGTCGAGCTCTGGAACTTCTCGCAGACGTAGCCGGCGCGGCAGGTGGCCGGCGCCTGGCCCGCAGCAGCGCAGCCCTTGAGGCACACGTTGCCACCGCCCGCCGGGTTCCTTCCGCACGCGCCGCCCGCGGGGCAGTCGCTGTTCGAGGTGCACGCCTTCGTGCAGTAGCCGTCTTGAAAGCCGAACGCCTGGCAGAAGTTGGTCGAGCAGTTGTTGTTCGCCAGGCACGGGTCGCCGAGCGCACCAGCGCCCGCGGCGCCACCCCCGCCGGCCCCTGCCGTTCCTCCGCCGCCCACGCCCGGTGTGCCGCCGCCGCCGGTTCCCGCTGCGCCGCCGCCGCCAACGCCTGCCGTTCCTCCGCCGCCCGAGCCGCTGCCGCCGCCGCTGCCCATCGTCGGGCCGCAGATGTTGTTGTTGCAGAACAGGGGGAGCAGACAGCCCGACCCCGAGCCGACACAGCACGCCTGGCCCGACGCACCGCACACCACCGCGCCACCTCCGCCCGTGCCTCCGCCTCCGCTTCCTCCGCCCGCGCCGTCACCGCCCCCTTCGCCTGCGATGCAGCGCAGCGCCGAGCAGACCTGCCCGGGCAGACACGACCGGCACTTCGCCGCGCCCTGGCCGCACTGCGAGTAGCCCTGCTTGCTCGCGCCGACGCACAGGTTGTCTTCCGTACAACAGCCCGAGCAGTTGCTCGCCTGGCACTTCGTCGTCGGCGGCGTGCCGCAGGCAACGGCGAGCACAGCCACGGCGAGGCCCGCCCAGACCCAGGGCTTCAGGGAGGCACGAATCATGGACGCCATCGTTTCACGAATCTATCGTGACCGCGCCATGAACCAAGCGAGCGCAGCGCGCCGGAGCGACCGATGAACTCCGCCGAGGCCACGACGTATTACTTCCAGAAGGCCGCGCGCATCATGGACGTCGGCGAGCGCATCGAGACGCTGCTTTCGACCCCCCTTCGGGAAGTGAAGGTGCAGGTCAGCCTCGAGCTCGACAACGGCGAGATTCGCACGTTCACCGGCTTCCGCGTGCAGCACGACAACAGCCGCGGCCCGATGAAGGGCGGCCTCCGCTACCACCCGCAGGTCGACGCCGCCGAGACACTGGGCCTCGCGTCGCTGATGACGTGGAAGACGGCGGTCGTGAACCTGCCCTTCGGCGGAGCGAAGGGCGGCATTCAGGTCGACCCGACGCACATGAGCTTGAAAGAGCTCGAGCGGCTCACCCGCAAGTTCGTCGATCAGATCCAGGACATCATCGGCCCGACGCGCGACATCCCGGCGCCAGACGTCAACACCAACCCCCAGGTGATGGCGTGGATCATGGATCAGTATTCGAAGTACCACGGCCACTCGCCCGCGGTGGTGACGGGCAAGCCCATCGATCTCTACGGCAGCAAGGGCCGGGAAGCGGCGACGGGCCGCGGCCTGCTCTTCGTCTGCCGCGAGATTCTGCGCGACGTCGGCTCACAGGTTCGCGCGACGCGGTTCGCAGTGCAGGGCTTCGGCAACGTCGGCAGCCACGCGGTGCGGTTGATTCACGACGACGGCGGCATCGTGGTCGCGGTGTCCGACGTGCATGGCGGGGTCATCAACCCGCGGGGCCTCGACGTCCCCGCCCTCTTCGAGCACGCGAAGCGCCAAGGCACCGTGCAGGGCTTCAACGGCGGCAACGCGTGCACCAACGAAGAGCTGCTCGCGTGTGACTGCGACGTGCTGGTTCCCGCGGCGATGGGCGACTCGCTGACGAAGCAGAACGCGAATGACGTGCGCGCGAAGATCATCGTCGAAGGCGCGAACAGCCCGTGTGAGCCCGAGGCCGACGAGATTTTCGAGAAGAAGGGGATCCTCGTGGTCCCCGACATTCTCGCGAACGCGGGCGGCGTCACCGTCAGCTACTTCGAGTGGGTGCAGAACCTTCAGCACGTCACGTGGGATGAAGACCGCGTGAACGGCGAGCTCGAGAAGGTGATGAAAGAGTCGTACGAGCGCATCGCTTCGATTTCCCGCAGCCGCAAGCTGCCGCTGCGCACGTCGGCCTACGTGCTGGCGATCGGCCGCGTCGGCAAGGCCACCGTTCTGAGAGGAATCTGACCCATGCCCAATGCACTGTTGAAGAAGCTGCAGGGAATCCCGATGTGCGCCGGGCTGACGGCGGCAGACATCGAAGACCTGATTGCGATCGCCGAAGAGAAGTCGGCGAAGAAGGGCGACAAGCTCTTCACCGAGGGCGAGCCCGGCGAGGTGCTGATGGTGGTGCTCGAGGGCAAGGTCGAGGTGACGAAGCGCGAGGCGCCGCTGGCGACGCTCGAAGGGGGAAGCGTGCTGGGCGAGATGAGCCTGCTCGGCGGCGACACGCGCTCGGCGTCGGCCGCCGCGGCCACCGACGTGAAGTACCTCGCCATTCGCAACGGGCCGTTTCAGAAGCTGATCGCGAAGGACAACATCGCGGCGCTGAAGATTGTCCACAACCTCGCCAAGGTGATGGGCAAACGGCTCGCGATGATCAACGAGAAGCTCGTCGACTCGCTGGGCAAGACGAAGAAGAAGGAAGAGCTGGCGGACTTCGGGCGGATTCTGAATCGGTGGAGCTTCTAGCTTAGAGTTTCGGGATTGATCGCCGCGCTCGCCCTCGTCCTTGCTGCTGCTCCACCTGCCTCGAAGGCAGACGCTTTTGTCTCTGCGAAGCAGTGGGACGAGCTGTACCTCGCCTACGCAGCGGCGCCGGTGAAGGACTACGCGGCGGCAGATCGAAAGAAGCTCGCCGGCGCGATGGCGAAGGGCTGCCAGGCGTTGGAAGCGGAAGACGCGGTGATGGCGTACTCGCTGGGCGAGAAGGCGGTGGAGTTCGAGGCGATCGCCGATGCGCTGGTCTGTGTCGGCCGCACGGGCACGAAGACAGACCAGAAGTCGGCGGCGGAAGTCGCGCTGAAGAAGGGGCAGGCGGCGTTTCCGAAGGACGCGCGGTTTGCCCTGGAGCTCGGCCGGCTCGCGATGTCCGAGAACGACTTCGACTCGGCGATCGCGTCGCTGGACGACGTGCCGAAGAAGTCGCCGCAGGCGAAGGAAGCGGAGGCGCTGCTGAAGAAGGCGCGCCAGCAGGCGGCAGAAGGCAAGAACGCGAAGAGCGGCCTCGTCGCGATCGAGAAGGACCTTCAGAAGCGCCAGGACGCGGCGTCGCGCGGGGCTGAGCCGCTGCCAGAGCCGGGCACTCCGATGCGGCCCGGGCAGGCTCCGACGAAGACCAGCGACAGCGCGAGCTACGAGTCGAGCGTCGACGGCGAAGGCCGTCGCATGCGCGCGAACACGTACTTCCGGTTCCGCTACTTCAACGGCCAGCGCGATTTCGGCCAGCGCGCCGACTACGAGGGAAAGGTGCAGGGAGCGCTGGAAGAATCGCGCACGGCGACGAAGCGGATTCTGGGCGTCGCGAGAGAGAGCCCCACCGACGTCATCCTCTATTCGAAGCAGGAGTTCACGATGCACCACGGCGCGCAGGCGGCGTCGTCGATCGCGGGCTTCTATTCCGAGAGCGCGATTCGGATGAACGACACGGCAGAGATCAACGCGCACAACCAGGCGACGCTGGTGCACGAGTACGTGCATGCGGTGGTCGACGAGGTCTCGGGCTTCCGCGACGAGGCGCTGCCGACGTGGATCAACGAAGGCCTCGCCGAGTGGGTCGAGTGGCGTTACGAAGGAAACGACGAAGGCCCGGCAAACGTGCGCAAGGCGCTGCAGAAGTACGCGAGCGCAGGGCAGCTGCCGTCGCTGGTCGAGATGTCGCAGGGAATGCTGGCCGGGCAGAACAACCCCGCCTTGCGGTACGCGGTCGCGGCGCGCACGGTGGGAATGATGATGAAGAACGGCGGCACCGAGAACTTCCTGGGAATGATTCGGGAGCTGGGCGCGGGCCAGAACTTCGCGGCGGTGCTGAAGCGGCGGTACGACCGGGACCTACCGAGGCTCCAGGAAGACATCGAGTCCGAGCTGAAGAGCCGGTAGGAATCGTTTACCCTTGGGTTCTTCGCCCCTAGACTCGCCCCGCCCATGTCCGACACGCAGGCCGCGATGCGCGAATTCCGCTTTCTAGACGACAAGCGGAAAGGCGGCGGTCTCTCACACATCGAAGAGCAGCGGTGGATCGACCTCGGCGGCATGCTGGGGATGACCGCACAGCAGGGGTACTACGGGGAAGACGGCCTCTGGTACGCGTATCCGCCCGGGTACGATCCCCACACCGGTCAGTACTACCAGCCGCCGCAGTCGCAGTACGGAGGCCACGCGCCGCCGCAGCAGCAGCCGTACTACGACCCGAACGCGCAATATTCTCAGCCGCAGCCCGAGCCAGCGTACGACCCGAACGCGCAGTATTACGACCCGAACCAGGGGGGCTACGACGCAGGGTACGACCCGAACGCGTACGCGCCGCCTGCGCCACAGCCGTATCAACCGGCGCCAGCGTGGACGCAGAACGAGCACCCGCAGCAGCAGGCCGAGTGGCCGCAGAACTACGACCCGAACCTGGGCCAGTACGTCGACCCGAACACGGGCTACCCGATTCCGTCGCCGTCGCAGCCGCTGTACGTGCCGCCATCGGCGCCGACGTGGCAGACGCAGATGCCAATTCCAGCGCCGCAGCCGATGTACGACGCGCCGGCGCCGGTCGCAGCCGAGGAAGACGGCCCGCTGGAAGTGGCAGAGGACGAAGTGATGGAGGTGACGGATGACGACGTCACCCTGCTCGACTCGTCTGCGCCGCTCGCGGCGCCGCTGCCAGCGCTGGCTCCCGCGCCCGCCGAAGATCCGCTGGGCGCGCTGCGCAGCTCGCTGTCGTTCGACGAGCCTGAGCCTACGCGCGCGCCTGAGCCTGCGGCGCAGGATTACGGCGAACGGCTCCCGCGGACGAAGAAAGAGCTGCCGAAGACTCCCGCGGAGCACTTCCGTTCATTCCGAGAGCAGTCGAGGGAAGAGCAGCCGCAGACCTTCGAGCCCGCCCCGCTTCTCGACGTCGAGCCGGAACCAATCGCCGAAGAGCCGCTGCCACCGACTTTCGCGCCCGCCCCGCTTCTCGATGTCCCTGTCGATGTTGAGCCGGAACCAATCGCCGAAGAGCCGCTCCCACCGACTTTCGAGGCCGCCCCGCTTCTCGATGTCCCTGTCGATGTTGAGCCGGAACCGATCGCCGAAGAGCCGCTCCCACCGACTTTCGAGCCCGCCCCGCTTCTCGACATCCCTGTCGATGTTGAGCCGGAGCCGATCGCTGCCGTTGCTGAACCGGTGGCTTACGAGCCCGTGCCCATCGCCGCGATCGAGCCGGAGCTTCCGGTCGACCTCGCGAACGCTCCCACGCTTCCGCTGGCGCTCCCACAGGCTTCCGCGCCCGCCCCGCTTCTCGATATTCCAGTCGACGTCGAGCCGGAGCCGATCGCTGCCGTTGCTGAACCGGTGGCTCACGAGCCGCTGCCCATCGCCGCGATCGAGCCGGAGCTTCCACCGCTCGCGCTCACGATGGTCGCGCCAAGCTCGGCGACCACGCAGGACCTCTACCCTGACGGGATCCCCGAGCCGATCGCTCCGCCGCCTCCGCCGCCCGCGCCAGTCTCTTTCGATCTCGACACGCCGGCGATTCCGGATCCGCGGCCGAGCATCCCGATCTCGATCCACGTCGAGGAGCCCGTGGAAGAAAGCGCGCTCGACGTCGAGCCGCTGCTCGAGGCGAGCGTCGACCCCGAGCCGCCGCAGCCGATTCCCGCTCCGGAGCTGCCGTCGTTCGAAGCGTCGTTCGACGACATCCCGGTCGAGCACGAGCCCGAGCCGCCGCCCTCGACCCACACCGGCTTCGAAGCGTCGCTTGCCGATCTGCCGCCTGAAATTGCCGACGCGCCGCCGCCGCCGATCATCGATGTCGAGCTGATGGCCGCTGCGCCGATCGCGGTGATGGATTTCGACGTCTCCATCGACGACAAGCCGCTGCCCATCGAAGCCACGATGGATTTCAGTGGCGACGCGGGCGAGAAGCTCGAGCTGGCGAAGACCAGCGACTTCCTTTCCTTCCCCACCTCGTCGGCCGCCGAGACCAGCAACTTCTCGAGTGAGGGCGAGAGCCTCGTCGAAAGCGGCACACTCGCGACGATGGCGAACCCGGGCGTCGAGACGGGTGGCCGCGCGTCAATCGAGCTGCCGCCCGAAGAGCCGGACGCCGAGGTGCCGCTGGCGAATAACGCCGACTTCCTCGGCATGACTGAGCTCAACAGCACCGGCCAGGCGTGGACCAAGGACAACGCTGGCATCTCGTTCGAAGAAGAGCCGCAGGAAGCAGAGATAGAAGAAGAGCCGGGCGACATCATCCAGGGCGTGGCGCTCGAGGACGATTCGATCGACGCCGAGATCCAGGCCGAGCTTGCCGAAGCGGTGATCGAGCCGGAGCCGTGGCCCGCGCCGCTGGCAATTCCGCCGCCGCCCGCCGTGTTCAGCCCTCCGCCTCCCGCGGCTGCTCGCCTGCCGACACCGGCTCCGTTCGTCCCGGCGCCGCCGCCGCCGCGTCCATCGCAGCCCGCCTTCGACCCACCCGGCCGCGACCGTTCGCTGTTCGACACCAGTGGCAGCAACCTGCGGGAGGACCCGAGCGCTCCGGAAATCAGAGGCGAGCACCGCGTCATCCTTCACACCGTCGAAGGCCAGGTGAAGCGCGGCGTGCTGCGCGACACAAAGCTCGACGACGAGACCGTCGGCCTCGAAGCCCAGCCCGGAGCGATCGAGCGCATCGCCCGCCCCCGCATCAAGGCCATCTTCTTCATGCTGCCCGCCGGCGTGAAAGCGCCCGCGCCCACGGGCGACAAGCTGCGAGTGACTTTCAAGGACGGCCGGCAGCTCGCCGGGTTCTCCAGCGATCACCGCGGTTCGGGTCTGGGCTTCTTCGTGGTGCCGGCGGACAACCGCACCAACACCGAACGGATCTTCATCTACCGCGCGAGCGTCGAGAAGGTCGCGGTCGACTGACTACGCTGCGTGGCTGATGAACGTCTGCAGCGTCGTGAAGTCGGTGGCGCCGATTTCTTCGGGCGCGAAGCTGACGCCGAGGCCCTTCAAGACTCCGCGCTGATCGCGATCGACGCGGGCGACGTTGCCGACGAGCGTGCAGAAGCGCGGACCTTCTTGATGTGGCAGCGCGAGCGCCACGCGAACCTGGGTGCCTTCGCGGGCGGGCTCACGGGTCTTCAGGTACAGGCCGCCTTCCGACAAGTCCGCGACGGCGTCGCGAATGAACCGGTTGCCGATGCGGCAGTGCGCGGTGAGCACCACGGGGACGCGAACGAAAACCCGCTTCTCCTGACCCTGCATCTTTCTGCCTCCGGCCAAACCCTGATGAACGAAGAAACCCGCTGCGGCTGCGCCTAAGGTGGGGCATCGGCCCACCTCCTGTCAATCCAGGGTCCCCAGGTAAATCCGAAGGGTTACACGGCGCGGTGCGTCAAAGCGCTCAATAGATGCGGCGCTTCAGCTTCCTCGGCAGCGAGCGGCGATGTTGCACGAAGAGGTACGCCGCGACGAGCCCGATGCCCAGAATCGAGAGGATGAGGTTCCGGGTGCGGGTGCTGATGATGACGCCCTTCTCCTCGCCCAGCGGCCGCAGCGCCGCGCGGGGAAGCTCGAAGATCGCCTCGACTGGGGTCGCGAACGCGATGCCGCCCGACTCTCCGGGGCCGCCGAAGACGACGCCGAGCACGTTGCCGGTGAGGTCAAACACCGGCGAGCCGCTGTTTCCCTGCCCCATCAACGTGCCGCTCACCTGCAGGGTCCGACCCGCGCGCGGGTGGTTGAAGATCGACGACAGCGTGCCGTTCGACAGCGTCCACGACAGCCCCACCGGAGCGCCGTAGACCGCCACCTGCGCGCCCACCTTCACCTTGGTCGACGAGCCGAGCTCGAGGAAAGGCAGGCCGGTGCCTTCGACCTTCAGCAGCGCGAGGTCACGGTCGTCATCCGTGGCGAGCACGCCGAGCACCGGCCGCTTCTGGCCGTCGGGAAACATCGCGTCGATGCGTGACGCCTGCGCGATGACGTGGGCGTTGGTGACCAGCGTGCCGTCTTCCGAGATGAGGAACCCGGTGCCGATGCCTTCGGCGACTCCCGCCGCGTCGTAGGTGAGCAGCACCACCACCGCGGGCATCACCTTCTCTGCGGCCTCGGTCAGCGGCGTTTCAGCCGCCGCCAGCGCGAGCAGCAACGCCCCCGCCAGCATCAGTGCAGGAAACGATCTGAGTCGTTGGGCGTGTTGCGCTTGTCACCCGAGACGACGTTCAGGTGGCTGCGCCGCTTGTCGAGCTGCCGCCGCAGGCGCCACGAGCTGAAGCGCTCGAGCGTGCCGCCGGGGAAGTTCAGCTTCACGAAAGCGAAGGTCATCGCGATGCCGAAAGCGTCGGGCACCACCACCATCCACGTGCTGAACGCCGCATTGAGGACGACGAAGCCGACGCCGATCAACGCGAGCACGTTGCCCGTCACCGGCATGCCCCAGAACCCCGTCTGCCGGTTGCCCCACGACAACCCGAAGGCCACCCACAGCGCACTGGTCATCACGTGACCGCCGCCGAACACGAAGCCCTGCAGGTTGGTGATGAGCAGAGACAGCAGGACGGTGAGCACCGCGGCCAGCACCGGCACCGCAAGCGCGAAGGTGACGAGCTTTCGCGCACCCCACGTCTGCTCGAGTGAGCCGCCGATGCTCCAGAGAATCAGCGCGCCGAAGATGACGCCCATCGGGCTGGTCTCGACGAACGCGTACGAGATGAGCTGCCAGAGCGTGAAGCTGCGCAGCACGCTGCCCGGGTTCAGGGCCAGCTGCGGAACCGCGACTGCGTAGATCAACGACCCGACAATCAACGCGACCGCGAGCTTCGCGGCGGCGGTCTGAATCGGCGGCAGGCCGAAAGAGAGCCGGCTTCTCACTTCGCCTGGAAGAAGAGGGTGATGGAAAGGCAGTGAAACTCTTTGTCCGAGCTCTGCGTCACGATCTTGTCGACGATCTGCAGGTTCTGCCCGTGCTCCTTCAGCCACTTGGTGATGTTCTCGCCCATCACCTCGCGGTCGCGCGCCAGCGTGGTCGAGAACACCTTCACAAAGCTGAACTGGGTTGTTGCCATGTCCTTCAAGCCCTCGCGCGCTTCACCGACTTCTTGATCGCCTTCTGCTTCTTCTGCTTCTTCACCGCGGGCGGCTTCACCAGCTTCAGAATCTCGCCCTCGGACAACGTCCACCCGGTCGCCTTCGCGGCGCCCAGGATGCGCTGGCAGAGCTCGTCGGTGGCCGCGATGTGACGCTGCGCCAACCAAAACCGCACGTTGCTCATTCCGGACATGTGGCCGACTTCGATGACCTGCTGACGCCCGAAGTCACCCGCCGGCACGCCCGAGTACACCCGGTCGGCCAGCCAGTCGTCGCCCTTGTCCTTCGCCTTGATGATTGCTGCCGCGTGAACGCCGGTGGCGGTGCGGAAGGCGTCGGCCCCCGACAGCGGGTAGTTGACGGGAATCGCGACCTTCGTCGCCTGCGACACCTTCTCGACGTACGCGACCAGGTCGGTGAGGTCGTGATTGATCCACCCCAGCAACTTCAGGTTCAGCAACAGCAAGTCCATCGACGTGTTGCCGACGCGCTCGCCGACGCCAAGGCCGCAGGCGTGAAGGCGGTTCGCTCCGGCGTCGAGGGCGGCGATGGCGTTGACGACGGCGAGGCCGCGATCGTTGTGGCCATGCCAGTCAATCGCGATGTCGGCGCCCGTGGCCTTGATCAACCCGCGCGTCCATTCGACGAGGCCGCGCGCACCGATGGGCGTGGCGTGACCAACCGTGTCGCACAGCACCAGCCGCTTCGCGCCGTGATCGATTGCGCTGCGAAAGAGCACGTCGAGGTTCTGCGGCGACGAGCGCGTGGTGTCTTCGGTGACGTACGCGACCTCGAGCCCTTCTTTCACCGCGAAGTCGATCGCGTCGGCCGAGGTCTTCTTGATGAAATCCAGCGTCCAGTTCTCGGCCCACTGCCGAATCGGGCTCGAGCCGATGAAGGTGTAGACGGTGATCTTCTGGCCCGACCGCTGCGCCGCTTCCGCAACCGGAGCGATGTCTGCAGCCACCGTGCGCGCCGCGCAGTTCGGCAGCAGCTTCAGCTTGTGCTTCCCGATGTACTTCGCCTGCGCGACCACGTCGTCGAACGCGCGCTTGCCTGCGCCGGGCAGCCCGATGTTGACCGAGCGAACGCCGATGCTGTTCATCAGCGACAGCAGCTCGAACTTGTCGTCGATGCTCGGGTCGACCACCGACGGCGACTGAACGCCGTCACGCAGCGTCTCATCGTTGAGGTCGAACGCCTGGCTGGGCTTCCGCCGGGCGTCGATCTCGTTCCAGTCGAAGATGATCCCGTCGCGCATGGCTCTAGAAGGTGCGCTTGGGGCCGGCGCGGAAGTGCTCGCACAGGCTTGGCTCTTTGCAGGTCGGGCCGATGCCGTCGGGGTGCGCGAAGAAAGGAGTCTTGTCGGACTCCTCGGTTCCACACAGCGAGCACTTGCGCTTCTTGTTCTTCTTTTCCTGGCGGCGCGACTCGGCAATCTGCTTTGCGCGCTCGCGCAGGGTCTTGGCGTCTGGAATTTCGCTCATCGTGGTTGTCCTTAACTCGCCTTAGACCGCTTCCACCAGCACAGCGATGCCCTGGCCGCCACCGATGCAGGCGCTGCCGATGCCGTACTTCTGGCCCCGGCGCTTCAGCTCGTTGAGCAGGTGAAGAGTAATGCGCGCGCCCGAGGCGCCCAGCGGGTGACCGACGGCGATCGCGCCACCGTCGACGTTGGTCTTTTCGCGGTCGAGGCCGAGCTCTTTCTCGACGGCCAGGTACTGCGGCGCGAAGGCCTCGTTCACTTCGAACAGGTGCACGTCGCCCAGCTTGAGTTCCGCGCGCTCGAGCAACTTGCGAATCGCCGGAGCGGGGCCAATGCCCATCACCTTCGGATCGCAGCCCATCGACGCCCAGTTCAGCAGCTTGCCCATCGGCGCCACGCCACGCTTCTCGGCCCAGCTGCGGGTCGCCATCACCATGCTCGCCGCGCCGTCGCAGATGCCGCTGGCGGCTCCGGCGTGAACGACGCCGTCTTTCTTGAACGCCTTCGGCAGCTTCTTCATCGCCTCGAGCGACGCGTCGGGCCGGTTGTACTCGTCCTTCGCGAACATCGTGCTGCCCTTTCGGGTCTTGAGCTCGACGGGAGCAATCTCGTTCGCGAGCCGGCCGCCTTCCTGCGCCGCCGCGAACCGCTGCTGCGAGAGCAGGGAGTACGCGTCGACCTCGTCCTGCGAAATCTTGTACTGCTCGGCCAGGTTCTCGGCCGTCATGCCCATCGCCACCCCGGCGTACGAGTCGGTGAGGCCGGACCACAGCGAGTCTTCGAGGTTGCCCTTGCCGAGCTGCAGGCCCCAGCGGGCGCCGCGGATGACGTGGGGCGCCTGCGACATCGACTCGGTGCCACCGGCGAGAATCACCGACGCCTGCTCGGTGAGCATCATCTCGGCGGCGGTGACGAAGGCCTGAAAGCCCGAGCCGCAGAGGCGGTTGACGCCGATCGCGCCGACCGCGACCGGAATTCCCGCGCGGAGGCCGACGTGGCGCGGAAGGTAGATGGCGTCGGCCGACGTCTGCATCACGTTGCCGTAGACGACGTGCTGGATGTCTTCGGGCGAGATTTTCGCGGCGGTGAGCGCGGCCTTGGCGGACTCGACGGCGAGGTCGGTGGCGGTGAGGTCCTTGAGCGAGCCTCCGAACGAACCGAAAGCGGTGCGCTTGCCAGCGAGGAACCAGATCTCTTCGTTCTTCGAAACGGTCTTCATCGTGAAATTCCTCGAGCGAAAATGATCAGCCGCGACGGCCGAAAATTGCGGCCGCCACCATGCCAACAGTCCCTACCGTCCACAACAGTCCAAGCGCGTTCTGTTGACGCACTTCCAGGTTGCCTGGCCCCGCGAACCACGCCTTCGCCGCCTCGACCCTTCCAGCCTGGGTGAACTCGCCCTCCGGCAGCCCGACCTCGCCGACCCGGCGCAGGTGCGCGGTGAAGACGCGGGGAGAAGGAAGCGACTCCAGGGACCCAGACAGATAACGGCCCTTGAGCTCGCGCGCCGCACGGCGGTGGTTGGCGGTGATGACGAAGCCGCCGCCCACAGTCGGGGTGAGGAAATAGAGCTTCGCCTCGCGGTTGGTGCTCACGTAGGTGGTGGCGAAGCACTTGTCGCCCGGGTGCACGTAGTCGTAGCTCAACATCTCGGGGCCGAAGCGCGGCTGCTCGAGGTGCGAGCCCAGCGAGACGAAGCCCAGCGCCCGCAACTCGGCGTCCAGCTTTTCCAACGCCTGGGGCAGCTTTGCCTGGCCGGGAGGCGCATCGGCCTCGACGTGAATCGAGGTCGGCTTGAGGCACAGCCAGGCGCGCCAGAGGTTGCCGCGCATCACGACGGCGATGATGCCGGCTCCGATGGCCCAGACGGTCAGCTGGAACCAGTTGATCTCCACTAGGCCGACAGCGCCTCGAAGACCTGCTTGCCGTGGCGCTTGATCGCGGGCACCAGGCCGCCTTCGCGGGCGAGCGCCTGGACGATGGCCGACGGCGTCTCAGCGGTGAAGGACCTGCCGCCGACGCTGACCGTGCCGGCCTTGAAGTCGATGGTGACGGGCGCGTCTTCCTTCGCGAGCGCATAGAAGGCGTCGTCTTTCACCACGAGGTAGCTCAGCGCCTCGTTGACGAGGTTGCGCTTGTGGATGAAGGCGTAGCTCTTCGCGATGACGGCGTTGATGCCGGCGCCGATCAACGCCCACACGGCCTGCTCGCGCGAGCTGCCCGAGCCCCAGCCTTCGCCGGCGACGATGATGTTCCGGCCTTCCTTCGCGCGCGCGTAGAACTCGGGGCGCACGTAGTGAAACGCCTTCTGGCCGAGCTCTTCGAGCTGGGTGAGGTGGCAGAAAGCGCCGGGGATGATCGCGTCGGTGTCGACGGAGTCACCGAAGCGCTGCACCCGGCCTTCGACCTGCTTGCCCTGCACGCCGCCCGACTTGTCGGCAGCGGCCGCGGCGGCGACGACGTCGATGGTGGGCTCGCTGACGCGAATCTCGGGCAGCGGGCGCTTCGAGTCGCGGAACAGCAGCTTCTCGTAGCGGTCCTGGTCGATCTTCGAGAGCCACTGGCGCGGGTCGGCGATCTTCATCTCGACCGAAGACGCGGCGACGGTCGCGGCGCTGGCGAGCCAGGCGAAAGAGCCCTGGCCCATGCGGTTCTCGAAGTTGCGGTTCTGGCTCGAGATCCACGTCTCGCCGGGCGACGCCTTTTCGCTGGCGACGCCGAGGCACATCGAGCAGCCGGGCAGCCCGATGCGGAAGCCGGCCTTCTCGTAGTGCTTCCACAGGTCGCCCTGCTTCATGCGGGCCTGGATGTTCTGGTCTCCCGGGACGACGAGCAGCTTGCTGTTCGCGGGGCGCGCGGGCAGGTCTTTGAACGCCTGCTCGAGCACCAGCGCGCCCAGCACCAGCTCTTCTTCGGTGGTGGTGCAGGCGCCGATGAAGCAGCCCTGCAGCACCGTGCCCAGCGCCTCTTCGACGGGCATCACCGCGTCGGGGCTGGGCGGCCTGGCGACCAGCGGCCCGAGCTTCTCGAGGTCGACGCGGTACCGGTGCGCGTACGGCGCGTCGTCGTCGGCGCGGAAGTAGAGCGCGTTCTTGTTCTCGTCTTTGCGGCCGGCGAGCCAGGCGGCGACGGTGGGGTCGGCTTCGAAGATGCCATTGAGGCCACCGAACTCGGCGGTCATGTTGGCGATGGTGAAGCGCAGGTCGGTGGACCAGGTGCGGGTGACGTCGCCGCGGTACTCGACCGTGCGTTCCATCGCGACGGTGTTGCGCTTGAGGTCGCCCAGCGTCTTCAGAATCACGTCTTTGCCGCCGATGCCGAAGGGCAGCTTGCCCACGTAGTCGACCGCGATCGCCTCGGGCACTTCGATCCACGACTGGCCGAGCACCATCGCCGCGGTGATGTCGGCCCCGCCGAGGCCGATGCTGACGGCGCCGAGGCCTCCGTGCGAGCTGGTGTGCGAGTCGGCGCCGAGGACGACCTGCCCCGGCTGGACGAGGTCCCGGTAGAACTTGGTGTGGAGGATGGTGACGTTGGCGTCGTAGAAGTGCCGAATCGCCTGCTCTTTGGCGAAGTCGCGCGAGAGCTGGGTGAGCCGCTGGGCGCGGGGGTCGGTGGCCAGCGTGACCTCGTCGACGGTGTGGTCGACCGCGAGGAAGAAGCGGTTCTTGTCGTGCACTGCGGGGCGGCCCAGCAGGTCGTACGTGCGATCCATGCCGTTCCAGGCCAGCTCGCTGGCAATCGTCCAGTCGACGTCAATCTGTAGAATGTCGCCGGCTTCGACCCACGGGCGGGTGAGGCCCCGGGCGTGGTGGGCGAGGATCTTCTGGGTCAGCGTCATCGGCTTGCGGATCGGAGGACTCATTTCGCAGGCCGATATAACCCTTTCAGACGCACCGCGACTACGGCCCGACGTATCTGGCGCGGGGCCGAATCGGGACGCCGCTGAGCCGCTGTTCGAGCACGTGGGCGACCCAGCCAGCGGTGCGGCCGATGGCGAAGAGGCCCGCTGCGGCGCCAGGCGGAAATCCCAGCGAAATCGCCGCCGCCACGAGACCCAGATCCAGCGCGGGCGCTTCTCCCAGCTCTTGTCGAACCCAGGCTCCGACTGCCAGCACCGCGTCGAGACGCGCGTTGGCATCGCGGCCCAGGATGAACCGGGCCCGCAGCTTCTTCGCGCCCTCGAGCAGCGGCGGCGTGCGGGGGTCTCCTTGCGGATACGGGCCGACGTAGAACCCGGGCAGGTCCTCACCCCGAGCGAGCCTTGCCGTCAGCGCCTGCTGCGGGCTGGACGCGAGGACTTCAACCACCATCGCTTCGACGCGATCGCACGCGCCGCCGTGACGGGGGCCCGACAGCGCCGCAAGGGCGGCGGTGAGGCAGGCGTGAAGATCTGCTCCGGCTCCGGCGGTGACGCGCGCCGCAAAGGCAGACGCGTTGAGCTCGTGGTCTGCCGACAAGACGAGGCAGCGATCAACCAGGGCCTGCTGCGCGCGGCTCGCGGCTTTCCCCGTCAAGGCGAAGAACAGCTGCTGCGCCACCGTGGGCTGCCGTTGGGCCGCCGCGAAGCGCTTCGGCGCGTGGGGAAGGCAGACCGCCGCTGCCAGCACCTGAATCAATTGCCGCGCGCGTTGCTGTTCCACCTCGGGCGAGAGGCCGTAGCGCACGGTCTCGGCCAGGCCCAGCGCGCCCGCGACCTGTGCGAGCGACGGCAGCAGCGGAGCGCGCAGGGGGATGTTCACCGCCGGCACTGCAGCCGCGGCGGGCCATCGCGGCGACCCGGACGGCAGCGTGCCCGACCAAAGCAGCTCGGCGACCGCCTCGAAGCTGCGCTGCGCGAGCGACGTGGCGCGGTGTCCCCGGTAGACGGGCCCGTCAGGTGAGATCTGCGTAATCGCCGAATCGAGAACGGGCTCACCCCAGCGCAGCGCTGAAGCGGCGACCGCCGTGTGCCCGCTGCGGGCTTCGGCGCGCGTCTTCAGCCGGAGCACAGCCGAGCGCAGGTACTTCGCCGGTTGGCCGGGCCCCCGTTTGCCAGCGCCGAGCAGCCCGCGGCTGGCGTACGCGTAGACGGTGCGTTGCTTCACTCCGAGCAGACGCGACGCCTCTTTTGCGCCGACCCAGCCCGATGGTTGATTGTCGAATGCACGTTGATTCATTTCTTCGCGACCGTACTCATGGCCTTGGAGGAATCACCATGGGTGCTGACGCAGGACTTGACGGAGTGGTGGTGGCGCAGACGCGGCTGTCGGATGTCGACGGCGAGGCGGGTGAGCTCGTCATCGCGGGTGAATCGGTCGAGAAGCTGGCCGCCCGCGCGACCTTCGAGCAGGCGTGCGCGCTGCTGTGGGACGAGAAGTCGGTGGACCTGGGGCCAGCGCGGCAGGCGGCCTTCGCGCGGCTGCAAGGGCTCGGCACGGCGCTCGACGCCCCAGATGGAATGGACGCCCTGCGGGCAGCGACGGCGCACCTGCCTCAGGAATCGACCAAGGCCGAAATCACGGCCGCGGTCGGCGTCTTCGCGGCGGTGTGGGCGAGAAGGCAGCACAGCCTGACGTTGCTGCCACCCGATGCGCGGTTGACGCACGCAGCGGACCTGCTGCGAATGATGCGGGGCGAGCCGGCGCCCGAGCCGCTGGTGAGGGGGCTCGACGCGTACCTGGTGACGGTGACGGATCACGGAATGAACGCGTCGACCTTCACCGCGCGGGTGATTGCCTCGACGGGCTCGGACCTGGTGTCGGCAGTCGTGGGAGCGATCGGCGCACTCAAAGGTCCGCTGCACGGTGGAGCGCCCGGGCCGGTGCTCGACATGCTCGAAGCCGTGGGTGCTGCCGCGAATGCGGAGTCGTGGCTGGGCGCCGAGCTCGCGGCCGGCCGTCGGATCATGGGCATGGGTCACCGCATCTATCGGGTGAGGGACCCACGCGCGGCGGTGCTGGAAAAGGCCGTCGAGGGGCTCGAAGCGGCGGGCTTCACCACCGGCCGGCTGACGCTGGCGCGGGCCGTCGAACGCGCAGCGACCCAGGTGCTCGCGCGCCGGTACCCCGATCGACAGCTTCAGGCAAACGTCGAGTTCTACACGGCGGTGCTGCTCGACACGCTGGGCCTGCCGCGGGGCGCCTTCACTCCCGCTTTCGCGGCCGGAAGAACGGCGGGCTGGGTCGCCCATGTCGACGAGCAGCGGCGCACGGGGCGGTTGATCAGACCGGCATCGCGCTACTCGCGGGACCCGTGCTAGGCACTATTCCGTGATGACCGAACCCGAGCTCAAGACCGCGCTGAAGCACCTCATCGTTGAGACGCTTCGCCTCGAAGAAGTGAAGCCCGAGACCATTCAGGACGAGGCGCCCCTGTTCTCGCCCACCGAAGGCCTGGGCCTCGACTCGCTGTCAGCGCTCGAGCTGCTCTCGGCCATCGAGTTCAAGTTTGGCGTTCGCTTCGACAGCGACGGCACGGCGAAGCAGCACTTCAAGAGCGTGAGCAGCCTCGCCGCGTTCTTGCTGCCGCAGCTGAAGAACTAAGCGAGCTTCACTGTCGCTTCGAGCGTGCGCTTCGTGTCGCGGACGAACGGGTTGCGTTCGTCGAGCACGTAGCCGCCCAGCACCGCGGTAATCGCGCGCTTCACCGACTCGGGCTTCGACTGGGCGAGCAGCACCTTCTGCAGCTCTCCCGAGTACCAGCTGTGAACGAAGACGCGGAAGACGCCGATCGCCTTGTTCATCACCTGCGCGTAATCCTTTTCCCAGTCGACCTGCTCGCCCGACAGCTGCTGGTGCACGAGCTTCGCCGCGCGCGACGCCGACTCGAGGGCCAGGGTGACGCCCGACGAGAAGATGGGGTCGAGGAACTCGCTGGCGTTGCCCGTCAGCGCCCACCCTTTGCCGTGGAACTGAGTGACCGACGCCGACCAGCCTTCGAGCCGGGCCGTCTTCATCACTGGCTTCGCCTTGCTGAGCCGCCCAAACGTGTTGGGGTCTTCGGCGAGGAAGTTCGTGAGGCGTTCGCGGTCGGTCGCTCCGGCGGCTTCGGCCATCGCGCGCTCGGCGACGACCCCGACCGAGGTGCGGCCGTTGCTGAAGGGGATGATCCACGTCCACGGGCCGCGCGGGTGAATGCACGCCCAGATGTCGCCTTCTTCCGGGCCTGACGGGCGCTGGTCGCCTTCGAAGTGGTTGAAGATCGCCACCCGCGGCCCCAGCGTCGGTTCCTTCTCGAGCTTCAGCAGCTTCGGCAACACGCGGCCGTAGCCCGAGCAGTCGATGATGAACTTCGCCTCGACCGTGTACTTCGCGTTCGTCTCGACGTCGGTGACCTGCACCACGCTGTCGGTGCCGTTGAGCTCGATCGAGTCGACCCGCTGCTGAAAGCGAATGTCGGCGCCGTACTTCCGCGCCTGGGTCGCCAGCGTCTGGTCGAAGTCGGCGCGCGGCACCTGCATCGCCGCGGGGCGCTGGCCGGGAAACATGTCGGCGAAAGAGAAGCGGTCGCGCAGGTCGCCCTTGAGAAACAGAGCGGCCGGCTTCGGCATGTAGTTGCGGGCGTGGACGGCTTCGAGCAACCCCGCCTCTTCGAGAATGTCGTTGCAGCGTGGCAGCAGCGACTCGCCAATCTGGAACCGGGGAAAGATTCCCGCCTCGAGGCACAGCACCGGGCGGCCGAGCCGCGAAAGGATCGCGCACGCGATCGAGCCGGCGGGTCCAGCTCCAATCACCAGAATGTCTGTCTTCATGGGGTGCGTCCTTAGAACGCCAGGCCGAGGCCAATCTTCACGGCCGGGTAGCCGACCTCTGCGCGCAGCGAGAGCACCTTGTTCACCTTGAACAGCACCCCGACGTTCGCGACCGGAATCGGGTACAGGTAGATGTAGCCGACCGCGAGCACGCCGATGCCGATGCCGAGCTTCGCGTACGCCTCGAGCCGCGGGAAGATGTGGAAGTTCCAGCGGACCTCGACGGGGATGCCGATCGCCAGCCCCAGGTAGTAGCCGAACACGAACCCGGTATCGACGCCGAACTCGATGCCGAACGAGTCGTTGAGCATCGGCAGGAAGCCTTCCTTGACGATCGGCAAGTAGAAGCGCAGGCCGAGCCCGAGGGTGAAGCCTGGGTAGTACGAGCCCGTGTAGCCGTAGCTGCCGTACGGGATGCCGAGGAAGAAGCTGAGCATCGGGCTACGAACGTGGCCGGTGCCCTTGTCGAGCAGGCCGCCCGAGCCCTTGATGTCCCAGTGGCTCTCGCTGGGGCTGTCGACCGCGGCGACCTCTTCCAGCGGAGGCGGCGGAGGCGGAGGCGACGGCGGATCATCCGCGAAGGCCGTCAGCGACGTGAGCAGAAGACCCAAGACCAACGACCCACAGATGTTCCGGCGCATAGGCGAAAGCCCTTCTTTCGAAGTGAGGTGCGAAACCGCTGCGACTATACGACCCATGGATACCGGTGAAGTGAAAACGTGGGAGGAGCAACCATGGCAGTGACGCCCCGCAGACTCTTCGTGGCAGGCAGCAGCGGAGCGACCGGCCAGGTCCTCGTGCCCCTTGCCCTTCGGCAAGGCCTCGACGTCGTCCCCCACCTGCGGCCCGCCCGAGCGGCGGAAGGCAAAGTTCCGCCCAACGCGGCGGTGGTCGACCTGGCCGAGACGAAGGCGCTGGCGGTCGCGATGAAGGGCTGCACGACAGTGGTTCAACTCATCGGAACGATGAGGAACCGTTTTGCGAAGGGCGACACCTACGAGTCGAGCGACATCGGAACCACCGCGCAGCTGATTGCCGCGGCGAAGGACGCGGGGGTCGATCACCTCGTCGTGCTCACCTCGGTCGGAGCGGGCCGGCCGATGGGCGCCTACCTGCAGGCGAAGGCGAAGGTCGAAGCGCTGACGCGCGAGTCGGGCATTGCGTGGACGGTGTTCCGCCCTTCGGCGCTCGTGGGTGGCGAACGGAAGAAGATTCCACTGGTGAAGGGGCTCACCCACGCGCTCGGGCTCACGTCGTACGAGCCCATCTCGTTGGAAGAGCTGTCGGCGGCGATGCTCCAGTGCGCGGTGGATCACGCGCCGTTGAATGTGGCGCTGCAGGGCGACGCGCTGTGGGAGCTCGTCGCGAAGGGGCGTCAGCGCTTCTTGAAGGCGTAGCGCACGTCTGGTTTCTCGCCGCGCGAGAAGCCCACCGACTGGAGCATCTGCGCGCATCCGCGGGGCTGGACGATCTGCACCCTCGTCACCCCGCGCCCCTCTGAGCGCCCTCGGGCACATGCGTTGCTCGAAGCCACGCGAGCGTGGAATTTCTCCGCGCGCATCATCGGGGGATACATCGCATGGGAAAGATGACGGATAAGTTGAAGGCAGTGGCGGCAGCGGTGGCGGCGATCGAGAAGCAGTTCGGGCGGGGGGCGGTGATGCAGCTGGGCGATGCCGAGCCACAGGCGGTGTCGGTGATTCCGTCGGGCTCGGTGACGCTCGATCGCGCTTTCGGGTGCGGCGGCTTCCCGAAGGGCCGCGTGGTCGAGGTGTTCGGCAATGAGTCTTCGGGCAAGACGACGCTCACGCTCCATGCGATTGCCCAGGTGCAGGCGCAGGGCGGCGTGGCGGCCTTCATCGATGCCGAGCACGCGCTCGACATCACCTACGCGCGGAAGCTGGGCGTGCGCGTCGAAGAGCTGCTGGTCTCGCAGCCCGACACCGGTGAACAGGCGCTCGAGATTACCGAACAGCTCGTGCGGTCAGGAGCGGTCGACCTGATTGTGATCGACTCGGTCGCCGCCCTCGTGCCGCGCGCGGAAATCGAAGGCGAGATGGGCGACGCGCACATGGGTCTGCAGGCGCGGCTGATGAGCCAGGCGCTTCGCAAGCTCACCGGAGCGGTCAGCCGTTCGGGCACCTGCATCATCTTCATCAACCAGATCCGGATGAAGATTGGCGTCGTCTTCGGCAACCCCGAGACGACCACCGGCGGCAACGCGCTGAAGTTCTACTCGTCGGTGCGCTGCGAAATTAAGCGCACCGGCAACATCAAGGAAGGCGACAACGTCGTCGGCAGCCGCACGCGCGTGAAGGTGGTGAAGAACAAGTGCGCGCCGCCCTTCCAGGAAGCCGAGTTCGACATCATCTACAACCAGGGCATCAGCCGCGCCGGCGAGGTGGTCGACCTGGGCTCGGCGCTGGGGATGATCGAAAAGTCCGGCTCGTACTTCACGCTGGGTGAACAGAGCATTCAGGGCCGCGCGCAGGCGATCGAGTACCTGAAGGCGAACCCGGCGCTGCTCGAAGCGCTGGCGGCCCGCATCATCCAGGCGCCGCGGCCGTCGGGCGTCGTGCCCGTGCAGGAAGCGGCATGACCGCGCGGTGGCTCTGGGCAGTGGGCGCGTTGCTCTGCGCGCAGCTGGTGGTGCCGCGGGTCGAGAGGGTCTCGAAGCCGGCGGGTCGTGAGCTGAAACGGTCAACGCCTCCGAGGCCCGCCGCCGCCGCGCGGCTCGCCCGTCAAGACTGAGGCAGCGACTTCAAAGACGTCGGCCAGGTCTTCTCACCGGCGCGCAGCGCGTAGCCTTCACCTTCCGGTTCGAGCATCGAGCCCAGGGCGAACTGCGCGTCGCGTGAGAAGCGGGCCTTCGCCTTGCCGCCCTTCACTTTCGCGGTGAGCACGCCTTCGTCATCGAGGGCCAGCGTCGCGGCGTCGAGCCATTCGGCGGTGCGGTCAGAAAGACGAACCGAGATGCGGTCACCTTCGCCGGCGTCGATTGCCTGCACCTCGAAGGCAGCGTCTTCGACGGTGACGAAGCACCAGTCGTTGCCGATCTCGAGCTTGAAGCGGCCGTCGTCGGTGACGCGCAGGCCAGTGTTGAAGGCCTCGATGATGCGCGCGTGCTCGACCGGCGCGTCGTCGTGGAACCAGCGCAAGCGGCGGTCGAGGCGAATGCCGCTGTCTTCCCGCGTGTGCCAGCGCCTGGTGTCGACTACCAACCGCGCACCAGCTCGGTGTAGCCGCGGAAGCCGATCGCTCCCCAGAAGTTCACCAGCACCGCGAGCACCGCCAGCGCGGCGACCTTCGGCTGACGAAGGCTCCAGCCGCTGACCGCGAACATCAGCAGGACGTAGACCGTGTAGTCGAGGCTGAAGCGGAACCCGAACTGGGCGTAGCCGGTGTTCTGGTAGAAAAATCCGGGCAGCGCGCAGGCAGCGATGGTCAGCGCCAGCGGGACCTTGAGGCGAGACGGCGCGTCGTCGCCTTGCCAGAGCGAGGCCTGCGCGAAGACGGCGCCGGCGAACGCGAGCCAGACCAGCGTGCCCCGGGTTCCCAGTGGCACGTTCGGCAATGCGGGGAACATCGCCGACACCAGCAGCGGCACGACCAACGTCGCCAGCGCGAGCAGGTATGCCTTCGGCTTGTGCGCTGAGGCGAAGACGAGCACCAGCAGCGGCAGGGTGAGCAGCAGCGACAGGCCCCACGGGTCATACGAAATCTGCAGCGGAGTCGTCGCGAACAGCGGCACTTTGAGAAACGCGGCCTCGAGGTTGCGCGCGAGGTACGAGAGGTTGAAGAGCCCGAGGTTGTCGATGTCGGCGTTGACGCGGTTCTCGTAGAAGAAGCGGTGCCCGAACTCGCCGAAGCTGCCGAAGCGGACCTTGTTGAAGACGGCTCCCGCGAGCGCGAGCGGAGCAGCCCCTGCCGCGAAGAGCCCAAGCTTTTTGCCGACCATCGGCAAATTCGCCGACAGCGCCTTCAGGTCTTCCAGCCGCTTGCCTTTCGTCGGCGCCGCGGCCTCGAGCAGGAAGAAGAGGCCGGTGAAGAGCAGCGGGGTGCGGGTGAGCACCGCCATCGAGAAGAACAGGCCGGCCAGCACCGGTCGCCGTGCCCGCAGTGCGTTGCGCGCGTAGAGACAGGTGAAGGCGACGCCCATCACCTCGGCCGAGAACCAGACCTCGCCGCGAATGGCGCAGTAGAAGAAGACGGTGCCGAAGCACAGCAGCAAGGCGAGGGCGACCTGCTCACGGGGATCCTGCCCGGTGGCCTCTTGCGTCGCGACGAGGCGCAGCAGCGAGAAGAAGAGGGCCACCGCGAGCGCCGCCCAGAAGACGCCGAACGACGTGTCGTTGAACTGGTATCCGTGGATGGCGACGAAAGGCAGCATCACCACCGCGGGAAAAGCCGGGAAGCTCGAGTACCACTTGTCGCCCTGCTGCAGCGGCCGGGTGCAGCGGGTCGGCACGCCGCCGACGTCGCGCACGCACGCCCAGTCTTCCGTGTTCGGCAGCACCGCGGGGTCGATGTCGACGCGGCCTTCGACGAAGGCCTGTGCCTGGTAGACGAAGTGCGGGGCCGCGCTCTGCCGCAGGAAGCGCTGCGACGAGAAGAAAGACAGCACCACGAAGGTGACCGCGAAGAGGATCAGCTCGATGCGGTAGGCCTCGGCGAACAGCCTGACCGCGGTGACGACGGGGTGCGGCGGGGGCGGTACGGGTGCGGCGGGGGCGACAGGCTCACTCATCGGGCGGCTCCTCTCAGCGCGCGGCGCAGCGACTCCATCGCTGTCCACGCCGCGAACTGCTGAACGCGATCGCGATCGTTGGCAAAGGCGCAGTGGTGGCGTTCGACAGCGGGCGGCGCCTCGGGCCCCTGCACGGCGATGAAGATGGTGCCGACGGGATTCTTCGCGTCGCCACCGGTCGGCCCTGCGTAGCCCGTGACCGAGACTGCCCAGTCGGCCTTCAGGGCCGCGCGCGCGCCCGACGCCATCTCGGCCGCGACCTCGCCCGACACCGCAGTGTGCGCGACCAGCGTCGCGTGCTTCACCCCGAGCCACGTCTCTTTCGCGCTCTCGCGGTAGGCGACCGCGCCGCCGATGAGCCAATCGCTGGCGCCGGCTTCCGACGTCATCGCCGCGCAGATCCGCCCGCCGGTGCACGACTCGGCGACTGCGAGCGTCTGCTTCCGCGCGCGAAGCAACGCGCCCACCGCGCCGGCCAGTGACTCGTCGCCCTCGGCAAAGACGAAGTCGCCCAGCACCTCGCGGCTCGCCGCTTCGGCCGCGGCCAGCGCCGCCTCGGCCAGCGCTGGATCCTCTGCGACTGCGAGCAGCTTCAGGTGATTCTCGGGCGCGTGCGTGCGGTAGCCGAAGGTCACCTTCGGGTGAAGCGGGTAGAGCGGGCGAATCTTCGCGTCGAGGTGCGACTCGGGCAGCCCCACCGTCTTCAGCAGCTTGAGCCGCGCGTAGCCGGTGTGACCTGCGCGCTGCTTCACCCGCGGCAGCACCTCGTGCTCGACCAGGTGCAGGTATTCCTTTGGGACGCCGGGCACGAACATCAGCAGGCAGCGGCCAACCGTCATCGCGAACATCGGCGCCGAGCCGACCGCGTTGAGAATCACCTCGGCGCCTTCTGGAACCAGGGCCTGGCGAAGGTTGTTGGCGGTCAGCGCGTAGCCGCGCGAACGAAAGCGGTCTTCGAGGTGCGTGCGCGCGGCGATCGACTCGACCAGCGGCACGCCCCCAAACTTTGCCGCGCACTCGGCGGTGTAGTCGTCGGACGTCGGCCCGAGCCCACCCGAGACGAGCACTGCGTCGCTGCGCGCGGCCGCCTGCGACAGCACCTCGATGATTTCCTCGGGCACGTCGCCGACGACCATGTTGCGGGTGACGGTCAGGCCCAGGGTGTCGAGCAGGCGTGTCTGGAAGTACCGACTGTTGGTGTCGATGGTGAGCCCGGTCAGCAGCTCGTCGCCGGTGCAGACAGTCTCGATGCGCACGGGGCGCTCGGTACTACAGGACTTCGTTGTCGTCGACGTCGTTGGCGTCCAGTTGGTGCTCGAGCAGGACCTGGCTCGCAACCTCACTCCGGCGCGCGCTAGAGATGGGCGCTTGTGCGAACTTTACCGGGTAGCCGAACGCCACCCCTGCCAACCACCCAGCCTCGTGTCCAGCAATCCTGACCCCGAACACCTCGAGTTCACGCGCGCCCAGCGACTGCGTCAGCGGCGTCTGGCGCTGGTGATGGGTGCGGTGGTGCTGGTCCCGCTCGCCTGGTTGATCGTGCACGAGGTGCAGGCGGCCTCAGCCAGACGCGCCGCGCGGCTCTCCACCGCCCAGAAAACCGAGCTCGCCGCGTTGCTGGACCAACGCGAGGCCGTCGCCCGAGAGCGGGTCGAGCATTGGAACGCGGCGATCCAACGCGACGCGCTCGCCGCGTTCACGCCCGGAACCGACGCGTGCCCGCTGACGCTCACGCCGCCATCGCAGGCCTCGGCCGCTGAGTACGTGAAGTACGCCACCCACAGCCCGGCCTTCGGAGCGTGGTCGCTGTGCATCCTTCGCGCGGCGGACGACGCCACGACGTGCACCCGCACCCTCGCGGTCGACCCCACGCGCATCGCGCTTCGAGCCCGGAGCTCCGAAGACGACGTCTACGTGTGGGACCTCGAGCAGGAAAGAGCAGCTGCGACTGAAGAGGCACCTGCGGTGTTGGTGATCGTCGGCGCGGAGGTCCGCCCGACCGTGCACTCGCCTGCCGTGGGGCGGGTGTCGTTCGCCCCCGGGACGCTCTCGGGCCGCAGCTACCTCTACGCACCCGAGCAAGGTCACTTCATCTGCGCCGGCGACGTCTCGGCCCGCAACTCGAAGAACGTGGACATCGAGGTCAGCCACTTCGGCGAGACACCGTCGGCGCAGCAGAACACTGCCGAGCACGAGACGCGCCTCGCGCTCGAGCGAGACCTGGAGCTCCACCTGCGGTTCGCCACCCCACCTGCGCTCCGGAAACTGGCCGCGCCCTGACGAGCGACGCTGCGCGCGCGCTCGGGCGGCGAACCACCGTGATGCCGCCGGCCTGCCGAGGGGCCCTGCGATCCGGTGAAGGAGGCGCGTTCGTGCAAGCGTGGGTGGAAGCTGCAGGTGCAAGCAAGGGTCGAAACATCGCGCGGGCGTGGTCCGTGGCTGATAACAGGCAAGGAAATGCGCCCCCTGCTCTTCCTCGCCCTTGCCGCGGGTTGTGCCGCCTGCGGATTTCCCCCGGGAATCACCATCACGCCCACCCCGGTGGCGAAGGTGACGTGTGCGAAAGGCACCGGCTCGTGCCGCTGTCAGAACGCGTCCTTCAGCCTCATCAGGGATGAGACGCCAACGGCCTCGTGCGACACCTCGCTCGGAACGAACGCGTCCTGTTGCTACGACCTCAACTCGTCGGGCGAGACGACGTCCTGCGATTGCCGCGAGTACGTCTGCTTCGAGGCGAACGGCACCTGCAGCTGCGGCATTGGTGCGGTTCCCTCAGGCGCCACGAAGGTCAATGGGTGCAGCGAGAAGCCCGGCTCGCGCAACTGTTGCTGGGGCACGGGCTACAGCTGCACGTGTCAGAACTACTCGGGCACGCCGTTCGGTTGTGCGGGGGGCACCGGCCTTGTCAGCAAGTGCCCCGACGCCAAGGAGTACTTCTCGTCGTGCGGCGCGAAGACCGCCGCGAGCTGCCAGGGCCTCACCTGGAAACCGTAGCGCCCGCTACTTCCCGTACGTGTAGGCCGAGGCAATCACCGGCGCGAACCCCGCGCCGCCCAACCACGACATCAGGGCGCTGTAGGGGACCTCGGTGACGCGCTGCTCGCCCTTGAAGACCTTGCCGTCGGCCTCGACGTTGTTGGCGCCGATGAAGGTCGGCTGGCCGCCCTTGATGCCTGCGAAGAGCACCACGTGGCCCTGGTCGTTGACGCCGGCGCCATTGAGGTTGGTGCGGAAGAAGACCGGATCGCCCTCCTTCATGTTCGAATTCCACCACGCGGTCTGCTCGGCGGTGAGCTGGTAGGTGGGCGCGTTCGGCAGCTGCTGGCCGGGAAAGGGATTGTGCGCCTTCCAGGGCTCACCGGCGGTGGCGAGACGGCCGTGCAGGTTGGGGGCCCCGGTGATGGTTCCGCGCGGGTAGAAGCCCTGGTGCCCGACCGACTGCAGGTAGGACGAGACGAAGCTTTGGCAGTGGCCCTGGGCCCGGGTGTTGGCGTCCGAGGAGAAGCGGTTGACCAACGGGTTGGTCGAGTGGCCCTTGAGCGCGACGATCTCCGAGGCGCCCAGGCCGTCGAGCTCGCGGGCGTTGGCGAGGGAATCGGCCAAAGCTACGACGCTGGAGAACTTGAGAAAGGCCAGCTTCAGAGCGCTGCCCTGCCCAGTCGACAGCCCGTCGAGCCTCGGCTGCGCACGCCGGTCGCGCTCGCGCTCGGTCTGCCCCGAGGTGAAGTGGGGCGACTTCAGGTCGCGCAACAGCGTGGTGATTTTGGTCATCGTCCCTGGGTGACGAGCAGTGCCGCAGAAGGTCGCGCGACTGGGTTCCTGGGTCGGCGGCGATCTATCGCTCAAAGCCCGCTTCAGCGAACCATCGCGCTGATCGCTTCGGGGGTCAGCGCCAGTGACAGGTCCTTCTGCGCCTGTGCCAGCGCGTCGACGAGCGCCTGCATCGACGCAAATCGTCCCGACGGCTCGGGCGCGACGCAGCGGCGCGAGAGCTCCCAAAGCCTGGGGATCACCCAGACGTCCACCGGCGCGTCCCCCGTTCGTCCCGCGGCGACGTCTTGCGACAGCTTGCGCGGCCGCGATCCCCCGTACGAGCGGCGCCCGGTCAGCAGCTCCTGCATGACCAGCCCCAGCGAGAAGATGTCGGTTCGCGCGTCGAGCCGGCCGCCCCGCGCCTGCTCGGGCGAGAAGTACTGCAGCTTGCCCAGCACGATCCCCGTCGCCGTCGCCTCGTTTATCGCCGCCTGGGCCATGCCGAAGTCGATCACCTTCACGACCCCTGCCGTACTGACCATCAGGTTCCCGGGGCTCACGTCGCGGTGAATGAGGTTCAGCGGCTCGCCCCGCGCGTCGAGCGCCCGGTGCGCGGCGCCCAGCCCCAGGGCCGCCTGGCGAATCAGCTCGACCGTCAGCCCCGCGGGCGCGATCGACCCGCTGTCCTTGAACCGGTTGAGCAGCCCCCGCAGGTCGATGCCGTCGATCAGCTCGAGCGCGAGGTACGAAGCGCCGTCGACCTCTCCGAAGTCGAGCAGCCGCCCGATGTTCGGGTGCTCGAGCCGAGCGAGCAGGGGCGCTTCCTGGCGGAACCGGCGCTGGAAGTCGCGATCGGCCGACAGCTCGGGCAGCAGCCGCTTCACCACGCACTGCGCCCCGTCGTCGCGCTCGGCGAGAAACACCTCGCCCATTCCGCCCCGGCCCAGCCGCTTCAGCAGCCGGTACGGCCCCAGCTGCTCGAACTTCGACTTCCCTTCCTGCGCCAGGGTCGCCAACACCGCCTGGCACAGCTCGCAGCCATCGAGGTGCTCGAGCACTCCTGCGCGTTCGCTGGCTGGAAGATCGCCGGTGAAGAACGCGAGCAGCTGCCCGTCGCTCACGCACCCGCTCATTTCTTGGGGTCGACTGAGATCAGCAGCCGGCTCAGCGACAGATCGAGGTTCGGCTCGACCCGGCGCAGATCGCTGTCGATCTCCGAGTCGCTCATCCGGAACTTCGCCGAGAGCACGCCGCGCACGCCCTCGAGCAGCGTCGACTTCGCTTTCGTAATCCGCCGGGCGGCGGTGGCGCGGTGGATCTGAAACATCACGCCCAGCTGGTCGATGCTCAGCCCGTCTTTCAGGTGCATCCGCAGCAGGCCGCGATCTTCGAGGGGCAGCTTCAAGAACGACGTCTGAAAGGCGACCTTGAAGCGGTTGCTGTGGGTGGCCTTGAGCAGATCCAGCTCGGGATCTCCGCCGGTGATCGCGACGTCGAGCCCACCATCGTCGATGCTCGGCGCCTGCTGGTAACGCTTGAGCCGCACGAGCTCGATCGCGATCCGCACCGCCGCCACCCCGACCCACGAGGCGAGGCTGCCCGTGCCCTGGTACTCGGCCAGCCGTGCCGCCTTCCCTTTCGCAGCGACGACCAGCTTTTCCTGCAGCCGCTCTTCCACTTCCTCCAACAGCGCCGGCGTGGGCCGCATCGACGACAGCACCCGGGGCACCCGCTGGTGGCAAAGCTTCGCAAACGCCGCGAGGGCGACGGGGTCTCCGTGCACCGAGCCCAGGGCAAGGAACAGATCGGCGCTGTGCAGGTCCGACAGCGGCTTCTTCTCGAGCCGCTCGAGCACCGCCGCGGCGAACTGCTTCGCATCCGGAGCCTTGATCGTCGGGTGCGCGCCGAGCGCCTCTTCGGCGAAGGCGGTGAGCTCGGCGGTCGTCAGCGCGGGGTGGCGCACCCGAAGCGCCTTCGCGAACGTCTCACGCCAGAGGGTCATCTGCCGCCACCTTAGCCTCCCGCAGCGACGGCGACGCAGATCCCATCAACGGCCGCGCTTCGGGGATATGGTCGGCGCCGCAGATGGGTGAATTCCTCGGCCGGTACGAACTTCTGCGCAAGCTGGCCGCGGGCGGCATGGGCGAAGTCTTCCTCGCCCGGCAGCAAGGCCCGGTCGGCTTCGAGAAGTTCCTGGTCCTCAAGACCCTGTTGCCTCACCTGACTGAGGATCAGGAGTTCGTGAACATGTTCTTCGATGAGGCGCGCATCGCCGCGATGCTCAGCCACCCGAACATCGTTCAGATCTACGACCTCGGCGAGACCGCCGGCCGCTACTACATCGCGATGGAGTACGTGCACGGAGAGACCCTGCGCGCCACCCAGGACGCCGCAGCGTCCGTGAAGGGAGGCATCACCCTCGGCCTCAAGTGCCGGATCATCGCCGGCGCCGCGCAGGCCCTCGACTACGCCCACGACGCGCGCAACTCGGCGGGCCAGCACCTGGGGCTCATCCACCGCGACGTCAGCCCGCACAACATCATGATCGCCTTCTCGGGCGTGGTGAAGCTGGTCGACTTCGGCATCGCCAAGGCGAACAACAAGCTGGCCCGCACCGCCACCGGCGTCATCAAGGGCAAGTACGCGTACATGTCGCCCGAGCAGGCGTACGGCGAGACGCTCGATCGCCGCAGCGACGTCTTCGCCCTCGGCATCGTCTTTCACGAGCTGCTCACCGGCCAGCGGCTGTTCAAGCGCGAGAGCGAGCTCGAGACGATGGGCGCGGTGTCTGACCAGGACGTCGACGCTCCGTCGAAGCTCGTCAAGGGCATCCCCAGGGCGCTCGACGCGATCGTGATGAAGGCGTTGGCCCGCGAGCAGAAGAATCGGTACGCGACGTGCGGCCAGCTGCAGGCGGATCTCGAGGCGGTGATTCAGCAGCAGCGGCTGGCGGCCACCGCGGCGCACCTGGCGGTCTTCATGCAAAAGCTGTTTCCCGAGCAGGCGGCGCCCGACGCGCTGCTCAAGCTGAGCACCCGCCTGCCATCCGACAACGAGCAGACGCCCCTGCAAGAGCTCTCGGTGACGCCGATCATGGCGCCCAGCCGGCCGGGCCAGGCCTCGCTCGATCCCGCGCAGCTCGACGAGCGGCTGAGCAGCTGCGGCCCCAGCGATCAGATCTACGGCACCTTCCTCAACGCCGTCGAAGCCACTGTGCTCAAGCAGACCGGCCCCCGAAACGCCGCCGAGGTGCGCAAGGCTGCTGCCACCCCGCGCGCGTGGGTCGACTCGCTGCGCTACCCGACCACCGACTTCCTCAAGGTCCTCTGGCGGGGCGTCGAGCTGCTGGCCCCCAGGTGCGGGGGCATCGATCAGGCCTTCCTCGCCATCGGCGCCCAGGCGTTCACCCTGTTGATCGGCTCGCCGCTGGGGGCTCCGCTGCTGAGCCTGCCTGCACGCGCGACCCCGGACCTGGTGCTGCGCCCGTTGATCCAGCTGATCCAGCCGATGATCCAGCCCGGCAGCCGGATGGTGGCCGAGTGCACCCCATCTTCCGCGCTGGTCGTCTTCAAGGGCGAGGTGCTGCCCCTGCAGCTCTACGCCGCGCTGATGCAGGCGGCGGTGGCGCACTTCGGCGGCCAACCCCCCACGATGGGGTGGGAAAAGACGATGCCCGAGCGGTTCGAGTTCAAGTTGCAGTGGTGAAGCGACTTCGGAAGGCAGTGCTCGTCACCCCTGGAGCAGGCCTCTCACACCAAGGTGCACATGGCTCGGGCAAGTTGTCGGCTGGCAGGAGGAACCAAACACAGGTCTCATGCCGCCGTGCGTCGCGGCCAGAACCTCGTGTTGTTCGCGCTCTTCCTGGTGGTGCTGACCATCGCGGTGATGGCGACGATCGGAGTCACCCAGCAGGCCCGCCGCAAGATGGAGCTCAACGCCACCGCCGACGCCGCGGCCTACAGCCAGGCCGTCGCCACCGCCCGCACCTTCAACTCGATCGCGCTGCTCAACCGGGCCCAGGCCGCGACGATGGTCGCGATGACGGGCGTCCAGAGCGCGATGAGCTTCGCCGTCACCTACCGCGGAATGATGTGGGCCTCCTACGCGGCCTACTTCGCCCAGTGGGACAAGTACGGCGTCGGCTGCGACAGGTTCGGGATCGAGTTCCTCAGCTGCGGCCCGGGCACGGTCGAGAACCTCGGCACGCCGCTCGCTTCCCTGCACATGTGCACCAACTCGAAGTGCGTTCAGGCTTATCCGAACGAGCCCATTCCCGAGTACTGCAACTGTGCAGGCCCGGGCTGCGCCGCTGCGACGGGGACGCTCGACCGCATCAACGCCCTGCTCAACCGGATCGGCGAGGTGAACAAGGTGTGGACGGATCTCGACCAGGCGGCAGGCAAGCAGACCCTCGCCATTCAGTACGAAGCGTTCAAGCTCGGCGGGCTTCAGCGCAGCACCGTCGCGACGCTGCTGGGGACCCGCTTCGATCAGGTGCTCACGCCGTCGGGGGCCAGGCTCGGAAGCCTGCTCGCCGCGTCCGAGGTGGGGAAGATCGTCGCGCCCGGCGTGATCGAGGCGTCGAGCCACGCGGTGATGGGCAGCCGGCGCCACCCGTTCATCACCCGCCGCGAAGACGGGCAGCGCGCCCTGCAGCTGGCGATGGACGCGATCCTCGTCAACGTGACGCCGAGCGCAGTCGGCGAGATCGTGATCGGCCCGATGAAGGGCAACAGCTACTTCGCTACCAATCAGACCCACGGCACACAGGCGCAGGAGACCTCGGCCTGGGGCGACGAGCACGCCGAAGTGCGGGTGCTCTACAACGGGCCGCGCGGGGCCCTGGCCTTCAAGGGTGGAACGACGAACATCGAGTTCAAGGGCTGGGTGCGCTCGACCGACGAGCAGGACGCCACCGACTCGCACAGCTTCTGTCCCCACATCGTCTATCGGGATCGCACCGAGTTCGAAGTGCCCGCGTTCGAGGATCACACCCTGGCGCCGCACCAGACCGTGCCGCGCGACATGTGCCCCAACAGCTCGTGCATCTGGCCCGACTTCCTCGACGTCAACACCGGGGCGATTGGCGATGCGGCCGACGCGTTCGGCCAGCCGAAGGCGCAGGTCGCCGCGCACCTCGAGAAGGATCCCCGCGCCCCGTGGGACATGGCGTTCCGCTTCGCGATGACCCGAACCAACACCGGCACCGCGCTCAACATCCGCAACGGCCGCAAGATGCAGACGGTGTCGCCCGTACCGCAGATGGTCTCGACGGCGATCGCCTACTACCACCGGCCCGGTCACTGGAAAGAGCCGCCCAACTTCTTCAACCCCTTCTGGCGCGCGACGCTGGTTCGGGCCGACATCGACGACGACTCGCTCGCCGACCTGCAGTCGGGCGTCGATGCCAACAACGCGCCCTGGGCGTCGGACGCGGTGCGAAAGCTGATGGCCGCTGGCTACCAGGGGATCCCGTGAAAGCCGGCGCGCGCGGTCAGGCTGCACTCGAGAGCGCGCTGACGCTGCCGTTGGTCACCTTCCTCTTCCTCGGGCTGCTGCAGATGCTGCACGCGATGCAGGGGCGCGCGATGGCCGAGTACGCCGCGTCGCGGGCGGTGCGCGTCGGCAGCACCAACCACGCCAGCTGCAGGCGGATGATGGACGCGACGGTGCTCGCGCTGTTGCCGTCGTTCTCGAGCTTCGCCAGGGCCGGCAGCGATCCGGCCGAGAACCTCGCGGCCGCGTTCCTCAAGCACGGCGTGCAGAACAAGTGGCGCTACGACGACGAGTACTCGAAGGGCGGCGGCAAGCTGCGCTTCGTCGGAGACATCGTCTGGCTGCGCCGGGACTTCTCGAAGTCGACGGCCTACGCCGACGAGCTGAACTTCGATCAGCCGGGGCCTCCGCAGACGATGCGGGTGCAGATGATCTACTGGTTCCCGATGAAGATCCCGTTCGCCAACTGGGTGATCTCGAAGATGGTGCTCGGGTACGTGGGGGTCAACCCGCTGCTGTCGGGGCGCAAGGCGACGTGGGCGGGCGCTCCGCTCAACGGCCTGGCAGGAGCCGTCGCGGCGCGCGCGGCGGCGGGCGAGACAGTGCTGCCGATCGTCACCGAGGCGTCGATGCGAATGATGTCTCCGGTGCGTGAGCCTGGTGAGTGGTGTGGAGGCGGCCCATGATCCGCCGCGCGCGCGGGCAGGCGATCGTCGAGCTGGCGCTGGGCCTGCTCGTGCTGGTGCCGCTGACGTTGTTCGGCTTCTACCTGCTCGAAGCGTCGAACGAGAAGCTGGTGGTGACCGGCATCGGCAGCGAAGCGCTGTGGGCGACGACGGCCTACTCGCACCACGTGTACGAAGGCGCCGACTTCCACAGCCCGTCGGCCGCGGCCTCGGCGGCGGTCTCGACCCAGGCGGCCCACCCCGCGAAGAGCCGGCTGTTCGTCGCGGAGAAGAGCGTCGCGGTCAGCTGCTCGGGCAGCGGCCAAGGCATCCGCTACGCGCTGCTGCCGACGGCGAGCTTCTACCAGGACCTCGGCGGCGCCCGCTGCTCGGCGCGGCTGACGATCGACGCGAAGTTCCTGCCGAGCGCGTTCCTCGAGAAGGACCAGGGCGGCTTCTTCCAGGCGCCCCTGACCCAGATTCGCCGCGCGTTCACCTTCTGCGAGACCGACAGCTGCGAAGGCTTCCCGATGCTGGTCGACGACTGGGGGCTGACCAACCTCAACAACGAAGGCGCCGAGTGCGAGGTGTCGTCTCTGCAGACCGGCATCTGCGCCAACAGGGGCTACTTCTTCGCGGGGAGGAAGATCTACGAGACCCATCGCGACGCCGCCGGTACGAAGTCGACGGCAGACTTCCAGTTCGTGCAGCAGACGATGAACCTGGTTCCGAAGGACCTCGACACCACGAAGGAGTACCAGATGAGCTTTCGCGGTGAAGAGTCCGACTTCAAAGAGACCCTGGAAGACCTGAACGAGGGGCGGCCCGACTGGGAGACCACTCCGTTCAAGGCCCCGTGGAAGGACTCGTACGAAGGCCGCAAAGAGGACTTCCTCGGAAGATGAGCGCCCCCCTCGCGCTGCTGGCGCTGTTCGCGGCGGCCACCGACGGCTTCACCTGGGACCTGCCGCCGAAGGTCGTCAGCGACGTGATGATTGCCGGCGAGATCGAAGCCGGTGGAGTCCCAGTGCGAATGCGCAAGCTGACGGTCAAGCTGCCGGCCGGCGACGTGGGTGAGCACTTCCTGCGCAGCTTCCAGCGCCAGGGGCTCTTCGTGCCGCCGGGGATGCCGTACGATCGCGTGCTCACCGGCGTGCGCCCGCGCGACTTTCGGACCTTCACTGTCTTGATTCAGCAGATCGATGCGAAGCACGTCGCGGTGATCCTCGGTGAGGCCAGGCCGCTCGAGGCAAAGGGGCCGGGGACGTCGAGCGACCCGCTCTTCCCCGGAGCGAGCCACGCCTTCGAGACCCGCTTCGAGTCGGGCCGCACCGTCACCTACCGCGCGCGCGCGACCCCCTCTGAGCTCAGCTCGTTCTACACAGAGGTGCTGCCGAAAGCGGGCTTCGCGCGCAACGAGTCAGGCAGCTGGCGCAGCCCGAGCCAGGAGCTGTCGATTCTGTCGGCGGCCGACCCCGCCGTGCCCGGGATGGCGAGCGTGGTGTTGATGTGGCGGCTGATCCCAGCCGGAGAGAAGTGATGGACGACCTGCTGCAGCGACTCAACCGAGACGATCCGACCGCGCTCGCAGAGCTGGGCCACGCGCTGTTGCCGTTCGTGCAGGCCGCCGTGCTGGCGCGCCAGCTCAAGCCGCTGGATGCGAACGGGGTGCTCACCGCGTTCCGGGCGGCGGTCGCAGCGCTCGCTCCGACGGCGCACGCGCTGACCTTTCACACCGCGGTCGTCGAGCGGATTCGCGAGAGCCTCGGCACGTTCCTCGAAGCGAGCCCCGACCCGGGCCAGGCCGACGCAGTGGCCGCGCTCGACAAGATCCGGTCGCTGACGCCGCGCGATCGCGAGATGGTGATCGGCCGGTTCGTCGAGCGGCTACCTGCGTCGCTGCTGGCGCGCCACTTCCGAGCCGAGCCTGAGGCGGTCGCCGCGGTGCTCGCGCAGGGGGCGCTGCTGCTGGGCGGCCCGGCGCCGGCGGGCACCGACTGGAGCACAGAGCCGTCGCTGCTCGAGCCGGATGCCGCTCCGATCAGCACGCTGGTCGAGCTCGAGAACCTGCTCACCACGCTGGCGATCGACGTCACCGCGCTCGAGACCGAGGCCTCGATGCCACGCTCGACGGCGGTGCCCGTGGTGCGCCAGGGCTTCAGCAGCCAGCCGCCCGCCGAGCACTACCCGTCACAGGTGCAGACCCAGAACGCGGTAGATTTGCCCGGCTCGGTCGAGCACTTCGTCATCGCTCCGAAGGAGCCCGAAAAGACCCACGTCTCGCCGGCGCCGCCGCCCGACATCACGCCGCAGCTGCCGCAGACGGCGCGGATCCGCGGGCCGATTGTGGACGACGAACGCACCACGCCGATGGGCCGCCCGGTGCCGGCCCCGCTTCCCCAGCCGAGCTCGGACCCCGAGCGAACCGAGCTGCGCTCGAAGCCTCTGCCGGCCCCGAGCCCCGCCACCGACTCGACGTTCGTCAACCAGACGGCAGTGGTCAGGCGCGGCGCCTACCCCGCCTGGTGGTGGTCGTCCGCTGGCCTGTGCGCTGTGCTGGGCGTGGGTCTCTACTGGGGGTTGATCGCCCGCACGAACGCACAGACGCGCGACGCGTGGCCGCTGATTCCGGTGCTCGTCGCCAAGGAGGATCTGGCCGAGGGCGAGAAGATCACCTTCGAGATGCTGGCGACCCGTTCGGTGCCCGAGGTGCTGGTCACGCCGTCGGTGCTGCGGCCCGAGAGCCTGGAGAAGGCGGTGGGCCAGAAGCTGACGGTGCCGCTGCAGGCGGGCGATCACCTGCTGTGGGATCACTTCGAGTCGGCGCGGCTCACCCAGCGCTTCTCGAAGCGGATCCAGTCGAAGCACCGCGCCTACTCGATTCCGATTTCCCAGCTCAGGAGCGTCGGCGGCTGGGTGGGCCCAACCGACAATGTCGATCTGCTGATGACGCTCAGCAACACGCGCACCGAGTACCAGACGGCGACGATCCTCCAGGACATCGAGGTGCTGGCAGTGGGCAAGACCCACAACGAGATCATCGGGCGGCTACACCTGCAGTACACCGACGTCTCGGTGCTGCTGACGCCCGAACAGGTCGAGGCGCTCGGCCTGGCCGTGCTGACCGGCGAGCTGACCGCCTCGCTGCGCACCGCCGGCGATCACCTCGAGATCCAGCGCGGCACCACGGTGATCGGCACGCTGCTCAACGACACCCGCCGCATCGACGACCTCGGTCGACGCCGGAAAGAAGCGCTCGACGCGAAGCGAAAGTAACGCACCGAGGGTTCGTCGTTCAGCTGCGCGGCCGATTCGGAATTTCCGGTGACGGAGCTGCGACTTCCGAGCTACCGCGCTGTCTACACGCTGCTGGTGCTGAACTTCTTTCTGCCCGCGGTCTCGAACGTCGTCGCGCCGCAGCTGACCTACCAGACCCTCGATCAGGTCAACCGCCTGCTCGGCGGAGGCGCCTACCCGGTCGTCGAGTCGGGCCACCTCTGGCACATGCTCGGCAGCGACCCGGGCCGCGCGGTCGTCGATCCCCGGTTCGCCGTCTTCGACACCGAACGCCACTTCGTCGCCGATGCGTCGGTGCTGCCGGGAACCCTCGGGGTCAACCCGCAGGGGACGATCATGGCGATGGCCCGGGGCGCAACCCCGGCCCAGGGCCGAATGAAGTACCTTCCCCGCCCGATGACGGAAAAGCTGCAGGTGAAGGGTCTCGAGGGCCTCCGCGCCCTGCTCGGGAGGAAGCTCGGGCCCACCGCCTGGCGCGCCGTCACCCAGCAGGACGTCGACGCGTTCGCCCGGCTCACCGGCGATCGCCAGTGGATCCACGTCGACGTCGAGCGCGCCGCGCTCGAGAGCCCCTTCGGCACCACCATCGCCCACGGCAACCTCACGCTGAGCCTGATCGACGGCTTTCGTGACGAGTTGCTGGAGTCCACCGGCTTCGCCCTCGGGATCAACTACGGCTGGAACAAGGTCCGGTTCGCGGCTCCGGTGCCGACCGGGTCGCGCGTGCGCGGCCACGCAGAAGTGGTGAGCCTCGACGACGTCGGCCACGGCTGGTGGCAAGTCGTCCAGCGTTGGACCGTGGAGCGAGAGGGCGCCGACAAGCCCGCTTGCGCAGCTGACAGCGTTGGCCGCGTGCTGGTGCGGCTGTGACCTAAGGAAGACGATGACCACCGATACGATTCCCCTGCGGCTGATCGAACAAGCCAGGAAGCTGGGTGACGCCCCTGCCCTGTACTCGAAGGCCGGCGGCGCCTGGCACCCGGTCTCGTGGCGCGAGTACGGCGACCTCGTGCGCCGCGCGAGCAAGTCGCTCATCGCCCTCGGCTGCGCTCCCGGCAGCACCGTCTCGATCCTGGGCTTCAACCGGCTCGAGTGGGTGGTGCTGGACGTCGCCTGCATGAGCATCGGCGGCGCCCCCGCCGGCATCTACACCACCTCTGCGCCCAGTGAGGTTCGCTACATCGCCCATCACGCCGAGTCGCCGGTGGTGCTCATCGAGGACGTCGAGCAGTGGAAGAAGATCGCGAAGGAACGCGCCAACCTTCCGAACCTGCGCCACGTGGTGACCATGCGCGGGTGTCCGCCGATCGACGACCCCCTCGTCCTCTCGTGGGACGCCTTCCTCGCCCGCGGAGACAGCCTCGACGACCAGGCGTACCTCGACCGCGTGCACCGCCTCGAGCCCGATGGCCTCGCCACGCTGATCTACACCTCGGGCACCACCGGGCCGCCCAAGGGCGTGATGCTCTCGCATCGAAACCTCACCTGGACCGCCGACGTCGCGCTGAAGATCACCTCGGCGACGAAGGACGACAGGTCGCTGAGCTACCTTCCGCTCGCCCACATCGCCGAGCAGATGTTCTCGGTGCACTGCCCAATCACCAGCGGGATGGCGATCTCGTTCGCCGAATCGATCGAGAAGGTGCCCGAGAACCTCAAAGAGGTCCGCCCGTCGGTGCTCTTCGCGGTGCCTCGCATCTGGGAGAAGTTCCACGCCGGCATCTCGGGCAAGCTCGCCCTCGCCACGGGTGCCAAGGCCCGCATCGCCCGCTGGGCCCAGTCGGTTGGCACCGCGACCAGCGCCTACAAGACCCAGGGAAAGCCGCTGCCGCTGTGGCTTGGCCTCAAATACCGCCTCGCCGATCGCCTCGTCTTCTCGAAGCTGAAGGCCGCGCTCGGCCTCGATCGCGCCCGCATCTGCGTCAGCGGCGCGGCCCCCGTGGCAAAAGAGGTCCTCGAGTTCATGGCGAGCCTCGACGTCACCGTCCTCGAGGTCTACGGGCAGTCCGAAGACACCGGGCCGACGAGTTTCAACCGCCCCGGGGTCGTGAAGTTCGGCACCGTCGGGCCCGTTGTGCCCGGGGTCGAGGTGAAGATTGCCGCCGATGGAGAGATCGTCGTGCGTGGCCCCAACGTCTTCCTCGGCTACTACAAGGAGCCGGAGGCGACCGCCGCCGCCCTCGTCGATGGTTGGCTGCAGTCGGGCGACCTCGGCGCCTTCGACGCCGACGGCTACCTCACGATCACCGGCCGCAAGAAGGAGCTTCTGATCACCGCGGGCGGCAAGAACATCGCCCCAAAGAACCTCGAGGCCGCGCTGAAGAACAACGCGCTGGTGAACGAGGCGATCGTGATCGGAGACCGGCGCAAGTACCTCACCGCCCTCGTCACCCTCGAACCGGACGCGGTCGTTCACTTCTGCGCCACCCACGGCCTCGACGTCGCCACCGCGCACGCGGCGCCGCAGGTGCGCGCCGAGGTCCAGCGGTCGGTGGATCAGCTCAACGGGGAGCTCGCCCGCGTCGAGCAGGTGAAGAAGTTCACCATCCTCTCGCGCAACCTCAGCGTGCAGGACGGAGAGCTCACCCCCACCCTCAAGGTGAAGCGCAAGGTGGTCAACGAGCACTTTGCCGCTGAGATCGAGGCGATGTACGCCGAATAGGCCAGCGCGGAAGCGCGAGCCGAGCGGTGGAGTTGTTGGTGAAGACGGGGGTCCTCGTCGAGACGACGGGCAAGAAGCGCGACCGTTCTTTCGTCTACCAGCGCTGGGGACTACAGGACTTCGTTGTCGTCGACGTCGTTGGCGTCGCTCTCGTCTTCGTCTTCGTCGAGAACGTCGGCCGCGGCGGTCGCGCGCTTCTGCTTCACGTACCTTGCCAGCAGCACCGCCGACTCGCCGAGGCCGAACAGCAGGTAGCCCGAGAAGTACGCCACCAGCACCCACGCCGGGTGCGACTGGGTGGCGATGATGATGCCCGCCGCGATGATGCCGCCGCCGATCAGCAGCGACTTCTTCGAGAGCTTGAGGTCTTTGAAGGTGCGGTAGCGAACGGTCGAGACCATGAGCAGCGCAAGGAAGACGACGGTGACCGCGATGGGGATGCGGGCAATCTCAGGAATCGGCCCGCCCTGCGCTGCGTGCTGGGCGATCACCATCGAGATGACGACGCCGCCAGCGAGCGGAATCGGCAGGCCGACGAAGAAGCTCGACGAGCCGCCGTGGGCGCTGTTCTGCGCGAGGACGTTGAAGCGGGCGAGCCGAAGCGCGCCGCACGCCGCGAACATGAAGCTGATGAAGATGCCCCAGAAGCCCAGCGGCTGAAGCGCCCACCGCCACACCAGCATCCCCGGAGCGACCCCGAAGCTGATCACGTCGGCCAGGCTGTCGAGCTCGACCCCAAACTGGCTCTGCGTCTTCGTCAGCCGCGCGACCCGGCCATCGAACCCGTCGAAGAAGATGCCGAAGAAGATTGCGAGGGCTGCCTGATAGAGGTGCGCCGGCGTGGCTTCGCCCGCACACAGGGTGAGCGCGTAGAACCCGCAGAAGATCGACGAGACGGTGAAGAGGTTCGGCAGTACGAACATCAGCTGGCGCAGCTTCATGAGGGCGCGCACCTTAACAGGCCTTGGAAACCGCACTTCTGATCATCCTGTCCCTCGCCGCATTCTTCGCGGCGGCCTCGCTGTGGGTTCGGGGAGTGATGGCTTTCTTCGCCCTGAAAGGGCAGCGGCCGACCGCGCAGGTCGTGGCGGCAGTCGACGGCTGGCAACTGTGTGCCTGGCATCGGGTCCCCTCTCAGCGCCGGTTCATCGAACCCGTGGTGTTGTGCCACGGCTTGTCGAACAACCACCGGTTCTTCGAATTCCAGGCGCCGTACAGCCTCGCGGCCGCGCTGGCCGAGGCGGGCTTCGAGTGCATCACGGTGGAGTTGCGGGGCGCGGGAAACGCAGCGCCCGCCCCCATGGGCACGCGGGCCGACGGGTGCATCGACGACTACGTGCGCTTCGATGTGCCTGCGCTGGTCAGCCACGCCGTCAGCACCGCCGGCTCGCTGAAGACCTTCTGGGTGGGGCACTCGCTGGGCGGCCTCGTCGGGCTCGCCGCCGCCGACCCGCTGGTGCAGGAGAAGCTCAAGGGCGTCGTCACCATCGGCTCGCCGGTGTTCTTCCGGTACCAGTGGGGCACGCGCTGGCTGTTGAAGTTCGGGTACTGGCTCTCGCCGTTGGGGCGTTTTCGTACCGACTGGTTCGCCGCGCTGGCCGCTCCGTTCGCCGGGTGGTTTCGCGTGCCGGTGGCGATCAACATGGCGAACCAACGCAACATGCCGGGCTGGGTGCAGCGCACGGCGATGGCGACGGTGATTGCTCCCATCTGGCACGGGGTGCTGAGCCAGCTGCGCGACTGGGCGATGGATGATCAATTCCGCTCGGTGGATCAAAAGACCAACTACCGCGATCGCATTCGCGCGCTGACGGTGCCCCACCTGGTAGTGGGGGGCTCGGTCGATGGGCTCGCTCCGCCGGCGAACTGCGAGCGGCACTTCGAGATCGTCGGGTCCGTCGACAAAGAGCTGCTGCTGTTCGGCAAACAGTACGGACACAGCGCCGACTACGGCCACGGAGACCTGCTGCTCGGCACGCACGCGCACCTCGAGATCTACCCGAAGGTGATCGCGTGGCTGTCGAAGCGCGCCACTTTGGTGGAACCGCCGACGTAAGGCCGTTGTCACTGAGCGCATGGCTGGTGGCATGGATCTCGGCAACACGGCGAAGGGCGGGAAGAGGCCGCTGGACGCGGCGATCAACCTCGTCCCTTTCATCGACTTGATGGCGGTGATGATCAGCTTCTTGATCATGACCGCCGTCTGGAACCAGGCGGGGCGGCTGCAGGTGTCGCAAGCCGGCGGCGGCGGCGCCGAGTCGACGGCGAAAGAGCCCGACCTGCCCGTGACGCTGCAGGTGTCGACCGAACGTCTGTCATTGACCATCGGTGGCTCGGTGCTCGAGCCGATTGCGGTGCACCGCGACCTGAAGGGCCGGCTCGATGTGGCGAAGCTCCAGGAGCAGCTGAGAGAGCTGAAGCTCAGCCGACCCGACCACGAGAGCATCACCCTGCAGGCAGACGACGCGGTTCGCTACGAGGACCTGGTGAGAATCATCGACGCCTGTCTCGGCGGCGGGCTGCCGTCGGTGCAGGTGTCCACCGGTTAGCGCTGGTAGATGATCGTCGCTTCGCCCTTGTACGAAGTGCGTCGCAGCTCGTGGTACCCGCACTTCGCCGCGACCCGAATCGAGGCAACGTTGCTGGGGCTGATCAGACAGACCGTGCGTTTGCCGACAAAGTTCGCATCGCCCCACTTCAGAATCGCCAGCAGGGCTTCCGTCGCGAGCCCCTGCCCGTGCGCCCACGGACACAGCGCCCAGCCGGCCTCCGGTGAATCGCCCAGTGACGGGTGCAGCTCGCGCTTGAAGTCGGCGAACCCGAGCTCACCGACGAAACGACCGGTCGCCTTCTCGCGCATCGCCCAGTAGCCGAACCCCAGCGCCGCCCAGTGGCCGACGTAGCGAAGGACGCGACCCCACACCTCTTCCTCGGTGAAGGGCCGGCCGCCGATGTGGCGCGTCACCTGCGTGTCCGACCACATCTTCAAACACTCGGCGAGGTCTTCGGGCCGGTGGCCACGCAACGTGAGGCGCGCGGTGTCGATGGCCGGCGCGGGATTCACTTCGCCGGGGCAGAGATCTTCTTCGCCTTCTTCCGCGCATCCGCCGGCACGCGCGTCGAGTAGTTCACGACGCCGTCTTCGTCCGTCCACGCAAAGACGTCAGGCCCGGGCTCGCGCGGAGGCAGCGGCGCAGCGGGAACCACCGGCGCTGGAGCGGCAACCACCGGAGCCGGAACCGGAGCTTCCACCGGCGGCGGCTCGGGAGCAGGCGGGGGCGGCGCGGGAAGCTGCACGACCACAATCTGCGGAGGAGGCGGCGGCGGGGCCGGCTCGCGCTCGATGTAGATGATCTGCGGCGGAGGCGGCGCCGGGGGTGCCGTCCAATAGTAGTAGTACGGCACAACCACCGGGTACGACGGCACCACCACCCGGCTGCGGCCCGTGTCGCGCACGCGCCAGTTGCCGAAGTTCACGTTGAACTTCACGTCGCCCGCGAAGGCAGCGCTGGCGACGAGGCAGGTGAGCAGCAAGGGCTTCATCACGCCTGAGACCCTACTCCTTCACTCGCGAAGGATGCACCCCGTGGGCGGCTGGCCGACGGTGCTCCTCAGATTCTTCACGGTGACGCGCGCACCCTCGTCGCACTCGGCCCAGATGGGCGCCTGCGTCCCGCCGAGCTCTGCGCCGTCGAGCTTCACCGTGCCGTGGGCGAGCGCTGCGACGGCCGGCCCTTCGCCGCCCTTCGCGACCATGCCTTTCACCGTCACCACCGCATCGTTCTCTGAAACGAGCGCGCCGATGCGACAGCGCTCGCAGAGAAAAGTGTCGAGCTTCACCGTCGCGCTCGCGGTCGCGAACACGCCGATGCCGGCGACGTCGCGAATCACGAGCCGCCGCGCCTCGACCTCGGCGTCGCGAATCTCGACCGCGTCCCCGCCGCTGCCGCCTTCCGCGCGCACGTTTTCGATCGTCGCGTCATCGAGCTTCACCTCGCCGTGCCGAATCAGAATGCCGTTGCCGCGGCCCTGCCGCAGCTTCACGCCCGAGACGCGAAGCTCGCTGTTCTCGAGGTACATCGCGCTCTGCTCGAGCTCGATGCCGGCCAGGGTGCCCGAGCAGTCGAGCAGCGCCAACCCGTCATGGGCCACCCGCTTCGAGACAAACCGGGTCACCTCGAGCTTCGTCTTCTTCGCCTGCAGCCCAAACTCGTGCCCGTTCACCGCGGCGTCGGTCAGCGTCAGCGCGCCGCCCGAGGTGAAGACGCCCGGCCCGCTGCCCCCTGCGACGCCCAGCTTGCGCACGTGCGCTCGGCAATCGACGAGGTGAAGCGCAGACGCAGGCCCTTCGACCTGCACGTCTTCGGCGTCCAGCGTGGCGCCCTTGCCTTCGATGGCGCGGGCGAAGGCGCCGGTGAAGCGCACCTTCTTGAGCCGCGCATTCGCGCCTTCCGTCAGCACCACGCCCTTCGTGCCGGACACCGTGCCGTCGAGCACCGAGTCGTCCAGCGTCAGCGCCACCCGCGCCTCGACCGCCGCGCGCCGGTGACCCGAGAAGTGCACCTGCCGCAGCGTCAGCGCGCCCAGCCCCAGCAGCCCCACCTGCCCGCCCTGCACCGACAGCTCTTCGAGGGACGCCGCCCCTTCGGCCGTCACCGTCACCTCGCCCGCGCTGTGAAGCACCACCTCGCCATGGCCGACGAGTCGCGAGCCATCTGGCAGGACGAACGGCCCTTCGTAGAGGCCAGACCGCAGGTGCATCACCGCTCCCTTGATTGGAACCAGCACCTTCAGCGGCCGGTTCACCGAGCCATCGCCATCAGGCGCCCCCGACGCATCGACCCAGAGCTCAATCGCGGGCGCAGCCCTTACAGCGTCGGGCACCACTGTCGGCGCTGCCGGCACGCAGGAAATCGCCAGCAGCATCACCCCAGCCGCGCGATCAAGAAAGCGCCGCTTCCGATCAGGACTTCGCCCCAGACCCGCGGATTTACCGGGGGTTCGCGCCCCTGCTTGATCACAAACGGATCTTCTCTGATCAGACATCGTTCATTTATGCAAAAGTGTATGTATTACATTGACTTGAAAGATCACGTTTTGGTACCTCTCACGGCCTCTTCGAGGGGGCTCGAGGGGATTTTCCGGGAGGAGCGACAATCCATGACGAAGGCAGAGCTGGTTGAAGCGGTGTCGGTCGAGACGAAACTGACGAAGAAGGCGGCGTCGGAAATCATCGACGTCGTGTTCAACAACATCGGCAAAGCGGTGAAGAAAGATGACCGTTTCAGCTACCCCGGGTTCGGAACCTGGTCGATGCGCAGCCGCAAGGCCCGCAAGATCCGGAACCCCCAGACGAACGAGATCATGAAGCTGAAGGCGAGCAAGACGATCGGCTTCCGGCCGGCGAAAGAACTCAAGGCCACGCTGTAACCCGCTCCCGCGACATCGGGGGGGTCTGGGACGAGCTCTGGGGAAACCCGGGGCTCGTTCCGTTTCGGGAGCTCGCGAGCGCCTCTTCGGGGTCCTCGGGCGCTCCATTTCGCATCAGCTCGAAGTGAAGGTGGATCCCGGTCGACTGGCCAGTGGAGCCCGCGAGCCCGATGACCTCCCCCTTCTTCACCTTCGCGCCTTCCGGCACGAGCAACGTCTGCAGGTGGCTGTAGCGGGTGGTGAGCCGGGGGTCATGCTGCAGCTCGACCTGCTTTCCGAACGAACCGTTCCACGCCGAGAACACCACCATGCCGTCGAACGCCGCGCGCACGGGCTGCGCCGGGTCGGCGAGCAGATCGAGCCCGGAATGAAAGCGGTACTGCCCGCTGATGGGATGAACGCGGTGGCCGAACGGGCTGGTGATGACGACCGGCTGAACGGGCCAGGCGAACCTCTTCAGATCGACGAAGCGCTGCACCGGGGTGACGAGCGTGAGCCGGGCCGATAACAGCGACAGAGATCGCTGCGCGCCTTCGGCCACCGACGCCGGGAAATCACCGTACAGCTGGGCGTCGGTCTCGAGCTGGCTCTGCAGCACGAGGCGCGCCCGGGCGACATCGAACGGCGAGGTCTGCGCGGGCGTGCGCACGAGGAAGAGGTCGAGCTCGCCCAGCACCGCGAGCCAGGCGTCGGCGTTGTCCTTGGGCATCTTCTGGCCGCGCGTCGCATGAAGACGGGCGGCTTCGACGCGATCGCTGAAGGTGAAGAGCGCCGAGTGCAGCTGCGCGCTCGTGCGCGGATCCGTTGGGGCTTTTCGCGACATCGCCGCCAGCGACGGCGGCCGGCCGAACGCCTCTTCGAAGGGAATTCGCGCGGGCGGCACCGAGGCGCAGCCGACCAGCATCACCAGCAGCGGCATGATTCTCTTCACAGGCATCGGGGCAGGCGAACGGTAGCATGGCCCCGCCGATGTCCCAGGTTCCGCCCCCGCTGCCCGCCCTTCGCAAAGAGCTGCGCGCCCAGAAGGTCCAGCGCGCCGCCGAGGTGCTGGTGCGCCTGCAGGCCGCGATGCCCGAAGCGAAGATCGAGCTCGACTACCAAACCCCACTGCAGCTGCTGGTCGCCGTCATCCTCTCGGCCCAGTGCACGGATCGCCGGGTGAACCTGGTGACGCCCACGCTGTTCGCTGCTTTTCCTTCTGCTGCCCACTACGCCGCGTCGACCCCGCAGAAGCTCGAGCAGTACATCGGCTCACTGGGGCTCTTCCGGAACAAGGCGAAGAGCCTGGTGAAGCTGGGCCTCGCGCTGGAAGCGGAGCATGGCGGCGAGGTGCCGGTCGCGCGCGCCTCGTTGGCTGCCTTGCCCGGGGTCGGGCCGAAGACCGCGGGCGTCGTCTCGATGCACCTGGGCGGAGACAAGGCGTTCCCGGTCGATACCCACGTGCTGCGCCTGAGCAAGCGGCTGGGCTTCTCGAAGCACCGCACGCCCGATGAAGTCGAAGCCGATCTGCGAAGGCTCTACCCGCCGGACGACTGGTTCATCGCCCACCAGCTGATCATCTGGCACGGGCGGCGCGTCTGCCATGCGCTCTCGCCCGAGTGCCACCGCTGCGTGGTGTTCGAGTTGTGCCCGCGCGGCGGCGTGAAGCGCACGGCGAACAAGCCTTGATCAATACGCGGCGCTTTCTTCTTCCCGGTCTGCGGCGCGGTCGGCCTTGAGCCTCTTCATCCGCTTGCGGATCAACTCGCGCTTCAGCATCGAGATGCGATCGACGAACACCGTGCCACTGAGGTGGTCGCACTCGTGCTGCACGGCGACGGCGAGCAACCCTTCGCACCGCATCGTGTGCGCTTCGCCCTTCGTGTCCAGGAAGCGAACGGTGCAGGCGGCGGCACGTTCGACGTCTTCAGCCTCACCGGGGATCGACAGACAGCCCTCGGTGTAGACGAGCTTGCCTTCGAGCTCGAGGATCTCAGGGTTGATCATCGCGATCGCCTTCGACTCGGGCTGCCGCGGGGTGGTGTCGAGGACGATGATGTTCTTCAGCACGCCCAGCTGCGGAGCCGCGAGGCCCACGCCGTCGGCGGCGTACATCGAATCGAACATGTCCTGCACGAGGGTGCGGGTCGCGTCATCCACCGAGGTCACGGGGGTCGCTTTCTTCTTTAAGGTGGGGTCAGGCCAGATCAGTATTTCTCGAACCATTGCAGGTCGATCTTTAACGGAGCCGGCGCCCGGGGGCAACGCAGGCCGCTGCCCTTGTTATGCTGCCCCCTCGTGACGACGACCCGGCTGCTCAGCTCGCAGTGCGTCCCCCTCTTCATTCAGGCGCTTCGCCACCGGGGGCTCGACACCGGGCCCCTGCTGAAGAAGTACAGCCTCGACCCTGCGATCGAGACCTGGGCCGAGGCAGGGCTGCCGTTGAGCCGGGTGGTCACGTTCTCAGAAGACTGCGCCGCGCTGGCCGGCGACCCGCATTTCGGGCTCCACGTCGGGGTCTCGTTGCAGCGCGGGGCGTACGGGTTGCTCGAGTTCGCGGTGCGCACCGCGAAGACGCTGCGCGAGGGGATGTTGCAGCTTCAGCGGTACAGCGTGCTGCTCAACGGCCTGGTCAACATCGAGCTCGAAGAGACGAAGCGGTTCGCCCGGCTGATTCACCGCATCGACGGAGAGCCGGGCTGCGTCGGCCGGCACTGCAACGAGTTCACGATGGCGATCTTCGCGCGCCGCGCCGCCGAGCTGGCGACTGGGCAGCTCGAGCTTGCGCGCGTGCAGTTCGCCAATTCCGCGGTCGACGACCTGCGACCGCTGCAGAAGGTGTTCGTCGCGGCGGCGCTCGACTTTGACGCAGGTGAGAACGCGATCGTGTTTCCGAAGGTGTGGCTCGATCGCCCGACGCGCGAGGCAGACGCGGCGCTCTCGAAGGTGCTCGAGGCGCAGGCGGCGCGCGAGGCGAAGGGGAAGCCGCGCGTCAGTGACTTGCGTTCGACGGTGCGCGTGGCGATTCGCGACGAGCTCCGCGGCCAGACCCCTGCCCTGCCTGCGATCGCGCGTCGGCTCGCGGTCAGCGAACGCACGCTGCAGCGCCGCCTCGACGACGAAGGCAGCTCGTTTCAGGACGAGCTCGAGTCGGTGCGAGAGGCGCTGGCGCGCGGCTACGTGAAGCAGCCCGAGATTCCCTTCGCCGAGATCGCCTTCACGCTGCGGTACAGCGACCTGAGGTCTTTCGCGCGCGCCTTCAAGCGGTGGACGGGGAAGACGCTGGCCGAAGGGCGATTGGCGTCGCGCGTCCCCATTGTGGCGTCCGGTGTCCTGCGCGACGGGTCTACGAAGAGGCTCAAGGAGACTCGAACCAAATGATTGAGAAGCTCAGGAGCAAGCCCGCCATCGTCCCGCAACCCACCCGCACTCCGCCGAAGGCCGTGCCTGCCGCTGCCGCTTTGACCCAGCAGGCCGCCCTGGGTTGGAGCCCGAAGTCGAGGCCGAACCTGCTCGAGCGGCTCGCGCAACAGGGCGCCGCGAAGCTTGGACTCACGGCCTTCGCTCCGCTGCAGGCGCCGCCCGTGCTGAAGCGGCCGGTGGTGATGCTGCCGGGCCTGACGCTGGGCGCCGATTCGTACAACCCGCTGGCGAAGCACCTCGCGAGCAACAAGGCGAACGGCCCGGTCGCGACGTACGTGGCGGCTGACGGCAAGTTTCACCTCGGCGGGAAGGACGGCCGCGTGATGCAGCCGGCCGAGGTGCAGCGCGCGAAGCTGTTCCAGATGGAATACAAGAGCGCGAAGGGTGCCCCCAGCGACAAGGCGCGCGAAGTCGCCAGCATGATGAAGGCGGTGGCGCAGGCGACGCACGCCGAGCTCGACGTGGTGACGCACAGCGCGGGTGGTCACGACTTCCGGCAATACCTCGACACGCGCAGCGGCGCGGACGCGGCAGTGAAGATTCACCGCGCGGTGATGATCGGCCCCGTCTCGCACGGCACGGTGATGGGAAACATCGGCGACGTCGCGGGCGGCCTGGTCGGCGTGAAGAAGGCAGCGGGCGAGCTCGGCATCGGCGACCCGCTGGTGAAGCACCTCGACGCGACGTGGGAAAAGCAGCGCGCGCAGATTGCGACCGACGTGACCGTGATCGCGATCTCTGGCGCGCCGACCGCGGGCCCCGGTGGCATTCAGACCGGCGACGGGTTCGTGCAGGTCGACGAGATCGATCTCGCGAAGTCGAAGACCGTGGTGCTCAAGGGCGCGGATCCGACGCCCCTCGCCCACCTCAAGGAAGTCGGCTACTCGGGCGTCATCAACCACGTCGGCGCCGCGCTCGGGCAGGACTGAGCCCCGTTCATCCAGTGCGCTCACCGAGCGTTGCTGGCCGGCTGAATCCTGCCGCCTGACTGTAGTGTCGGGCGCGGTGAACATTTTGCCGACCCTTCCGTCTGTGCGCTCCATGCGGAGCGTCTTCCTGTGTCTCGCCCTCGCCGGCTGCGCCAGGCCGATTGGCGTCCTCAGCGTGAACCAGCTGCTCGAAGCCGGGCGCCCGCGTGAGGCCTGGGTGGCGCTGCAGCAGGAGCTCGACCCCGAGGATCCGAACCCGCGGCTCCTCGCAATGCACCAGGCGGCGCTGCTTCACGCCGGCGGTGACTTCGCGGGCAGCGAGGCCGCCTTCCTTCGTGCCGAGGCAGCCCCGGGCTACGAGGCGCTGCCCGTCGAGGCCGAGGTGGTTGCCCGACTGCGCGCGACCAACCAGCTGGCGCTGAAGCAGGACCCCACCGCATTCATCGCCGCGCTGCCCCAGGTCGCGCTCGACACTCCCACCCCGGCGCGCGGAGTTCTGGTGGTGGTGTTCGAGCGCGGGCTCGCCCCTCGCGCGCGCATCTCGTACCCGGAAGGTTCGAAAGCACGCCAGGTCACCATCATCCGCGACACACGCGAAGTGCCTGCCCACCTGCAGCTGGACGACGGGCCGATGTCTCCGGCGAAGCAGATCGACAACGTGGCGCCGCGCTGGGAGGACCAATTGAGGGCCCGCATCGAGCAGAACACGTCACTTGGGCAGAAGCTGGGCCTCGACCCGTTCGCCGCGATGCGAGAGGTGCTGAGCCAACCGGCCACATGGTGGACGGCGCCGATCGAGTGGTACGTCGACCAGCGTGCGTTGCCCGCGGGACGGCACGTGGTGACCGTGACGACCGCCGCTGGCCGCCGGTCGCGGGTGGTCGAGGTTCCGGCCGGAAAGCAGGTCTTCGTGGTGGTGCCGCAATGAGAACCGCGCTGCTGCTGTCGTCGCTGCTGCTCGCCGGCTGCTCAGGCCACTACCTGAGCACCATGCGGCCCGTGCACGCGTTGGTGGAGGAAGGAAAGCCGCTGGAAGCCTACGAGGCGCTGAAGGCAAAGACCGACGGCACCGAGTGGGACAAGCTGCTGGTCGCGCTCGACGAGGGGGCGATGCTTCACCGCGCCGGCCGCTGGAAAGAGAGCGCCGACGCGCTGAACCAGGCGATCGACCTCGCCGACCAGCGCGAGACGGTGTCGATCAGCGAAGAGACTTTCGGGCGCGCGCCGTTTCGCATGGCGAACCACGAGAAGCAGGCGCTGCACGCCCTGCAGGCCATCAACTACCTGATGCTCGGCCAGACGGACGAGGCGGTGGTCGAGGCGCGGCTCACTGACCTGCGGCAGACGCGGCTCGAGGCTGACAAAGAAAGGTCAGCGGCGTCTGAGACCTTCGTCACCGGCTCGACCGTCGACGAGAAGCAGCGCCCGTTCTTCGAGCAGCTGGTGTTCGGCCGCTACGTCAGCGCGGTAGCGCGAGAACGCAGTGGAGATCTCGACGGCGCCTTCATCGACTACTTCCGCGCGGTGACGTTGATGCGGGGGGCTCCGCTGGATGCGCAGATCGAGCTGACGGGGCTCGCGCCGCACTTGCTGTGGTTGGCCGAAGCGCGCGAAAGGCCCGAGCTCGCCGAGCTGAAGGCAGTCTTCCCAGGGGTGAAGGCCGAAGTGCCCAGCGGCGATGGTGAGCTCGTGCTGCTGGTCGAGCAGGGCTTCGCGCCTCGCGCGGTGCTCGACGAAACAATCAGGGCCTATCGGGTCACCCCCGCCATCCGCGGACAGCAGCCCGTCTACGCGATGATCGACGGGCCGGTGGTGCCCGAGGTGGTCTCGTCGCTGGAAGAGCTGGCGACCCGGCGCGGCTACCGCGGCCTGCTGGTCGACCGCGAACGGTCCGCGTCCATCGCGATCAACACCGTCCTCTTCTTCGGTTACTTCGTGCTGATGCCCGTCGCGCTGCCGCTGCTGATCAAGAAGGGCTACGAGTCGACGGTTCGCGACGCGCAGTCGTGGGCCACCTTGCCCGCCGAGTTCGCCGTGGCCCGCGTGCGACTGCCGCCGGGGAAGCACAAAGTGAAGGTGCCCGGGCTGCTCGGCCAGGTCGAACGCGAGGTCGAGATCGTGAAGGGCCAGGTGACGGTAATCACCGCCGAAGGGCCCTAGTCGACGAGGTGCCGGGCGTACTCGGCGCGGCGGCGATCATCCCCCAGCGCCTTCGCTGCTTCTTCGAGCACCGAGTACACGACCTGCGCCCGCTGCTGCAGGCCGGCGTCGGGGTGGCCCGAGTACTTGATGGGGTCGAACTCTTCGGCGAGCCGCTGCCACGCGCGCATCACCTCGTCTCCGCCCGCCGCGCGTCCGAGCCCGAGCATCGTGAAGTAGTCGGCTTCCTGCACCTGCTCGAACTTCGCCTCGAGCCGCTTCACGTCGAGCTGCGGCGTCGGCACCACCGCCGTCCGCGCGGGAACCGTGAGCTCGATGAAGCCCAGGAGCTTCGCGACCAGCAGCGCGCGGAAAGCGACGTCGGCCTTGAGCCCGCTGGCGAGCGCGAGGTCTTCGACGTTCGCCTCGCCGTCGCAGTAGCCGAGCATGCGGCGCTCTTTGTCGGCGAAACCCAGCGCGCGAAGGTCGAGCTCGTTGTCGACCGTGGTGGGCACCGCGTCCGAGCCGCCGAGCCGCTGAAGCAGTTCCTCGACGGGCAACGCGCGCCGCAGCGCCTCGGCCACCAGCGGCAGCGTCGGGCGGGGCAGCGTCGCGGCCAGCGTCTCGTTTCCCGGCGCTTCCTCGGCCAGGCGGTACTCGCTGCTGGGTTCCGAGAAGGCGTCGAGGGCGACCTGCTCGGTGTAGCGCTGAACCAGCGGCACCACCTCGGTGTCGCGCACAAAGCCGCGTTCTCTCAACACCACGACCGTCTCCGCGGGCGTCGCGCTGCGCACCATCTGCAGCTCGGCGGTCTGTCGCGCGTCGATGAGCCCGTCGCGGCGCGCGCGGTCGAGCAGCGACTCGCCGCCGAAGGTCGACTCGGCCGCAGTGACAGTGCCGCGGTTCAGCCAGATGGTGCGTCGGCCACCCTGCGCGGCGAGCTCGAGGCGAATCTCGGCGCGCGCGAGCACGATCTGCCCGACGAGGCGCGCGAGCTGGCCGAGGTCCGCCTGGCCGAAGCGCGCCACCGACAGCGGAGCGCGGTGCGGCACCTTCAACGGCAACACCGACTTCTCTTCGAGGACGCGCGCCTTCGTCTCGGCGGCGTCCGCACGCGTGCGCACTTCGAGGTTCGCCGCCCTCGCGTCTTCCAGCGCTTCCTCGAGGTTCCGCTGGGCCGCGTGGGCTGCCATGAAGTCTTCCCGCAGCTTCTCGACCTCGCCCTTCACCTGCGCGAGCCCGGCTTCGGCCTCGACGCTGCGCTGCCGTTGGGTGTCGGCCTCGGCCTTCGCGGCGGCCGCTTCGGCGTGGGCCTTGTCGGCGTCGCGCTGCAGCTCTTGCGCGCGCGCCTCTGACTGCTCGGCCTCTTCGATGGCTTCGCGCAGATCGCCCGCCGCGCGCTGGGCCGCGGTCGAGAACTCGTCGGTCTGCGTGCCGAGGGTGGTCAGCTTCTCGTGCAGCGTCGCGCGCTGTTCTTCGAGCTGGGCGCGGTCGTCTTCGAGCACCATCCGCTCGGCCGTCTCGCGCTCGAGCCGTTCGGAAGTGGCGGCGGCTTCGGCGCGCACGGTGGCGAGCAGCGTCTCGGCCTCAGCCGATTGCTCGCGCGCCTGCTGCAATCGGATGGCGAGGTCTTCCGCGGCGCCGGCGCTCTGTTCTTGCGACGTGCGCGTGGCGGTGACCGCGGCCTCGAGATCTTCGATGCGCGCGTTCGCCTCTTTTAGCGCGTCGGCAGCGCTCGCACGGGTCTGGCCCAGCTGGGCTTCGAGCGCATCGACGGCACTCGCCCTTTCTCTGGCCTCGGTCAGCTCGGCCTCCAGCCCGGCGACTGCGGTCGAGCGGTCCTTCAGCTCGGCTTCGAGCGCTTCAGCGGCCGCCGCGCGTGCCTTCACTTCCACGAGCTCGGCTTCGAGCGCCGCGGTCGCGGCGAGCTTTTCCTGCAGCGCATCGTGCGTCTCGGTGAGCGCGGCCTCGAGGCGTTCGACCTCCGTCCACAGCTGGCGCGCTTCGCCGGCCGACGTTTCGGCGCGCTCGCGTTCGGTGCGTTCGGCGGCGATCTGCGCCTGCGCCTCGGCGAGCGCATGCTGGGCCGCCTCGCGCGCTGCCTGCTCTGCGCGCGCCAACGTCGCTCTCGCCTTCTGCGATTCGGCGAGCAGCCGCGCTGCCGTTGCGTCCTCGTCTTCTGAGGACACCCGAGCGGCCGCCGGAACCGCCAGCGGCTCGTCGAACGCCGTGAAGTCGTCCTGCTGAGGCGGCTGGCGATCCGGCGTGGGCAGCCCGACCGCCGGAGCGTTCGCTGCCGCCTGCCGCTTCTCGCGTCGCCGCGCCGCCTCGGCGCGAACGTCGTCCTCGAGATCCTGCAGCTCTTGATCGACGGGGATTCGCGCCAGCGACGCGTCGACGGACGCCATCGCCTCAGCCTCGACCTCGCGCGCGACCTGGGCCTCGAGGTCTCCGAAGAGCGTGCTCTCGAGATCTCCCGCCGCTTCGACGGCCGGTGAACCGGCATCGGGCGTGCTGAACAACGCGGTCTCTTCGCTGCGCCCCGGCACTGACGACTTGCGCGTCGCACGCCAGGGATCCGGCTCTTCGATCTGCTCTGCACCTTGAGGCACGTAAGCGGGAAGCTCATCGGTGCGCGAGCTCGGCGCGACGCGCACTTCCCAGCCTTCGGACGTCGACGTCCCCTGCACCAGCTCGTTCACCGTCTGGGCAAAGGTCTCGGGGTCCAGGGGCAGCGGAGCGACCGGATACCCGAACCCCGGAATCGTTTCTCCGAGCAGGAGCACGTGAAGCAGCTGCGCATCGGGGTGCTGTCGCAGCTCTTCGAGCACGACGCGGCCGCGATCCGATTCGACCTTCGGCGAGATGAGCACCAGCGGAGGCAGGTGGTGGCCCCACGCGATGATCGCGTCGGCGGCGTTCGTCGCGAGCACCATCTCGTAGCCTTCGCGCGCGAGCAGCCGCTTCACCTGCGCAATGGTGGCGAGATCGTCGTCGACGAGAAGCAGCGGCGCAGGCATCTGGGAGACAACATTCAGCTACAGCATTCGACCCAGGTCCACATTGCGGCCGGTCTTATTCGTGCTCGACCAGGCCACCCTGCTGCGCGCAGGCGGTGGGGCTCAGCTTCTGAGCAGTGTTCTCGCCAGCAGGTCGAGCAAGTGCCGGCGCGCTTCGTGCGTGGTCAGCGTGTGGTCGCTGCCCGACAGGTAGGCGAGCTCGGCGTTCGGCTGGCCGCGCAGGCGGCGCATGTCGGGGCCGAGGTGAAGGGCGAGCTCGTCGAGGCCACCGTCGCTCTCGCCGTAGACGAGCAACACCCGGGTGCCCCGGGCGAGCATCTGCAGAAAGCCGCGCGGCACTTCGTTCGTCTCGAAAGACGGCCCGAGCAAGCGCGCCAACAGCTCGGCCGAGCGGCCGCGAATCAGCTTCCCCGCGCGGGTGGCCAGCGCCGTGCCGATCAGCTTCACGTCGACGCCGCCCTTCACGAGCCGCGCCCAGTTCTCGAGCTGCAGCGCGCGCTGCAGGTACGTGCCCGTCGACGGCACCGCCATGCGCCGCGCCACGTCCAGCGAATCGCCGTCCTTCCAGATGAAGCGCTGCAGGTTGATCAGCACCATCGCCTTCACGCGCTTGTCACGCGCCGAGGTGTGGAAGGCGAGGTAACCGCCCGAGCAGAGCCCGGCGACCGAGACGTTCTTGAAGCCGCGCGCGTGGACGAAGTCGATTGCGGCTTCGGCGTCGCGGGTCGCCTCCATCGAGTAGACACCGTTCTGGGGGCGGCCGGGCCGCGCGGGGGTGTCACCCAGGCCCGCGGCGTCGAGCCGGAAGGATGAGATGCCGCGCCCGGAGAGCATGCGCGCGAGCTCGACGGTCGACCGGTGCGGCCCGATGTGGTGGTTCGCGGCCGTGTTCAGGAAGAGCAGCAGCGGCTTTCCGGGCGCGGTTTTTCTTGCCGTGGTGAGCACGCCAAAGAGTGAAGGGCTCGAGAACCACAGCGGCTCTTCGGTGAAGTCGTCGCCCTGCAGCTGCGCGGAAACGGTGCGAGCGACCTTCGCCGGCTCGGCCTTCTTCGACCGCGCCAGCAGCCACCGCGTGATGGTGTCGAAGTCGCGCGTGGGCTCTTTCGAGGTCAGCGCGTCCTGCATGAACGCCACCCAGTCTTGCGTCTTCGCGGCGGTGACGTCGGCGCCCAGCGCGGCGAGGTTCTTCTGCGGCCTTTCGTCGAGGGGAAAATCTTCGCGGTGCAGAATCAGCACGTCCTTCGCGGGCCGCTTCGAGAGCTTCGCGACATCGAGCTTGCCGAGCGCGGTGGCGGTCTCTTCGGTGATGAGCCACCCCGCCATCAGCACGTCGTTCGGGTTGCCGGTGTCGTCGACGGGGTCGTCGGGGTGGCGCGTGCTGCCCAGCGCCTTCTGCTCGCGAACGTACGTGCGCCCGCTGAGCGACGGCCCGTACATCACCAGCGCTTCGATGTCCCCGCGGTCAGCGGCGGCGGCGGCGGCCAAAATCGCTCCGAGGCGAAGCCCCAGCAGGGCGACGCGGCGGACGCCGGTCTTTTCCTTCAACAGCTGAACCGCCGCATCGATCGACGCGAGCCAGGCGTTGACCCGGTCAGGTTGGCCGTCGTCGCCCAGTGAGTCGCCCGTGCCGTGGTAGTCGAAGCGCACGGTGGGCAGGCCCGCGATGGCGAGGCGTTCGGCAAAGAGCCGCAGTCCCCAGTGAACGCAAAGGCTGTCGTAGCCCTGCGGCGCGCAGACGACGACGCCCAGGTCGCGCGCTTCCTGTGGGGCCGCAGAATGGACCCAACCCATCAACCCATTTTCCTCGCCGAAGACGAGGGGTTCCGCCGGGAGCAAAATCATCGGAGCTGGCGACGCAACGTAGTCCCGTTCGGGCCATCTCTTTCGAAAATGACCGACGCCCGCGTCCTGCCTACAGCATCGCGCCTGGATCCACGTCGAGCACCACCTTCACCGACTGCGGCAGATCCGGCATCAGCTGTTCCGCAGCATCCAGCGGGCCCGCCAGCGACGCGTGAGTCGGCCCCTTGAGCACGATCTGCCACCGCGTCTTCCCCTTGATGCGCGCGAGCGGGGCCGGCGCCGGCCCCAACAACCGCACTCCCACCGAGGCAGGCGGCAGCCGCTGCGCCATCGCGTTTCCCAGCTGCTTCGCCGTGGCGGCAGTGAGGTTCGCGTCCTCGCCCTCGAGCCGCACCATCGCCATGCGCGTGTACGGCGGCCAGCCGAGCATCTTGCGCCGGCGCAGCTCGTTCTCGGCGAAGCCGGCAAAATCGCTGTGAAGCATGCGCGACACCGCCTCCGATTCTGGGTGGTACGACTGCACCAGCACGCGGCCCGGATCCTTCCCCCGCCCTGCCCGCCCCGCGACCTGGGTCAGCAGCTGAAAAGTGCGCTCGGCCGCGCGGAAATCAGGCAGCGCCAGTGACGAGTCTGCCAGCACCACGCACACCAGCGTCACGCCCGGGAAGTCGTGCCCCTTCGCCACCATCTGCGTGCCCACCAGCACATCGATTTCGCGCCGCGCAAAAGCCGCGAGCAGCTCGGTGAGCCTTTCGTTGTTCGACGCCGCATCGCGATCAAGCCGGGCCACGCGCGCGCCCGGAAAAGTCTCGGCCACTTCCGCCTCGACGCGCTCGGTGCCGATGCCCAGCAACAGCAAGGGTCCACTGCACTTCGGGCAGTTGTTCGGCAGAAACACGTGCTCATTGCAGTAATGGCACACCAGCCGCCGCGAGCTGAGGTGGTGCGTCAGGCACACGTCGCAGTTGCGGCACTTCAGGCTCTCGCCGCACACCTCGCAGAGCACGAACGTGCTGTGCCCGCGGCGATTCAAGAACAAGATGACCTGCTGCCCCTTGTCCAGGGTCTGGCCGATCGCGTTCTTCAGCTCAGGCGACAGCACCGGCGGCTCTTCGTCCTTCTCGCGCGGGCGCGCCACGCGCAAATCCACCAGCGCGATTCCCGGCATCGGCCGATCGTCCACGCGGCGATCGAGCCTCAGCGTCTGGTACCGGCCCTTCCGCGCGTTCTCCAGCGTCTCGAGCGAGGGCGTCGCGCTGCCCAGCACCAGCAACGCGCCCGCCTTCTTCGCGCGCACCACCGCGAGATCGCGCGCCTGGTACTTCAGCTTCTCGTCCTGCTTGAAGCTCGGGTCGTGCTCCTCGTCGACGACGACCACGCCCAGGTTCGCCACGGGCGCCCAGATCGCGCTGCGCACGCCAACGGCAATTTGAATCGTGCCGTTGCGAAGCAGCTGCCAGTGCCGAAGCCTTTCGCGATCTTTCAGCGCCGAATGAAGCACGGCGATCTGCGGCCCGAAGCGGCTCTTGAAGCGGCCGACCAGCTGCGGCGTCAGGGCAATCTCAGGCACCAGAATCAGCGCGCCCTTCTTCAGCTCCAGCGCGCGCTCGACCAGGCGAAGGTAGACTTCGGTCTTGCCGCTGCCGGTCACTCCGTGCAGCAGGTACGTCTGGAAGCCGCCCGCCTCGAGGCCGGCGGTCAGCGCGGTGACGGCGCTCGCCTGCTCGTCCGTCAGCTTCGCGGGCCGCCCCGACTCCAAACCCGACCGGACGCCGTGCACCACTTCCTGCGAGTCGAGGAAGACCAGACCTTTCGTGGCGAGAATCTTCAGCGTCGCCTTCGCGCCGGGAATCGCGTGCGCGACTTCTTCCACCAGGGCGCGCCCACCGACAGCGAGCAGGTACGACAGCGTCGCGTGCTGCGCAGGAGCCCGGCTCAGCTTCGACAACTCCGCGCCTGGCGCCGCCTCGGCCCACCACGTCAGGTCGGCCTTGGCTTCCTTGCCGTCGTCGTCCTTCGAGAGCCCGGGCGGCATCGCTCCGCGCATCGCCTCGCCCAGCGGGTAGCGGTAGTGCGCAGCGGCGAAGCGAAGAAGCTCGACCAGGTCAGGCGTCAGCGCCGCCGTCTCTTCCAGCGGCCTTTCGATCGACTTCGCCCGCTTCACAATCTCAGGCGCAGGCTCCTTCGCCGGCCCCAGAAAAAACCCAAGCGTCGACTGCCTTCCGAACGGAACGCGCACCCGCTGGCCGGGCTGCAGCTTTCCCCGCAGGCCTTCGGGCACGCGGTAGGTGAACTCGCCCCGCACCGGCCGCCCCACGGCGACGTGCGCCCACGCACTGTCGGCTTCCACTTCCACCGCTATTCCCAGGTCATGTCGATCGTCGTCACGGCGGCACCCGTCCACGACTGGGTGCTGAACCAGACGCGGCTGCGGCGCGCTCCAGCGAGGTCGAGCAGGCGTTCGAAGAAGCCCATCGTCTGCATCGACGCGGCCTCTTCGGCGACGGGGCCCATCTGGTACGAAATCTCGAGGGTCGCTTCGCCGTCGTTAATCCCGCACACGGCAAGCGCCGGGTAATCGAAGAAGCCGCTGCGCAGCACGTGGAACTTCATCAGCGACTCGCGCACATCGCCTTGGCTGATCAGGTCGGGGTGCAAGAGCTTGAGCCCGTCGATCGACGACCTGCCCCACTCCTGCACGAGCTCGAGGTGCCCGCCCGCGATGACTTCGAGAATCTGAATGCCGAAGCGTTCGAAGGTCTCCATCGGGTACCACTGATTCGGCACGATCGCAGTCGTCAGGTACGCCACGTCTTCTGGCGGCAACCGCTTCGACCACACGAGGTCCTTCCGCGCCCGGAGCATCCGGACATAGTCGACGAACAACGTGCCTCGAACGTGCCTGCCCATGGAAGTGCCACGCGAACCATCGCTTCCGAGGCGTGTAGGCGTCACGATCAAAAGCGCTGGCTGCCACATGGCCCCAGGTGCCAGCCTGCCGGGCGTTCAAACCCCGACGAGGTGAGTTCTTTTGGATCGCGAGACGATGAACCGGCTGTTGACCGTGGGCTCGCAGAACGGCGCCAGCGACATCCACTTCCGGCCGGGCGACCCGCCGACGTACCGGGTGAACGGGCTGTTGCGGACGTTGAAGGGGGAAAGGCTGAGCACCGACGACACGAAGTCGATCGCGCTCGCGCTGCTGCCGCCTGACATGCAGAAGCAAATCGATTCGCTGCAGGAATACGACGTCTCGTACTCGGTGCCTGGCGTCGCCCGCTTCCGCGCGAACGTCTACAAGCAGCGCAACTCACTGTCGGTGATCATGCGGATCATCCCCAGCGAGGTGCCGACCATCGACGGCCTGAAGCTGCCGCCGGTGCTGAAGAAGATCGCCTCGAACGAACGCGGCCTGGTGCTCGTGACGGGGGCCACCGGCTCGGGGAAGAGCTCGACGCTCGCGGCGATGGTCGACCACATCAACCGCAACGAGTCGCTGCACATTCTGTCGATCGAGGACCCGATCGAGTTCCTCCACAAGAACATCAAGTCTTCGATTTCCCAGCGCGAGATCGGCACCGACACCTCGGCGTTCAGCATCGCCCTTCGCGCGGCGCTGCGGCAGGACCCCGACGTCATCCTCGTCGGCGAGATGCGCGACACCGAGACCATCGACATCGCGCTCAAGGCCGCCGAGACAGGCCACCTCGTTCTGAGCACGGTCCACACCACCGACGCGGCGAAGACGATCAGCCGGCTCGTCTCGGTCTTTCCCGCCGACGAGCAGCAGATGGTGCGCCTGCGTCTGGCTGATTCACTGATGGCGTCGGTGTCGCAGCGCCTGCTGCCGCGCGCCGACGGCAAGGGCCGCGTGGTCGCGCTGGAAATCATGGTGCAGACGCAGACCATTCGCGAATACATCCGCGCCGCCGACAAGACGGTGGGCCTGAAGGACGTGATCGAAAAGGGCCGGTCGAACTACGGTATGCAGTCTTTCGATCAGCACCTCAGCGACCTCTACAAAGAGAAGGTCATCAACATCGAGACCGCCAAGTCCGCTGCCAGCAACCCCGCCGACTTCGAGCGCGCGCTCAACTTCGAGTAATCCCTTTGCACCCCGCGCCGAGGTACGGCGTTTAGGAGGACACCATGGCCAACCTCGCAATTCCCGAAAACGAGATGACGTCTTTCGATCTGCCGAAGGTCTGCATCATCACGGGCAGCAACCAGAACGTGAGCTTCAAGCCGGTCAAGTTCCAGTGGTACCCGAAGTGGATCGGCGTGTTCGGCATCGCTCCGCTGATCATGATCATCCTGATGATGGTGTTGATGCGCCGCGCCAAGGGTGAGCTGCCCTTCACGGAAGAGGCGTGGGCGGCCTGGCAGAAGGGCAAGATGCTGATGATCGTGAGCGTGTTCGGCAGCCTGGTGCTGTTGGGCGCGGCGATCGCGGCGTTCGGCAACAACGTCGGCGTCGGAGCGCTTCTTCTCATCGCCGCCATCGGCCTTCCCATCTTCGTCGGCATCAAGTTCCTCGCGGGGCGCGGGCCGACGTGCCTGAAGATTGCCGACGGCCGCATCGACCTGAAGATCAAGTCGGACGCCGCGGCGACCGCAATTCGCCAGCACCTCGACGGAGGCGGGCGCCGCAGCGCGTCCATCGCGGCGTGACAGTACCCGCCGGAGCGCGCTGCGCCTCGCACCCGGCCGTCGACGCGCGCAACACCTGCCACCGCTGCGGCAGCTTCTTCTGCGAAGACTGCGCGCGCCGCACCCGGCCCGAGGCCGTGCCGATGTGCAAGGGCTGCTGGGAGCTGCGCGATCAGAAGGTGAAGCCCATCAAGGAGTACTCGGCGACGCGCCTTCAGACCACGGGGCTGGTGATGGGCTGCTTCTGCGTGCTGCCGATTCCCGTGCTGATCCTCGCGTCGCTGGTGGTGAACACCATCGCGATCGTGAAGGCGAAAGAAGGGCCGGCGCGCGAGGTGCGGTGGCGCCCCGTCGTCGGCCTCTGCGTCACCTTCGTCGGAATTCTCGAGCTGGTGGTGATTCTGGCTTTCGCCGTGCGCTGACGGGTCCCCTGGAACCTTTCGGTGCGTTGCAGCGGAGCGAACTCCTGAGCCGTCGGACTACAGGCCGGTGAGCGGACCCGTGACGTAGGCGGGGTCGCCGAACGTCGTCTGCGTGCCGCCGAAGCCCTGCAGAATGGAAACCAACAAATCGTTGTGCGGACGCGCCGTCGGCGTCTTCACCACGCGGCCCATCTGCCAGCCGGTGGCGTGCCCCGCGACGAGGAAAGGCATGTCGTCGTGCGAGTGATCATTGCCTTCGGCGACTTCGCTGCCCCAGAGCACGAGCGTGTTGTCGAGCAGGTTGCCGCCCCCTTCGGGTGTCGTCTTCAGCTTGTTCAGCAGGTACGCCAGCTGCTCGGCCTGCCACTTGTCGCGCTTCGCCAGGTCTTCGCGGTTCGGGTCGAGGTTCGAGAGGTGCGAGATGTTGTGCACGTCGCCGAAGACGTTGATGAACGGCAGCGCGATGTGGTTCTTCGCGTCAGAGAACATCATCGTCGCGACGCGGGTGAGGTCGCAGGCGAGCGCGAGGGCGAGCAGGTCGAATTGAAGCTTCGCGACCTCGGGCATCGCCTTTTCGGTTTCCCACAGCGTCTCGGCAGGCTGTGGCGCCGACTGGCACTGCACGGGCAGCGGCAGCGCGGTGAGGCGAAGCTCGAGCTGACGAACGCGCTCGAGGTGGGTGTCGAGGGCGACGCGATCGCTGGCCGAGACGCGGTTCTTCATGAAGCCGAACTGCTCACGCACCGCATCCAGCACGGACGCGCGGCGCTTGCGCAGCGGCTCGCCCAGGTCGTTCGGCATCGGGTTGATGTCGAAGAGGCGCGCGAACGTCTGGCGGGGATCGCCTTGGGGAAGAAGCGGGGTCGCCGCCGCCGCGTAGCTCAAGCAACCACTGACATCGCGCTCGGCCGCGTGAACGCCCAGCTGCAGGCTCGCCACCCGCGCGCCTTCGCCGACGATGGAGACGAGCTGCTGGTCGAGCGAAATGCCGCTGGCCCAACCGGCGGTCGTACCGTCGTTGCCGGTGAAGCTGCCCGCTTCGATCTTCCGCCCCGTCAGCAGGCCGCACAACCCGCGCTGGTGTTGCTCGCCGGCGCCCGTGAGCGCGCTCTTGAGGTCGAGGTTCTGCAGGTACATCAGGTCGTTCTTGAAGGGCGCCAGCGCCGTCTGCGACGAGCCAAAGGTGAAGTCGGCGCCGCTGACCGTAGGGGCCCACGCCGCCGTGTGCACGCCGTTCGGGTGGTACAGCGAGATGAACCGCTTCGGGGCCACCGTCTGCGCCACCGACTCGAGCCACGGCACCGCAAAGGCGAGCCCGCCTGCCGCACGGAACAACGAACGCCGGGTGAGCTTCATGGGTTGCCTCCCGACCGGAACCGGAAGGCGTCCGAGCCGACGATCGCCAGCTGGAGCTCTTCGAAGCTGCCGCTGGTGTCGAAGAACTTCTGCTGCACCTTCTCGAGCGCGCACGCGTCGCTTTCCGCTTCGACCCGGCCCAGCGCCCAGCGGTACCACTGCGTCGAAAGGCAGTCGTGAACCTGCTTGCTCTTCGAGAGCTTCGCCGAGAGCTCGCCGACGCCGTTGAAGGCCCCGCGCAGCTCGGTGTCGCGCGTGGCGACGATGGCGCCGCTGCTGTCGATGTCTTTGCCTTCTTCCTTGTCGCGGTACACGCCCATGCCGTCGAAGTGCTCGAAGCCGAAGCCCATCGGGTCGATGCGCTCGTGGCAGCTGGTGCAGCCCACCGTCGTGCCGTGCACCGCGAAACGTTCGCGCGTGGTCGCGCCCGGCTTCGGCGGCGGCGGCGTGATGTTGAATGCCGGAGGAGGCAGCGGCAGCGGCTGGCACAGCAGGCGGTCGAAGACGAAGACGCCGCGGCGCACCGGAGAGCCCTGGTCGGGGCTGGCGAGGCGGGCGAGCAGGCCGGGCTGGGCGAGCACACCGCTCTTGCCCGGCGCCGTCATCGTCACGCGCTGGAACTCCATCGACGCGTTGGGGGCGTACATCGACATCGTGCTGTCGACGTAAAGGGCCGGGGTAGACAGCAGGCCCTGCAGCGTGCCGCCCGGCTTCGTCACTTCGCCGAAGTAGAGCTGCATCGACTGCTTCCACGACGTCTGCAGCTGCGGCACCCACGACGGGAACCGCGCCACGTCTTTCTCGACCCGCGCGAGCGCGTCGAGCGTGAAGTAGCGCGAGAAGAAGTCGGTGGCGGCCGAAGCAGCCCGCGGCGAGCTCAGCATCCGCTTTGCCTGCTTGTCGATGCCAGCCGGGGTGTCGAGCTCGCCGTTTTCCGCGGCGGCCAGCAGCTCTTCGTCGGGCATCGTGCCCCAGAGGAAGTACGACAGCTTCGACGCCAGCTCGGTGGGCTCGAGCCGCGCCGGAGAGCCGGGCACGATCGCGCGCACGCCGACTTCGGGGCGGTAGAGGAACTGGGGCGACTGGAGGAACACCGTCAGCGTCTGCTCGAGCGCCGCATCGAAGCCTCCCTTCGCCAGGGCGTCGGCGAAGAACTTCTTGAAGGCGCCCAGCTCTTCCGCGTTCAGCGCGCGGCGAAACGCCTTGCGGCCGAAGGTCTCGACGAACTGGTCGCCGCACGCCCCGTCGAAGGTGGTGCAGGTGACCAGGGTCGCCTTCCGGTCTTTCACCGCGCGCAGCGCGACGTCCTCGGCCAGCTCGAAAGAGGCCGCGACCCAGGTGTCGTTCGCGGTGTGAAGCCGCGAGTTGTTGTCGAACCCGTAGACGAGGGGCTCGTTGGGAAGGCGATTGGCAGCCGGCCGCGTGGTGTCACCGACGAGGTCGGCCAGCGTTCGGTCGAGCTCTGCCCGGGTGAGCATTCGGAAGGGGGCGGCATCGGCCGTCGAGGCGGCGCACACCGGGCCGCTGGGAGCAGGCTCAGGCGGCTTGCAGCCAGCGGCTGCGACCAGCAGAGCGATGAGAGGCCAACGAGAATTCACGATGCGACCACGCTCCCACATGACAAGGCCCGGCCTCAACCCACCGACACCTTAAAACAATGAGTCGTCCAGCTTCGCCTTCAGGTCACCTTTCAGTGCCGTGAAGCGCAAAACCGGCTCAGTTCCCTTGTTCACCAACACCTGCCGCGGAAACGCCTGGCCCGTGGCCTGCGACGCGAAATCGAAGAAATGCACGTCCCAGGCGATCGACTTGTCGTCAGTGAAGCGGACGCGTGCGGGGTTGAAGGGCGGCTTGCTGAGGCTCGCCGAGTCCTTGAACACCCAGAACTGCGGCGCGCCTTCCGCCGTGTCGCCGAGCACATACGCCGCGGTGCCACGGAACCGGGCCAGCGACGTGTTGCGGTAGTTCACCTTCAAGCCGGTGAGGTGCTTCTCGACAGCCGCGCGCGACTCACCGTCGCCGGCAGCGCGCAGCGCGAGCAGGCCGCAGATCTGATCCACCGCCACTTGCAGCGCAGGGAAGTCGCCGCCTTCGCCCTTCTTCTTCCCGTTGCTCGACAGCGCCACCAGCGTCTTCGTGCTCTCGGTGGACGACAGCTCGAGCCGGCAGCGGCCGGGAAAGCGAATCGCCCCCGTGAAGACCAGCGACAGCTCGCCCGACTGCCATTCGACACCCATCAACGCGGCGACTTCGCGCGCGGACGACGGAGAGACGGTCGCGCTGCCTTCGACCTTGATCGCATTCAACCCAAGATCATCGCGCTCGTTCGCCATGCGCTTGAGGATGCTGTACGACGGCAGCAGGTACGCGGTCGCCAGCGCGACGACAGCGATCTTGAGCCCGGCGATCACTTCGCGCCGCCTTCGGCCGCGACCACTGTCTTCATGTAAGCGAGCAGGCCCGCGCGCAGCTCGGGGCGCTTCATCGCAAACGCAATATTCGCGACCAGGTAGCCGACCTTGTCGCCCGCGTCGTGGCGAATGCCCTCGAACCGGTAGCCCAACAGCCCTTCGGTGCTCTGCAGTGTGGCCAGCGCGTCGGTGAGCTGAATCTCGCCGCCGACGCCGCGCTCGGTCTTCTCGAGCATTCCGAAGATGGAAGGCGGCAACACATAGCGGCCGATGACGGCCATGTTGCTGGGCGGGTTGCTCTTCGGCTTCTCGACGATCTTCGTAATCTTCATCGTGCGCTCGTCGATCATCTCGCCCGCCGCGATGCCGTACAGGTGCGTCTGCGAGGCCGGCACCTCCATCAGCGCAATCACGCCCTTCCGGTGCTTCTGAAACGAACGCCACAGCTGAAGGATGCCGGGGACCTCGCTGTCGATCATGTCGTCGCCCAGCATCACGCCGAAGGGCACGTCGCCGACGAGGCTCTTCGCGCAAAGCACGGCGTGGCCCAGACCCAGCGGGTGCTTCTGGCGAACCGAGCAGAGGTTCACGAGCTTCGAAATCTTCTGCAGCATCTCCACGTCTGACGTCTTCTTCCGTTCGGCCAGGGTCGTCTCGAGCTCGTACGCGACGTCGAAGTGATCGTCGATCGCCCCCTTGCCGCGGCCGTTGATCAAGATGAGGTCCTTGACCCCCGCCGCTACCGCTTCCTCGACGATGTACTGAAGCGTCGGCTTGTCGACGATCGGCAGCATCTCCTTGGGGATGGTCTTCGTCGCAGGCAGAAAACGCGTCCCAAGCCCGGCGGCCGGAACAACGACCTTGGTGAGGGGTTGGTCGGTGGAGTCGCTCATGAGGCGCGGAACATACCCAGAATTCCTCCGATTCCTTTGAACCTTCCGCCGCCGTAGTAAGCCTGTTCTTCCCTGATGAAATTTGCGCTTTGTCTCCTCGTTGTCTCGACCGCTGCCGCCGCGCAGACGACGGCTGTGTCAAAGCCACCGAACCTGCAAGACGTCATGGCCGCGCGAAACTACGGCATGGGCGGCGCCTACCGCGCGCTGGGCTACGGCGCCGAGGCCATCACCGGCAACCCCGCCGCGCTCAGCCTCTACAAGCGGTACACGCTCGAGCTCTCGGGCGCGTACGACATTCAGCACCAGTGGGGCTACGGCAGCATCGCGTTGTCCGACAGCATCACCAATGAGCTCGCCGCAGGCGTCGTCTACCAGATGGTGACGCTGGGCAACGGCCCGACTCGGCGCATCGCGGCGCTCACCACGGCGGCGTCGGCGTACCCGCTGAGCCAGTCTTTTCACATCGGCTTCGCGATTCGCCACCAGGTGGTGACGAACTACGACAGCACCAACTCGATGACCGTCTCAGCGGGCCTCATCTTCCGCCCGTGGGACTTTCTGTGTCTGAGCGTCTCGGGCCACAACCTCATCGGCGTGTGGAGCGAAGACGTCCCCCGCTACTTCGCTTTCGGCCTCTCGAGCCTGCTGGGCGGCCAGTTCACGCCGACCGTCGAGGTGCGCGCCGACTTCAATGATCCGCGCCAGGCCCGCGTCGCTTTCTCGGGCGGCCTCGAATGGCTCGCCGGCGACACGTTTCCGATTCGTGCCGGCTACAGCTACGACCAGATGACCAACACCCAGCACGTGGGCTTCGGCCTCGGCTACTTCAGCGAAGGCAGCGGCGTCGATATCGCGTACCGCCACGAGATCAACGGCACGCAGGGCAAGATGCTCGCCCTGACAATCAAGATTCAGTTCAACTAGGGACGACAGCCCCAAAGTCCGTCGTGCCTCGGCCGTCGAGGCGCGACCGAAGCGCTTCCTTCGGTGCCTTTCAGCTGAGCGGAACGATGTTCAGCGGGGATGGGGCGGCGGCCCAAGCATGAACAAACTTCTGGGCAGTAGTACTACGGAATGTCGCCGAAGCCGGCGTCGCGGGTCCGGGCGACAGAGAAGCTCCCGAACAGCGTACGCCCCTGCCCCAGGTCACCGCCGGTCGACTCGAAGAGCATCGAGAAGTTGCCGCGGGTCGGCTCGTTCTCATTGCCGATCGCGTTGAGGATCATGTCGCCGTTCTTCACGTTCGGGAAGTTGCGGGTCGCTTCGCCGCCCGGAGCATGCGCGACCGAGGTGACCTGGTGTCCGGGCGACGACTCGCCCTCGAGCCGGATGGAGGTGGGCTGGGTCATGTCGACCGTGCCGCCGTCGAGAAGGCTGGTCGAGACGACGACGCGGGCGACGACGTCGAGAAAGGTGCCCCGGTTTGCGTAGTACGTGACCTGAATCGCGTACTCGTTGCGCAGCACTTCGACGTTCGAGACGCCCAGGGGGAACAGCTCACCAACGCTGCCGCCCAGAGAATTGTCGGCGCCGCAGCTCAACAACAGCGCGCACGCGGCGAGAAAAGATTTGCGCACGGCGGCTAGCGCTCCACCGCCAGGCGGATCTTCTTCGTCGACGGCACGCGGTAGGCGACGAAGCGCTTGCCTGAAGCAAAGAAGCCAATCTTCGGCAGGTAGCCGCCTTCGAGGTCGACCAGCTCTTCGCGCCAGGTGCTGACGATGCGCTGAATCAACCGCAGCTCGTCTTCCGTCTGCGAGCAAGTGCCCTCGGCGCGGCCGTTCGCTTTCGAGCAGGTGTAGAAGGCGATCGCGGGCTCGTGGTTCACCGGGTCCATCGCCAGCGACGGATACCAGCCGGTCGAACCACCACCCAGCACGTGATCCGCGGTCGACCAGGCCGCGCCGTCCATGCTGCGGGTGTAGAGCAGCGTGTCGTCCGAGTGCTCGATCACGGCGATGCCGTACCCTTCGGTTGGATCCCACGCCAGCGAGCCGCCCGACATCGTGTTGCCGATGATCAGCGCCGGCGTGATCGAGTTCGTCCACGTGCCGTCTGCCTTGCGGCGGGTGAACATGATGTCGCGTCCCGGGGTGTCTGCGCCGCCCAGCGCGCGATCGCTGACCATCGCCGGCTGCCCATTCGCCATCACCATGTTGAGGCGCGCGCCGTACGCGAGCTTGCCTTCGTTGGTCGGCACCTCGCACTTCGTCGTCCATGCAGTCGGCCCCCCTTCGGAGACCTTGATGTAGCTGCCCGCCCAGTCTTGCTGGGGGAACTGGCCGTTGTGGATGTCGCGGAACGCCAGGTAGGCCTTGGGGCCGTCGAACGCGAGCGCGGGGAAGAGGCCGACTGCGAAGCCGATGTCCAACGGAGTGCCGCACGGAGACGGCTCGCTGCGCGTCGCCACCGATTGCTCCGTCCACGTCGAGCCACCCGATCGGTACGCCACGACCGCGTCAGACTGGTACCAGAACGCCGACATGTCTGCGCCACCGCCCAGGTACGAAACCGCGGGCTCGCCCGACTGCTGGAAGGCGACCGCGATGCCCATCACGCGCTGCACCGTGCGGATCATCTGCGGAGTCGACGCGACGCCCTGCTTCCATTCGACGTACCGCACCTCGTAGTTCGGCGTGTTGCCACCATCGGCAGCCTTCGCCCCGCCAAACCCGTCGACCTGCGCGAAGTATGCGACGCCGACGCGCTGGGTCGCCGGGTCGGACGCCATCGCGAGGTACGTGAGCTCGGGGCCACCGTTTTCGTCGAGGTCGTGGTAGGTGAACTTGCCCTCGCAGAATCCCGCGAGGCAGAACTGGCCGTCGGCGCAGGGCTTGGTTGCGCTGCACTCAACCTTGGGTCCCGCGTCCTTGAAGCCGCCGTCGTTGGCGCCGGGCACCTGGCTGCAGGCCGAAGAGAAGATCAGCAGACCCAGCCCAAAGAATCGAATTGTCACGTTGGTTTCCCCTGCTGCATCGGCCGGAGCGAATCGCAACAAAGAGTCTACACGCGCGCATGGTTCCTAGGCATGCTTCCGCGACCATGGGCCAAACACGCCGTGTCTTCGTCCAGCGCCTCGCTTTCGTCGGTGGCGGCGCTGTGCTGGTGGGTGGTTGTAAGGACGACAAGGTCGTCGACGCGGGTCAGCCCGCAATCGTCAGGAAGCCGCACCAGGCGCTGACGAGCTCGCACAAGACGTTCACCGACACCGAGTGGGACATCGTGTCGGCGGCGTGCGAGCGCGTGTTGCCGAAGGACGAAGACCCTGGCGCGCTCGACGCGAAGGTGCCCGAGTACTTCGATCGCATTCTGCAGACGCCGCAGCTGCAGAAGATGAAGGCCGACTTCCTGCCAGGCATCGCCGCGATTGATCGCCGCGCGAACCGAATGTTCAAGAAGGGCTTCGCGTCGTGCACCGGCGCACAGCAGGACGAGCTGTTGACCCTCTTCAAAGACAGCCCCGACAAATCGGGCGAGCAGCGCTGGTACGAGACGCTGATCGTGCTCTGCATGGAAGGCTTCCTGGGCGACCCGAGCTACGGCGGCAACCAGGGCAAGGTCGGCTGGGCGCTGGTCGGGTTCACGATGGTGGGTGCGGAGGCTGCTGAGCCGATGCCCGGCTACGACGGCACGAAGCACATCCACACCGCGATGTGCGGCGGCGGGAAGGGCTGCTGATGGCGCTCGACGAAGTCGACGTGTGCATCGTGGGAAGCGGAGCCGGTGGCGCTCCGATGGCGCTCGAGCTGGGCAAGGCGGGCTTCAAGGTCGTGGTGCTCGAGAAGGGGGCCCACTACCAACCGAAGGACTTCGTCCACGACGAGATCTTGAACTCCCGCCGCAACTTCTTCATGCCGCTGCCGTGGGACGAGCCCCACCTTTTGCGCGGCGGCACGCAGGCGCCCTTCTCGCGCACCAACGAAGGGTGGACGGCGAACTGCGTCGGCGGCGGCACCGTTCACATGTCGGGCTACTTCTACCGGCTGAAGCCGATGGACTTCCGGCTGAAGACCGAGCTCGGCGCGATCAAGGGCAGCACGCTTGCCGACTGGCCGATCACCTACCAGGACCTCGCGCCGTACTACGACAAGGCCGAAGAAGAGCTGGGCGTGTCGGGCAATGCCGTGCCCCACCCCTTCCTCGAGCCCCGCAAAGGCAACTACCCGCTGCCGCCGCTGGAAGAGCACCCGATCGCGAAGGAGCTCGACAAGGCGATCAAGCAGCTGGGGTGGCACTCGCTGCCGACCGCTCGCGGAATTCTGTCGCGCGCGCACAAGGGCCGTTCACCCTGCAGCTACTGCGCGCTGTGCGGCAGCTACGGCTGCGAGCACGGAGCCAAAGCCAGCACCAACGCCTCGCTGATTCCAGAAGCGGTTGCCACCGGCAAGGTCGAGCTGCGCCCCAACTGCATGGCGACCCAGGTCACCGTCGACGCGAAGGGCAAGGCGAAGAGCGTCGTCTACCTCGACCGCGACGGCGTCACTCAGGAACAGCCGGCGAAGATCATCGTCGTCAGCTGCACCGCCATCGAGAGCGCGCGGCTCCTTCTCAACTCGAAGTCGTCGCGGTTCCCCAACGGCCTCGCGAACGACAACGGGCTCGTCGGCAAGAACCTGGTGTTCTCGAGCTTCGGCGAGTCGCGGGCGACCTTCCGCGTCGGCAAGAACAAGGAACGGTGGCCCTGGCTCAACGACGTGGCGCCCTTCGTGAACCGCAGCGTGCAGGATTTCTACATGATGCCGGACGACAAGTTCGGCTTCCGCAAGGGCGGCACGATGGGCTTCATGTGGGCCCACCCGAACCCGATTTTTGCGGCGGTCGGCATCGCGAAGAAGGGCAAAGACGGCGTGTTCGGCAAGCAGCTGAAAGACCGCCTGCGCGACTACCGCGACAGCCGCATTCTGCAGTTCGAGGTCTACGGTGAGTTCTTGCCCAGCGACGGCACGTACGTCGGCGTCGACAACAACGTGAAGGACAAATACGGCCTGCCGGTGGCTGCGATCACCATCACCCGGCACGCGCTCGACCTGAAGATGACGAAGTTCATCGTCGAGCGCGGCGAAGAAATTCTTCAGTCGCTGAACCCCGACAAGCTCGAACGGCTGGGCGTCGCGGGCGAGACGAAGATTCTCCAGGGCGGCACCTGCCGGTTCGGCAAAGACCCGGCGACCAGCGTGCTCGACAAAGACTGCCGCAGCCACGCGGTGAAGAACCTCTACGTCGTCGACGGCAGCTTCATGCCGAGCAGCGGCGGAGTGCCCGTCACGCTCACCATCGCCGCCAACGCTTTCCGCGTCGCGCACGGGCTGGTCGAGCGGCTGAAAACCGGCAAGATGTGACTTCGATGCGCGCTGCAATTTTCGGTTTGCTCTGCCTGCTGGTGCTCAGCGACTGCAAAGACAACAAGCCCCCGCCCCAGCCGCTGCCTCCGCGAGACGGCCGGTTGGGAGCGCGCCGGTGTTCGTCGCTGCCCGGCATCAAGAACAAGCAGCTGCCGATTCTTCAGCGGCCCTTCGACAACCAGTACCCTGTCTTCTACCTGTTCGATCACCAGACGCCGGGCGAGCTGGCGCCGTACGACTCGGCCTCGAAGGAACTCGCGTACTGCGGGCTCGAGATGTTCGGCCTGCTCGAAGGAATGGACGGCTACAGCTGGGGGATGCCGGTGGGGACGCCGGTGCTCGCAGCCCAGGCGGGCATCGTCATCAGCGCCGGCTACAAGCCCGAGTACTACTGCCCGATTCTCTCGCGCATGGTCGACAAGGAGCTCTTCGTCGAGGTGAAGCACGAGAAGCTCGGCGACGTCGGCTACGCGACTACCTACAGCGGCCTTTCGACCGCCGTCGTGAAGACAGGCGACAAGGTGAAGGCAGGGCAGCGCGTCGGCCTGTCGGGCAACAGCGGCTGCGTCAGCGAGCCGTTGCTGTTCTTCATGGTGCACAAGCTCACGGGCACCAAGACAGGCAAGCCGACTGCGGTGGACCCGTACGGCTGGGACTACACGACGGCGGACCCGTGGGAAAAGAACCCGCGTGGGTCACAGAGCCTGTACCTGTGGATGGAAGGCGAAGCACCGACGCTGGGCGGCCGGTAGAAACTACCCGCCGTCTTTCGAGCCGCCGTCCTGGGGCGGAGGAGGCACGATGCCGCGGCCGGAGAGCTTGATTTCCTTGAGCGGCGAGCTCTTGGTGGTCGCGTTCTCTTCGGCGTTCGACTTGATGGTGATGCTGCTGTCGCCGTAGATCTTCTCAGCGGTGGGCGTGAAGAACACGCGGATGAAGGTGGTCTCTCTGGCCTTCAGGGTCGTCTTCAGCGGGCCTTCGATCACGAAGGCCTGATCGCCCATATAGGTCGCGCTTTCGATTTTCAGCTCTTCGGTGCCGCGGTTCTCGATCTGAATCGAGTCAGTCTTCTGCGTGCCGATGTAGGCACCAGAGCCGAACTCCTGCCCGAAGCCCAGAGAGTCGCGATCGGCGACGAGCTGCGGTTTGGTGGGCAGGGACTCCTTCCCACAGCCCAACGAAGCGACGATGATGCCCAGCGACAGGATGCGAGCGAGACAGGTCATGGTGAAGTTTTTAGCCCAACTGGTCGGAGCCGTCGCGTTTGCTTCGCTGCTGATTGGCTGCGGCGGCAACCGTGAAAGGTTCCTGGGTACGCGCGTTCAAGACACCTGCACCGCCCAGTGGCCGGTTTGCGACAAGATTGCTGGCTGCTTACTGGGTGACAGCAGCTACATCTCTGGCCGGTTTCCCGGGTCGCGGTTGATCGGCATCCAGGTGTTCGAGCCGTCGACGGTGCGGGTGACCTTCCTGCTCGAGAACGTCGGCGCGTCCGGCGAAGAGACGGCGATCAACTTCTTCGAAGACCGCTGCCGCTCGCGCACGCGCGTCACCATCTCGGGCCGCAGCTTCGTCGGCGAGAACGACCAGGTCGGCTCGGTGAAGCGCGAGGCCGATTTGTCGGGCGTCGGCGATCACCTCATCGAGTACTCGTCAGACGCACGCGCCGAGTACCTGATGAAGGTCGACGTGATTCCGAAGCGGCTACAGATGGCGTCCGAGCCGTAGCCGCTTCCCTCGCTCGCCGACCTCGTCAGTTGCCGACGAACCGACACGAACCGCCGTCGGCAGGCGACGCGGGGCAGGTCATCGAGCCACCGTCGACCATGAACGCGGGCGGCGGGTAGGGCGCGAGGCTCTGGCGCAGCGAGTAGAAGATCGGCTCGTTGCGGTTGCGGTCAGCGGCGCCGACCTTCACCACGTAGTGGCCCGACGCCATGAACCGGCTTTCCATGCAGAAGCAGCCCAGCGGTTGGGCGGTGATGACGGTGCTGTTCGCGCCGACCACCTTCGTCCAGTGAATGCCGCGCGCCATCTGTGAGGTCTGGTTGTACCAGGGGGCCACGGTGTCGGGCGTGAACGCGAGGACGCGCTGAATCGCTCCGCAGCCACCATCGGCCTGATTCGCCGCGGTGCAGAAGCCGACTTCGAGCGAGAGGTCGGCCGGCGCGGTGCCCGCGTCGTTGTGGTTGATTTCCCACTGCAGCGCCCACGACCGTTCGGACGGAGCGGCCACCGCCGGCAGGTTGAACTCGAACCGGTCGTAGTCCGTCGCCACGGCGTCGTAGTCGTTCGACGCGCGCACGCCTTCCCCTTGCTCGCTGTCGTGAAAGAACTGGCGACCATAGCCGTGGCTCAAGTTGCCGGTGACGCCGCCGCCGGCCGGAACCGGAAAGCTCGCGTTCTCGACCAGCGAGGTGGTGGTGGTCTCAAAGGGCAGCGCCGCGCGGGCGGTGTCATCGGGGTCGGCGTCGTAGCTGACGCGCAGGGTGTAATCGCGGTCGTCGGCGTAGTTGTTTCCCTCGTCCTGCACGAAGAGGAAGTAGCGCGCAGTGCCGGCGTGGCCGGGCACGGGAATCATGCCTTCGAGGTTTCGGACGTTGGCGTACTTCACGTCTTCGTTGCGCTCGGCCCAGAGACACCAAGGCGGATCCTGCGCGTCGCACAGCGCCTCGACGAGGCTCTGGTTCTGCGCGCTGCCTTCGTAACCCTTCGGGCAGATGCTCGAGTTCGTCTTGCACTGCACGCGCTTGTCGCCGACGGTGGCGCCGTTGGTGACCTGCGTGATGACGCGCAGCTGGCGATCGGAAACGGGAGCCAGCGGCGGGAAGCGGCCCGTCGACGGGTTCACCTCGAGCCGGTAGTGAATGACGCCCGCCGACGCGCTGGCGGCGAGATCGAGCGCGAACACGTCGGGGTCGGGCACGTAGCCGAGCCGGCCGACCAGCGCCTGCGACGAGCCGTACCCCATCGCCACCACCTTCGGCTTGCCCACCGAATCGTTCGGCTCGTTCAAGTCGAGGTCATCGAGCAACTGAACGTCGACGGTGTAGAGCAGCCGCAGGTCTCCCTGGGTCACGGTGGTGTCGTTGGAAGGTTTGTAGCCGCGCACGTCGAGCGTGTAGTCGCCGCCAGTAAACGTCCCAGCGGTGTCGGTGGCCGTGAGCCGCGCCGTCGCGAGGTCAACGGGCACGAACTCGTTCAGCGCGCTGCCTTCGGCGACCGATTTCCCGGTCGGGTCGAACAGCGTGTACGAGACGCGCGCCAGCGCCGCGGGCATCAGCTTGGGCGCGGTGATGTGCAGGTAGATGATCTTTCGGCTCGGCGGCACGGTGAACTTGTACTTGTCGATGTCGTTGTCGGTGGCCAGCGCGCCTTTCGCCTGCCCGACCAGCGCAGCGCCCATCGCCGTCAACGGAATCGCGGTCGGCGTCACGTCGTTCGGCTCGTTGAGGTCGGGGTTGTCGAACACGTCGACCGAGACGGAGTACTGGTTGCGCACGTCGAAGATGTCTTTGTTCGAGGCCGCTTCGTCCGAGAGCACCAGCAGCAGGTTGGTGCCTGACTCGGCGAACGGGAACACGATGTCGACGGGGCGCGGAGCCGCGGCGCCGTGCTTGTCGATTTTGCGCGCGAGGCCGGTGGTGCCGTCTTCCTTCAGCACCGAGACGGCGAGGTTCACGGGGGTGGCGGGGGCTCCGTAGCCGGCGGTGATGTGCACCAGCGACCGGGCGGTGAGCGTCGGCATCTTCGCGCGGTACCAGTCCTGGTCCTTCGGGATGCTGAGGTAGCCCAGCTTCGTGGCGCCGGCGTCGGGCGACGTCGAGACGGTGATTTCGCACTCGGGCAGCGACAACGCCTCATCCTTGTTGTTGCAGACGTCGGGCGGAGGGCCCGCGTCGCTGTCGCAGATTTCTTCTTCGGGGTTGCACGGAGGAGGCGTGGGGCAAGCGCAAAGCACCAGCGCCGCAGCGACTAAGAGCCAACGGAAGTTCATCTCGGGTTCCTTTTGCGCTACTGGCCGGCCGGAAGGGGAGCCGCCATCGTCCCACAGCCGGCCTTGAATTCAGCTTCGTTGATGCGAATCACACCGTCGGTGGGCAGCTTGATGCCGCCGACCGGAAAGCGTGACGTGGTGTGGCGGTATGAGCGAATCAGCGTGCGGCCCGCGGGATCATCGCCCGGCGTCATCGACGTGGTGACGAAGAGGTCGTTGTAGCCGGCGCCGCGGCGGTACAGCGGCGCACCGCCGTCGGGGTTGCCGGCGTCGCGCGTGTCGGCCCACGTCGGCGCGAGCGAGACATTGTCGATGCGGAAGTCGAAGCACAGGCGGCCGCCGTCGTCGGCCTCGCCGTTGCGCTGCACCAGGTATCGGTACGCCTGCGCGGTGAGCTTCGAGTCGTCGACCACCTTCGGGTTCATGTGCATCATCACTTCGTCGCCCGTCTTCAGGCCGTCGTTGTCGATGTCCTGCGCGAGGTCTTTGCCCGAGGGCGACGACTGCATCTGCCACTCGATCGCGTCGGGAATGCCATCGTCGTCCGAGTCCATGCGCAGTGAGTTGGTGCCGATAATCTGCTCGTCGCAGTCGGTGAGGCCGTCGCAGTCGGAGTCGACGCCGCGCAGCGCAGGCGGACAGCCGGGGTCGCCACCGCCACCGTCGAGCTGGATGTAGCCGACCGGGTTGAAAGAGCCGCCCAGAACGCGGAAGTGCTCTTCAACACCGTCAGAGAAGCCGTCGCCGTCGGTGTCGACCACCCAGGGGTTGGTGTTGGCGGCGCGTTCGTCTTGGTCTTTGAGGCCGTCGCTGTCGGTGTCGCCGGCGTCCAGTGGGGAGCCCGGCAGGGCCGAGAAGTTCGTGGCGACGAGCTTGTCGAAGACGAAGGTGCGGCGCGTCTGGCCAAACCTGAAGTTCAAGAAGTTCACCGGCTCGTTGTTGCGGAAGTCGCGGAAGTCGCCACCGCCGAGGCTCGCCATCTTCTCGAGGCGTTCGGCGTTCTGGTTGATCTGCAGCAGCGGGCACGCGCCAGGGGGCAGCAGGGGAATGCCGCAGCTCTGGTCGGTATTTGCCGGCAGCATCACGCCACCGTCGATGTTGCACACGGTCGACGAGATGGGCTGGTTCGGGACGAAGACATGCACGGTGTTGACGCGAACGTCGTCGGCGAGGTCTTTGAGCTGGCGAATGCGGCGCACGGCATCGCCGCACAGCAGCTCGTCGTCCTGGTTGTTGGTCGGCTGGCCGTCCGAGAGGAAAATGACGGAGTAGCGGGCGCGGGTCTCGTTCTCCATCCCGGCCGACATGACGCGCGACTGGGTGATGTCGCGGCTGATCAGCGCGTAGATTTCAGACAGCGGCTTCACGAAGTCCGTCGAGTCGCGGTTCGGCATGTTGCCGGGCGCCGCGAAGTTCAAGAGGCGCTGCGAGATGAGGTAACGATCTGAGGGGGTGATCGTGATCAGCTGCTGAAACTGGTTCGACGCCGTGAGGTACGCGGTCGTGTTGCCGGCGAAGAGCATCACCGAGATGAAAATCTCAGGGTCCTGCGGCAGCGAGTCCATCAGCTGAATCAGCGCCTTCGCGCGGCTACCGTCGGGGTCGGTGACGGACATCGACTGCGACGCGTCCATCGCGAGCATGATCTTGATGGGCCGCACCACTTCGTTCGTCGCGGGCGTGCAGAACTTGCCTTCGATCGCCAGCGAACGGTCGGCCGGAATCTCGTCGGTGCGGCGGGGGTCGAGCAGGTAGACGTCAGAACAGGCGATCGCCAACACGACGACCAACGCGGCATGCCAGGGCCTGAGCTTCATGAGGCTTGAGCTTCCCACCTACGGGTGAATTCCGATGCAACCATTCTGGTCGGCCAGGTACTGGGCGGGGGTCGACAGGAACCGCGCCGCGCGGAAGTTGTTGGGCTGAAAGGTGAGGTCAGGCGCCTGCGGCACGCGCACAGTAGGCGGATCGTACTGGGCCCAGGCGCAGCCGACCCGCCAGATGCCGTAGTCGGTGGCGACGCCCGACTCGGGGGCCTCGGCGAAGTACACCTTGAAGAGGTTGTAGCCCTGCTTGAAGCCCGCGCGCTTGGGCGGCGTGACGAGCTTCAGGTTGCTGACCGAGAAGTCGTAGCAAATGCTCTGGTCGGGCTGCTCGACCGCCTTCGTCTCGTACTGGTAGCCCTCTTTGTCGAAGAAGACGTTGTCGCGCTTGATGGGGTTGGTGTCGGCGCGAACCTCGAGAGCGTCCGGCAAGCCGTCGCCATCGGTGTCGAGACCATTGGCGGTGCGCTTCAGCGGGTCGAGGCCGTAGCGAACCTCGAGGCCGTCGGGAATGCCGTCGCCGTCGGTGTCCATCAGCGTGTCCTTCGTCTTCAGGTACGCCTCGACCTGGTACGAGAGCCCGTCGCCGTCGTTGTCGGCGCAGGTGCACATCGGAGTCAGGGGCGACATCGGGTCGCAGCCGCGGCCGTCTTTCACGTCCGTGCGGAAGCCTTCGTCGTAGTGGCGCACTTCGAAGTCGTCGTCGAAGCAGTCGCCATCGGTGTCGGCGATGAAGTTGTTGGTGTTGTACTTGAAGGGCTGGTCGACGTCGTCGATGAGGCCGTCTCCGTCGGCGTCGACGAGGCGGTCGTCGTCACCGGGGGCCGAGGTCATCGACTTCACCAGCAGCTGCTTCATCACGTTCTTCGAAGCCAGCGACGAGTAGTCGAGCGCGCCGAGGCCGAGCGACTGAATGTTGCCGTTGACGAACTCCTGGTAGACACCGTTGCCGCGCTGGGCCAGCTGCTGCAGCGTCCACGAGGCAATCTTCTTCGCGGCCGCCGGGTACGCCGCTGGGGCCACGCCCGGGTACGTGCCGTAGATGTCCTGGCAAATCGGGCCGCAGTTGCGCACGGCGTCTTCGTTGAAGAGCAGCACGGTGTGCAGGCGGATGTCGCCGATGTTGTACGCATCGCGCAGCTGCATCAGCTGATCGACGTAGCTGAACAGCTGGTAGTTCTGGTTGCGGTCGGTGCCCTTGACGAAGCCGGGGATGCACGAGCTGTCGCCGATCATGCAGGGGTCGGGGTCGATCTGGTTGCAGAAGTTGCCGCTGCCAGACGAGTCGGCCCAGAGCAGCTCGGGCTGATCAGGTGAGGCAAAGGTTGTGAGCTGGTCATTGCCGGCGCAGCGCGGGTACGGCGTGCCGTCGGTGAGAAACACGACGACGTACCGCGTGCGGGGCAACTTTTCTGGGTTCGACTTGTTGGTGAGCACGATGTCGTCAGCGATGACCGTGTACGCGTAGCTCAGCGCGCCCTGGTAGTCGGTGCCCTTGCCCAGCTGCGATTGAAGGTTGGTGAGGTTGCTCAAGAGGCCGGCATTTCCGGCGGGCGTGAAGCGCGACGTCATCGAGCCCGTTGACGCGGGGTACGGGTTCTTCACGTTGGTCTCGAAGGGAACCAGCGAGACGCTGACGTTGGGCTGGGTGGCGAACTGTGCCAGCAACTTCTTGAGGGCCCGAACGCGGGCCGGCTCGGTGACGCCGGGCGGGACGACGAGAGAAGCGATCTGCTGGCAGAAGCCGCCGACTTCCTGCGAGCCGGGGGGGTCAGACACGCACATCGAGCCGGATTGGTCGACGACGAGCACCACCTTCACCGGGAAGCCATCGGCCTCAGGGGGGTCGGTGCAAACACGCCCCGACAGGGTGAGGCGGTTGTCGATGTTGTCGACGGGCTTGGCTTGCTCCTCGACGAAAGCGTCGGTGCAGCCGGCGATTCCAATCGCCATCACGGTGAGTGCATTCAGGCGCTTCATGAAAACCTCCGGCACGGCATCAGGTCCTTGAACGCGGCAACCCCCCGTCAGCGTGAGCCGACAGGGGGCGCCAATTTTTCACTCTTGA
>Ga0105047_10000105_pt1 | contig 112632 bp, 97 predicted proteins | sample MAT04_FD_78384 | JGI IMG/M metagenome (GOLD analysis project Ga0105047, IMG submission 78384) | Freshwater microbial communities from Lake Fryxell liftoff mats and glacier meltwater in Antarctica - MAT-04 (megahit assembly) | ecosystem: Environmental > Aquatic > Freshwater > Ice > Liftoff... | reverse complement strand
GATAAAGTAAAAGACCAAAAATAAAGTACCTGGTGCTTTTATGGGTTTGCCTGCAGGTAAGGGCTAACTTTTTCAAACACATCGTCCGTTACCAGTTCAATGCGTTTAATATCGGCCACCACATTATAGTTGCCATGCTGTTTGCGGTATTGCACAATAGCATTGGCCAGGTTGTAGTTTATGTACGGATGCGCCTTTAGTTGATTGGCATCGGCAGTATTAATATTGATGGTTTGTACCCCATTTGTATTGCAAAGTAACTGGGGTTTTATCTGTTGAAAGGTACTGTCGGGCAGGCCATAGGTTTGCCCCAGTTGCGCCACCGAAGTAAACCCTCCTAACTTATTGCGAAAGGTTATAATGCGGGCGGCAAGTTTACTGCTTATACCTTTTAATTGCTTAAACTGGCTGGTGTCGGCCGTGTTAATATCAATGGCAATAGTGGTTGACTTGCGCGGGGCGGCCGATGGTTTCAACTCCTCTGATGTTATTACCGGTGGTTTGCCGGCACTTGCCTCAATGCGTACATAGGGTATTAATCGTTCCGCCAGCGGAGGATAAAAGCCAAATACTTTTTTAAGATCGCCGGGTTGCTTAAACTTAAAGCCCTTGCTTAACAGCTTTTCAATGGTGTTTACTGTTTTTTCCCTCACTCCCAGCTTTAGCCAGCCGCTCCTGTCAATGGTATTTGGGTCAAATGGAAACACTTCACCCTCAAGGCGGCGGCCACCGCGATCATTTTTTGCTGGTTCGTAGTACGACACATATTCGTCGTCGTTGTTATTGTAGCGATTGTACTTTGGGGCACTGCTGTCTATGGATATTTTTAGCTGGGCAATTTCCTTTATCAACATTTCGCTATTATCGGGGCGTGGGGCGGGCTGTAAAAGCATAGGTACAAGAATATAGGCCCCAACAATAATTGTCAACGCCAAAATAATGCCTATCCTTTCTTTTTTTGAAAAGGAAAAATAAGGCAGTACCGTTTCTTTGATCCACAATTTCATATAACTCAAACGATTGGTAAGCTGTAAAACAAAGGTCAGATGGTAATAGTCAATCCATCGTACGCTAACAAAACCCCCTGCGGCAGGCTATCTGACACTTGTTGGTGCAAACCTAACTGGTGGCTTATATGGGTAAAATACGCCTTTGGTACCTTTAATTCTTCTACTACCTTTAATGCCTCGCTCAACGAAAAATGCGAAATATGCCTTTCGTGTCTGAGCGCATTTAACACCATTACCTCGGATCCATTTATTTTTTGGCGCTCGGTTGCCAGTATTTTGTTTGCGTCAGTAATATAGGTAAATTTTCCAAACCTAAATCCATATACCAGCATTTTGTGGTGCCATACTTCAATAGGCGTAACGGGTATATCGCCAATGGTAAAGGGCTCAAGGTTTATTTCGTGCAGGTCAATGAGGGGTACACCGGGGTATGTTTTTTCTTCAAAGGCATAAGGTATTTCCCTTTGTATACCCGTTAACGACATAGCATTGCCGTACACGCTTGTCGGTTTGCCCTGAAAAAACTGGAAAGGCCTGGTATCGTCTATACCACCAACATGGTCTTTGTGGGGATGGGTAATCAACAACGCATCTATTTTTTTTACTTTATGCTGCAACATTTGCTGCCTGAAGTCGGGCGTAGCATCAACCACTATGGTCGTATTGGCCGACTGCACCATTATACTGCTTCTAAATCTTTTGTCTTTTTCGTTAACCGAAAAACACACGTGGCATTGGCAGCCAACCATTGGTACGCCACTACTGGTGCCGGTACCTAAAAATGTTATGGATAAGGAGGGGTAGGACACTGTACAAACCTACACGAAAATGAGTAACATTGGAGGGGTAAATCAGCAAGTTTGTTTTGACCTTAAGCGTTTCACAGCATATGTCTTTCAATTTAATCTATTGTTACTCTGGTGTCGCTTTAGGTTCAAACACTATTTCGCTCTGTTTCATAACCCCGTCAAATACTTTTTGTGATTCGCGGGTAAGTTTATCATAGGTTATCTGCAACTGAGGTATCAATTCTATCATAGTATTGATGCGTCCCTCTACATTTAAAAACTTATTTAAAACAATCACCTTCCGGTTTTCCAGTATACAATAACCACTTTGAAAATTGCCTCTTTCGTACCTTAGCACATATTCCGACTCCTGCAGTACATTTTCAAACTTTTGAAGCGAGGTAGCATTATATTTCATGATGCAAAGCTAGTTAACCCCGTAATTTTTGGATGTTTAATTATAATTTGTTTTCCACAACAATGGTTAATAAATACCCGTGTGCCAAGGCAATCTATTTGTCTTTACTTGTCATTTTTATTACGGGCACAATCATTTCTTCCAAACTTATACCCCCGTGCTGAAACGTATTTTTGTAGTAGTTTACAAAGTGATTATAGTTGTTGGGGTAACATAAAAAGCCATCTTCTTTTGCAAAAATAAACGACGAGTTAACGTTGGGTACAGGCAGGCCAGCCATACGCGGATCCTTAAATGCCAACACATCCTTGTTATCGTAGTTCAGGTTACGGCCATGCTTGTAGCGTAAGTTTGTGGTAGTTTGTTTATCGCCAATAACCTTGTGGGGCGATTTTACCTTTACCGTTCCATGATCGGTGGCCAGTATAAGATTTACTTTTTTATCAGCAATTTTTTTAAGCGCCTGGTTTAAAGGCGAGTGCTCAAACCAGCTACGGGTAATGCTGCGGTAACTTATTTCGTCGCCGGCCAGCTCCTTCAACACTTCCATTTCGGTACGGGCATGGCTAAGCATATCCACAAAATTGTAAATAATAATGTTCAGGTCGTTGTTCAACAGGTTGTGAATGTTGTTTACCAATTGCTGGCCATCGTGGTTGTTTACAATTTTAGTATAACTGTATTTAATGTCGGTCATTCGCAGGCGCTTTAGTTGCCCTTTAAAAAACGCTTCCTCAAACAGGTTCTTACCCCCCTGCTCGTCGTCGTTTTTCCACTCCACCGGAAACTGCCTTTCAATTTCAATAGGCATTAAACCGGCAAAAATGGCATTGCGGCAGTATTGGGTGGCGGTAGGTAAAATACTGTAAAAAGTATCTTCTTCTAAAATTCTAAAATGTTCGGCAAACAAAGGTTGTATGGCCTTCCACTGGTCAAACCGCAGGTTATCTATCAGTAAAAAAAAAGTAGGTATTCCTTTTTCAACATGGGGCAACACTTTGTATTGCATTAAGGTGTCGCTCATTATGGGCGCCTCGTTTCGGCGGTCCATCCATTTGGTGTAGTTGCGACTTATAAATTTAAAAAACTCTGTATTGGCTTCCTGTTTTTGGCTTTGTAGTATTTCCTGCATTTCGGGGCTGTCGCTTTTTTCCATTTCCAGTTCCCAATACACCAGTTTTTTGTAAATGTCCATCCATTCGTTAAAATCGGGGCTGCTGTTTAATGCCGTAAATAAATGGGTAAACTGTTGTTGATATGCCGAGGTAGTTTTTTCGGCCACCAGGCGTCTATTATCAATAATCTTTTTCAAACTCAACCACACCTGGTTGGGGTTTACGGGCTTAATCAAATAGTCGCTTATTTCGCTTCCTATTGCATCGTCCATTAAATTTTCGGTTTCGTTTTTGGTTATAAGTACCACCGGTATCTGGCTATTGATTTCTTTTATTTTTGCCAATGTTTCCAACCCGGTCAAGCCCGGCATACTTTCGTCCATCAACACTACATCAACTAAATTGTCCCTAATAAATTCTACTGCATCAAAACCATTGGTTAACGTCTGCACTTCGTACCCTTTATTTTCAAGAAAAAGTTTTTGACTTTGAAGGCTTTCAATTTCATCGTCGACCCATAAAATTTTTGCTGCTGGCATATTCGGTTCAATTTTAAGTATGTTTTCAAAAATACCCTATTCAAAATGGGCAGTGTAGCTTTGCTGCATCCAAAAGTAATTTTAACAAGAAGTTTTACATGCCCGATCAACTGAGAAAAATAATAAACGACCCGGTGTACGGGTTCATAACCGTTAATAGTTTATTAGCGTTTGAAGTAATCAGCCATCGATATTTTCAGCGCCTGCGGCGTATAACTCAAATGGCTATGGCAATGCTGGTGTACCCAGGCGCCGTCCACACCAGGCTGCATCACTCGTTGGGTGCCTACCACCTTATGTGCCAGGCCGTTTTAGAATTGCGCAGTAAGGGTATTGCCATTACTACTGCTGAAGAGGATGCGGTAAAAGCAGCCATTTTGATGCACGATATTGGCCACGGACCCTACAGCCACGCACTGGAAAATACCCTGCTGCCAGGTATAAGCCACGAGGAAATTGGGCTTGAAATAATGCAACTGATGAATACCGAAATGGACGGCCGGCTTACCATGGCCATCGATATTTTTACTAATCGTTACCACAAACAATTTCTTTACCAACTGGTAAGTGGCCAACTGGATATGGACCGGATGGACTACCTGACCCGCGATAGTTTTTTTACCGGTGTAAGCGAGGGTGTTATTGGCTACGATCGCATTTTAAAAATGCTGGTTGTACAAAATGGTCAGTTAATGGTAGAAGAAAAAGGCATTTATTCGATAGAAAAATTTTTAGTTGCCCGACGATTGATGTACTGGCAGGTTTACCTGCATAAAACAGTATTGGTAGCTGAAAAAATGCTTATTAACATAACTACAAGGGTACGGCATTTGCATAGGGAGGGTGACGCAAACCTGCAAACCAATACACCTGTGGACTTTTTTATTACCCAACAATACGTTGGCATATCACCCCAGCTACTTAAAAACTTTTGCCAAATGGACGATTACGACATTGTGCATTGTTTAAAAGTGTGGAGCCGACACAGCGATATAGTGTTAAGTACCCTATGCCACAACCTCTTAAACCGTACCTTATTAAAAATAAAGTTAACCGGCCAACCGGTTAGCGAAGAGCTATTGGAAAGCTACCTGGTTACCGTTGGTAAAAAACTAAATATTACCACCAGCGAAGCTGCTTATTTTGTGTTTGCGGGCGAAACAACGAACACTATGTACAAAACAACCGATGAACGCATTAACATTTTATTTAAAACCGGCGAGGTAAAAGATATTTCACAAGTTGATAACGCCCTTATTCATAAAACCCTTACCAGCGCTGTAAAAAAATTCTATTTTTGTTTTTTTCAATAATTTTTAAAGTCAAAGTTTTATTTAAACGGCATAGAATACCGGCGAAAACCTTTGCGGTTCAAACTAAATTTGTACAATGACATTTACGGCAGACCAAATAGCGGTTTTAATAAATGGAAAAATTGACGGCAGCCCCAATGTGGAGGTAAGCGGTTTTGGCCGTATAGAGGAAGCCGTAGATGGTCAGTTAGCCTTTTTGGCCAACCCACGTTACGAGGAGTTTATTTACAGCACAAATGCCTCTATAGTTATTGTAAATGAGAAACTGGAATTACGGCAATCTATTGTTCCTACCATGATACGCGTTAGCGACCCCTACTCGTCGTTCGCCAGCTTGTTGAACTATTATCAACAGCTAAAAACGCAGCAAATGAAGGGTATACAACAGCCAAGCTATATTTCGGGCACCGCCAGTTATGGCAACAATGTTTTTGTTGGAGCCTTTGCCTACGTGGGCGATGGTTCCAAAATTTGCGATAACGTAAAAATATTTCCCGGTGTTTATATTGGTAACAATGTTGAGATAGGTGAAAACTGTATACTGCACCCCGGCGTAAAAATTTACCATGATTGTATAATTGGTAAAAATGTAACTATACATGCAGGCACCGTTATTGGTGGTGATGGCTTTGGGTTTGCACCACAACCCGATGGCTCGTTTAACAAAGTGCCACAAATAGGCAACGTGGTAATTGAAGACAATGTTGAAATCGGCTCCAACGCCACCATTGACCGTGCAACTATTGGTAGCACTATAGTGCGTTCGGGTGCAAAACTTGATAATCTTATACAAATAGCCCATAATGTAGAGGTTGGCAACAACACGGTAATAGCCGCGCAGGCGGGTGTTAGCGGATCGACCAAAATTGGTAAAAACGTAATGATTGGCGGCCAGGCCGGCGTGGTAGGCCACATACAAATTGCCGATGGCACTAAAATAAATGCGCAAAGCGGCGTTAGTAAATCAATTAAACGTCCAAAATCGGCGGTTACCGGCTCGCCCGCTTACGACTACACAAGTGCACTACGCAGCCAGGCCATTACCCGCAACCTGCCCGATATGGAAAAACGAATTTGCGACCTTGAAAATATTATAAAGCAATTGGTGGAGGAACGACTAAAAGTAGGGGAACTTTAAAAAACCATGCAAAGCCACCTGTTGTAAAGCACGGCTTAGTTTTTAAGCAGGTTTTAAAAGATGTTATTCATTACACCATAGCTCTACCTATTTTTTTATACAAACATTGCTGTTTTATTTAATGATTGCTGCTATTTGGTACACTCAATGCCGAATATAAAATAATAATAAAAAAGGCAGAATATAATTACCAGCAGTACAGTGTGCGACCTCTATAGTAATAGAGGCTGGCTGCAACGAGTGATGAAAACATCTATAAAGCCCGGATCCAAAATATCAGCACCCGATTGCAGATAGTCATTTTCTTTCTTTAATAAATACTGTAACCAGCAACAACGGCTTATAGATTTTTAAAACGCATAAGCCAGCTTTACCAGCTAAAAACTGAACGAATTTTATATCGCTTTTTTGCTTTACAGTACTTTTTGTGCCAATCGTAAATTTTATAACACCAGCAAACAAAGGCCAAATAAAATCAAACTATTCCGGTTTGACAATTACAGTTCGTTGTCATTGACCGTATTTTGCGCCAACCTGCCATTTTAAAGAAATGAGATAGTTTTCTTACTTTCGTGGCCTTTATGTCAGACATGATTCAAAATTGCCAATCGTTTCAACATACGATAGCCAGCCAAATAAGTATTTCGGGTGCGGGTATCCATACCGGCCAAAAAGTTACCATCACCATTAAACCGGCTGCGCCTAACACAGGCATTGTGTTTCAACGCGTTGATATGGAAGGAAAGCCAACTGTAAAAGCAGATGTGGACTTTGTTGTGGAAACCAACCGCAGTACCACGCTTGAACATAATGGTGCCAGGGTAAGCACTATTGAACACCTTATGGCCGCTTTGGTAGGCATGCAAATTGACAATGCGTTGGTTGAGATAAACGGAGAGGAAGTGCCTATTTTAGACGGCAGCTCCAGGCCGTTTGTAGAAGAATTTGAAAAGGCAGGTGTAGAGAAGCAGAAGGAAGAAAAGATTTACTACCATATAGACCACAACATAACTTTTGTTGATGAAGAAAAGAAGGTAGAAATGGTAGCCCTGCCCTACGCCGACTACCGGATAAATACATTAATTGATTTTAACAGCCCTGTGCTTGGCACCCAACATGCTTCATTAAAAAACATCAGCGAGTTTAACCAGCAGGTAGCAGCATGCCGAACGTTTTGCTTTTTTCACGAGCTGGAATGGCTCATAGACAATAACCTCATAAAAGGCGGCGACATTAACAACGCCATTGTGGTGGTTGATAAGCCGGTGACCGACAAACAGGTTGAGCGAATTTCTAAAATATTTAATAAAGAAAATGTACAAATTAGCCACGAGGGTATTTTAAATAACCTTGAGTTACGTTTTCCCAACGAGCCCGCAAGGCACAAGTTACTTGATGTAGTGGGCGACCTTGCATTGGTGGGCTTTCCCTTTAAGGCGCACATTATAGCAAACAGGCCGGGCCATGCAAGCAATGTAAAATTTGCCAAAAAAATAAAGGAACACATTAAAAAAGTAAAAAACAGGTTAGACATACCTAAATATGACCCCAACCAGGTGCCAGTACTAAACATTCAGCAAATTGAAAATATTTTACCTCACCGTTACCCATTTTTGCTGGTTGATAAAATACTGGAACTTACCGAAACTATGGTGGTTGCCATTAAAAATGTAACCTATAACGAGCCTTTTTTTCAGGGGCATTTTCCAAATAACTCGGTTTTTCCGGGCGTTTTACAGGTGGAGGCACTTGCGCAAGCCGGCGGTGTACTTGCCATTCCGCACAATACAGAAGATAAATATGATACTTATTTTTTAAAAATAGAACAATGTAAGTTTAAGCAGATGGTGGTGCCAGGCGATACCATGATTTTAAAAATGGTGTTATTAAATCCAATTCGCAGGGGTATTGTTGAAATGAAAGGAACTATTTATGTAGGAGATAAGTTAGTAACTGAAGCGGTATTAGTTGCTAAAATTGTAAAAAGAACCAAAGAATGAGCACCATAAGCACGCTTGCATATATACATCCCGGAGCCACAATTGGTCAAAACGTTACCGTAGACCCTTTTGCTGTAATTCATGGAGAAGTAACTATTGGCGATGGGTGCCATATTATGTCGCATGCGGTTATAATGAACGGTGCGGTATTGGGTAATAATGTATCAATATTTCCGGGTGCTGTAATTGCTGCCATACCACAGGATCTAAAGTTTGTTGGCGAGCAAACCGTAGTGCAAATAGGTGCTAACACAACCATAAGAGAATGCGTAACCATTAACCGTGGTACGGTTGAAAAATATAAAACAGTCATTGGCACCAACTGCCTTCTTATGGCCTACTCGCATGTGGCGCACGATTGTATTTTGGGTAATAATGTAATATTGGGCAATAGTGTACAATTGGCAGGGCATGTTACTATTGACGACTACGCTATTTTAAGTGGCATGGCTGGGGCGCACCAGTTTGCCCACATTGGTGCGCATACTTACATTGCCGGCCATACCGTTATTCGTAAAGATGTTCCACCATTTATAAAAGCAGCAAGAGAGCCGCTCAGCTATATGGGCGTTAACGTTGTTGGCCTGCAAAGGCGCGGGTTTAGCAAAGAAAGCATTACCGAAATATCGAGCATCTACCACACGCTGTTTGTTGAAAAAAACACTACCTCGGCTGCAGTGGAGCTTATAGGGTCGACCTTTGCGCCAGGCGATATTCGCGATCATATTCTCCAGTTTATAAAAAGCTCTAAAACGGGTATTATTCGTCGCCCATCAAAATCAACCAATGAGGATAACTTTTTCTGACGCCGGCAAACGGTTTAACAGGGATTGGATATTCAGGCACTTTTCGTACAATTTTTTACCTGATACATCGTATGCCATTACCGGCTCAAACGGCAGCGGCAAAAGTACCCTGCTACAGGTAATTGGCGGTAGTATGGCTATTAACGCAGGTAAAGTTCAGTGGTTTTTAAAAGATGAATTACAAAACGACGAAATAATTTATAGAAACACTGCCATTGCAGCCCCATACCTTGAATTGGTGGAAGAAATGACCTCAACTGAATTTTTACATTTCCATAGTAAGTTCAAACCGCTTATTAATACCCTGAGCATTGCCGAAATGCTTGGTTTGATAGGTCTTGAAAAAGCAGCCAATAAACAGATCCGCAATTTTTCGAGCGGCATGAAACAACGGTTAAAACTAGGCCAGGCTATTTTTAGCAACGTGCCGTTGTTATTGTTAGATGAGCCATGCACCAACCTCGATGTAGAAGGCATTGCCCTATATCAACATTTAATAGCTACTTATTGCCAACAAAAAACAATAGTAGTCAGCAGCAACGACCCCGTTGAGTATTCGTTTTGTCAACAGGTTGTGTCGGTAATGGATTATAAGGGGAAGTAAAAAGTAAAAAAAGCAGCCGTTTTGGTGGCTGATCTGTAGCTATAGTTCAGCCAACATAAGGTATCTGGCAAATTATTGCCTATTACCATTACTATCTTTTTACAAGGGGGATTATCTATAAAAGTTTAATCAGCTAATAAACAACTTTTATCTATAGCCTCATCCGCCTCCAACTCCCAACTGCTGACTTACTAAAACTTCCGACTAAATACTAAAAATTCCCTACGATGACGGTTTGGCGTTGTGCCGGTATTCTTTGTTCCGTCTGCCGACAACTTAAGCCGATTAAAAATTAAAGGTTTAATGGTTTCTACTCCTGCTTAATTTATAAATTCAAGCCGAAGCTGCCGATGAATAGCGAACTCCTGCTGATCCGCCGTGGCGAACTTCCTGCCGCAATAATGCCAAACCGATTGTTGTGCGTTCGAGCAGGTTACCTTGAAATTTGTTTAGAATTAGATGATTTAATTAAGTAAATGAAGCTCGGCAGTATCATTAATCCCACAGCAAGCGGAAGAAACCATGTTCCAAGTCCGTAACCGTCTGTTAGAGATGTTTTGTAGGTCATTAAAACAATTCCACTAAAAATGACAATCACTGCCAACTTAAGTACTCTTATAAGTCTTGTTGCAGATGTATATAAGTGTCTGGCATTATCGACAGTGACCCTTGCTGGATAATTATAAATATGAGGATATCTATTAAGAATTGTCATACCTATATATAGAACTGTTGCTACAATTGGAAGAGTAAAAATGCTTATTCTGTCGCAATAATCATCTGCTTGTCCACCGGCATTAAAATGACTGGGTATTAAGTCGGGCAATTTTGAAAAACCAGCTATCGTTCCAGTCCATAAAATAATAAGTATAATAAAGCAGGAAGCTTCAAGCACTTTGTCAACTCTGGTATGTTCAATTATTAATTCAGGCCTCACTTCCATAAATCATTAAAATTTACGCTGTTGAAGTTGCATGACGCACAACTTCCAACTTACTCAAACTCCCAACTAAAGACTCCCTACTCTCAACTTACTCCACCTCCAACTAAAGTGTCCCAACTCCCAACTTACTCAAACTCCCAACTTAAGACTCCCAACTCCCAACTTACTTAAACTTCTAACTTACTAAAACTACCGACTACCGACTAAAGACTCCCAACTTACTACCGCCGGCTAGCTATCAATAAATTTAAATCGGTAAACTTTAGGTCAAAGCGTTGGCTGAGGAAAAAATTGGTGAGGTGGCCTTTATACAAATAAATACCGTGGCGCAAATTAAAGTTGTGCCATACCATTTCTTCAAAGCCACCATTATCGCTAATGGTAAGTAGCAGCGGCATTAATACGTTGCTGATGGCCTGGCTGGCCGTACGGGCAAAACCACTGGCTATATTGGGCACGCAATAATGTATAACATCGTGCAAAATATAAGTAGGCTTTTGATGGCTGGTAATACGGCTGGTTTCAAAACAACCACCGCGGTCAATGCTCACATCAATAATTATGCTACCGGGTCTCATGGCGGCTACCATGGCCTCGGTTACCAATACAGGTGTGCGGCCCAAATCGCTGCTCATAGCGCCTACGGCTACCTCGCAGGTTTTTAGTTGCTTGGCAAGTATTTTAGGTTCAAGTACACTTGTCCAAACCCTTACGCCCAAGTTATTTTGCAGGCGTTTTAACCGGTACACGTTATTGTCAAACACCTTAACACTTGCCCCTAAGGCAAGGGCTGTGCGGGTGGCAAACTCGCCTACTACCCCTGCCCCAATAATAATTACCTTGGTTGGCGGTATACCGCTGATACCACCCAGCAATACTCCTTTTCCATTGTTGGCACTACCAAGGTATTGGCCGGCAATAAGCATAATGGCACCTCCGGCAATTTCGCTCATACTACGCACAATAGGAAAGTTGCCGCTGTCGTCTTTAAGGTTTTCAAAACTTAGCCCCGTAATTTTTTTTTCCATCATTTTTTCCAGCAATTCACTTTTCATAGCCGATATGTGAATGGGCGAAATAATGGTTTGGCTGTGCTGCAGCAACGGAATATCTTCCTCAATAATAGGGGCACTTTTTACCAGTATAGGCGCTTTAAACACCTCTTCTTTTTCGTATACCAGTTTAGCACCAGCCTCGCTGTAATCACGATCGCTGTACTTACTTCCCTCGCCTGCGGTATGCTGCATTATTACTTCATGACCATTGTTTACAAGCACGCCAACACTTTCTGGGGTCAGTGCAATACGGTTTTCCTGAAATGCAGTTTCCTTGGGTATACCAATAAACAACTTTGCGCCCTGAGGTTTAATATCCAGCGTTTCCTCCAGTGTTTCGTAGGTAAAAGAGGTGTTGACAATTGGTTTTGATAATGCCATGTAACCGGGGTTTGATAAACAAATTTTTAGCGAATAGCCGCTAAATATGATAAAAAAAACATAAAGCTAAGCCGAAAATGGCATACTGCAATTGCGTTAAAATTGTGGTCAACAGTACATTACACACGCAACAAAAAACTATCAAATGTTTTTTGGTTAAAACAGCTTTTTTTTAAGGAGATGATAACTGCAGGATAGCCAATTAAACGTACAATCTATACCAGGCAATTAACTATTGGTTTGAATGCTACGTTGATTTATGTCAGTTACGCTTATGATTATAGCAAAAGCATCGGCATCAAATAACAAAGCAGCTTTTTCGGGCCATTCAACCATGCACAGCGCGCCGCTTTGCAGCGCATCGTCTACACCGGCCTGCATAGCTTCTTCTTCATCTTTAAGCCTAAACAGGTCCATGTGATAAATCTTGACTCCATCAATACCAGTATATTCGTTTATAATAGAATAGGTAGGGCTACTAATGTTTGACGATACCTGCAGTTGCTTACATAGCGCATTAATAAGCGTGGTTTTACCTGCGCCCATCTCACCATAAAAAGCCCAGATCTTTTTATGGGCGGCATGCTCCCAAAGGTTAGCGGCCACCTTGTCAATATCATTTATATCGTAATAAATATGCATGCTGCAACTATTAAAATGAGGGAAACCTTTACTGCATGTAACCATCAGTAGTTAGGGCAGGTGTTTTTAGTAACCAATCAGCAAGATACTAACCGACGGCTAAATTTAGACTTATCAAAAAATGTATAAATACAAACATTATTAGCTATGAAGCAGGCAAGCAATATGCGTTACGTTGCGCATGGCACTTTACCATTTGAATTAGTAGCAATGGAAGATATTTTTTTAGTTAAAACACACCTCATTTGCAACACAGTTTCCAACATCGTAGCCGCATTAGCGCTAAAACAAATGTTGACCTGGTAACTTTGCAAATGGATTACAAAGCTTATCCTGCCAAAAAAATGTAATTAAAAACACTATGGCCTGGTTACGCTAAAAACAGACTAATATGGAAAAAGTAAACTGGAAAATAGAGGGCATGACGTGCAGCAATTGCGCCCTTAGTGTAAATAAAATGCTTACCAAACAAGGCATGCAAAAGGTTAATGTAAATGCTATTTCGGGCGATGTAAGTTTTGAAACCGCCGAAAAGCCCGATGAATTGATTAATGCAAAAAAAAGCATTGAAGGCCTGGGATACCAGGTAGTGCAGGAGGGATTACTATCGGCACCACCAAAAAAGCAATGGCTAAAGACCAACCTGCAAAAAGCCTTGTTTTGCCTGCCTTTTACGCTTGTTTTAATGGCGGGCCACTGGGGTATGGCGCTTGGCCTTCATTTTTTGCACAATGTTTGGATACAACTGGCATTGTGTATACCGGTTTATTTGGTAGGAATGGAATTTTTTGGCAAAAGCGCCTACAATAGCCTTAAAAGTGGCGTGCCCAACATGAATGTGTTAATAGCCCTTGGCGCTACTGCCGCCTTTGTGTACAGCATTATTGGCATGATTGAGGGCGATGCAAACCGCATATTTTTTGAAACAGCCGCCGCCATTTTAAACATTGTATTTTTTGGCAACTGGCTGGAGGATAAATCGATTGAAAAAACCCAGCAGGCTATTAAAGATCTTACTAAAAACGAAAAGGTAATGGCCAACATGATTGCCTACGATAACGACCATACCGAACATGTTTTTCCGGTAGAAAATACCAGTTTAAAAGTGGGCGACCTTTTGCTGATAAAAGCAGGCGAACAGGTGCCCATGGATTGTAAAATATTAAGTGGCGAAGCTGAGATTAATGAGGCAATTATTAGCGGCGAAAGCATGCCGGTAATTAAAAAACAAAACGACCACTTAATTGGTGGAAGCCTACTGGTAAATGGAACCGTTAAGGTGTATGTAACCGCAGTGGGCAGCGACACCGTGTTAAGTGGCATTGTTACCATGATGAAAGATGCACAGGGGCATAAACCTCCTGTACAACAACTGGCCGATAAAATAAGCGCCATTTTTGTGCCGGTAGTAATAACCATTGCCATTTTAACGGTGGCCATAAACTATTGGGCAATTGGCCAAACTTTTCAGGAAAGTTTAATGAGGTCGATAGCGGTGTTGGTAATTAGTTGCCCTTGTGCTATGGGGCTTGCTACTCCTGCAGCCATTGCCGTAGGCCTGGGCCGTGCAGCCCGCAACGGCATTTTGTACACCGATACAAAAAGTATGGAGCTATTTAAAAACATTACCCAGATTGTGTTTGATAAAACAGGCACCCTCACTAACGGGCAGTTTGAAATTGGCAGCTTTTATGCAGCAGAAGGCGACGAGGCAGCCTTTAGGCAATTAGTGTATTCAATGGAAAAATATAGCAACCACCCTATTGCTAAAAGCATAACCCACCACTGGAAAGTTGATAAGCCCCTGAAATGGAAAAAAGTAGAAGAAATAAAAGGCATGGGCATGACGGCCAACGATAAAGAAGGCAACACCTATACTATAGGATCGGAAAAATTAACCGACATTAATACTACCGAAAAACATCACCTGTATGTTACCAAAAATGGTAAGCTGTTTGGGTGGATAGACATTGCCGACCAATTACGCCCCGAAGCTTTGGAGGTAATGGAGTACTGCAAAAAAAATAATATCCGCACTGTTTTACTAAGTGGCGATAGCCTTGATAAGTGCAAGCCGTTGGCCGACAAACTGGGCATGGACGCCGTTTTTGCCGGGCAAAGTCCTCAACAAAAATTACAGGTAATTGAAAGCCTTGTGCAACAACAACCCACTGTTATGGTGGGCGATGGTATAAACGATGCACCCGCCCTTGCAAAGGCCACCATCAGCGTTTCGCTTAGCCAGGCCAGCCAGTTGGCTATTAAAAGTGCATCGGTTGTGTTAATGAACAGCGGGTTAAAAAAACTGCCCATGGCCATGATGCTTGGCCGCCATACGTATGGCACAGTAAAAAGTAATTTATTCTGGGCTTTTTTATATAACATTATTGCTATACCAGTGGCAGCGGTGGGTTTGTTAACCCCAATGGCTGGTGCGTTAATAATGGGATTAAGCGATGTAGTTTTGGCCGCTAACTCGTTATGGCTAAACTGGAAAAAGCTGGACTAACAACCGGCGTCAAGATTGTAACAAAGCCAATTTAGCGCCATACATTTCTTTTTGTTGTTTTTCCATTATTGTAATTTCCCTTTTGTAAAATTTTTTTATTGGGCACACCACAACAAGTATTACAGCAATATTGGGGGTACAATGGCTTCAGGCCTTTGCAGACGGAAATTGTTGAATCGATATTGGCAGGCAACGATACCCTGGCACTACTGCCCACAGGTGGGGGAAAGTCCATTTGCTTTCAGGTGCCTGCCCTTTGCAAACCGGGTATTTGCCTGGTAATTAGCCCGCTTATAGCCCTTATGAAGGACCAGGTAGGTAACCTTGCCAAACGCAACATCCCGGCACTCAGCATCCACAGCGGCATGTCGTATTACGATGTTCGCGATACGCTGCAAAATGCCGCCTATGGCCAATTCAAATTTTTATACGTATCGCCCGAGCGGCTCGAAACAAAACTGTTTAAAGAGTTTATGGGCGCACTGCCGCTAAACCTAATTGCGGTGGATGAAGCACATTGTATTTCGGCATGGGGGTACGACTTTAGGCCGCCTTACCTGCGTATTGCCAATATAAAAAAGTACTTCGATAATATACCCATACTGGCCCTGACCGCCTCGGCCACACCAATGGTTCAAAAAGATATTTGCGATAAATTACAGTTCAAATCGCCCACTATTTTCAGGCAAAGTTTTGAGCGTCCTAATTTATCCTACAGTGTTTTTAAGGTAGATAGTAAGCTGAATAAATTAATTGAAATATTACAAAAAGTTACCGGCACCGGCATTGTGTATTGCCGCAACCGCAGGCGCACCAGGGAAATTGCCCACCTGCTACAAATCAATAATATTTCGGCCGATTTTTACCATGCGGGTCTTCCTCAAAACGAACGTAGCGACAAACAGGAAGCCTTTATAAAAAGTAATATAAGGGTGATGGTTTGCACCAATGCATTTGGCATGGGCATAGATAAACCCGATGTGCGCAGTGTGGTACATGTGGACCTGCCCGACAACCTTGAAAGCTATTACCAGGAAGCAGGCCGTGCCGGCAGGGATGGAAAAAAGTCGTATGCCGTTTTGTTATACAGCAACACCGATACTGATGACCTCGCTGCTTTGCCCGACCAAAAATTTCCTTCTATAAAAGAAATAAGAAATGTTTACCAGGCCATGGCTAATTTTCTTCAAATTGCAGTGGGCAATGGCGAAGGGTTGTACTACAGTTTTAATTTAAATGAGTTTGTAAAAAATTTTAAACTGAATGCCAATACAGTAGTTAACGCATTAAAAGCGATTGAACAAAGCGGGCATTTAACCTTTAACGACCAGGTTTTTATTCCTGCAAAAATTGGATTTACCTGTAGCAAAGAGGTACTGAACGATTTTGAGCTACAACACCCCACGTTTGAAAACCTGGTAAAATACCTGCTGCGCTCCTATGCGGGCATTTTTGACAACATTGTTTCGGTAAACGAAAAAATGCTAAGCAAAATAACAAAGCTTCCATCTGCAGCATTACAAAACCAGCTTGCCCAATTAAAGGCATTTGGCATATTGGACTACCAGCCTGTAATAGAAACGCCACAGGTTCACTTTATACAAAACAGGGCGTCAGCCGGGCATCTATTACTTAACCAGGACCAATACCAATTTCGTATAAAACAGTACCAGCAACGGGTGGCCACCATGTTACAATTTGTAAAACTGAAACACCATTGCCGAAGCGTTTTTATTGGCAACTATTTTGGCGACGAACAAATGATACCTTGCGGCATTTGCGATAATTGCCTGAAACAAAAAAAAGTGGTACTAACCGATAGCCAGTTTCAAAACATTTACAAAAAGCTGACAGCGCTGCTACCAGATACCCTGGTACCCCTGCAAGCTTTTTTTGACCAACTGGCTGGCATACCAACCGACCATGTTTGGAAAGTAATCGACTATCTGCAATCGGAGCATTTAATAGTTGTTGACCATCAGGGACATATAAAAAAGGCTAAGCAAAAGGTCTAAAACCAACTTTTGCTTTTGCTTCTGCTGCTGCGTCCCCCCAACCCTAATGCACCTAAAAGACTACGCGTAATCATAGTAGCTGCGGTACGGCCTGCACTTTTTACCATGGGATTATCAAAAAAGCTTTCTTCTTTTTTGGCGGGAGATGCTTTTTTATCAGCAACTTGTTGATTTATGGCAGCAGTAATTGTTGCAGCCTGCTCTATTTTTGCATTCAACATTTCGTAGGCACTTTTACTATCTACCAGTTGGTTGTATTTGGCCGCCAGTTTGCTTTTACCGATTATGTCGGTTATTTCGCCATCGGTCAATACATCCATACGGCTTTGCGGCGGATTTAGCATTACATGCGCCAGCGGTGTAGGGCTACCCTTTTCGTTTAGCATGGTTACCATAGCCTCGCCAATTCCCATGGCTGTTATTAATTCATCGGTTTTGTAAAAGCTTGTTTCGGGGTAGTTTTCGGCCGTTTGCTTAATTACTTTTCTATCGGCGGCAGTAAAGGCACGCAGTGCGTGCTGCACTTTTAAACCCAACTGGCCCAGCACGCCGGCCGGCACATCCATGGGGTTTTGCGTTACAAAATAAATGCCTATCCCTTTTGATCTTATAAGCTTTATAACCGTTTCTATTTGCTGCAACAGGGCTTTACTGGCCTCCTGAAATATCAAATGCGCCTCATCAATAAACATCACCAGTTTTGGCTTATCAAGGTCGCCTTCCTCCGGGCTTACCGCATATAATTCAGCCAGCAATTGCAACATAAAAGTGCTAAACAGTTTAGGTCTATCCTGCAGGTCGGTTACCCTTAGCACATTAATCATCCCACGGCCATCTTCGCCTATGCGCATAAGGTCTTCTACTTCAAAACTCTTCTCCCCAAAAAAAATATCAGCGCCCTGCTGCTGCAGTTCCACCACTTTGCGCAAAATGGTACCGGTACTGGTGGTAGATATTTTACCATATAGTTTTTCAATCTCCGCCTTGCCTTCATCGCCAATATATTGCAGCACTTTTATAAAATCCTTTAAGTCTAACAGAGGCATTTTATTATCGTCGCAGTACTTAAAAATAATGGCAACAAGGCCTCCCTGGGTGTCGTTCAAACCTAAAATTTTGGTTAACAGCACGGGGCCAAACTCACTTACCGTTGCCCTTAACTTTACGCCCGGCTGGCTGCTAATGGTCATTAATTCAACGGGGTATTTGGTGGCGTTCCAATTAATGCCCACCTTGGCGGCACGGTCGGTAATACGGTCGCTGGTGGTACCCGGCATGGCTATGCCGCTCAGGTCGCCTTTTATGTCCATTAGCAAAACAGGCACACTGGCGTCGCTAAGGCATTCACTAATCATTTGCAGGGTTTTGGTTTTACCGGTACCTGTGGCGCCGGCTATGAGGCCATGACGGTTCATGGTTTTAAGGGGTATAAAAATATCGGCCCCTGTTACCACTTCGCCATCCAAAACGGCAGCGCCTATTTTTACTTTCTCGCCCTTAAAAGTGTATCCATCTTTCATAGCCTGCAAAAAGGCGGTAGTATCTGCCATAAAATAAAATTTTGGGTAATGTAGGGTTTACAATCAATTGTAGGCGAGTAAGATAAAACATTTTTAAGAATTTGAAATTACCCTGCATCCACTGCAAATAATATTGGCCCGCCGGTCGTTTGGTAAGCTATTATCTTTAGGGTAATTATTCAATTACAATTGGCATGACAGGCATTTGGTTTTTATCGGCTGTTATTTTAAGTTTAAGCATTTACCGGTTGGTGGTGTACCACAATAAGGTTAAAAAATATTACAAGGCGCCGGGCGTGGTGGTGGGCACCGATATTAAAACAGTGGAAGATGCCCTTATGGGCGATAAATACTTTTATGCAGCCATTGTTGAATACACCGATAAAAACGGCCAGGTTCACCAAATGATTTCGGGCGAAGACAACCCCTCCCGGCCCTTATACCAGCCGGGCGACAAAATGAAATTACTGGTACACCCTACCGACCCCACCAAGTTTTTGGCCGATGACTATGTAGGTGGTTATATCATTCCATTTATTTGGATAACTATTGGTGTGGCCATCATTGCCATTCCTTTAATGTACCCCGATACATTTAAAGAGTAGCAGCAAATGATTTTCCGGGTCAACCTGCTTCTTTTTGTAATTATATTTTCTAACCTGCCGGTTTCCTTCTATTAACCACTAATGGGTGATTTTTAATCTGTCCTTTTTTTAACTTGCACTACAATCCTCCACAATACTTTAGGATATAAGAAGCTGCTTAAAAAAGAAATATTAAGAGACCATCTGTGGTTTTTCACAGTATCATTCTTGCTGTTTGTCCGCCGCGGCGGATCGCAATCCGCTCATTTTTTTTACATGGCATCGCCAACCTTCAAAGTAAATGTGGTAAGGTAAACTTGCACAACCCTTAACATAACAGCCAATACCTTCCCACTCAATTGCGTTGCCGTGACTTTAGGCACAGACCATCCACATTGCCAGCGGTACTTTTGACGCATCAAATTATTCAGTCATGGCAATAAACCCAAAAAATATGTTTAGCTTTTTAAAAAAGATTGCAGGAGGTGGTAACGATGCCACCCAACAAGCCATCACCAATGGTGCTATAATTATAGACGTACGTACACCTGCCGAATACAATACCGGCCATATAACGGGATCGAAAAACATACCACTGGACATCCTCAAACCTAACATAGCTATGATAAAAAAATGGCAGAAGCCGGTTATTACCGTGTGCCGCAGCGGAGCCCGTAGCGGTATGGCCAAAAGCATATTGTCTGCCGCAGGTATTCAAACAATTAATGGCGGCCCATGGACCAGTCTTGACAACAGCCGAATGAACCAGCCTAAGGCATGAAGTATTTACTAATTGCTCAATTGGCAGTTATGTCCGTAAGCCTGTTTGCCCAACAACCGCTTCAAAGTAAAGCAGACAGGGCCAACGACAGTACCCCGGTTATCAAGGCGCTGGCAAATGGAACCCTTGCCGGGGGGCTCCGCTACTTTTATATGGCCACCAATAACAGTGGGCAACTTCCTGACTTTTATGCGCATGCCCTTGGCGTATATTTTTCGTACCAAACAGGGCTATATAAAAAGTTTAGCGTAAGCACCGCCGCCAGCGCTATCACCCATATTGCCTCAAGCCTACAAGGGCCACCGGGCAAGCCAAACCGTTACGAGGTGGGTTTGTTTAATGTTGACAACCCGGCCGACAAATCCATCTTTTTTTTAAACGAGTTGTATTTGCAGTATCAACTAAAAACAGGCTTCGTTAAAGCTGGCAGGCAATTAATTAATACGCCATTTATTAACCCACAGGATGGCCGGATGGCGCCTACCTATGTGGCCGCACTATACACCAAACAACAATGGATAAAAACGAGTGTTGAAGGTGGACTGGTCACCCACCTATTACCACGAAGCACGCAGCAATGGTATAATATTGGGGCATCGTTTGGTCGTTACCCGCAAGGCGTTTCAAGTGCCGGTACGCCTTTTAATTATGCGGACAATATTTTATCCAAAGCTATTTTACTTGCAGGCGTCACCCATCAATTTTTAACAGGTATTAAAGCCACGGTATTTAACCAATATGTGCATAATGTATTCAATTCTACCCTTTTGCAATTAGATGTTTATGATAACAACCACAATTACGAGTCTATCAAGCCCATAGCAGGCGTTCAATACATAACCCAGCAGCCTATAAACAACGGCGGCAATATCGATGCAGGTAAAACGTACTACCCATCGGCCAAATGGGCCAACGTACTTGGGGCAAGGGTTGGTATAGGCAATAGCGCCTGGGAGGCCTCTGTTAATTACACACATATATTTGGCAATGCACAATACCTTATGCCCCGCGAGTGGGGCCGCGACCCCTTTTACACGTTTTTACCAAGGGAACGCAACGAGGGGTTTGCCGGTGTTGATGCGTTGGTAATTAAAACCGCTTATTCGTTTAAAAAAGCAGGGCTAAAGACGGCCATACAAGCAGGTATTTTTTATTTGCCCGATGTAAAAAGTTTTAAGCATAACAAATACGGCCTGCCATCGTACCGACAAATAAATACAGAGGTGCGGTATGTACCCATTTTTGTCAAAGGTTTTGAGCTTCAGGTACTGCATGTGTATAAAAAAGGCAGCGGCAATACCTATCTAAACCAACAGTATATTTTTAATAAGGTAGATATGGTTAATTTTCAAGTGGTTTTAAACTATCGCTGGCAACTAAAATTAAAAAAACAACCGCCCGGTAAAACCCGGTAATACTAGTATGCAAACGCTAAGGTCAAATTGGTTTATTGTTGTTCTTTCAATGGTTATTGTGGGGGTCATTCTACACCATCTATTGCAAACAACTTCACCTGTAAACACCGCCACCAAACCTGCCGATAGTTTGTGGATAGCGCCCAGCCTGTTTAGCGATGTGGAAACCGCAGGCACCGAAAGGCAATTGGTAGCCTATGGCGAAGCGCTCATTGTGCACACTGCCCAATATCTTGGCCCCAAAGGTTCCGTATCGCAAACAACCAATGGCATGAACTGCCAAAACTGCCACCTCGATGGGGGTACCCGTGCCTGGGGCAATAACTACAGTGCAGTTGCCTCTACGTATCCAAAATTCAGGGAACGTAGCGGGCAGGTAGAAAATATTTATAAGCGGGTAAATGATTGCCTGGAGCGTAGCCTTAACGGCTTACCGTTAGATACTGCCAGCCGCGAAATGCAGGCCATTGCAACCTACATAAAATGGTTGGGCAAAAGTGTACCAAAAGGCACAAAACCAACAGGCGCAGGCCTTGAAAAACTGCCGTTTCCCGACCGTGCCGCCAGCCCTCTGATTGGCAAAAAATTATATGAAGAAAAATGCGCTAGCTGCCACCTCAATACCGGGGAGGGAGTATTGGCCGCAAACGGTAATATGTATCAATATCCACCGCTTTGGGGGCAGCACAGCTATAACGATGGTGCGGGGCTTTATCGCCTCTCAAACTTTGCCTCGTACATAAAAAACAATATGCCGTATAACCAGGCCAGCCACCTTAACCCGGCGCTGCAAAATATAGAAGCCTGGGATGTTGCTGCATACGTTAACAGCATGCCCAGGCCCCACCTTAACCAGTATGCCGACTATCCCAACATTGCTAAAAAACCCTTCGATACACCTTATGGCCCCTATGCCGATGCCTTTAACGAGCAACAACATAAATATGGACCGTACAAACCCATTGTTGCAGCCGGCAAATAAGTTTGTAACCAAAAAAGCAGGCAGGTTTTTTTTGGCAGTTACTTTTCAATCTTAACGCCTTTCCAAAACGCTACATACCCTTTTATTTGTTTGGCAGCCTCTTTAGGCTCGGGGTAATACCAGCCCGCATCTTTGTTCACTACACCATTTACATCAATAGAATAATACGAAGCTTTTCCCTTCCAGGGGCAGGTAGAGTGTGTATCGGTAGTGCTAAAAAATTCTTTTTTAATAGCACTGTCAGGAAAATAGTGATTGTTTTCAACCACCACAGTATCGTTGCTTTCGGCAATTATGGTATTGTTCCAAATAGCTTTCATATATATTTATTTTGCATTAAAACACCCGATGGCTGTTTTTTGTTGTACCAAAAATTTAACGACAGTTACCTTGGTCCAACATAAGTTTACACGCATACCGTAGAAATCTTTTAAAAAAACCAAAAACACCTTTGTGACTTTTGTCACTTTTCAACCCATACAATAGGCCCACATTTGCTAAGCTGGCAACATCAGCCTTATTTAAAACGCCAAATATTTGTATGGCAACATTTAAAGAGGCAGTATTATATATGACGGCTAAAAAGCCAAACCATAATTTTTTAAAAATAAACAACACAAAAAACAACCTATGATAGAATTTATAAAACAGCCATGGACCTGGTATGCAGCCGGTATTCTTATTGGCCTTACTGTACCAGCATTGCTTATTTTAGGCAATAAACATTTTGGCATATCGGCCAACCTGCGGCATGTATGTGCCATTATATTGCCCCGTAACATCTCATTTTTTAAATACGACTGGAAGAAAGAGGTCTGGAATTTCTTTTTTGTAGTGGGTATAATCATCGGCTCGTTTTTAGCCGCTCAATACCTAACTAATTCTGCGCCGGTACAAGTGGCGCCTGCCTTGCTAGCCGAGCTAAAATTGTATGGTATAACCGATCATAGTTCAATGCTACCGCACGAACTCTTTTCTTTTAGCAGCCTGTTTACCCTGCGCGGATTTATTATGCTGGTAGTGGGCGGTTTTTTAGTAGGCTTTGGCACCCGCTATGCTGGTGGCTGCACCAGTGGCCATGCCATTATGGGCATCAGCAATTTGCAGGTACCCTCAGTTATAGCTACCATTAGTTTTATGGCCGGTGGTTTTATAATGGCCAACCTTATACTTCCTTATATTTTAAAATTATAAACCAACTATAATGCCCGAGATAATAAATAAAAAACCTATTTCTTTTAGCCCTTCCATTGCCGATACCGACTACGAGGTACGGTCGTTGGATACAGAGTGCATTAACGAGTCGCACCTGCGGCACAAATGGTATCACAACCTTAAATATGCCGTGGTAGGCATTTTGTTTGGCATTGCCTTTACCAAAGCCGAGGTAATATCGTGGTTCCGCATACAGGAAATGTTTCGCCTGCAAAGCTTTCACATGTATGGTGTAATAGGCACCGCCATTGCAGTTGGCATGTTATCTATAGCCCTAATAAAAAAGTTTAACGTAAAAACTATTTATGGCGAGCAAATAAAATTTCATAATAAAAAATTTAATAAAGGCCAGGTATATGGTGGCCTGCTGTTTGGCTTTGGATGGGCCATGACAGGCGCATGCCCCGGCCCCTTGTTTGCACAAATAGGCGCAGGTTTTGGTGTTGTAATAGTTGTTTTAATTAGCGCAGTTGGCGGCACCTGGACCTACGGTTATTTCAGAGAAAAATTACCGCATTAAACCCCCATTTGATTAATTAACGGAAGGCGCTAATTATCAGAAGTTTGTTTGGTTTAAACCCATAAATGAATTACTTCAAAACGTTTAGCGGGTACCTTTAAACATTAAAACAAGTAAAATGACCGAGCACGAGATAAGTACCCGTTTTCCACTTTTTGAAAAAGAGCTGGTACAGAAAATTTTGGAAGTGGCCGACGTAAGGACTTTTGCCGGAGGCGAGCAGTTAATACGTACCGGCCAAAACATACGAAGCGCTATGCTGGTGTTAGACGGCATGGTTAAAATATACCGCGAGGACGACGATGGCGGTGGCGAATTTTTTATGTATTACCTTAATGCAGGCAAGGCTTGCGCAGTTACGTTGGCGTGCGGACCTGGCCGCGAAACCAGCGGACTTACCGGCAAAGCGGTGTTAGAAAGTACCATTATAAGCATACCTGTAAAATATGTTGACGAATGGATGGGCAAATACAAAAGCTGGGCACAATTTTCGGTGGCCACCTATCGCGAAAGGTTCGATGAACTATTGCAAACAATTGATCATATTGCCTTTCAACACATGGACGAACGCCTGATGTTTTACCTAAAAAGGCATAGCCAAAAATTTGGCAGCAATGTATTTACCCTATCGTTTACTGAAATTGCCCAGGACCTTAATAGCAGCCGCGAGGTTATAAGCAGGCTAATGAAAAAGTTATCCGAAAAAGGAGCGGTAAAACTATATCGCTCTCATTTTGAATTATTGGACATACATAAAGCCTTGTTGTGACAAGCATCACGAAATAAGCCATTGCCTTTGCACACCTTTGACTAAACAATTACAAAATGGAAATTGCAGGGTACATCGCTTCTCTATTAATTGGTATTTCGCTAGGCCTTATTGGTGGCGGAGGATCCATTTTAACCGTACCGGTTATGGTGTATCTATTTGGGCTGCAACCCATTTTAGCCACCTCCTATTCCCTGTTTATTGTTGGCTCGGCCAGCCTGGTGGGCGCCTTTAAAAATGCACGCAGGGGCCAGGTTAATAAAAGGGCGGTGATGGTGTTTGGCATTACCTCAATTTTGGTTGTGTTCATTACCCGCAAGTTTTTATTACCGGCAATACCAAAAAACCTTTTTACCATAAACGGTTTTACTATTACCGGGTCTTTACTAATCATGTTGCTTTTTGCAATACTTATGCTGGTAGCATCCATAAGCATGATACGTACCCACATGGTAGTAACAGGCACAAACGATAGGGAAACACACTCGCATACCGGCCAGTTAACCCTGTATGGTATATTTATTGGGTTGGTAACCGGGCTGCTGGGTGCCGGCGGCGGATTTTTATTAATACCGGTACTTGTTTTACTGCTAAAGCTGCCAATGAAATCGGCCATTGGCACCAGCTTGTCTATCATTGCGCTTAATTCGCTAATTGGCTTTACCGGCGACCTGGGGCATTATTCAATCGACTGGAAGTTTTTAATAATAATAACTGGCATTGCTATAGCAGGCATTTTTATGGGCAGCCAACTAAGCAAAAAAATAGAGGGCGAAAAATTAAAAAAAGGGTTTGGCTGGTTTGTTTTAATCATGGGTATCTACATTATTGTAAAAGAAACAATCTTAAAATAAAAGGTAGTTTTTGTCGAATAAATTTTAACAAATTTTGCATAGCGGCTTTTAAAATAGCAGCCTGTTCCGCTGGCAAATTGCAGTCATTAACAAAATTTTTCAAACACAAAAAAATAATAAACCGGCTTAAATAGGCCTATAAAAAGCATTAAGTACCATTTGCCAGCAATTGTATTATCTGTAAAAAAAAATAAAATGAAAATAGAACAAATTTATACGGGCTGCCTTGCACAAGGTGCCTACTACATTGAAAGCGAAGGCGAAGCAGTAGTAATTGATCCGCTTCGCGAAGTGGACAGCTATTTACAAAAAGCCGCCAAAAACAAGGCAACAATAAAGTATGTTTTTGAAACACATTTTCATGCCGACTTTGTATCGGGCCACCTTGACCTAAGCAGGCAAACCGGTGCACCTATTGTGTATGGCCCCAATGCTGAACCCAGTTTTAAAGCCCATGTAGCCACCGATGGCGAAGTTTTTAAAGTAGGAAAGGTGCAGTTTAAAGTATTGCATACCCCCGGCCACACTATGGAAAGTAGCTGCTATTTATTAAGCGACGAAAACGGAAAAGACGTTGCACTTTTTAGCGGTGATACGCTTTTTATAGGCGATGTAGGGCGGCCCGACCTTGCACAAAAAGCAGCACATATGACGCAGGAACAGCTGGCTGCTACCTTATATCAATCGCTACAGACCAAAATAATGCCACTGGCTAACGATATTGTGGTGTACCCCGCGCATGGCGCCGGTAGCGCATGTGGTAAAAACATGAGCAAAGAAACCAGCGATACGCTGGGCCATCAAAAGCTTACCAATTATGCCCTTCGCGACAGCATGACAAGCGAGGAGTTTGTAAAAGAAGTAACCAATGGTTTAGAGGCACCACCCGCCTATTTTCCACTAAATGTAAAAATGAATAAAGAAGGCATTGAAAGCGTGGCCGAGGTAATGAAGCGGGGCAACCACGCATTAAGTCCCAATGCATTTGAAACCGCCGCCAACGAAACAGGTGCGCTTATTTTAGACACCCGCGACGCGCAGGTTTTTGCAAAAGGCTTTATTCCAAATGCAATTAATATTGGTATTGATGGAAGTTTTGCCCCATGGGTTGGTGCACTGATACCCGACATACAACAGCAACTATTATTGGTAACCGAAGTGGGCCGCGAAGAAGAAGTGATTACGAGGCTGGCTCGTGTAGGGTACGACTTTACTATTGGTTACCTTGATAATGGTTTTGACAACTGGAAAAATACAGGCAGGGAGGTAGATTTTATTGACACTATTTCAGTTGACGAGCTGGCGGCCAAAGACCTTGCTGTATTAAATATTCTAGACGTTCGCAAATATAGCGAATACCAAAGCGGGCACGTGGCCGGTGCAAACAACGTAGCACTGGATGAAGTAAACGACCACCTTGCTTTGCTAAATAAAAATGAAACCTATTTTGTGCATTGCGCCAGCGGCTACCGCTCAATGATATTTAATTCAATTTTAAAAGCCCGTGGCTTTGATAATTTAATTGATATAAAGGGTGGCTTTAAAGCCATAAAAGAAAGTGGCAAAATACCGGTAACCGATTATGTTTGCCCTTCCACCTTAGTAAGCTAATAAGTTGTTAATTAATTTAATTTTAACCAAAGGGCCAGAAGTAAAATTTCCTGGCCCTTTTTAATTTCTCTTCATAAAAAAATTAAAAAGGAAATTTTTTTGCCTTTATACCCAAAAAGATGGCCGGTTTGCATTGCTAAAAGCCAACTACAAAAACAATTCTTTTCCCTATTAAAATATGCACGAAGGCAAAATATAAGATTTAATAGTTACTCCAATTCATCAATAAATTCTTTTAATTTATTTAGATGTTTTCCATAAGCCACCTTCATCATTAACCGGGCAAGGTAATAGCATGCAGGTACTAAAATAGCCAGTGTTATGGCAAGTATAATAACCATATGCGGATTATATAAAAACTCCTCTATTGTTTTACCCGACCCTATGTGTCCGCCATATACAAAACCACCTGCCGCGGCCACCGGGTATACAAATACGCCCACCCGCTGTTGTATTTTACACCAGTTCATAAAACTATTGTAGTGGCGTACTATTTCAGCTTTCAGGCTTAATTCGGGCGATATAAAATTGCTGGTATTTTTATACAATCGCCATGTTTCAATTGCCAGCCACGTATTAAATGCAATCATAACCGCCAGCGCAATTAGTACCTGCCAAAGCGTAATATAAAATGCAAGGGCAATGTACCCGGCGGTAATTACAAAGGCGTACGCCAACCCAATAAGCAGGTTGGTTCTCATTTTTTTTAATGGTAGTTTAGACCTTATTTTCTGCAATCGTTCGTGCTCAAATAAATTGTTGAGGTCATCGTCGGCAGAGTCACTGTTTTTCCAGGTGCTTTCAATATCCATCACACGTTTTTTAAAATGTTGGCAAGTTGTTGTTTGGCTCTGTGCAACTTTACGCCAACCGCGTTGGCTGTAATGCCCAGTATTTCGCTCATTTCATTATTTCCATATCCATCAAGGTGTAGCGATACTATGGCCCGCTCAGTTTCGGGTAACGTACGTATGGCTTTGTACAATCGTTCAGCATCATCGTTATGTGTAGTAGTTAACCGGTCTTCAAATTGCCCGGTATCATCGGTATAAGTTATCTTTTTTACTTTTCTGTTGAGCGTAAAAATGGTGTTAAGGCATAACCGGTATAACCAGGTACTAAACTTACTATCGCCCCTAAAATTTGGGAAGGCTTTCCATGCCTGCAAAACAATTTCCTGGTAAATATCCTTCTTGTCTTCGTCCGATTGGGCATATACATGCACCAGCTTATAAATGATAGCCTGGTTTTGTTTAAGTAGCGATAAAAAAGCTTGTTCACTCAAAGTAGCAGCAGTATATAATGTTCAGTTGTTCAAAATAAACCAAAATACAGGTTTGGTTTTACTTTCCGGAAATCAAAAAACCAAAAGCTATAAACAACGCCAGCAAGTGAACTATCATCCAGATACGCTGATACATTGGGCGTTTTGACGATGTTACAGACTGGTCAAACGGATCGAATACCAGCGCTATGCCAAAATTAGAAACTGCTGAGCCCAGGTCGCCTTTGACAAAGAAATATACTGAAACCAATACAAAAAGGCCATAGGCCCAGCGGTTTACAACAACCGGCCCTTGTTTGGCCGGCATTTTGGTTGATTTAGCTGCCTCTTTCATATACTTTTTTATTATTAGTGGCAGTTGTAACCGTAATATTACACTTACAAGAACTATTATTTTGTAGCACATCAATTACCTGGCAGGCAAAAAAAGCGATAAAACTTTTTTACTAAATAAGCACCTGTTACCACCAATGCCACGCCTGCAAGCCTTTGCCAGTTAATATTGCGCAATGGCAATTGTAAAATACTGAACTAATCAATTACGACAGCCGATAACACCTGACCCGTCAATACCCACACTGTACATTACTAATACCCGGTTTGGGCGTACAAATTGTTAGTCATAAAAATATAATTACCAACCAACATTCTGCCCAGGTAACTACACCGGCTAAAAAATAGTTTCTGATACCTCAAAAAAGTCAGTAAAAAAGGTTTCTATTCAAAAAAAAGGTATTGAACAAAGTACCACCCCACGCCGGATGCAGCTTAACTGATACTGGTAAAGAGGCAGTAAAGATCTTTAAAGTAAATCGCAAATGTAGGCTTGTACTTATGAAGCAGCGGCAAGTAGTTTAGGAAGCTTTGCAGGAAAGCTATAAGCCCAAAAACCTACAAAAGTGAATGATGATCCGCTATTTATAACACGCAATGCTTAATATTAAATGATGATAAGAAAAGCTAAATAAAATTACCAACCGTATAAGTGTGCAACCTCTATGGATGTAGAGGCAGGCTGCAACGACTGATGAAAACAGCTATAAGCCCGGGTCCAAAATATCAGCACCAAATTGCAAATAGTCATTAAAAAGTATATAATTAATGGGCTACTTCAGTTTGATGTCCAAGCTGTCGGGCGTCCATTATCTGTTCAAAATTGGCCTCGGCCCAGGTAGCCAGTTGTATTAATTGGCGCAAAAGGCTTTCGCCTAAAGGGGTAAGACAATATTCAACTTTTGGCGGTATTTCTGCAAAAAGTGTCCGTTGAACAATACCGTCGTGTTGAAGCGATCGTAAAGTGACCGTTAACATTCTATGCGATATGCCGTTAATGTTGGCCGACAACTCATTAAACCGCATGGTTCCTTTTTTTCCTAATAATAATACGGTGTACATGGACCACTTGTCGCCATAGCTGGCCATAATATCCTTTATGGGGCAAACTTTTTTTTTAACGCACTCTCCGGTAAATATGGTTGAAATCTTTTCTTTCTCTTCTAAACTTATCGGCATTATCAATGTTTTAACTCTGACACTTAAAATAAAAATGTAAAGATAACAACACCGACTTACTTTAAGTAACTAAGTAAATTATAATAACTACCTTTACTCATTATTTAATCTGTATTTATTTCAGGTTTGTAAAAAATACGACGTTTCATAAAAAAACAGAACGGGGAAAATGTTCCTCGATAAAAAATTTCACATTATCTTAATTGCCCTTTAATCTGGTTTTACCAGCATAAAGTTGAAACAAATTAACGTAATGGAAATAATGGACGGAGAGGAAAAAAACAGCTATTTTCCACATAAAGCAACCGGAAATAGTCAATTTATGGGTTTCTTCCAATCAGCTGTGTGGCGTGGAATGATATTTCTGCAACATTGGTAGCGGTATATATAAAAACACCGCTGCCTTAGGAAAAACCACCGTTAACATATTAGCAAGTTGCAAAAACGCTTTATTAGAAATATTAAACCGTAATTCGCAAAAAGCATTTGCCACAGCAGCAAACAGGGCAATTTAAAGTTATAGTGGTAGCGGCTGCCACCAGCAAGCGTGTTAATGCTACATAAATGAGAGCATTTTATAGCTACGACCAAGATAACATATTACAATAAAAAGATAAAAGGGACTGTAACAAACAACTTTCTGCCCTCAGTCTACCGCGACTACTAAAATGACTGGTGGCCCAAATTGCCTAAAGTAGGGCGCCAAAAAGAAAAACTGTTCATCGTACAGTAAAACAAACGATGATTTATTTATGAAAAAAGCTGAAGTAATTGAGGTAACTCCCTCCAAAAAAATATTCGTTGGAAAAGCCGACGCACCTATTACGCTGGTAGAATTTGGCGATTATGAAAGCGAGGCTTGTGCAAAAGCCAACATGGCAGTTACAAAAATATTAGAAAATTATCCTAACGAAGTAAAGTTTGTTTTCAGACATTTTCCTTTGCTGAAAGTGCATCAAAAGGCGCACAAAGCTGCCGAAGCAAGTTTGGCTGCTGCCCAGGAAGGTAAATTTTGGGAAATGCATAACGAGCTTTTTGCCAACCGTCATAGCCTTGGCATTATAAGCCTTAAAAGCCATGCCCGCGAAGTTGGCGTAACCAGCAAGCGTATTTTAGACGACCTGATAAGCAGCTTTTTTGGCGTTTATGTGCAGGATGACCTAAAAGAAGGGAAAAATTTGGGTATAACAGAAGTACCTACGTTTTTCATAAATGGTAAACTATTTACAGGCGAACCGGTTTTTGCGGCCCTTAATTTGGCTATTGAGCAAAAGCTGCAGGAATTGCAGGCAAAGCAGCGGAAAAAAGCGGCCTAAACCTAAAACTACGCAGTTATGAAAGTTGAGATTTGGAGCGATGTGGTTTGCCCATTTTGTTATATAGGCAAACGCAAATTTGAAAAGGCTTTAAACCAATTTGCAGCTAAAGATATAGTGGAAATAGAGTGGAAGAGTTTCCAGCTGGACCCTGAGATGGACAATAGCGAAGGTTTAAATGTGCACCAATACCTTGGTAAACGCAAAGGTGTTACTATGGCTGACGGCAAACGAATGAACGACCAAATGTCGGCAATAGCTTTTGAGGTTGGTCTTGAATACAATTTTGATAAGGCCATTATTAATAATACCCTAAATGCCCATAGGCTTCTGCATTTTGCCAAAACAAAAGGCGTGCAGCACCAAATGAAGGAGCGCATTTTTAAAGCCTATTACACCGAAGGATTAGATGTGGCCGATATTGATACATTGGCTACTCTTGCAGCCGAAGTTGGACTAAATGCGGTTGAAACGAAAGAAATATTAACCTCAGATGTCTATACTATCGAGGTATTGGGCGACCAGCAGCAGGCCTTTAAAATAGGCGTTCAAGGAGTTCCCTTTTATGTTTTTAACAACAAATACGCAGTTAGTGGCGCCCAGCCGACCGAAGTATTTGCGCAGGTATTGCAAAAGGTTTTGGACGAAGAAAAACCTACCCCGGTGACCGAATCCGCTAATGGATTTTGCGACGTAGACGGTAATTGCAATTAATTTTTTTATAGAAGCATTTTGTTTGCCCCTTGTTGTTTTTGAAAAAAAGCAATATTGGGGTGGCACTTGTTTTAAATTATTTTATCAATAGCGCAGGTAAAATATCTGTTGTAATAAATTACACCGTCAATCAAAAAATTTAATAGAGAATTCAATTTTTTGATTTAAAGCCGGAAAGAAATCTACACCCGGCAACATACCTGCTACCTGCTTCACAAAAAATTAAATAAATATAATCATGAACATATTAATGGTGTTGACCTCGCATAGCGAACTAGGAAATACCGGAAAAAAAACCGGTTTTTGGATAGAAGAATTTGCTGCGCCATATTATGTATTCAGCGATGCAGGTGCTGATGTTACTATTGCTTCGCCAATTGGTGGGCAACCACCTATTGATCCTAAAAGTGAAGCAGCCGATACACAAACAGCAGCTACCAAAAGATTTGATGAGGATGAAGCTTTGCAGGAGAAACTTGCGCATACAAAAAAGTTAAGCGAAGTATCGGCTGGTAGTTATGACGCGGTGTTTTACCCCGGCGGCCACGGCCCCATGTGGGACCTTTATAACAACGCCGAAAGTATTTTGCTAATACAAAGCTTTTGGAATGCCAAAAAGCCCGTTGCCGCAGTTTGTCATGCCCCTGCTGTTTTGCTAAACGTAACCACCTTTGATGGTGAACCCCTGGTAAAAGGCAAAAAAGTTACCGGCTTTTCCAACACCGAAGAAGAAGCGGTAAAATTGACCAAAGTGGTTCCCTACCTTTTGGAAGATGCCTTAAAAGCAAAGGGAGCCATTTATAGTAAGCAGGACAATTGGGGAAGTTATGTAGTGAGAGATGGTTTGCTTATTACCGGACAAAATCCCGCCTCCAGCAAGGAGGCTGCCCACGAAATGCTGAAACTGTTAGAAAAATAAACACCTTGACCTAAATACGCAAACATAAATAAAGTAGTACTGATTACTGATGCATCGTCGGGTTTTGACAAACAATTGTTGGTAGAAGCAGCCATAACAGGCCTCACCGCTATTGGTACCGTTAGTAAACCCGAACAGGTAAATGACCTTGACAGCCTGGTTTGGGGGACACTGGTTTGGTTACCTGCTTGATGTGAACGATTTGGTTTATAAAACCCTTTATAGAATTGTAACCCGTTTTGGCCGGTTAAATATAATTATAAACAATGCAGGTTACGGGCTAATAGGTGCTGTGGAAGAAACCACTATGCAAGAATCCCGAATGCAAATGAAAACAATTTTTTGGTGCACTTTCAGTAACGCAGTCAGCTATACCGCACCTGCTAAAATAGGGCGGTGGTAATATTGTTCAGTTTTCGAGCATGGCCGGGCTGTTAAGCACACCGGGTTTAGCAATGTACAATGCCAGCAAATTTGCGAAGACAGGTTTAAGCGAGGCGCTATGATTAGAACTGGCACCGTTTAACATTCACGTTACGATACTGGAGCCGGGGCCTTTTCGTACAGAGTGGGCCGCTGGTTGAATAAAGTTTACACATAAACAACTGCCCGGTTACGAAGCCACTGCCCTTAAAACCAAAAGCACAATAACTGGCTATAGCGGCCGGCAACCCGGTTAAAGGTGCACAGGCAGCGCTGCAAATACTGGACAATAAAAATCCACCTTTAAGGTTGGTGTCAGGTACCGCAGCATTACAAAGGCCACGCACCAAAATACCGCAGTTACAAAACGACTTTAATATATGGCATGCCCTACATTACCGACTTTAATATTTAGAAGTTGATTTAAAACTGTATAGTTGAATATTAGCTGACTTTTTTAAAAATTGTTTATAGATGTAAAATTTTTCTGTCCCAAAGCACAACGTTAACCTAACCGTTTTTTTTTGAGGGACAAGCATTTGATTCTTACGCGACATTCTTGTGTCACTCACTTATACGGCATCTTTTTATGCGTCAGTTCTACATATTAGTGAGCAGCTTTGAATGAACAATTATTAGAGGATAAAATCCAAATCAGTTATTGAGATGGTTAACAGTCCATTAAGCTAATACCAATACCCCGTAAGGGTTTTATCGTCATTGTCTAATGCTGAAGTTGAGGCCGATGGGTTTTAAGGCACCAGCCATTTAATTACAAAACAAAAGGCATCTATTACCTTCAAAACAGATCTATCTAAATACATTTGAACAATCTTTTAGTACGGCGTATCTCATTCCTAATTTTTAAAAGAAAAAAATATGCAATCATTAAAAAATAAAATTGCGCTGGTTACCGGTGCAGGTAAGGGCATTGGCAAAGCAGTTGCGCTGGCGCTGGCAGCCGAGGGTGTACATGTTGGTATTTTGGCCCGTACCGAAAAAGACCTGGTTGCTTTGGCCGATAAAATTAAAACAATGGGTGTTAAGGTAGCGTACGCTACCGCCGATGTAAGCGACATGAAGGCAGTCAACATTGCCATCGGCTCCATTACTGCCGAACTGGGCGATATTGATATTTTAATAAACAACGCTGGCACGGGAACCTTTGGAAAATTTTTAGACCTCGCCCCTGCCGATTGGGAGCAACAGGTAAAAGTAAACCTGTTTGGCGTGTACTATGTAACCCGTGCAGTATTACCAGCCATGATTGAGCGCAAAAGTGGCGATATCGTAAATATTTCTTCAACTGCCGGCAAAAACGGTGCCTCGGGCACCAGTGCTTATAGTGCCAGTAAATTTGGCGTAATTGGTTTAAGCGAAAGCTTAATGCAGGAGGTACGCAAGCACAACATTCGCGTAACCGCACTTGCCCCAAGTACCATTGTTACCGACCTTGCCCAAAGCGCCAACCTTATTACAGGCGACGAAGAAAAAGTGATGCACCCCGAAGATTTTGCCGAATTAATTATTGCACAACTAAAATTACATCCTCGTTTGTTGATCAAAGAAGCCAGTATATTTTCAACCAATCCATAGCTTTCAAAAATTACCTGAACAATAAAATAATCAAATTTTAAAGAAAATAACCGATGATAGCGCTGACCACCATATTTTTGAAACTGAAGTTGACAAAATGTTGAAGGCAGACTTTGGAATGCACGGTCGATAGTATAATAAAAAATTAATCAATTTATTAAAACCAATAGAATGTCGACCCATGGTTGGCATTTTTTGTAAGTTGCCGTTAATAATCTTAATAATTCCTGCGTTTACTAAATTCAAACTATATGAGCCAAAAGTTTATTTCAACTTTAATAATTTTAGTTTTGATGGCTTTATTTGTTAGCGTAAAGGCACAGCAGGCCGACAGCCTCATGGTGCACCTTACCACCAAATGGAACAATGCCAAAGGCTATACGCTGGCCATGGCCCAACTAATGCCAGCCGACAAATACAGCTTTAAACCTGTACCCGACGAAATGAGTTTTGAGGAGCAACTGCTGCACATTGCCAATAATATGGAGTGGTTAAGCAGATCGTTTCTTGGAGTTACAACCGCTAAAGACACACTAAAATACCATGGTAAAATGCAGGTAATGGAAAGGGTTAAACGTGCCTATAATGCTGCCCTTGCAGCACACCACGCATTATCATTAACCCAAATGAACGAAAGCGTTTCTTTTTTTGCAGGTCCAAAAACCCGCCAACAAATGCTGGTACTTATGCACGACCACCAGGGGCATCATGCCGGCCAACTAATTGTTTACCTACGGCTAAATGGATTAAAACCGCCTGCCTACATTGGCTGGTAAAGGCTAAAAAGCATACACATGGTACTTTTTAATTCAGCTAAATGGCTGGATTTTTTCGTGAAACAAAAAACTATCCCGGTTGCCTTAATAATTTTTCTCTTAACAATCCCACTAATTCGGCCAACGAGTTTTGGTTGTTTATTTCTGCGGCGCTAACCAGTACCGATGCCTGTTGTCCGTTGCTTAGCAATATGGCAGGCAAAGGCAGGTTGACCGGCAAATATTGCCGTTGATAAGTGTCTTTATGCAAAGCTTTCTTTTCCATTGGCAGGCTGTCAAGTAACTGCGTCCACGCTGGCTTTGGGCCAAAACTGCCAAATGCCAAATAACACAGTCTGCAAGGGTACGATACCGGAAAAAATTCTTTGTGAACAATATCGGCCAGTCCCGGGTAAATGCCCCCGTAGGCATTATATACCATAATAAGGGTAGGCTTTGTTTTACTTTTTAACGGTATCTCTACTACCGGTATTTTACTATCGGGGCCAAAGCGTAAGTAACGTATGCCGTCGGCCACTGCAGCAATGGCCATTGTGCCAACCATTATATAAGTTATAATAGATTTTGCCTTCACAATCGCCTTACATTTTTTGGGTGAGTTTTTCGGCCAGTTCAATTACGCTGCTAACTACCATAGTAGGTTTTGGAGCAAGCGTATAAACCGACTGACCTTTCCGGGCTATAAATACGGCTTGTAAACCAGCTGCCATAGCGCCTGCTACATCCCAACCATGGGCGGCTACCATTGTAACCTGTTCACGCGCAACGCCCAATTGTTCGGCTGCATATTGGTAGGTAATTGCTGCAGGTTTGTACTGCTGCATTGCATCTATACTTAATGCTTTTTCAAAAAAACCATTAATACCTGCAAATTCAAGTTGTGCATGCATAGTAGTGGTGGGCGAATTGGTTAATACAGCCAGCCTGTATCCTGCCTGTTTTAGTAGGGTTAGCCCTTCCACCACATCGGCGTGGCAGGGCAGTATTTTAATAACAGATAGTGTTTCCTTTTTTTGTTCGGGGGTAATAGTAACCCCAAATATATGTGCCGCCATGGACAGCACGGCATTGGCAATAATCTGAAAATCGTGGTAAGTGCCCGTACAATTATCTACCAACGAATATTGTAACAACATGCCAAACCACACCGAAAAAGCCTGTTGGTTTTGTAACAAGTCATTTACACGTTGTTTTAACGGCTGCATGTTTAGCAAGGTTTCATTTACATCAAATAACAATACCTGCATTGCTTTCAATTTTACTTGTTTCTGACGGTACTAGAACTATTTCGCACGGGTTCGTTCCTTTATTTTGGTGTAGGTAGAATATATGCCATACAATATCATTGCCGCTACAAATACATATACCCATATCGGAATATTTTTACCAGCAATTATTAAATATAGATAGGCCGAAACAAAACACAAGCCAGTTAGCAACAATGGTATAGTAAAGTTTTTTTTAGCCCGCATTCGCTTAATGGTCCACGCAAGGCATAAAAAAAACAAAGGGATAGCGCCCACGTAAATAGCACCAAAAATATAGGGATTAACCCCGTAATTTTTGCCCAGACTTAAAAACCATTCCTGTACGTCGTTAAACCAACTCATTAGCTAAATATTTTAAAGGCGGTTTGCAACAGGTTTTTAACAAGGCTTGTCAGCCCCTTCGATTTATAATTAACCATTAATTTTTGGTTTATACGACTTGCTACCGGGTAAGGATAAATTTTATTAAAAATGGCATTGATAGATAAGCCCTCAGCATTGGCCAATATTAATTCCTGAATTAAATCGCCGGCTCCCGGCGCAACCATGGTACCACCCAATATTTTTTGTTTTCCCAGCAGGGTTTTTTTGCTTATAAACAGTACCAGTTTCCCATATTGATAGGCATCGGTCACTGCCCGGTCATCTTCAATAAAGCGCTCTTCTATCCGCAGGTATCCAATTCCCTTTTTTTTAAGTTGTTGTTCGTTTAAACCAAAAGTGGCCACCTCGGGGTCGGTAAAGGTTACCCACGACATATTATTATTATTCAACGATTTTTTAAGCGGAGAAAAAAGATTGTTTAAAATGATGCGTGCATGAAATTCAGCGGCGTGCGAAAACATAAGGTCGCCCGCTACATCGCCACATACAAACACCTGCCTATTGGTTGTTCGCAGGTATTGGTTCTTTATTATACCACCGTCCTTTACTTCTATTGCAGCATTATTTAATTGTAAAGTGTCAAGGTGTAGTTTACGACCAATACCAACAAATACCGCATCAAAGTCAATGGTTTGCTCCTTACCATTGGCCATTTTAATAATACCACTTGTTGCACATGTAAACTGGGTAACACTGGCCGAAGTAATGATCTTTATCCCTTCCTTTATTAACTGATTGGCTAATATTGCCGTCACTGCCACATCATCGCCAGGTAAAATATGTTGGCCGTGTTGTACCATGGTTACGCTACTTCCCAACCGGCTCATGGCCTGCGATATTTCAATGCCTATTGGCCCGCCTCCAATTACCAGCAGCCGCTGCGGCAATTGGCTGGCTTTAAAAATATTTTCATTGTCATAATACTTTACCAAATCAACCCCCGGCACTTCCAGTCTTTTTGGTTTCGATCCGGTAGCTATTACAATTCGCTTACCCTTGTATCGGGTGCCATTTACCTCTATTTCGTTGTTCCCGGTAAAATGAGCAAAACCAAGTGCAACGTCTACACCCTGCTCTTTCAGCCACCCCGCATTTTCATGATCCCTAATCAGTTCCTGCCTTTCGTATACGTAGCGCAGTGCTTTTTGTATATCCACCTCGCCATGTACTTCCAGGCCAAAGTTGGCTGCCTGCCGGGCATTGTGTATCAGTCGCGATACATGTATCAACGCCTTGCTGGGCACACATCCGTCGTTAAGGCAATCGCCCCCAATATCGTTGTCGGAAATACTAACCATTAAAACTTTAAACCCCGCGGTGGCCATAAATAAACCAACACTAAGGCCACCCGACCCTGACCCAATTACGATAATATCAAAAAGTTTTTCACTCATATATATTGCCTTTACCTAATTACAAAATCAAGCCATAAAAATAAATTACTGTAACGACGAGTAAAATGATAGCGCCTTGCAACAACTGATAACCAATTAATTGCTTCTCTGTAGAATAAATTAAAAATTTGATGAAAAGAAATTAAACAACCAAAAAAAATCATAAATTTTTTTAAATCAATTGAATAGTTTTTGTTAATTAATGTATAATTTAGGGTTGTTAACGGTCTATTCATAAACTAAAACTACTTGCTATGAAAGTATCTCTACCGCAATCCCGCGGTCGTCTTTTTTTGAGTGATTCTTCCAAAAAAAAGACCCTTCTCTGTTTTTCGTTTTTTGTCCTGTTTCTTTTATTTAGTCAAATCGTCTCGGCCCAAAAGGTAAGCGGCGTAGTAACATCCGGAGACACCGCGCTGGTCGGTGTAACTGTTTTTTTAAAGGGATCTAAAAATTCTACCTTAACTGATGCCAACGGGCGATTTAGTATTAGTGCGCCAGGTACCGGCACATTGGTATTTACTTCCATGGGATTTAAAGAAATGTCAATGCCCATTAACAACAGGGCCGACATTTCAATAATTCTTACTGCCTCCATTCAGCAAATGAACGAGGTGGTGGTAGTGGGTTACGGTACCCAAAAAAAGGTAACTGTTACGGGTGCGGTTGCCAGTGTAAGAGGTTCCGATCTTGACAAATCGCCTACGGTAAACCTTTCTAACTCATTGGCCGGCCGCCTTCCGGGAGTTACTGCCATACAGGCCTCGGGCGAGCCGGGTTTTGATGGTTCAACTATTAGGATACGCGGTACCAACACATTGGGCAACAGCGGCCCATTGATTGTTATTGACGGTATTCCCGACCGGGCCGGTGGCATTGACAGGCTGAACCCTGCCGATATTGAAAGTCTGACCGTTTTGAAAGATGCGTCTGGCGCAATTTATGGTGCCCGTGCTGCCAATGGAGTAATATTAATTACCACCAAGCAGGGTAAAACCGGCAAACCCAGCGTGTCGTACGACTTTAGTAATGGTTGGCAACAACCTACGGTAATTCCCAAAATGTCAAACTCGGCGCAGTATGGCGAGCTTTTAAACGAGCAGGTTATGTTTAGTAACGTGCCTTTCCAGCAATGGACCGATGCCTGGGCTGCCTTAAAAACTACAGGTACCTATTTGCGAACCGATAATAATGTTCGTGTTAACGCCTTTTATACTCCGCAGGAAATACAAAAATTTAAGGACGGATCGAGCCCCCTGACCAATCCAGACACTGACTGGTATAAAGCGGTGTTTAAAAACTGGTCGGGCCAGCAGCAACATAGCCTTCAAATAAGTGGCGGAACGGAAGCGGTTAGGTTTCTTGCATCGCTGGGCTACCAAAACCAGGATGCTTATTACAAAAACTCGGCAACAGGTTACCAGCAATACGATATGCGTCTTAACCTTGACGCCAAGATTAATAAATACATCAGTGCTAACATTGGCTTAACTGCCCGCGAAGAATATAGATTTTTTCCAACGGTAGGCGCAGGTTCTATTTTTAGGATGTTAATACGTGGCAAACCAACCGAAATAGCAGTATGGCCAAATGGCTTACCAGGCCCGGATATCGAAAATGGAGAAAATCCTGTTGTAATTACTACCGGCGCTACCGGTTACGATAGAAACAAAAGAGATTATTTTCAAACCAACGGTCAGGTAGAAATTCTGAACCCGTGGATAGCTGGTTTAAAATTTACCCTGCAGGGGGCAGCCGATAAATTTATATCACGCAATAAACGTTTTCAAACACCATGGTCATTGTACACATGGGATAAAGTATCGTTTGAACCCGATGGTACCACTCCAAAACTAACAAAAACGGTCAGGTCAACCTTTCCTGACCCCCAGTTACGCTTAACAAGCGAGGAGGAATTGCGTATTACCCTTACCGGATTGGTAAATTACGACAAGGTGATTGCACAAAACCACAACATTGCTATATTGGGTGGCATTCAAAAAGAAACCCGCGCGGGTGACAACTTTTTTGCTTTCCGCCGCAATTTTATCTCACCCGCTATTGACCAATTAAATGTAGGAGGAACAGTTCAACAGGATGTTGGTGGAACCGGATTTGAAAATGCACGGTTAAGTTATTTTGGACGGGTGGCTTACAATTATAAGGAGAAATACCTTGCCGAATTTGTTTGGCGTCAAGATGGTTCATATATTTTTCCTGAAGACAAGCGTTTTGGATTTTTTCCTGGCCTATTATTGGGCTGGAACGTGACCAAGGAGAAGTTTATGACCAACGTTGGTTTCATAAACAACCTTAAGTTGCGTGGCTCGTATGGCGAACTAGGAAACGACCGCCTAAACCTGCCCGACTATGCCTACTTGTCTACCTACTCACTTAGCGGTGTACAGGTAATTAATGCTCAACAGGTACGCACCCTTTCCGAAGTCCGTGTTCCCAATCTTGATTTTACTTGGGAAGTAGCCAAAAATGCAAACCTGGGCATTGAAGGATCGTTGTTTAACAACAAGGTATTTTTTGAATTTGATTTGTTTAAAAACCAGCGGGATCAAATATTGATACAGCGTGCTGGTTCCACTCCTCAAAGTTCGGGCATAACTACTTTACTACCACCGGTTAATGCTGGTAAGTTGGAAAACACGGGTTATGAGTTTAGGGTAGGTTACAATGGTAAAGTCAAAGATGTGACCTTTAACGTAGCGTTTAACGGGGGCTTTACCAAAAACAAAATAATATTCTGGGACGAAAACCCTGGAGTTCCTGAGTATCAGAAAGCAACCGGCCATCCTTTTGGTACCAATGGATTTGCATTTCTTGCTTATCAGTATGATGGGGTATTTAAAGATGCCAAGGAAATTGCAGATAACAAACTTGATTACAGTGCAGCCGAAAGAGCGCTTCGCCCCGGCGATATGAAATTTAAAGATGTGAATGGCGACGGAAGAATTACCGATTTGGATGCTGTTCGCCTTGATAAAACACGCGATCCAAGGTTTACCGGCGGTGTTACATTAAACGTGTCGTATAAAAGTTTTGACATGTCGGTCCTTTTCCAGGGGGCGTTGGGCGGCCAGCAGTTGTTAAACTTTAACGAAACCGGCGAGTTTGGCAACTGGCTTCAATACGGTTATGACAATCGTTGGTCGGTTGATAACCCCAGCAGCGAACATCCACGACTGGTAAGCCGCACTAATCGTTATTATACCAACAGTTTTAGAAATAATACATATTGGTTAAGAAGTAATAACTATCTGAGGTTTAAAAACTTTGAGATTGGTTATACCATGGGCCCCGAAGTTGGAAAGAAAATAGGCATTAGCCGGTTGCGCCTCTATGTAAACGGACTAAACCTTGCCACATGGGATGAACTGGGCATTTGGGATCCTGAGGCTACAGCCGAAAATGGCTATGCCTATCCACAATCACGAATCATTAATACCGGTGTACGGGTAACCTTTTAATTATATCAATCATGAAAAAAACACATCAATTAACAATGCTTACAATACTCCTGTTGGGCGCTTTGCTTACCGGGTGTAAAAAGGATTTCTTAAACACGCAGCCGCTGGACCAGATATCTGCAAGCGAAACCTGGAAAGATCCGGCGCTGGCAGAAGCTTTTGTAACAGGTATTTATGGTGCCTTATACGAGGGTGGTTTTGATGAACAAATGCTTGCTTCCATATCTGACGAGGCAATTTTTACGCATGCCGGTCGTGGTATTAATACCATTAACGAGGGTATTTTAAACCCATCCAACACTGGTTGGGTAAACCGCCATACCAACTGGAACAATATGTATAATTTTATACGTACAGCCAACATAGCACTGGAAAGCCTGCCAACTGCTACGGTTGATAAGGTATTAAAAGACAGGCTGGAAGGTGAAGCCCGCTTTTTAAGGGCCTATATGTACCACCAGTTGTTGCGTTTTTATGGTGGCGTACCCCTTATTACCAAACCCTACAACTTAGGCGAAGATTTCACTATTACCCGTAACACTTATGCAGAGGTGAGCGCCTTTATATTAAAAGAGGTCGACGATGCAAGCAAACTGTTAACAGGTAAAGCAAAAATTAGAGGCCGAGCATCAGACTTGGCAGTACTTGCATTAAAATCGAGGCAGTTGATATACAATGCCAGTGATTTGCACGATGTGCCAACTGCCAAGGCCAAGTCAAGTGTTATTTCTGCTTACGCAACCCCTGCCCTTATTGGATTTTTAACCGGCGACAGAAGGGCAAGATGGCAGGCAGCTAAAGATGCAGCCAAGGCCGTATTAGACGCTGCAGGTTCAGGATATAAAACCAATTTAGGCACACCGGAAACAGCAGATAATGGACGCAAAAACTATTTGTCAATTGCATTGGGCGGCGCCAGCAAACATCCCGACGCAGACCCTGGTGTTGCATCTACCAACGAACAGTTGTTTATCAGAACCTTTACACTTGAAAGGCCAGAGGGAGCCCAGCAACATGGTTTGAGGCAAGGACCCAACGGTTATAATAACTGGGCTGGTAACACGCCTATTCAGGAACTTGTAGATGATTATGAAATGATGGATGGAACGCGGTTTGACTGGAATAATCCCACTCAAAAAGCTGACCCTTATGTAAACCGCGATCCAAGGTTTTATGCATCTATTTTGTTTGATGGCCAGGGCTGGAAGCCACGTCGCAGAAACGAAGACCCCGCAAATGAAATACAGACAGGGTCGTACGTACTTGGTGCAAACCGCCAGGCAGGTTTAGACACCCGCCAGGGCCCGATAGAAAACTGGAACGGTAGTTTTACCGGCTATTATTTTAGAAAGTTTGTAGACCCAGACCTTAATTTACGCGACAATACAGACCGCCAAACAGTACCCTGGGCATATTTCAGGTATACCGAAGCGTTGTTTAACTATGCCGAAGCATGTATAGAGTTAGGTGAAGACGGTGAGGCCCGCAATTGGTTGAATAGAATACGTTTTAGAGCAGGTATGCCAGCCCTTACGGAGTCTGGCGATGCATTAAGGCAGCGCTACCGTAACGAGCGCCGCATTGAAATGGCTTTTGAAGAACAACGCTTTTTTGACGTAAGACGTTGGATGGTAGCTGCAACTACTGTTGGAAGAAAATCTACTTTTATGCAAATAGAAGGAAGATTAAAAGCAGGCGAAACTGCCACAATTCCATACAAAAAAGACAAAGCCAAATACACCTACACCTATACACCAGTGGTTAACAACGACCTTGAAAACAGGACGTGGCTTGATAAGAGTTACTTTAGGCCAATAACGCTTTCAGAAACACAAATCAACAATAAACTGGTGCAGAACCCGGGATATTAAAATCACTCTATCAATCAACAAAAAAGCCATCCTGTTTTTGGATGGTTTTTTTGTTTTATACAAGAGCTTATGCAACATTATGTTGTCAACCAATGCTTCTATTTCTGCAAAATATTACACCCAACCTTCTTCTTTTATTAATCAGCATAAAGCAATAGCCGAGTTATAAAAAGATGCCCCTTTTAAATACCACATTATTATGCTACTTCCGTAAAAAAAATTACATTGGTCTTTCATTTAATAGTAAAACCAAATTGAGCGTGACACGAATTGCTTTTGCCATAATTTCACTTACCACCTGTTTACTGATTGCCTGTAAAAACAACGACCAGCCAGCCGACACAGCCAAAAATTTACCTCCCCTATTTACTTTACTACCTGCCGATAGTACCCACATAAATTTTGTAAACCAATTGAACGAGGGCTCAAACACCAATGTACTGATGTACGAATATTTTTACAACGGTGCCGGTGTAGCTATTGGCGACCTGAATGGAGATAACCTACAGGATATTTATTTTACTGCAAATATGAGCGAAAACAAACTGTACCTAAACAAGGGCAACATGCAGTTTAACGACATAACGGTTGCTGCAGGTGTACAAAACAGGCAGGCGCCATGGCGTACAGGTGTAACCATTGCCGATGTAAATGGCGATGGCATGCCTGATATTTATGTTAGCTATTCAGGAAAGGTTCGGGGTGAAAACAGGTTGAGCCAGTTGTTTGTAAACCAGGGCAACGATAATACAGGTGTACCCCATTTTAACGAGGATGCCGCCAGGTATGGCCTTGCCGATACATCGTACAACACGCAGTGTTTCTTTTTCGATTACGACCGCGATGGCGACCTTGATATGTTTTCGCTAAACCACAACCCAAAAAATGTGCCGGTGCTAGACGAAGCAAGCACTGCCGCACTGTTAAAACAAAGCGATAAAAACATTGGGGTAAGGCTGTTCAATAACAACAATAATTATTTTAAAGATGTAACCGGCACATCAGGGTTAAGCAGTTCGGTACTTACCTATGGGTTGGGCGCTGGCATTGCCGATATAAATATGGACGGCTGGCCCGACCTGTACATAGCCAACGATTACACAGTGCCCGATTATTTATACATCAACAACCATAACGGCACGTTTACCGACCGGTTGCAAAGCATGATAGGCCACACCTCAAAATCCAGCATGGGCAACAATGTGGCCGACATTAACAACGATGGGCTTCCCGATATTTTTGTGCTGGATATGTTGCCAGAAGACAACCACCGGCAAAAATTATTATTTGCATCGGACAACTACGAAAAGTTTGAGACCAGCCTAAAGTCGGGCTTTTATTATCAATACATGCGCAACATGTTACAGGTAAACAATGGTAACGGCACCTTTAGCGAGGTTGGGCAGGTGGCCGGTATATCCAACACCGACTGGAGCTGGGCACCGCTGTTTGCCGACTTTGACAACGATGGCTATAAGGACCTGTACGTAACCAACGGCTATACCCGCGATTTTACCAATATGGATTTTATAAAATACATGAACGATTATGTACAAACGCGGGGCAGGCTTAACAGGGAAGATGTGCTGGCGCTGTTACAGCAAATGCCCGCCTCAAACGTATCAAATTACCTGTTTAAAAACAATGGTAACCTAACTTTTACCAGTATAGCCAAACAATGGGGCACATTAATGCCCAGCAATAGCAACGGGGCTGCCTATGCCGACCTTGACAACGATGGCGACCTTGACCTGTTGGTAAACAATGTAAATGCCCCGGCTTTTGTTTTTAGAAACGAAGCAAATAAAATATTGGACAACCGCTATATTGATGTACAACTAAAGGGAAGCAACAAAAACACCAATGGGCTGGGGGCTAAAGTATTTGTGTATATCAATGGAAACAAACAGTATGTTGAACAAATGCCTGCCAGGGGTTATCAAAGTACTGTTACGCCTGTGGTTCATTTTGGGGTGGGAAAAGCAGCTACCATCGACTCATTGCAGGTTGTTTGGCTAAGCGGTAAAAGCCAGGTGTTGACACAGGTTAAAACCAACCAGTTAATAGTGCTAAACGAGGCTGATGCTTCGCTGTCTGACCGCCAACCTGCTGCCCCCACAACCCTGCTAAGCGAGGTAAAAGCCCCTATTAACTTTATTGCAGAAAGCAATAATGTAAACGACTTTAAAAGGCAGCCATTGTTAATTAACCCCCTATCGTTTGGGGGGCCTTGCATGGTAAAAGCCGACCTAAATAAAGATGGACTGGAAGATATTTTTATAGGTGGCGGAAGCGGAAAACCAGGTGCATTGTACCTGCAGCAACAAGGCAACTCATTTACAAAAAAAATAATAGCAGCTTTTGATGCCGACCAAATGTGCGAAGATGCAGATGCCCTTTTTTTTGATGCAAATAACGATGGAAATATTGACCTGTATGTGGTAAGTGGTGGCTATAACAATTTTACCCACAGCGATCAGCTGCTGCAGGATAGACTGTATATAAACGATGGCAAAGGCAATTTTGTTAAAAGCCCTGATGCACTGCCTGCCATGCTAATAAGCAAAAGCTGCGTAAGGCAGGCCGATATTAACGGCGATGGCTTTGCCGATCTTTTTGTGGGCGGGCGGGTAATACCTGGGCGATACCCCGAAACGCCTGAAAGTTTTGTATTGATAAACAATGGTAAGGGTAAATTTACCAACCAAATAAAAACTATTGCCGCAAGCCTGCAACGTATTGGTATGGTAACCGACGGTGCGTGGCTTGACCTGGACGGCAACGGCAAAAGCGACCTGGTAGTGGTAGGCGAATGGATGCCGGTAAAGGTATTTTTGAATGAAGGCGGCAAGTTAGTGGATAAAACAAGTGCCTATTTTGAAAAAGAGTACAGCGGCTGGTGGAATAAACTAACCGTAACGGATATAAATGCCGATGGAAAGCCCGACCTGCTAATAGGAAACATGGGGCTAAACACCCAATGTAAAGCAAGCTACAAAGAGCCTGCTGAAATGTTTTATAAAGATTTTGACGACAACGGAGCGCCTGACCCTATACTTTGTTTTTACGTAAACGGCAAAAGTTACCCGTTTGTTACCCGCGATGAATTACTTGAACAGGTCAGTATGATGCGGTCTCGTTTTACCGACTATAAAAGCTACGCCGATATTACCCTTGATAAAATGTTTACTACCGAAGAGCTTGCAGATGCAAAGCAACTAAAAGCCAATTACCTAACAACCGCCTTGTTTGTAAGCGGTGCCGACGGAAAATTTCATGAAAAGCCATTGCCCATACAAGCCCAATTTGCACCGGTTTTTACCATTACACCGGTTGATATTGATAAAGATGGCAGGCAGGACCTGCTATTGTGCGGCAACATTAACCATGCAAGGTTACGCTTTGGAAAATACGATGCCAATTATGGCGTATTGCTAAAAGGCGACGGAACAGGCAATTTTACCTATGTTCCACAATACATGTCGGGCTTACATATTACCGGCGATGTACGCAGCGTATTAAACATAAATAATACACTGTTATTTGGTATAAATCAAAAAGCTGTTAAGGCTTATAAGTACAAGTAATATGTTTACATTTTGCAGAAAAATTTACTTAACTCTTTTGACAATAATGGCACTTTGTACCTGCAAAACGCCCGTTACCAAACAAGTCACTATTGCTAACAGCAACATAAGCAACATCATTAACCAAATGATGGACCTAATGATACACGATGTAACAAACCCACCGTTGGCTGGTCGTTTTTTCGCTTATACTATGCTGTCGGGATACGAGGTGGTGGTGCAAAACAACCCGCAGTTTACATCTTATTACAACACATTAAACAAGTATCCTGTATTTGCAAAGCAGGATAGCATTACCGGGTTTAACTACCAGTTAAGCGCCCTGGTAGCCATGCTGGAAACCGCAGCTAAGCTGCAACCATCGGGCACTAAATTGTTGCTTTACGAGGAGCAACTTTTAAGCGATTATAAGCTAATGGGGCTGTCTGATGAAACGATTTTACAATCAAAAAAATACGGGCAGGCGGTAAGTAAAAAAATTTTGCTATATGCTAAAGCCGATGGATATAATAAGATCAGCAATTACCAGCGGTACACCCCAACAGGCAAACCCGGTAGCTGGTACCCCACCCCACCCGCTTTTATTGAGGCAGTGGAGCCATGGTTTAAAACAGTGCGACCTTTTACCCTTGATACGTGTAGCCAATTTAAACCGGTTGCGCCAATAGCCTTTTCAACCGAAAAAAAATCAGCCTTTTATAAACAGATGTTGATCAACTATACCGATACCCTAACCAATGAAAAAAAGGTGATAGCGGGGTTTTGGGATTGCAATCCTTTTGCTATACAAGATAATGGCCACCTTATGGTGGGTATAAAAAAAATATCGCCGGGAGCACATTGGATGGGTATTGCCGGGCTGGCCTGCAAACAGGCAGACAAGAGTTTTAATGAGACCATTCAAATTTTATCGGCCGTTTCAGTAGGCCTCATGGACGCCTTTATTTGTTGTTGGGACGAGAAATACCGGAGTGACCGGATGAGGCCGGAAACAGCTATCAGAAAATATATAGATGATAAGTGGGAGCCGTTGTTGCAAACACCCCCTTTTCCCGAATACCTGAGCGGACACTCTGTTGTTTCGGGCTGTTCCTCTACCATCTTAACCCATTACCTTGGCAATAATTTTGCCTATACCGATAGCGTGGAAGTAAAATATGGCTTACCCTCCCGGCGCTTTACTTCGTTTAACAAAGCAGCAGAGGAGGCGGCCATTTCCCGGTTTTACGGAGGCATTCATTTTATGGATGCCATTACCGTGGGGTTAGACCAGGGTAAAAAGGTTGGTGGTTGGGTTTTGGATAAAATGACCAGGGGTGGTGAAGTTGCGAAGCAGCAAAAATAATGACTAAAGAAAATTGCATCATGTATACCAGTAACATTTCAAAGCCGCCGTTAAAATTTTTTAAGCATACTATTTACGATTTTTCTATACCTATTTTTTTGAATAAATCACTACGCTAATAAATTTTTTCGGCAACGAGGTGGTTGCAATAGAGGTAACAAATTTGTGGGCGCCTGACACTAAAAAAGATAGCAGTTTTTTAATAAAGCAAACAATTATCCATCCATCTTCAAATTACAAAAACCTACTTCATGGCAAACAAAATTAAAACCACTAAAAATCCACGGCAACGTAAATGACCTGAACCAAATGCTTAAAAAGGAGGTGACTTGGTTGACCTTGTTAGCGTTGCCGAGCAAAAGCCAGTAAGAGAAGGTACTGTGGAGGCATGAGGCCAATAGGAAAATAATTCTGTTGGTGGATGGTATAATTTAAAAAAAGGCTTTAGGGGAAGGTTTGCAATGTACTTACCACTATTAATGGAAAAATTAGGCTTCGCCAAAGTAACGCTCGGAGCGAAAAATAAGAAAATGCGGGCCAGGTAAAGGTGATTACTTGCATACGGCAATACTTGCTTAATTAAGTATTATTGAAACCGTATAAGTGCAACCCTTATTTATGCGGACCCCCATACAATTAGATACCATAAAAAAGGCAGGCTACAAGCAAAAAAGCATGATGATATCGCTGTCTTGCACATTAAAATCTACCCTATTTTCAATTAGACCATGCTGGTTCTAAATAAAAAAACCGACGCTGTTTTACTCTAGCGGCGGTTTTAAAATCATCTGCAAAATATTTATTTAACTGCAAGGTCGTACTTGGTTACGCCCGGCACTGCCACAGCATACAAACCCTGGTCGTTTGGTAAATTGGGCATTACTGCATCCCATGCATACTCGGACGGCTGCAGGCTGATACCTGAATTAATGGCATCGTCCCACCCAATTTGCTGGCCTGAGTAAGTGGCCATTCTTCCTAAAATGGAAGTCATGGTACTTTTAGCCCCACGTTCAGCATCCAAAAACTTGTACTGGCCATTAGCCACCGCCGCAAAAAGCACATCATGTTCGGCCTGGTAAGGTTGGTTTTCTGTTTTCTTATCAAATTGGTGTAAAACTTTTCCTTTCAGATCGGTAATTTGGGCTTTTCCAAAAAGCACCTTGCCTTTAGTACCCATTATTAACTCGTCAACTTTGCTCATAGTGCCTTTTTGGTGGCGGCACTGGCTGTTAAACACTACTCCATTGGGGTATTGAAACTCTACAAAGTGATGATCAAAAATTTCGCCATAATCTTTTCCCTTCCTTACCTCGCGGCCCCCCATGCCTTGGGCTATCGACGGATAATCCTCCATGGCCCAGTTAATTACGTCAATATTATGAACATGCTGTTCGGTAATATGATCGCCACAAAGCCAGTTGAAATAGTACCAGTTGCGCATTTGATATTCCATTTCGGTCATACCTGGCTTGCGCGGATTTACCCAAACCCCATCGTTATTCCACCATGCCTGTGCCGAAACAATATCGCCTATAGCGCCATCTTGCACGCGCTTCATTAAATCAAGATAGCTGGTTTGATAGCGACGTTGAAGACCAACTACCACATTCAATTTTTTTTGTTTGGCTATGGCAGCTGTTGCCAATACCTTTTGTATACCGGCCGGATCGGTGGCAACCGGTTTTTCCATAAATACGTGTTTATTTTGCTTAATTGCCTCTTCAAAGTGTATCGGCCTTAAGCCTGGAGGGGTAGCAAGTATTACCACATCGGCCATAGGAATGGCTTTCTGAAATGCATCAAAGCCAACAAATTTGTTCTCCTCTTTAACTTGTACTCTACCCGCCAAACCATTTTCTTTTAAGGCCTCTACAACACTTTTATAGCTTTTGTCAAGGCGGTCTTTAAATGCATCGGCCATGGCAACCAGCTGCACATTTTGTTTAGTACTAAGGGCCTGCACTACGGCACCCGTACCCCGACCTCCGCAGCCCACTACGGCAATCTTTATAACATCGTTGGCACCGGCAAAATAATTAGCTTTTGAAAATACAGGCAAGGCTATAAGGCCGCCCGCAACAAGCGAAGTTTGTTTTACAAAATCTCTACGGCTTTGTGAATTGTTGTTATTCATTTGGCAAGTTTTAATAAATGGTGATTGATTATTGTTTAATAGTTATCGATGTATGTGGCAAAAAAAGTATTTACCTCCTCAGTGGTGGGTTGTTTAAGCGGCCTTACTATTCTAAACCCAATAAACGGCGCATCGGCATTCCACCACCTGCTGCGTGGTATTTGGGGGTCGCGTCGGTTCCAGTCAAGGTTCGATTTAAGGCGGGCAGCAAACTTTAGTTGACCTGCATCGTCTTCATAAGTTCCTCCCTTAACCGTACGCGGATGCCTGGTAGTTGGTTTTATCAATGGATTTACCGGGTCGTTTCCTATCAGGTTAAAATAATCATCTTCATATTGATCAAGCGTCCATTCGGCTACATTGCCCAAAATATCGTATAAACCCCAATTGTTGGGCTGCTTTAATTGTACCTGGTGATATTTGTTACTGCTGCTTTCCTTATACCAGGCCACTTTACTAAGGCCGCTTGTATCGTTACCAACAGGGTAAGCCGTTGTTGAACCCGCCCTACTTGCATACTCCCACTCGGCTTCGGTAGGCAGCCTATAAAAAACACCGGTTTTATTGTACAGCCACCTGCAGTACATAAGTGCACCATAGTGCGACATACTATTGGCGGGAAAGCCGCCCTGTTTACCCATACCCAATGTTAAATCAATATAAGGAGGGCTTGGCCGGGTAATTGCATCTGCCGTTTCGTTTATGCTAATGGTTTCATCTTTAAAAAACGCATCGTATTCATCGTAGGTAACTTCAGTAGCACCCATCCAAAACGACGACACCGTTACTTTTTTACCAGGCACTTCAACACTTTTTGCTGTATTACTACTGGTCTGATTTCCCATTAAAAAAGTTCCCCCTTTTACTGCTACCAGCGAAAAGCTTAATTGAGTGCCTGGCAATAGCTGGGTATAAGTGGTAAAATCCGTAGCATTATTTTGAGCCACCACCAACGTAATAAAGCAGGCTGCCGGTAACAACAAAGCAGCTTTTTTTGTTATGACAAACATTTATGAAACAAAGATTTTTATATGGTCAATAGATTGACAATCAATAAACAGCCATAGTTGGAAAGCTAGCCAAAAGCAAACTATAGTAACAAATGTAAAATAAACATTTTAATTAATCAGAAGGCAAAAAATATGAATTAAAATCATTAGATCGGTAAAAAACCGGCTTGCCTCTCCGTATCATACCTATCTGTACGGCTGCGCCCATTTTTTGTGCAAAGCGCAAGGCCTTTTTGGGCGATAATATGCTACAGGCCTTTGTAATCCAATCAGCATTTGTACCATCGGCACATATTACTGTAACATTTTTAGCGGTGGTAAGTGGCCAACCGGTTAGTGGGTCAATGATGTGGGAGTAGCGAATGCCATCCACCTCAAGATATTGATAAAGGTCGCCGCTGGTAGTAACGGCCATATTTGACAGAACCAGTAATTTTTTCATTAATGCCTCGGTTTGGGGCAGGTTAATGGCCACCGTAAAGCCGGGTTTTCCGGCCGGTGCATCTGCCACTATTATATCGCCACCCGCATCTACCAGCGTACTGTTAAACCCCAGTTGCCTTAACCGGTCTGACATCCGCTGTGCGGTTTCGCCTTTGGCAATACCGCCCAGGTCAAGCTGCATTTCTTTTTTGGTAAGCTGTATTTTTTTACTAATGGTATCCAGTAAAATATATTGATAGCCCACTTTTTTCATAGCGGCGGCTATAGTATCCCTGCCAGGCAGTTTACCCTCCTTTCGCGCCATTCGCCAAATGCGGGTAATGGGGCTGATAGTTACGTCAAACCTGCCCTTACTTTGCAAAGCAGCGTTTTTTGACTTTTTCAAAATGGTAAATAACGGGCTTGAAACACTTATCCATTTACCCGTTCCGGCAGTGGCGCAAAGCCGGTTTAATTCGCTGTTTGGCAAATAATCGCTAAATATACTATTGAGCGTATCTACCAATAAAAAAACAGCTTTAGCCGCTACTTCTGCTTTTATAGAATCATTTCCATAAATGACTATGTTAAAAGGGGATCCCATTTTGGGCTGCTGAAACACAAATTTTCGGCTTTGCCCTACCGCACCAATTGAACTATAAAAGGCTGTAAATACCAATAATATCCTATAAAATTTTTTCATAATGGGGTGAAATAAAAAATACCTGGTGAGGGTTTTTACTACTTCAAAAAAAATTATGGTACGATTATTACAAAGCAGTAACATACCCAAATTTAAATCAAAGGGTATTTTTAACTAAGTGCCACCTTTACAATCAGGCACCGGTTAAGTAACCCTTATATCTTTAACAAAAAACAATTAGCACGGCAGGTAATATTTTTATAGATTATGGTCGTAATATACCCATTGTAAATGGCAATTAAACCTACAAGGCAACGCATAATCGCTTTTTTTAAAAAATTCCTTTTGGGTATTTTTATAGTTTGCGTATTAGGAGTTGCAGCGCAAATATGGCTGGTGCAAAATGCCAAATCAATTTTAAAATCTATAGTTGCCGAACGATCGGGTGGCCGGATAAAGCTTGAGCTTTCAAAAGTTAGGTTTAACTTCTTTTTAAAGCGAATACAAATTAACCAGGGCGAATTACAAACTACCGACACCGCTACTGCAACCCAGGCATACCGTGTAAAATTCAATAAACTTTCACTTAAAATAAAATCGCTTTGGCCTTTACTTATAAGTCGCAATTTGTTGTTAGACTCTATAAATATCCAAAACCCCGATATTAAGATTACACAACTACGACCTGATACAGCCACCAACAGAGACGCCTCTATTACCGAGCAAATGGGGCTGATATATAACTCTACACTGGATGTTTTAAAGGATTTTGGCATACGACGGATTTTGGTTAATAATGCCAGCCTCCAAATAGCCAACAGGTTAAAGCCCACGCAAACGCCGGTGTTAATAAACAATATTCATTTAAATATATTACGTAACCCCAATAGAGAAGCCGGCTCGCCAGCCGAAGAAGAAGTGGTAGAACTTACCACCAACCATCAATCTATATCGCTGCCTAATGGGCGGCATCACCTGGCCTTTAAAAAATTTAAACTTGAATTATTAAACCGCAGGGTAGAATTAGACAGTTGCACCATTACCGCCAAATCGATGGGAAGCAGCTCCAGTAGCTACGATATTTTTTTTAATAAGGTATCGTTAGTTGGGGTTGACTTTAATGCCATGGGAACTCAAAACCTGATAAGGGCCGACTCAGTGTACTGCGAAAGCCCCAATTTTAATATATCGTTGGCGCCGGCAAAACAAGATTCGTCAAAAAAGAAACTAGATCCGAAAAAAATTATCAGGGAATTTACCAGCGATCTTGACCTTGGTGTTGTGTCTGTGCAAAAGGCAGGCATCCACCTAAATTTAATGGGCAAGCGCAAGCGAATAATAAGCAACAGCAATAAAGATAATTTTGAGATAAGAGGTTTGCGCATTACGGCAGATTCGGCGCAGCCGGTTTCAGTAAAGCGTTTTGACCTGCTTGCCCGCGACTACCATTTGTACAATGCCGACAGCAGTGCTATTTTTAGTTTTGATAGCGTGCATTTTGTTAATAATAAAGTGCTTTTAAATAACTTCAGCATAGTAACAGCACCATCCAGGTACAATCTTAAAAGTAATAGAGATTTTAAATTTCCCTTTTTTGAGCTGACTGACCTTGATTGGTACCAGTTATTTTTTAACCAAACCGTGGTTGCCAAAGAGGCTTTACTTATTGACCCACGCATAACTTATACCAGGCGAACCCCACCAAAAGATAAAAAGACCGACTTTTTTAGTACCCTTGAAAACCTTGATAGCCTGATGGCGCTTGACAGGTTAAAAATAGTTAACGGCAACCTGAGCCTGAATTTTGGACAATCTACCACAGTTAAACTATCAAAGGTAAACTTGCAAATAATGAGTAACCGGCTGCTGGCAGCCACAAATCAAACGAGTGTGCAACGATCGGTTAACTTTTTTTCGATGGCGCGGGGTATACTTTTTAGAAACGACCTTAAAGCTGAACTTGTAAACGTAACCTATAAAGCTAATAACCTGCTGTTTGCTAACAAACTATTATTAAAAAGCAGCAGTGGAAATGTTAATGCACAAATAACTGAAGTTTATATAGACAACATGTTTTTGGACGACCGTACCGAAACCATTTTTGCCGATGGTATTGAATGGAACAGTGCCACATTGCAATTAAAAACAATTGCCAAAAACACCAATAAAAAAAGCCTTGAAGGCAGTTTTGATGTAAAAAATATTCGTGGTAAACAAACAAAATTTACATTAACTAACGGGGTTACCAATATTGTCAGCTCGGTAATGGATCTAAAAGCTGACCTACTAACAAAAACAAATGCTGGTGCTGCACGGGCAAAAGGGGTAGTATTAAATGGCAATACCTTTAAAATTGAAAACGAACAACAAAATGTGCAGGCAACATTTGCCAATATTAGTATAGACAGTTTATTGCTGGCAGATGAAGCAAGAGATGTGATGGCCGGGGGCATTCAATGGAATGATGCGGCTGTTAAAATAACAAAGCTGGCTACCGGTAACCAAATTAAAGAAAATGCCGGCACTTTATTTATTACCGATTTGCGCGGGCTTAATACCATGGTAACTATGGAGAACGGACAGGGCAAACTGTCAACACGGGTGACAGAAATGAAACTGACGTCCCTTCAAAAAAATTTCAATGCCCCACTTACTATTAAAGGAGTTTTAATAAAAGGCGAAGCAATTGAGGTATCGGGAACAAACCTGTTGGCTACTGCCACCAACTATCAACTGAGCGAACAGGAAAGCTCGCAAATTACCGGGCTGGCAATTAACAGCGGGGCTACAAACGACCGTATGGCAATACAAACGCCATTGATTAAGTTTAAGCCCGACATTAACTCGCTGTTTACCACCAACCCCAGGCTTTTTGAAGTATCGGTTACCAAACCTATTATTGACATAACAAAATACGTAGCAAGTAAAACAAAAGCCACCTCCGACACAAACAAACTGCCTTTTACAATTGATAAAATATTGGTAACGAAGGGCTTGTTTAATTACAATGCCATTAATAAAAGCGACACCGTACAACTTACATTTCATTATAACAACAACAACAGCATAGCCGTAGATAACATGTTGGTTAACAACGACGGTATTAGTTTTAAGCAACTGATGGCAACCTCGGACAAAGCAAGCTTTAATAAAACCGGCGATAATCCATTTGATGCCGTCAATGGAACCATGATGATACGGATATCGGACGCGGGTTATAAAAAGGCCGGTGAGGTTGCCACATGGCAGGCAATGGTAAACGAAATAGATATAGCTAACGAGGCCAATTTATTAAACGTAAATAAAGAAAATAAGCTAACGGTAAAGCGTTTACGGGCAACCGATATTTTACTAAACAATATAATATTACGCAACCCTGCCGACATTATAGCCGGCAATAGTTCGGCCAAACTTCAGTCGGTTTCCGGCAACTATTCTGACTCAAACAATACGTACACATGGTACAATGTTGGCTACATACCCCAACAAAAATCGCTGTCGCTTGACTCTTTAAACATCATTCCGCGGTTATCGCTTGACAGCTTTATTAGTAAATCAACTTATCAAAAAGATTACTTAACCTTTAGGTCGGGGCAGCTTACAGCCACCGGGTTTGCGCTCGACTCGTTTAGCCTGTCAAAAGTGTTTATAGCAGACACTATTACCATGACCGACCCTATGGTTGATATATACCGCGATAAATTTTTGCCTCACGAACCCTACATCAAAAAATTGCTGCCAGCGGCAATGCTACAACAAATAAAAACGCCATTAAGTATTCAAAATTTTGCCATTGTTAATGGTAAGGTCAGGTATACCGAACGCCACAAAAAGTCAGGAAAAGAAGGAACTATTGAACTAACAAAGCTGAACGGGAACATAAACAACATTACCAACGTTGCAACAGGCCTAAACGATACCTTGAGTATACTAGTCAACACCTTATTAATGAATGAGGCACCTACCGAAGTGATCATTGCACAATCGTACGGCGATACTGCCGGCAAATTTAAAATGAGTTTACATGTAGCTCCTACCAGTTTAACGGTATTAAACCCTGTAATTGGGCCACTTAGCAATGTAAAAATATTGTCGGGCAAAATTGACAGCTTGCAGTTAGATGCCACAGCCGACGATCATTTTGCAGCAGGCAGTATTGTAATGCCTTATAAAAAAATGAAAATCAGGTTGCTGAACTGGCGAGCAAACAGTAGCATTGATATACCTACCGGTATTTTAAACCTTGCTGCAAATGTATTATTGGTAAGGAATAAACGTACCACGCGTCCAGCTACTGTATATTTTAAGCGCATTCAAAACAAGTCGTTTTTTAATTATCTGGTAAAAATTGCCATGAACGGCCTGGGTACCAGTATTGGATTTAAAAGCAATGGTAACAATATAAAGGAGTATAAAAAGGAATTAAGACACCGAAGCAGGAAGGCTGCTAAAGCAGAACCTGATATATTGAAAACGCCCTGAAACAGTCAAACACGTTAAACCTGTAAAGTGCCGATGAGCTTTATGACCTGATTTTGCAACAAATGGCAAATAGAGGCTGTTTTTCTACGTCTTGGTGTTTAAGTGCGGTAGTAGCTGAAACGCTGCATTTATATTTGCTTGTACAAAAGCGGCAGGTGTACCCAAGTGATTTTATTGAAAAGACCCGGGCTTACAAATATGTGTAAACACAGGCAAACGTGAGAATGGAGATACCTGAGCCATAACATGCAATGACTTTTTTAAATTCATAAACAACCACTAAAAAGATTAGTTACACCTGTTTATTATGGTAATAGATATAGCTTGTCGTATTGTAGTAATTTTATCATCCATTTTATTGTAAAGCTACATTGGGTTTATGCGCAAAAATTTTTATGAAGAACTGTTTGCAAAACAACAGTTAAAGGAACCGGTACCAAATAACGAAGTAATATCGTCGTGGGCTATGGGTATTATTTGCCTGTTGTTTCCCGAATTGTCTATTTGTTTGTACCAGTCTACCAGCGATATAGAGGCTGAGTTTGACAAGCTACAGAATGACCTGGTAAAAATTTTAAACGCAACCAAAGCCTGTTGGGATTGCAATAATCATTTAATAGGAAATGATTTTTTTGAAGGGTTGCCTGAAATATACAGGGTATTAAATACTGATGTAGATGCTATTTTAAACGGCGACCCAGCCGCCCGCACCCGCTTTGAAGTAATACGCGCCTACCCCGGATTTTATGCCCTTTGTTTTTATAGACTTGCCCATGCGCTACATATATTGGACGTGCCCTTGATACCAAGAATACTTACCGAGTATGCCCACAGTAAAACAGGCATAGATATACACCCTGGCGCCACGATAGACGAGTATTTTCATATAGACCACGGTACCGGAATAGTTATAGGCGAAAGCGCTAATATTGGTAAAAATGTAAAAATGTACCAGGGCGTTACACTTGGTTCGCTTAGTGTTGATAAAAGTATGGCCTTTACCAAGCGCCACCCAACCGTAGAGGATAATGTGGTGATATACTCGGGCGCTACCATTTTGGGCGGTAAAACAGTAATTGGCCGTAACAGCGTAATTGGTGGAAATGTTTGGCTTACCAAAAGCGTACCTGCGGGCTCGGTAGTGTACCATAATGCGGAAGTGACCGTAAGCGCAGGCAAAATTTTAATTTAAATGTATGGCAGGAATACTAGACCTGGTAGGCAACACGCCACTGGTAGAAATACAAAGCATTAACCCTAACCCAAGGGTTAAAATGTACGGAAAGTTAGAAGGCAACAACCCTGGCGGCAGCGTTAAAGACCGCCCTGCCCTTAACATGATACGCAGTGCATTTGAGAGGGGCGATATAAATAAACACTCAAAACTTATTGAAGCCACCAGCGGTAACACTGGCATTGCCATGGCATTGATAGCCAATTTGTTTGGTATTGAAATAGAATTGGCCATGCCCGCCTCAAGCACCCGCGAACGGGTATTGACCATGCAGGCCTTTGGCGCAAAGGTTACCTTGCTGGACAGTATTGAAAAATGCCGCGACTATGCCGAAGAAAAAGCGGCCAACCAAGGCTTTTACCTTTTAAACCAGTTTGCCAACCACGATAATTATATGGCCCATTACAAAACCACGGGCCCCGAAATTTGGAGGGATACAGAGGGAAAAATAACCCATTTTGTAAGTTCAATGGGTACTACCGGCACCATTATGGGCAATTCGATGTTTTTGAAAGAAAAGAACCCCGACATTCAAATTATTGGTTGCCAGCCTACTGAAGATGCTTCTATACCGGGTATAAGGCGATGGCCAAAAGAGTACCTGCCTAAAATTTTTGACGCCAGCCGGGTGGACCGCACTATGGACATTTCGCAGGAGGAAGCGGTAACAATGACCCGCAGGCTTGCCCGCGAAGAAGGTATTTTTGCAGGCATGAGCAGCGGCGGTACTGCTACCGCCGCATGCCGGATGGCCTTAGAATTACAAGAAGGTATTATTGTATTTATTGTTTGCGACCGTGGTGACCGCTATTTAAGCAGCGATCTGTTTGGCTAATTCGGGAGGCAAAAACTACGAATCCAGCTGCTTGTATTTTCCGTTAGCCAACAGCTCTTCCAGCCCGTATAATTCTTTGGCTATTTCGCTGCGGCTGCGTAGGCTGGCAGGTAACGCGTAGGGTAAACGATATTTTTTTACAGCCTGTAGTAGTAATAATGCGCTAATACCAAGGGGTAACAAAAGCCATTTTGATTTACCTGCAATACTCATTAACAGCCCCACCATAACCGCAGCCGATGCGCCCGCCTGAATGGTACTTTCTATATCCCGCTCGTTTCGAAGTTCCTCAATACGCTGCCTGATCATTTCCTGGTTTTCCAGCTTGAAGTAATCAATATTGGCAGCTACCCGCCTGTCTTCGGTTATTTTTCGGTTTTCGGGCATTACATCGTGTACTTTTTGTTTAATGGTTTCTTTTATGTTGCTCATAGATTTTTTTAGTTAGTTATTCAAAAACAATGCCCGGCCTGCGCTTGCAATTGGTTAACAACTTGCATGGTACGTACGTAAGGCTTGTAACTGATATTACCCAGGTAACGCAAAGCAGTTGATATGTTTGCTGTAATAATGCGTTGGGTATTTGGCAGGCAACACATTAATTAATAAGGGTTTTAATAAAGAATAAACTAATGCACAACTGGCAAAACGGTAACAAAATAATTGATAATTTTTTTTGTTGATGGATGATATGATGTATAAGAGTGCGACGCCACCGAAGCCAAATAGAAAGAAAATGCCTGGCCCCAAAAAAAATAATTTGGTTGCACTTCAGTTTGCGACGGGTAAAGTGTTCTGAAGTTTACAATAATACATTTTTGACTAAACTTTTTCAGCCCCTGACAAAAGTTTACTGATTAATTGAGGTACCCCTTTCCATATAGACCCGGTTAACACTGTTATCCGGTTTTTTGTGACCTGGCTAATATGTTTCCTAAATAAATAACAAATTGATCTTAGACGGGGTTCTAATACTCCATCTTCCTCAACGTAGGTGCTTTAAACCAGGTAACAAATACCACCAGCAGGGTTACACAGCCCCCAAAAATTACCGAAGGCACCAGGCCCAGGGTCCTGGCAGCCACGCCGCTTTCAAATTGTCCCAGCTCGTTACTACTATTAATAAACATGCTGTTTACGCTCATTACGCGTCCACGCATTTCGTCGGGGGTACGCAATTGCACAATGGTACCACGAATGACAACGCTGATACCATCTAATATACCTGCTATTAGCAAAATGCTAAACGATAGCCAAAACAGTTTGGAAATACCGAAAATGATGATGCAAATGCCAAAGCCGGCTACGGCAAACAGTAACCGTTTTCCCTGCTGTTTAGCCAGCGGAAACAGGGTAAGAAGCACTACTATAATAATGGCACCAATGTCGGTGGCTGCGTTTAACCAGCCAAACCCAACAGCACCAACTTTTAAAACATCTTTGGCATAAATAGGTACCATGGCTACTGCGCCTCCAAATAGTACCGCAAACAAATCAAGCGATAGCGCCCCTAATACTTCTTTGGTATTAAACACAAACCGCAACCCCTCCTTTACACTTTCCCACGTACGCATAGGTGTAGCTGTTGGCTTTGGTGGCGCTTTTTCTATACGGTTAATATTTAAAAAGGCTAATAACACCAAAGTAATAATAGCTACCAATGTGCCGGTAACTCCAAAAAGCGCAATGCAAAAGCCTCCTGTTGCATGCCCAGCTACCGAGGCTGATAAATAGGTGCCCTGGTTCCATGTAATGGCATTTTGAAGGGTGGCCTTAGGCACTATGTGCCCTAACAATGCCGGAAACGACGGACCTACAAATGCTCTAATGATGCCTGTGCAAAAAATGACCGCATAAATTCCGCCAATCACAAGTGTTTTATCGCCATGGTGCCGGTATAAATAAATTGATAGCGCCAGCAACACCAGTCCGCCAAGCAGGTAACTAAAAATACCCTTTAACAGCAGGCTCTTTTTTTCGCTGGTATCAATAACATGCCCTGCATACAATGCAAGCGACAGGGCCGGTACCACCTCCGCCAGCCCTATCATACCCATGGCCAGCGGGTTGCCGGTAAGTTCGTACAGCCACCAGCCTACCAGCGTACTAAGCATACGCAAACCCATAGTAAAACAAAACCGGCCGGTTAACAGGCCGCGGTATTGCAATATTTTAATGGCGGCAAAGGGGTCGGGCCGTTGGGTTATTGACAACAAAGTAATTGATTATGGTAACGAAAAATAGTGCTGGCCTGCATCGTAGTCATTATCAAGCGCATCCAATACAATTTGAAGATGTTTTTCATTGCCCAAAAAATCGGCATTTGAGGCATCAATAAAAATAGTTTTTATGTTGTGCTGTTTAATGTAGCTGGTATAGGTTTGCTGTATATTAAACAGGTAATCGTCAGTTATAGCTTGTTCATATTCCCGCTTGCGCTTGCGAATATTTTGTTGCAATTTTTGTACCGGGGCATGCAGGTAAATTAGTATGTCGGGGTGTAGCAACTGCTGGTGAATAATTTCAAAAAGCTTTTGGTACAATCTAAACTCTTCGGTGGGCAGGTTAACCTTAGCAAACAAAAGGCACTTATTAAACAAGTAGTCGCTTATGGTTATGTTTTGAAAAATATCCTTGGTATGCAACAACTCCTTTAGCTGCTTATATCGTTCGGCCATAAAAAATAGCTCTAAAGGAAAAGCGTACTGGCCAGGGTTTTCGTAAAATTTGGCCAAAAACGGGTTCTCGGCAAACTCTTCCAGTATTAACCGGGCATTTAATTTTTTGGAAAGTAAATGTGCAAGGGTGGTTTTTCCGGCACCAATATTTCCCTCAATTGTTATAAAGTGATGCTTCATTTGTTGTTTACAGGTGCAAGCGCCAAACCTACGTAAAATGCTAAAACAGGTTCGCAATTAACAAAATTCATTTTAAACACTTCTATCACATTGCAAATATTTGCATGTTTTTATTTATTAAAAACAGTTACGTCAAGCTGGTCAGCACAATCATGTAGCAGTTGGCTAACGGTCTTTTTTTCAAAAGGGTGCACCCAGTAACCCGCTATTTCGTTTAGCGGTACAAGCACAAACCTGCGGTTGCCAATTTGCGGATGTGGAATTACCAGGTCAGGTGTATGTAGTACCTCATTATTATAAAACAAAATATCTATATCAATAATGCGCGGACCATACTTTTTAAACCGCTGGCGGCCCATTTGTAGTTCTACATTCAGGATGGTTTGCAGCAGGGCAACCGGCGTTAAAATAGTTTTGGCTATCAAAACCTGGTTTAAAAAACCAGGCTGGTTGGTATTTCCCCATGCTGCGGTTTCATAAATTTTTGATTGCTCCTTAACCAATATGCCGTTTTTTTCGAGCAGTATTTTTGCTTGCAAAAGGTTCGCCAGTCGGTCGCCCATATTTCCGCCGGTCAATAAAATTGTTTTATTCATACATTACATGCATTCAAAACCTTCAAATATCTTTTATTTGCACCTTACAACACTTTTAAATAATGAGAAGTTTCTTTAAAATATTTTTTGCTTCGTTGCTGGCGCTGGTAATTTTTACAGTTATAGGCTTTTTTATCATTACGGCCATTTTGGTAGGTGCTACCCGTGCCGAAAAACCAAGTGTTGGTGAAAATGCAGTGATTGCCATCGATCTTTCCAAACAATACCAGGAGCAGGTTCAGAATAACCCGTTGGGCAGTTTTGTGCAGGATGCTACCGACATTCCATCGTTGTTTGATGTAGTTAAGCTAATTAATTACGCAGCCTCCGATAACAATGTAAAAGGTATATACCTTAAATGCAACGATAACAGCAACGGCTTTGCCGCCAGCCAGGAAATCAGGAATGCATTGATACAATTTAAAAAAAGCGGCAAGTTTGTAATTGCCTATGCCGAAGTGATGGGACAAAAAGCTTATTACGTGGCCGCCGCTGCCAATAAAGTGTATACTAATCCTGCCGGCGTGGTAGAGTGGAAAGGCCTTGCATCTACTTACACCTTTTTTAAAGGAACCCTTGACATGTTAAAGGTAGAGCCACAAATATTTTATGCGGGCAAATTTAAAAGTGCTACTGAGCCATTTAGGGAAACCAAAATGACCGATGCCAACAAACTGCAAACCAGCGAATACCTGGGCGAATTATACAGTAACCTGCTACTTGCAGCCAGCCAGCATACAGGTAAAGATACCGCCTACTTAAAGCAACTGGCCAATAACGGCAGCATACAAACCGCTTACGATGCGTTAAAAATGGGACTAATAGACGGCGTGCGTTATGAAGATGAAATTATAAGTGAAATAAACCAACAATTAAAAAACCAGCCTACCGATATAATCAATTTTGTTGCGATAGGCAAGTATGCTAAAGCAATTGATTATAAGGCCTACGAAGGCGATAAGATAGCCATAATATTTGCCGAAGGTAATATTGTTGACGGCAAAGCAAGCTCGGGAAATATAGCCTCGGAAGAATATATAGAGATAATAAGCAAAGCGAGGACCGATAATAGCATTAAAGCCATAGTGTTAAGGATAAACTCGCCGGGCGGCAGCGCACTTGCCAGCGAAGTAATTTTGAGGGAACTGTTATTGGCAAAAAAAATAAAGCCGGTAGTGGTAAGTTTTGGCGACGTGGCCGCATCCGGAGGTTACTATATAGCAACCGGAGCAGATAGTATTTTTGCACAGCCAACCACCATTACGGGTAGCATAGGCGTGTTTACGATTATTCCTAATTTTCAGCAGTTTTTTAACGATAAACTCGGCGTAACCTTCGATAGGGTAAAAACCGGGCCTTATGCCGACCTTATAAGTGTAGACCGCCCTTTAACCAGTGGCGAAAAGTTGTTTATTCAAAATAGTATCGATACCATTTATAATCAATTTAAAACCAGGGTGTCGCAAGGGAGAAAAATTTCGATGGAAATGGTAGACAGTATTGCACAGGGTAGGGTGTGGACAGGGCAAAAAGCCGTTAAAATAAAGTTGGTTGATAAACTGGGCAACATACAGGATGCCATTGATTGTGCCGTTCGCATGGCCAAAGTAAACACTTACCGGTTAAAAGAATATCCTGAAAAAAAGGGACTAATAGAAAGCTTGGTAAGCGACTACGGCGATGGCGTAAAAGAAAAGGCAATTAAAGAAGAGATTGGCGCGGGGCAATATCAACTATGGCAAAAATTAAACGATTTAAAAGGCATGTGCATGGTGCCACAAGCCCGTTTGCCGTTTGATATAAACATACGATAACGGCTATATTACTTTTTTAAACAGTCGCTCATCAAAAATAAAGTTAGTGGCTGTTTCAATCGTAAGTTGGTCATATAATGCATGCATAGGGTTGAGCATAATATTATTTTCCGAAAAAACGACTGCCGATGGACACTCAAACATTAGGTAGTCTTTTTGCTGTAAAAATTTGCTACCCATGTTTTGCGAAAAATTAAAGTTTTTGTGCCATCCATCATCCAAAGTATTAATAGTATAAACCGAGGTAGTAAGCCTGTCGGGAATATGAATGGTCATTAAAGCAAGCTGTTGAAGGCTGCTTAGGTCTTTTGCATTTACCAATACCTCCAGCAAACCGAGCGAAATGCTTTTGCTTGTATAAACAGCAGCAAGGCCGGCATGGTTCCACCGGCCACCATACATACGTGAGCCATTGCCCGATAAGTCAAACTTATACTCCTGCCTGCAAAAGCGATATACCATCATGCGTACACCCCTTGTTCAATACGGCCGAGTTGGTCCAATACCATGCGTATACCATCGGTATAGGCAAGGCTGTCAAAATCGAGAAGCTGCCCCATTACCTGTTTGGGCGTTTGCAACCATTGGTACAAAGCATTAGCACTGTTAAAAACCGACAGCCCCAAAACAAAAATTTTGTCAATCTGTAAAATTCTGTCGGCATATATTCCTTCAAAATTTTTGTTGTCTTTGCTGTATCGCTGAAGCGTACGTTCGGAAAGATGAAGCACTTTTGCCCAATCCTGTTGGGAAAAGGGTACTTTTTGAGCAACCTGCTCAAAATTTTGATAATTAAAATTGGCTATGGTAGCCTGTATTTTTTTTACCGAGGGATAGGAAAGGTACGCCGCCATAGGTTCTTCTAACTTTGGAAGTAGCGCATCGCCGTTTGTTTGGCCAGGAAACAATTTATTTTTTTTCATAATTGCCTTTTGTCAACAAAATTACGACACCTGTCTTTTAAATTCAAATTTTTCCTCATCTTTTTTATTTATTTAAGTTAGTCTATTTACATGTTCACTTGTTTGTTTTCTAAATTATAGAATAGCTTTGCGCCTCATATTTTTATTGCAAATGATTAAAAAATACAGCCAGGTAACGGCTATGTTTGCCATTACCAGGGCTAGTTTAAGGGCAATTTTACGAAGTCCGTCGGCAGTGGTATTTAGTTTTGCGTTTCCCCTTATGTTCATTTTGATCTTCGGTTTTATTGGTGGGGGTGGAAAAACAAGTATTAAAGTTGCAGTTAACAAAAACGCCGATACCCTAAACCCAGTATACGGCGCAATGAAAACGCTTGCCGGACTCAATTTTGTAACTAAATCAGACACCGAAATTACCAGTGAGTTGCAAAAGGGGCGCCTTACAGCTATCATTGACGTACAAAAGGTAAAAACAGAAGGGTCGTCTCAAAACCCTGGCACTTATCAAATTAAGCTGAAGAGTTCCGAATCAGTAAATCCGCAAAACCTGCAGTTACTTACCTCGTTGCTTAATGGAATGGTTAGCAATCTCAACAACATCAATTATCCCAATACCCCAACAGTAGCAGAGGTTAGCCAGGATGTGCAAAAAATTCCTGGCCGTACCTTTCGCACTATCGACTTTATTTTGCCCGGCCAACTCGGCTTTTCGTTGTTAAGTGCTGGTGTATTTGGCGTTGCCTTTTTATTTTTTAATCTACGGCAGCAATTAGTTTTAAAGCGATTTTTTGCTACACCAATAAAACGGTCGTACATAGTGTTGGGCGAGGCGTTAAGCCGCGTACTATTTCAAATGAGCACAGCAGTGGTGATTGTGCTAATAGGGGCATTGTTTTTTAATTATACTTTGGTAAACGGGGTAACTACCTTTTTAGAAATAATGGTTTTAAGCTTTTTGGCGCTGGTGGTTTTTATGGGCTATGGTTTTATTGTAAGCGGCCTTGCCAAAAACGAAAGCACCATTCCGCCTTTTGCCAACTTATTTACCTTGCCGCAATTTTTATTGGCAGGTACATTTTTTTCTATCGATGTTTTTCCAACTTGGTTACAGCCTGTTTGTAAAGTGCTGCCTTTAACGCATTTTAACGATGCCATGCGCCTTATTGCCTTTGAAGGAGCGCATTTAACTGATTGTTGGAAACAGGTAGGTATATTATTAATTTGGGGCGTAATAACCTATGGCGTAGCTATAAAAGTATTTAAGTGGGAGTAAAATGAAGTTTATAAAACTAGGTGTAATAAGTGGGGTAATGATTTTTTTAGTGATAACAGCCCTGTCGCTGCTATTACCATCGCAAATAGTAGTTAGCAGGGCGGTGGATATAAATCAGCCGTTAGACACGGTGTATGCGTTTGTAAACAACCTTAACAACTGGCCAAAATGGATGGATAATTTTGATACCACCCTTCAAAAAATATCGCCCAATCCGCGTGGCAAAAATGCATTTATCCAAACCTCCGAAGTAACCGTAACCTTAACCAAAGTATCTAACAAAAAAATTGAAGCTATCTGGCAATCAGGTAGTCGTAAGCCAATGCCCGGCGAGTTTAATTTTTATCCTGCCAAAGGCAATACAATTACTACTGTTCAATGGCAGTTTATCCAAAAAGTAAAATGGTATCCCTGGGAAAAATTTGCCTCCATCGCCACCGATAAAATCATTAGTCCGTACATGGAAAAAAGCCTTGATAATTTAAAACAACTGGCAGAAGGACCGGCAGGTAAATAATTAGGCCAATTGCACCGCACTGCTTTTACAAACCTGTTGCAGCATGCCAACCACCGCTTTTTTTATTAAAGTATATTCCTCAGTGGTTACACTATATGGCGGCATTATGTAAACTGTATTACCCAACGGCCTTAGGTACACCCCATTTTTTAGCATAACAGCAGTAACAGTGCTGCTAATATTGTTTAGGTATTCATCTTTTCCCTTATCAATTTCAAAAGCAAGTATGGTTCCTAACTGCCTTATATTTTTAATACCTTCCAGGCCCTTTAACTCATAAGCAAACCATTGGTGTAGGTGTACAATATTGCTAATACTTTGCTGGCATGTTGGTTTTAGCAGCAGCTCAAGGCTGGCCAATGCTGCCGTACAAGCCAGCGGGTTAGCGGTAAAGGAGTGCCCGTGAAAAAAGGTTTTTAATGTATCGTCGCTTAAATACGCTTCGTAAATATTGTTATTACAGGCGGTTACCCCCAGGGCCATGGTGCCGCCGGTAAGTCCCTTGCTAAGGCAAATTATATCGGGCGTTTCGGTTAAATATTCACTGGCAAAAAGTTTTCCAGTCCGTCCAAAGCCCGTCATTACCTCGTCGGCAATACAAATAATTTGTTCCTGTTTCATGGCTGTAAGCAGTTCGCTCATCAGCCCGGCATCGTACATTTTAAGGCCGCCTGCGCCCTGTACCAGCGGCTCATAAATAAAGGCCGCCACATCGCGGTTATGGCGCATTACTTCAGCCTTTAATGCTTGTATGTTTTCATTGGTTGGTACATCTATAAAAACAACTTCAAACAGCTTATTGGCAAAGGCTAGCGTAAAAACACTGCGGTCGCTAACGCTCATAGCCCCAAAAGTATCACCGTGATAACTGTTGTTAAAAGCCATGATCTTATTTCGCCTTGTATTGCCTTTATTCCACCAAAATTGAATGGCCATTTTTAGGGCAACCTCAGTGCTGGTCGATCCGTTATCGGAGTAAAAAACCCTTGCCAGGTTACCCGGTAAAATAGTTAGTAACTGCTCGGCTAAGGCAACTGCAGGCTCGTGGGTAAAGCCTGCAAATATTACCTGCTCCAGCGTATTTGCTTGTTTATACAGTGCCTCTGCAATGTGTGGGTGCGCATGCCCGTGCAGGGTTACCCACCAGCTGCTAATGGCATCAATATAAGCGCTTCCATCCTCGGCATATAAATACGATCCCCTTGCTTTTACAATTGGTATAGGGGGCAACATTTGTTTTTGAGGGGTAAAGGGGTGCCAGATAACCTTTTGATCGCGTTGTTGTAAACTGTCCATAGGTGGCGGCAAAAGTAATGTAACCCATTGTATTTTTGTTTACTTAAACAAAACATAAGCTCCGCAAAACCAGCCGCAATAAGTTAACCCGGAATACTATTAAATCCTTTTTAAAGAAGGTTTTTTTGGGCCGGGCATTTTCTTTCTATTTGGCTTCAGTGGCGTCGCACTCTTATACCGCTGGTAATTTTATTCAGCCTTTTTTATCATGATTTTATATTCAGCATTAAGTGTACCAAAATGGCCAATAAACATTCAAATATTCGCTAATCAGGTAATTGTACAATCATAAAAAAGCACGGCATTACGCCATGCTTTCTATTTTACTTTATAATTTGCTTCCACGCTTTATCTTTACAACTTTGGCTTTTTAAATGTATCGGCCAATAATATTTTCAAGATACTCCTGGCGGCCGCTAATTATATTGGGCTCGCCGTGTTCCATGGCATACTTACGCAAATCTTCAAGCAATAATGTACCCTCTTCAAATGCCTTACCTTTTCCGCCGTTAAACGATGCATAGCGGTCGCTTCTTACCTTTCTATAGTCCGATTTTGCCAGTATAGCCTCAGCAGTAATCAGCGCACGGGCAAACGTATCCATGCCACCAATGTGGGCATAAAACAGGTCGGCCGCGTCGGTAGAGTTTCGCCTGATTTTAGCATCAAAGTTTATACCTCCACCCTGCAGGCCACCGGCCTCTAAAAATATCAGCATCGCTTCGGTCAGCTCATTTAAATCGTTGGGAAACTGGTCGGTATCCCAACCGTTTTGATAGTCGCCACGGTTTGCATCAAGGCTTCCCAATACGCCTGCATTGGCAGCAACCTGTATTTCATGGGCAAACGTGTGGCCCGCAAGCGTGGCATGGTTTACTTCTATATTTATCTTAAAATCGTTCAGCAAATCGTACTGGCGTAAAAAGCCTATCACCGTTTCGCAGTCATAATCGTATTGGTGTTTGGTGGGCTCCATAGGCTTAGGCTCTATAAAAAAGTTACCGGTAAAACCTTTGCTGCGTGCATAGTCTTTGGCTGTATGTAAAAAGCGGGCAAAATGCTCCTTCTCTCTTTTCATATCAGTATTCAGCAGGCTCATGTAACCTTCCCGTCCACCCCAAAAAACATAATTTTCGCCACCCAATGCAATGGTAGCATCCAGCATAGCTTTTACCTGCGCGCCAGCATGTGCCAGCACATGAAAATCAGGATTGGTACTAGCACCATTCATATACCGCTTATGGCTAAAAAGGTTAGCGGTACCCCACAAAAGCTTTACACCGCTGGCATCCTGCTTTTGTTTTGCATATGCTACCATTGCCTCCAACCTGCGTTCGTTTTCAGCAATATCATCTACATAATCTACCACATCCACATCGTGAAAACAATAAAATGGAATATTCATTTTAGTTATGAATTCAAAGGCAGCATCCATTTTATCTTTAGCTCTTTCTATTGCATCTTCCTTTTTATTCCACTCAAAAATATGCGTTGGCCTGCCAAACGGGTCGCCGCCGTCGTTTACAAACGAGTGCCAATAAGCACACGAAAACCTAAGATGTTCCTTCAGGGTTTTACCTGCTACCACGCGGTTTTCCTCGTACCATCTAAAGGCCATGGGGTTATCGCTTTCCACCCCTTCAAATTGTATTTGACCGATACCGGCAAAATATTGTTTGTTACCTAATGTTACAGCCATAGTTTACTTTTTATGTATGACAAGATTATGTGATAAAAAAGCAAGATAGGTGTATAGGGAACGCATGCCAAATTAAGCAGTCAATTAAAAAATGTTTTTTGTCAACTGGTGTATAAAAGTGAATAATGCACAGGCTTCTTCAAAAATTTTTGCGACGGTTATGACCCATTAAAAGTTTTCAATTGGTAATTTAGCCTAAACAGTATTGTATGAACCATACCCCCATCGTTACCACACTTAACACCGGCGCACAAATGCCCCTGCTGGGGTTGGGCGTGTACAATATGTATGGCGAAGCCGCAGTAACCGCTATTACTTTTGCATTGCAAATTGGCTACAGGCTTATTGATACTGCATCAATGTATAAAAACGAGGCTGAGGTTGGCAAAGCAGTACGTGGCTGCGGCATACCACGGGCCGACGTTTTTGTAACCACCAAGCTTAACAACATCAACCATGGTTACGACAATACATTAAAAGCGTTTGACCATAGTTTGCAATTGCTAAATGTTAACTACATTGATCTTTACCTGATGCATTGGCCAATAAAAAACCAACGTAAAAATACCTGGCGGGCAATGGAGTACCTGTTGGAAACCAAACAGGTAAAAGCCATTGGCGTGGCTAACTACTTGTTGCCTTTTTTGCAGGAGATGGAGGGGTATGGTAATATAGCACCTGCAGTAAATCAAATTGAGTTCAGCCCGTTTTTAAATAATAAAGAAACCCACCAATATTGTATCAATGCCGGTATTCAATTGCAGGCCTACACCCCGCTTACAAAGGGCAAAATGTTTACCAACCCCACAATACAGCGCCTTTGCAATACATATAATAAAACCCCTGCACAAATAATATTGCGGTGGAACCTTCAACTATGCGTATCGGCTATACCAAAATCGGCCAACCCAACCCGGCAACGCGAAAATTTTGATGTATTCGGTTTTGAAATAACCGAAAGTGATATGACCGAAATAAATAACCTGAACCAAGACTTTAGGGTGGTGGAAAACCCTATGGACATGTGGTAATGTAAGGCTGGTTATTGAATAATAGTCCGTGACCTCATGTTTTGAAGTACCGCTTGATTTAGTCTAACCGAACGCAATAAATTAACAGTATACATTTTATTAAAATCCCGAAGATTGGTTGATGTCGGAAAAAAACTATAGCCAGATTGGTTGTTATAAATGGAAACAATAAAGGTAATCATACGGCTTTTGCTCCCCTCCTTAACCTCGTTTAACGGAATGGTATAAACAAACTCATCGCCATTCAATTGTAGGGTAGCTGCCGAAGGCGCACGGCCGCAACCGGTACTGCTGTTACCATCTAACAAATACTGTGCACATAGCCCATCCCGCGATCCGCCTTCAATACCATACGAACGATCAACGTTGGCATCAACGGCCTTGTTAACATTTACATCGAAGATTATAGAAGGAAATGCGCCCGGTGCAGTAATAGAGATCACAATGTTGGCCCCAACCAATTCGTAACGGCCCTTGTAAACACCGTTCGAAAAAAGAACTACTCCCTTGTCGGCCGCCGGCTCATTGGCAACTGTTACACCCGGATCGGGGTTAAAGACAGGGGGGATTTCGGCCGGGGTTTCTAAAGGTGTTTCCGGTGGGTTTTGTTTTACTTGCGGGCTATCAACAATGGCAACGGCTGTATCGCTGCCGCCTGCTATTGTTCCTTCATCGGCCCCCTTATTTGAATTGCTTTGTGTTGCTGCAAAAAATATAATCATTGACACTATTACCAACCCTACCAAAACATAAGGCACTATTTTCTTTTTGGGTTTGATAACCGGCTGCGGTTTTATCACTACATCTTCATCTAACGTTCTCACCAGTGCTGCCAACGCCTGTTGGTAGTTGCGCCTGAAGTCTATGTACTGTATCCTGTCCAGCCTGAAAGGAATTTTGCAATCATCTTTTAATATCGGTATCACCCGCTTACCATTTTTTAAGGCGTACGACACCTCGTCTAACACATTGGGCGAGTTTACGGACGTTTTTGACAATACGATCAACATTGAATCGGCTGCCTCTAATGCATTTTGAATGGCAATATCCCAAACTACTCCGCCTCTTATATCCTGCTGATCTAACCACACGTTAATGCCATTGGCCTTTAAGTCGGTGGCCAGCTTGTCTACAAAATCGGTAGAGTCTACCCGTGAGTAGCTGATGAAATGCTTTTCGGTTTTCAATATGGGTTAGTATTTCTTGTGATAGAATTAAGTACAAATAAATGTAACCATATTTTCAGGCTACTGCAAGCGCTACACCGGTTGGCTGCGTATTTTGTTTATCGTCAATAGCTAATGGAATTGTTTTGGCAGGTGCTTAAAAACGAAATTTTTTATGTTTTCATCGTTGCAACATCTTAAACGTTTTTTAATTACTTCCATTTATTATGTAACAGGCAGGCCACTTTTTAAATGTAAATAACCGAAACATAACGTCATAAAACCAATAGCTGCATAACAGGCATAAAAAAACCTACAACGGTTAATTATAGGCTCTTTTCAATCATTGAAATAAAAGAAAAGAATGAATATCCGCATTCTGGTGCTGATATTTTGGAACCGGGCTTTTTAGCCGTTTTCATCAGTTGTTGCAGCCTGCCTCTGTTATTATAGAGGTCGCACTCATACTGTTTGTAATTTTATTCAGCCTTTTTTATCCTGATTTTATATTTAGAATTGAGTGTAATAAATAGCGGATAATTATTAAATAATAAATATATGTTGACTACTTTTTGTTCCTTCATATTTTAATTTTAGTTAAAAGAAGAAAAGCAGGATACCCTAACCATTATAATGTAACCAGGGTTAGGATTGTTTTATTTTAAAAAATAAGGCCAACATTGTTATATGTTTATTGGCTATAATTTTGGCCATCAAACAACATCAACAATAAAATATCTGCTTATATTTTGGCCATGGCAATAATACCACAACCAATGCGAGTACCAGCATTACCTGTTGGTTGCGTAATATAATCGTCTAAACCACCATGTATTATAATACCCTTACCTACAATATTGTTTAAGCCGTTGCCACCAATGGCCCATAAGTTGGTTTCCATGGTCACTATACCGTTTCCCCTGCTGTCCAGGGTAAAGTTGCCAATATCGCCCAAATGATAGCTTGCAATACCCCACTTACCATGGCTTTGGTTGGTTGGGTTCCAATGCCCGCCTGCCGCTTTGCCCATATCGCCACAGGCGCCGTTTTCGTGTATGTGAAGGGCAACGGTTTGGTTTGCTTTGGTGGGGATAAACACTTCCATTTTCATGATTACTACACTATTTTTTTCCGTAAAGGTTATTTTGCCGCGCACCAGTGTATCGGGTTTGGTACCTACTAAAATTGCCTCTGCAATGGTTGAATTAGCACTATAGCCTGATGTTGATGCCTTTATATTTCGGTTACAGGCAATAACTGTAAATAAAACCGAAACTGTCACAAGTAAAGTGACCAGTGCAAATTTTCTATTTTTCATTTTGTTATTTTATTTGTGTAAAAAGTTATAGCAGTTAAATTAACGAACCCTGACCACGAACAGCAAACCAATGTTATCTATATAAAAAATGATACCAACGTAAAAAATACCAATCTAACGCACAACTTTTGCAGGTGTTTATCCAAACATTTAGACAAACCTTTTATTACTGCTATAATGTAGATTTAATAAAAGTTTTTTAAACACATGTTTTTTTGTAGTTGTTGCTATGTTACCTGTTCGGGGTTTTGGCGGTTGGCCAATGGCTTTATTTCCGTCTTGCCGTCTTCCTCCACTTCGTTAAGATAACCGTTTTTAAGTTGGTCATAAAACGAATGTTTATCAATAATAAGTGCAGCTACATTCGATAACATTGCTGCCAACATTAAATGAAATATTACGCTATGGCGGTCAGTCATTTCGAGCACCAAAATGGCCGAGGTAAAAGGCGACCGTGTTACACCGGTTAAAAAACCAACCATGCCACTAAGTATAATAATATTGGCATTGGCGCCTGTAAAATTTAATGTATTTGAAATAAAAGCTCCTAACGATGCACCGGCTGCCAGCGAGGGAGCAAAAACTCCCCCTGCTGCCCCTACGTTAAAGGAAAGCACGGGGCCAAAAATCCGGGCAATTACAGTTACAATCCCTACTGACTTATTTTTGGTAAATAATGTATTGTTCATAATTTCCTTGCCCGACCCAAGTATGTCGTCACTAATATAAAACGATATGCCCGCTATTAATAAACCAAAGCCCAAAATAATTAAAAGTACCTTTTGCTGGTTAAACTGCTTTTTCCACTTCATGATTATCAATATCCATTTGCCCATATAACTTCCAAAAATACCAGCCAATATGCCGGTTAATGCCACCACAAAAAATATAGTAAATTGTAGGCCTTTTACATTGGGATAGCCAAGGTATAGGTAGGGGCCCAAAAAACCCTGTGCTGCAAGACCCGATATAATAACCGCCGAAAAAAGTGCCGTTCTAAAAAACCTGATATGGGTTTTTGCAAGTTCTTCAATAGCAAACACGACCCCGCCTAACGGGGTATTGAAGGCAGCGGCCAAACCGGCCGCAGCACCGGTAAGTATATAACTTTGTTTAGATAGTTTGGGCCAGCTTTTAGGTACGTGCTTGTTTACAATATGAAAAATAGAACCGGCTATTTGTATGGTTGGGCCTTCGCGGCCTATGGCACCGCCACCCAACACCATTAAAAAGCTGGAAACGGCTTTTACTACAATAATTCTAAAACTAAGTAATTTATCAACCTTACCGCGGTGTTTTGCCGACGATAGTTCTATGGCGGCCATTACCTGTGGTATGCCGCTACCACGGGCGGTAGGTGCAAATTTTTGTATTACAAACCATGCCAGCGCAAAAAATACCGGAGCCATAATAAAAATCATCCAGTGGTGCCAACGCAATACTTCCAAAAGCACATCCTCAGCCAGGCTAAATATTTTGGCATAGGCAACTGCTACAATTCCCACCAAAAATGAAGCAATCCAAAAAGGGAGCCCCTGCAAAATATTAAGCCTGATAGCGCCAGAAAAAATAAGGTCGAAATAGAATTTTATCGTAGTCCTTATTTTACTTTTCCGGCCTTCTGTCATAGTACTGTATTTTGTTCGCCCCTTGGTAATTAGCGTAATGCCTGAAAAACTTACGCTTTAATGTGTTGCTAACTGGTCGCTCATCCGTCATAAAATAATCAACACCTGCACCGGTATCTGGCAATTTGTTTAAGAAAAAAATAACCTTGCAAGTGATGTAACGGATATTAATGTGGAGCACATGTAATATGAAATTGCAGGCTGCATTTAACCAATTCAATTATTGCACCAACAGATGGCCATGGATGAAAAAGTACCAATGTTTTATTTATTTGCCCGGTATTTTACAACAAAGGGGTACTATGGAAAAGGTTGTAATTGCTTTGTTATGTTAATTTAAATTTAGTTGCTATTATTGTTTTACAAGCGGGGTGGTACTTGTTACCCTACCCTGTTGGTTAATTACCTGTACCATATATATGCCCGATGCATACCGCTGCATGGGCAGTTGCAGTACATTACCCAACGCTGTTTGTTGTAGTAACAAAATACCCTGGTTATTTAGCAGCTTAACCACCATTCCTTTTTGAAGGCCCGATATATTGGCTGTTTGCCTTACAGGATTTGGCCAGGTGCGTACAACACCTTTGCACGAGGTAAAACGTTGTACCGGCGAGTAGGTATATTTTTCATCTTTATCTATCATTTTTAATCGTAACCATGCATTATTGTTTTGATAAGGCAATTGGTAACTGTAGCTGCCTCCGGTAACCGAGTTGTTACTCTTAACCATACTTACGGTATTATACGTTGTGCCATCGTTTGACAGCTCAATAGCAAAATGGCTGCTGTTGGCCTCGCTGGCCGTTTTCCAATGCAGCAAAGGGGCGCAATTGTTTAATTGAATGGTAAAGGTGCTAAGGGTAACGGGTAACGAACCCCTGCAAACGAGCGGGGCAAAAAACGCAGGCATTTGTTGAATAATTTGCGAAATGTATGGTTCTGTTCCCGGGCTTTCGTGGTTGCCACCCGGCACGGTTAATAACTGCGAAGCAATGCCAACGTTTTGTGCCCGTTCGTTAAGCGAGTTGCCTCCATATAAAAACAACGGTGTGGTAAAACCCATATTTGCCACTTGTCCAAAATTGTACGGCACCACCTCGTCGGCGCTGCCATGCGAAATATACAATGGAGGTTCACCGGAATTCATTAAACTGGTATCAGGTATACCACCTGCAATACTAATTACTCCAAAGGTACCCCGCGAGTTGTAAGCGGGCAATAAGTTATTGGGAGCAGGCAAGTCGGTATTGCCTTCAAAACCGCCGTTATTGTTGTATGCAGTGGTTGCAGCAGGGTTTTCTGTTGTGCTGGTGGTATAAACTGCCTGTAATGCTGCAATTGCACCTGCCGATGCACCTCCTACAATAATTTTAGTAGTATCTATTTTATAGGTGTTGGTTGTAGCGGCGTCGCGTTTAAAATACCTGATAGCTGCTTTAAGGTCAACAGATGATTTTACCACCTGGTCATATAGCAGGCCCCCATTGCCAAATACAGTTAGATAGTTTAAAAACGATGGGTACACCAGCCGGTAATCGATGGTAGCTGCCACATATCCCTTTTGGGCAAGCGCTATGCAAAATGTGTCGAGGTCGCTACGCTGCCCGGTTACAAAACCGCCGCCAAACATTAAAATAACCAATGGCCTTTGCCCTGCCACATCGCCCTGTGGCTGAAACAGGTTAAACCGCAAGGTATCGTTGTACATTACCGTGGTAAAAAAATCGGTGGTTTTATTATACCCGTAAATCACCCCGTCGGCTTTGGTTACATTTTGAAAAATAAAATTATCGTACCTGCCGCCTCCGCAATTTAATGCCGGGTTTTGCGCTACACCCTGTAATGCAGCAAATGCCATTACAAAAAGTAAAAAATAAATTTTCATGCAATTGTTGTTTTAAATGAATGGTTTGTCTGTTTAGTTTTGTGTTAAAATAGTTATTTCCATTTACCTGTTACTCCTTTTCGTTTATACATCCTGGTAATGTTCCGGCCCATAAATATTTCCCTAAAAAAGCAGTTATACTTTCCCGGTTAATTTTATAAAAACTGCCGCCTACAAAGCATCCGGCAAATATTTTTAAATTAAGGATATTGTTTTGGAAAATGAAAGCCAGTAAAAATGTATATCAATTTTAAACCCGTTTTACCACCCCACTGTGGCTGGTTATTAACCGCCGCCAAAGTCATATCCACCCCGGTGCCAGGACACACCAATACAAATAACCTGACACCTTAATACATGTACCCTTTGCTATTTTTTTCCTTCGGTTACCCCGGTAAAATCGTCGGTACGAAATGGACTTGCCGGTAAGCCTTTACCATTATAAAGATTACCGTTAGGATTGTTTGCCCACGAATACCTAACCTGTAGTGGCTGCAATACCTGCTTACTGCTTACTACTACTACTACGTTACTTATTATGGATGCATCTGCAATATAAAATTTTTTGTCGGCACCTGCTACTTCAAAGCCATTTAGCGCAACACCTTCGGCTGCCTTAAGCCCACCTGCTTCGTGGCTAAAATTAAGGCGAATGGTATTGCCATTTACCACTTTTGACAAATACACCGGCCCCGAATATTCAATGGCTTTTCCATAAGTTTTTGAAAGGGCTATTAACGCCAGCCGCCTGCCAACCTCTTGTTTATTTTTAGGATGAATGTCTTTAGCCTCGCCTATATCAATGGTAACTGCCATACCCGTATTTGAAAGCGACAATGTTTTTTGCTGTGCCTCTCTTAACTCGGCCCATGCCGACTGTTCGGGCCCCTCGTAAGGCTTCATAAAATTTGCCAGTTGTACAAAATAAAAGGGAAAATCGCCCTGCTGCCAGTTTTTACGCCAATCGGTAATTAATATGGGAAACAACCACCTGTATTGGTAGGCACGGCCTGCATTACTCTCTCCCTGGTACCAAATAGCACCTTTTATGGTGTAATTTAACAGGGGATGTATCATTGCATTAAACAGCACTGTTGGCCTGTTAGGTCCACTGGCTTGTACGGGCGATGCAGGCATATTTTTCATATCAACCCCTACCTTATATTGCCACGCACCTGTTAACGATACCCGGTTACCATCGGTCGATGTAAGAGCTATTTTGTCAGCATCGCCATAAAAGCCACCCCCGCCGGCACCATCAAAAACCCTGATGGTTATTTCATTTTCCCCTTCCTTAATTAAGCCAGCCGGAATGTTGTAGGTACGCTCAACAGCATAGCCCTCTGTTTGCCCCACTTTTGTACCGTTTATCCAGGTTATATCGTTGTCATCAATGGGGCCAAACGAAACCTGTAACCCCTGTGTAACCATGTTGGCCGCCACCATTATTTTTTTCTTTAACCAAACCACGCCATCAAATTCAGGTAACACGCTTGACTCCCAAAGTGTGGGAACCTGCATGGTTTTCCAATCGCCGGTATTAATTGCATCGGCCCATATTGCCCGGCCATTGGCGTATCCATTGTCGCGGGTAACAAACATTTGTTGCCAATCCTGCACTTTTTTATTGTAGTCATTAACGTTTTGACTGCCCGCTTCCTGCTCAATTTTTCTGGTAGCTTCGGCAAAATCGCTGGTGGTTTTAAGGGTAATACTGCTCATCCATGCCTCAGCAATCGTTCCACCCCACGAGGTATGGATGAGGCCCACCGGAATGCCCGTGGTATTAAATATTTCTCTTGCAAAAAAATAGGCTACTGACGAAAACGATTTTACATTATCGGGGCTGCAAACGGTCCAGCCGTTACTGGTTACAGCGGCATCATTAACCAGCGCGTTACTGGTAACATGCTGCAACTGTAATAATCTTATTTTGGCAAAATTGGCAGAGGCAACTTCCTGCTCATAATTATTAATAAAACCCCAACCAGCCAATGGCATTTCCATGTTAGACTGGCCCGAACAAACCCATACTTCGCCTATCAATATATTACGCAAAACGGTTTCATCGCCATCGTTAATAGTTATGGTAAATGGGCCTCCAAAGGCTGGCGTACTGAGCTTCACGTTCCAATTACCGGCATTGTTTGTATTAACTGAATAGTTTTCGCTATCCCAACTGGTGGTTATTAAAACATTAATTCCTGCTGCGGCTTTCCCCCAAAGGCCCGCTTTGGTTTTTTGCTGTAATACCATGTTATCGGTAATAACTGAGGGAAGGGTAACTTTGGCAAGCAGGTGGGCCGGAGCTACAAAAAGCAGCGCCACCAACATTGCAAACAATTTGTAAAAGGGTTTCATACGGCCATAATTAATTAATGGTAACTGAAAAGATTGAAAGGTTAAGTTAACTGAAAAAAACTTTCAACAACCCACATAAAAATTTAGGCGGCCACAGCCAAACCAACAAATGTTGCCGTTTGGCTATATGTTTACCATCCAACTAAAAAAAGCTTTATAACAAAAAAATAAGCCGCATACATGCGCCCGGCTGGTGGCCATTTACCTATACACCTGCGGGTTTATAGCGTAGGGAATTTGTTTGTTGTTTAGCCCCGCTATAATGTTTTGCACCGCTGCAATAGCCATAGCTTGCCGGGTTTCAATGGTAGCCGAACCAATGTGTGGCAGTATGGCCACCGTTGGCAGGCTTAGTAACGGGTTGTCGGGCAGCATAGGTTCGGGTTCTGTAACATCTAATCCTGCCCCCCAAATAGTGCGGTTTACTACCGCCTGGTACAAATCCGTTTCGTTATGAATGCTACCGCGGGCAGTGTTAATAAAAATTGCTGTAGGCTTCATTTGTAAAAAGGCTTCGGTACAAAATTTCGCTTTTGTTTCATCAGTTAACTGGCAGTGTACGCTAATGATATCGCTTTGTGCAAGCAATGCTTCAAAAGATACTTTTGTTGCCCCCAGGTTTTTGTCGGCAGCTGCATTGTGGCTCCTGTTACAATAAATAATGTTCATATTATAAGCCGCCTTACAACGCATTGCTAGCTGTAGCCCAATGGCGCCTAAACCAAAAATTCCCAATGTTTTGTTTTGAAGGTCTTGCCCAAGGTCCGCAGTGGGCTCAAAAAATTTCCAGCCGCCTGTCAATATTTTTTTATGATGATAAAAAGCCTGCCGGGCCACCGACAATATCAACAAAAAGGCAATATCGGCCGCAGCATTGCTCGTTACATTGGGGGTGTTTCCTACTGGTATGCCTAACCTTGTTGCCTCTTCCACATCTACCCTGTTGTACCCGGTTGAGTGTACAGATATGACCTTTAAATGAGCACATTCCTTTAAAAAAGCCGCGTTAATAAAATTTGGTCCTACCGACAAAAGAGCATCGCACTTTTTTGAATGTTCTACAAACTCGTCAAAGGTCAACTCCCGCTTTTCGGTCCATATAAAAGTTTCAACGCCCGCATCGTGCAATAGCTGCATTCCTTTATTGTCAATAATCCTGGTAATAAAAACACGCATCATTTCTTTTATTATCTAAAAAAACCCAATATTCGTCAAAAAAACAAAATGTATGCCTTTAAAACTTTTACCAAAAAAATGTACCATCATTAAATTGACATTGAGTAAATAAATGTTAGCTGATTTTCTTTTAAAAAGATAAAATGACTGCAGGTATAGGTGCTGTTGTAAAAACCATGACCAGGCTGGGGTTACCGCTAAAAAAAATGGTCCCTCCGTAGAAACGGAGCGACCTTTAACGATTGCTTGCCATATGAAAATCTTAGAAGTAAACTTTGCGCTTCCCTTTAAAGCTTGGTACCATTTGCGGGGTTAGTTTCGGATACCGTAACATTTCCCTTAAATGCAAGGCAAACATACAACGCTAATTTTTGCGTTATAAACCAACTTACCCGTTATTTTATGATGGCAAAGCAAGTTACACCTGTCCAAAACCCTTTACCAGAAAGGGTTTCAGATAAAAAAACACACTATGGCCAGGTAAAAAAAAAGGATAAAAATTAAATTATCCGTTGGTAAGCCCAATGGTTTCAGTTAAGTTGAATACAGCCTTGAGTGCTTTTTTTGCGGCATAATAACCGCACATACCATGAACGCCACCACCCGGTGGTGTTGAGGAGGAACATAAATAAATAGCCTTAGTTGAAGTTTGATAAGGCGAGGGCCTCAGCACCGGCCTGGTAAAAAGTTGAGTTATATCTAACACTCCTCCATTAATATCGCCGCCCACATAGTTGGCATTATATTGTTCCATTTGCACAGCATTAAGGCAATGCCGGGCAAGTATGGTTTGTCTAAACCCGGGGGCATAGCGTTCTACCTGGTCTTCAATTAGAGGGGCCATGTTTTGGATTGAGCCAAAAGGCACGTGGCAATAGGCCCATGCCGTGTGTTGGCCGGTGGGCGCCCGGCTACTGTCAAAAATACTTTGTTGTGCCAGCAAAACATAGGGCTTATTGCCAATTTGGCCTTTGAATGCCGCTGCCTCATAATCGGCAATTTCGCTAAAAGTGCTACCCAGGTGTATGGTTCCTGCTCTTCGGCATTCAGGGTTTGTAAAAGGAATGGGGGCACCCAGGGCCCAATCTATTTTAAAAACACCCATACCGTATTTAAAACGGCTTAATTGCCATTTGTAAAGAGATGACAATTGTTGGCCGGCAATTTTTACCAGTTGCCTTGGGGTAATGTCAAACAGCACCACATTGGCTTTTGGCAGTTGGTCCATCGATTGAACATTTACGCCTGTTTGAATTTTGCCACCGAGGTATTTGAAATGTGCGGCCAATGCATCAACAATAGCTTGTGATCCACCCTTTGCTACCGGCCAGCCCCTGATATGCCCTGTAGCAAGCAGCACCAATGCTATGGCTGACGTGGCCATATTGCTAAGCGGCTGTATGGAATGAGCAGCCATACCTGCAAATAATCCCTTAGTTTTTTCAGTAGAAAAACCGGCTGCAAGTTTTGTTGCAGATGTAAGCCCCTTTAAACCAAATTTAGCCATAGCCAGCGGGTTGGATGGCCATTGCAAAGGGCCTAATATTTTGGGTGCCAGTATTGGCCAGTCTCTTACTATGGGCTGTAAAAGGTCAATATATTTTTGTTCGTCGCTACCTAATAAACCAGCCGTTTCCATTACCGATTGATGAAGTACGGCAGCACTTCCATCGTCAAAAGGATGGGCTGCGGCCAGCGGCGGATAAATATATTCAAGCCCATATTGATGTAATGGCAGCGTTTGAAAAAAAGGAGAACCGGCGCCCAGCGGGTGAATGGCTGAACATATATCGTGTTTAAACCCAGGTAGGGTCAGTTCCATAGTACGTGCGCCACCGCCAATGGTATTTTTCGCCTCTAACAACAATACACTTAACCCGGCACGTTGTAGCGTAATGGCCGCCGACAGGCCATTTGGCCCTGCCCCTACAACCACAGCGTCGTACTTATTGGTATCCATGCAAGAGAGTTATTGAATATGCAAACCGTTAGCTACCTGGTGTAAACAGCCAGGCTGGCGGTATTGTTAAAAGTTAATAGGGCAACTATACTCAAAGGCATTATCATGCAATAGGCTTATATTTCTTCTGGTATTTTTGTAGCCATGTTTTCAATAAACGTTCTTTCATTTACATAGTACCCGTTTCCCTTGGCACAAATATGTACCACCAAATGCTGAATACTCATTGGGTTGCCTTCCGGAATATCGGCTATATTACTATGTAACACATCGTGGCCGTCAATAATTACCACCATGCCGCTGCCTATTGCTTCCATTTGGTTGCCTTCCGTAATTAGCATACCGGTATCCTCGCCAAGGCCAATGCCAATGGCCGATGGGTTGGCGCCCACTACCTGCGACAACCTGCCAAAGCGACCCCGTTTTTCAAAATGAGAATCGAAGATCACATTTTCCATAAAACCAAGACCGGTAGTAATTTTAACTTCACCTTTTAAATGGGCCCGGCTGGCATCGCCTTCATAAATCATTGTTTGGCTCATAGCCATTGCCCCTGCCGAGGTACCTGCTACCACAAAATACTCGGTAAAATATTTTTTGTAGATCAGTTTAAACAGTTTGGTACCGCCAAAAGTAGCGGTCAGCCTTAACTGGTTACCTCCCGTAAACATTACCGCATTGCAGCGTTCCATACGCTCAAAATACTCAGGCAGGTTGGCGTCTTCGCGATTGCGTATATGCATTACACCAATGTTAGTGCATCCAATCCGGCCAAAGGCTTCAAGATAATTGTTACCTACTTCAATAGGAATCATTGACGCAGTAGTGATCACCTCAATCCTGGCATCAATTCCGCCAGCCTCGTCTACAATGCGTTTTAAAATACCCAACTCAAAAAAGTTAAGGTTATTTAAAAAACGTACAGGCCGGTCACTATCCGGTCCTTTATCCTCTGCCCCGCCTATGGCAATTAGTTTTCCTTGGGGTATATTCATTTACTTTTTTTTGTTAAAACAAAATCAACAGGTTGTTGAATAAACGTTTAAAATAGGGTCAACATTGCTATTAAACAATTTCAATATAGCAGATAACATGAATTAGAACAAACAAATGTTTACCCATTTGCTGCATTTAACGCTTTTGGCAGTGCCTTTTATTGTAAACATTTTGTTTAGCAGCGTCTATGGCGCCTATGGTTCAACGGGTTTTTATTACTTAATAAAATAAATACGCTAAACCCCACATCTAAAAAAACAATGTGGCGGAAGGGGTTTTATAACAAGTTTTACAAAGTGTTTAGTATGTTTTTAAGATAAAAAATAGCCGCCAATCAAACTGCTTTCAAACAAAAGGCTCATTCAGCCAGTACAATATTGTCACAAAAAACAATAACGGTTAACTGGCAGCACCTGCGGCCAAAAAAATTAGCCCCTTCTTTAACGGCGGTTTACTATCTTGATAGCTTACTTTTTAAATACTTTATATACAACAGTCAACCATTTCAAGTACACAAAAACTCCTAATTCAGTTATTGATTACACTACGGGTTCAACTATGTGCTGCTAAGCAGGCCATGTTTTATTGCCAATATCTACCTAAAAAAATTACCAAAATTGTAACCAATGCAAATAAAAGAACTAAAAATACTGCGAGGTCCCAATTACTGGAGCATCCGCCGCCCTAAGCTGATACAAATGAAGCTTGACCTTGAGGAGTTGGAGGAGCTGCCAACTAATAACATTCCCGGCTTTTTAGACCGCCTTTCTACGCTTGTTCCAGGCATGTACCAGCACCGATGTAGCGAGGATACCGCAGGAGGTTTTTTTCTTCGCGTAAAAGAGGGCACATGGATGGGTCATGTTATTGAACACATAGCGCTTGAAATACAAACGCTGGCAGGCATGGATACCGGCTTTGGCCGTACCCGCGGCACAGGCAAACCAGGCGAGTACTATGTTGTTTTTAGTTATATAGAAGAAGATGCAGGTGCATATGCGGCACGGGCAGCAGTAAAAATAGCACAGGCGTTAACCGATGGCATTGCCTACGATTTGGAACCCGACATACAGGTAATGCGCGAAATAAGAGAGAATACCCGCCTGGGGCCAAGCACCGGATCGATTGTGGAGGAAGCAGCCAAAAGGGGCATTCCTTTTATACGGCTTAACAAGCACAGCCTTGTACAACTTGGGTACGGAATACACCAAAAACGCATACGTGCTACTATTGCCAGTACTACTTCTACCATTGGGGTTGATATTGCCTGCGATAAAGAAGAAACAAAAAACCTGTTGGAAGCTGCTGAAATAGCTGTACCAAAAGGCACCATTATTAAAAACGAAGAAAGCCTGAAAAATGCCATTGACCGACTGGGCTACCCGCTGGTGATTAAGCCTATTGACGGTAATCATGGCAAAGGAGCCACCACCAATATTGTAACATGGGAGGCAGCAGTGAAAGCGCTTGCAGCAGCGCAGGTATATGGACGAAATGTAATTGCCGAAAAATTTATAACCGGCTTTGATTTTAGGGTGCTGGTTATCAATTATAAATTTATATGTGCGGCGCTGCGAACGCCGGCCAGTATTACCGGCGATGGAGAACATTGTATTGACTGGCTTATTGAACAAACAAACAAAGACCCCCGGCGCGGTTATGGCCACGAAAAGGTGCTTACACAAATTACGATAGACAACTTTACCCAAAAAATGCTGGACGATGTGGGCTACACGCTGCAAACAGTGCCATCGGCAGGCGAATTAGTGTTGCTAAAACCCACTGCAAACCTTAGCACCGGCGGCACCAGCACCGATGTTACGGACGAAGTACACCCAGCCAATATTTTTATGGCCGAACGTATAGCTAAAATTATTGGCCTTGACATTTGCGGAATCGACATAATGGCGCCCGACCTAAAAGTGCCCATTAACGAAAATGGAGGGGCCGTGCTGGAGGTAAACGCAGCCCCGGGTTTTAGAATGCATATTGAACCAGCCAAAGGTTTGGCCCGCAACGTGGCGGAACCGGTGGTTGAAATGTTGTTTCCCAACCGAAGTAATGGCCGAATACCCATTATTGCCATTACCGGTACCAATGGAAAAACTACTACTACCCGCCTAACGGCTCACATTTGCAAATCGGCCGGCTATAAAGTGGGCTTTACCACAAGCGATGGGGTATATATACAAAATATGCTTATGATGAAAGGCGACTGTACCGGGCCGGTAAGCAGCCGTTTTGTACTTAAAGACCCTACTGTAGATTTTGCTGTGTTGGAATGTGCAAGGGGTGGCATTTTAAAAAGTGGCCTTGCCTTTGAGCAATGCGATATAGCCATTGTTACCAATGTAAGCGCCGACCATATTGGCCTTGGCGGTATAGAAACCCTTGAGCAAATGGCCAGGGTAAAATCGGTGGTACCCGAAACCGTATTTAAACATGGCTATGCCATTTTAAATGCCGACGACGACCTGGTGTACGAAATGCGTAAGGGGCTGCATTGTAACATTGCGCTGTTTAGTATGGACGAGCATAACCCGCGCATTGTTGAGCACTGTAAAAAGGGAGGATTGGCGGCTGTTTTCGAAAACAATTATATAACCATACTTAAAGGCACCTGGAAGATAAGGGTAGACAAAGTATCGGACATACCACTAACCTTTGGTGGAAAGGCCGTACACAATATAATGAATACACTACCGGCAGTTTTGGCCACTTATATATTCAGAAATATTAAAATAGAAGATATTAAACTGGCCCTGCAAACCTTTGTACCCTCGCCGGTATTAACACCGGGACGGCTTAACCTATTTGCTCTAAAACACATTAATATACTGGTAGATTTTGCCCACAACCCGGCCGGGCTTCAACTATTGTGCGACTTTGTTTCCAAACTGGATGGTACTCCAAAAATTGGCATTATTTCAGGCACCGGCGACCGCCGCGATGACGATATAACCGAACTGGGCCGCATTGCTGCGAGGTATTTTGATGAAATTATTATTAGGGAAGATGAAGACCTGAGGGGCAGAACCAGCAAGGAATTGCAAGACCTGATTTTAAAAGGAATAAACGAAACCAGCCAAAAACAAATACAGGTAACCACAGTACTGAAACAAAAAGATGCCATTTTATATGCTTATCAACATGCCCCTGCGGGAGCGCTGGTAACAGTAATGTGCGATGTAGTACCAGAAGCCCTAGAGGTAGTAAAACAAATAAAAGAAGAGGAGGACAAAGCTGCAATTGCCCCATAATGTTACAAGTAAACACAATTAAAATTATTTTACCATTAATAAAAAAAAATATTGGCTTACATAACCTCAACCCTTATTTTTGCACTCCTTTAGTAAAATAAGGGAGGTAGCATTGGCCTATAGTATAATGGTAGTACAACAGATTTTGGTTCTGTCTGTCTTGGTTCGAATCCAGGTAGGCCAACTAACAAAGGACCTGACATTCAGGTCCTTTGTTGTTTTTACCCTAATTCTTCCGCCCAAAACCAAGCTGAATGTTGGCCACTATTTGCCAGGTATTTTACCGGTATACCCACTACATTAGCCTTTTAGCTGAATTACGCTAAAACGTAAAAGCGCAGAACAATAACGACAACATCTCAAAAATATACCAGCAGTAAAATATACCGGTAAACGTATTTAATTAGCCAATGCTATATACATACAAAAACTTACAAATTAGCCAAAAGGCATAACTGCACTTGTTAACAGTTATTTTTTTTATTGTATCAAAATAACTCATTAACCCTGGGCTGTAAGGCTAACAAACATTTTAGAAAGTAAGGCCTTATAAAAGCGCGGGCTACTGGTAGCCCAACAATAAAGCTGGGAAAAATATTGTTGAATAATCTCTTTCAGTTATTCTACACACATAAAAAAAGTTCCTGCGAAACAGGAACTTTAAACATTATAAAAGATAAGTTTTTACTTGCCTTTTTTTGCTGCCGCTTTTTTAGGAGCAGCGGCCTTTTTAACAGGTGCGGCAACTTTTTTGGGGGCTGGTGCAGCCACTTTTTTAGAAGCAGCAGCGACCTTTTTAGCAGGTGCTGCAGCCACCTTTTTAGGAGCGGCAGTCTTTTTTGCAGGTGCAGCGGCAACTTTTTTAGGAGCAGCGATCTTTTTTGCAGGTGCAGCAGCTTTTTTGGGCGCAACAACCTTTTTTGGAATTTCTATTTTTTTAACGGGAGCAGCTTTTTTGGCTGGTTCCATTTTTTTTGGCGCAGCAGCTTTTTTTGGAGCCGCTTTTTTTGCAGTTGCCATGTTTGTAAGTTTAATGGTTAGTAAATAATCATTAAAATTAAAAACTTATTTATAACTGACAAAAAAAACTTATGCTGTCGCTTCGGCAGTCACTACCGAAACAGTAGTTCTGTCATTCCTTCCCTTCTTAAATTCAACCAGGCCATCGGTTAGTGCAAACAAGGTAAAATCTTTACCTAAACCTACATTTTTACCTGGGTGGTAAACAGTTCCCCTTTGGCGAATAATAATATTACCCGAAATAGCAGCTTGTCCACCAAATATTTTTACTCCAAGCCTTTTGCTTTGCGAATCACGCCCGTTTTTTACTGAACCTTCACCTTTTTTGTGAGCCATAACGATTTATTTTTATTTTTTACACGTAATAACTTATCGAATACTGAGTATTGAAATGAATGCTAATCAATATTAAATAAATCAACAGTAATTAAGCTATACTTTCAATTTTAATACGGGTGTAATGTGTACGATGTCCGAGCTTTTTACGAAAGCCCTTCCTTCTCTTCATTTTAAAGGCAATTACTTTGTCGCCTTTAACAAGGTCACTTACGATTTCGGCGGTTATTACAGCCCTGGCATCGGCGCCACTTGCAACTGTACCATCGCTGTCAGTAAACAACACTTCATTAAATTCAACTTTATCCCCGGTTTGTCCCTGCAGGTGAGGTACATATAAGCTCTGTCCGGCTTGTACTTTAAACTGTTGACCTGCTATTTTAACTACTGCAAACATAACTATTCAAAAATTAGGTGGGCAAAGGTAATGGTTTTATAAATAGTAATATCACCAAACTAAAAAAAATATCAATCCTGTTTTAATAATCCTGCCCGCCAAAATGTAAAAAAAGGTTGTGGCCCCGGCTGGTTATATTTGCCCCAATAATACCGGGTAATATAATGATGAAAATAAAATCGCTGCTGGCCAAACCGTTTGCTTTGTTCATTTACAAGCAGGTAAAAAAATCAATGGAAACAGCCGAAACAGACCAGGTGGCCATTTTAAAAGCATTGATTAAAACCGCCCGGAACACTGAGTTTGGTAAAGATCACCAATTGGGCGAAATACAAACCGCCGCCGACTTTGCCAATAACGTGCCTATTCGCGATTACGAGGCTTTTATACCCTACATTGATAAAATTAAAGCCGGCAAATACAATGTTTTATGGAAAGGCAAACCCATTTATTTTGCCAAAACAAGCGGCACCACCAGCGGTGTAAAGTACATACCAATTACAAAGGACTCCATCCCAAACCATATTAATACTGCCCGTAATGCATTGCTATGTTATATGGTGCATAGCGAAAACTATGCATTTGGTAACGGTAAACTTATATTTTTGAGTGGCTCGCCCGAACTTGACCGGGTTGGAAACATACCTACCGGCAGGCTCAGCGGCATAGTTAACCACCACGTGCCAAAATATTTGCGCACCAACCAATTGCCCAGCTACGAAACCAATTGTATTGACGACTGGGAAACCAAACTTAATAAAATAGTAGAGGAAACGATTAACGAAGACATGACCCTTATAAGCGGTATACCGCCATGGGTACAAATGTATTTTGACCGGCTAACCGAAAAAACCGGCAAAAAAATCAAAGACATTTTTCCAAATTTTTCAGTCATGGTGCAGGGGGGTGTAAACTTTACGCCCTATAAGGCCAAACTATTACAAAGCATTGGCAAACCAATTGATTGTGTAGAGCTTTTTCCGGCCTCAGAAGGTTTTTTTGCCTTCCAGGATAATTATAAAGCCCCCGGATTATTGCTCAACACCAATTCGGGTATATATTTTGAGTTTGTGGCCGTAAGCGAAATTTTTAACGAGCGGCCCACCAGGCTTGGATTAAGCGATGTGGAAATCAATATACAGTATGCCCTTATTATTAGCAGCAATGCAGGCTTATGGGCTTACAATACAGGCGATACGATAAAGTTTATAAGCACCAGGCCTTACCGCCTGTTGGTTACCGGCCGCATAAAACATTTTATATCGGCCTTTGGCGAGCATGTAATAGCCGAAGAAGTGGAAGACGCACTGTTGACTGTAGCCAGGCAACAACAGGTAAACATTGTTGAGTTTACAGTAGCTCCCTTTATTGCGCACGACCAGGGCAAAAGCTACCACGAGTGGTTTGTAGAATTTGAAACCCTGCCTGCCAACTTTGCAGGGTTTGAACAAGCAGTAAATGACCGGCTAACGCAAAAAAATATATATTATAATGACCTTATCAGTGGAGCCATTTTGGCAAACCTGGTGATAAGGCCAATGCAAAAAAATGGATTTATTAATTATATGAAGTCAATAGGAAAATTGGGCGGACAAAATAAAGTGCCCCGGTTAAGCAACGACCGTGTTATTGCCACCTCCCTACAGCCTTTTATAAATAATGAAGTAACAAACAACCATTAGCAATGCCGCACGTTAATTTATAGCTGTTTTACATTAAGCAGTGGCGGGTAAATTGCAAATTGTTATTACGCTATCTTTACCGCCCTTGATTTAAAAATTATGTCGCTAAAAAGAATAGCCATTTTTGGTTCAACCGGTTCAATAGGCACGCAGGCGCTAGAGGTGGTAGAAGCCCACCCCGATAAATTTTCAGTTGAAGTACTGACCGCTCAAACCAACGATACCTTATTGATTGAACAGGCAAAAAAATTTAATCCCCATGTGGTAGTTATTGGTGATGAAAAAAAATACCCTGCCGTACGCGATGCACTTACCGCCCAAAACATAAAGGTATTTGCTGGCGAAAAAGCCCTTGAAGAGGTAGCGGCAATGGACATATACGACACTATGCTGGCTGCCATTGTTGGTTTTGCAGGCCTGAAGCCTACATTGCAAGCGCTCGAAATTGGCAAAACCGTTGCCCTTGCCAACAAGGAAACCCTTGTGGTAGCAGGCGATATTGTTATGCAAAAAGCCATACAAAAAAGGGTAGCCATTATACCGGTAGACAGCGAGCACTCAGCCATATTTCAATGCCTGGTGGGCGAAACCCGTAATAAAATTGAAAAGGTTATTTTAACGGCCAGCGGTGGACCTTTCAGGGGAAAAAAACCAAATTTTTTGGTAAATGTTAAACGCGACCATGCCTTGCAACACCCTAACTGGACAATGGGCGCTAAAATAACTATTGACAGCGCCACCCTTATGAACAAGGGGTTGGAAATGATAGAAGCCAAGTGGTTGTTTAACCTAAAGCCCGACCAAATACAGGTGGTTGTGCATCCGCAAAGCATTATACACAGCATGGTACAGTTTGAGGATGGCAGTATAAAAGCACAAATGGGCTTGCCCGATATGAAGTTGCCCATACAGTACGGTTTAACCTATCCTAACCGCTTTGTAAGCAACTTTCCACGGTTTAATTTTAAAAATTATGCCACCCTAAATTTTGAAGAACCCGATGTAAAAACGTTTAGAAACCTTGGTTTAGCCACCGAGGCCCTTAACAAAGGGGGCAATATGGCCTGTATTATGAACGCCGCCAACGAAATTGCCGTATACGCATTTTTAAGAAACAGGATAGGCTTTTTAGACATGACCGAGGTAGTGGAACAAACCATGGAAAAGGTAACTTTTATTGAAAAACCAACGCTTGACGAGTACTTTGACAGCGATGGTGAAGCACGTAGTTTTGCCGCGTCATTAATTCAGATGTAAGTGCTGGTTGTGGGGCTTTTGGATGAGATAGCTACACGGCTTTTTTTTGGGCCGGACAATTAGTTTTCTATTAAACTTTTGTTGCGTCGCACTCTTGTACAGAAGTAGCAAGCTGAGCAACAACCACAGGGAATATTATAGCTAAATGTTTGAGAAATAATCCCTCAAAAAAAGCAAAGTTATTGAGCAGGTTTTAAAATGGGTTGATGGTATTTAATTAACCCTGATAACCACAATTATTGCCTTTATAAGTAATATTGAACAACAACCCATGGATAAATAAAGTACAAAAAGTACAAGTGTGCGACGCAACAATGTTGAGTTAAACTATACAGGCGGGGCAAAAAAAAACAAAAAGAAACGGGCATTTTTGAAATATTAATTAACGCCTGCTTTGCAAAGGCAAACAGGGCAAAACAAAAACCCCGAAAGGGTCAGGGTCATTTATGACATTATTAGCGATCGACTGGTCAAGTGTAGCAGTTAAAACAGGACAGTTTATATTATCATTTAGCATACTGGTAGTATTGCACGAAATGGGTCACTTTTTTCCGGCCAAATGGTTTAAATGCCGGGTAGAAAAGTTTTACCTGTTTTTTAATCCCTATTTCAGTTTATGGAAAATAAAAAAAGGCGATACCGAGTATGGCCTCGGTTGGGTACCTTTTGGCGGCTATGTAAAAATTAGCGGCATGGTAGATGAAAGTATGGACAAGCAGCAAATGAAACTGCCGCCTCAACCGCACGAATTTAGAAGCAAACCCGCCTGGCAAAGGCTTATTATTATGGTGGGCGGTGTGGTGGTAAACATTGTGTTGGCTATGGTGCTTTTTATGATGATTATGTATGTTTGGGGCGAAGAATATTTGCCGGCAAAAAATATTCAATATGGAGTATATGCCGACAGCCTTGCAAAAAAAATAGGCATCAGGGATGGTGATAAGATTGTAACCCTTGACGGAAAACCGGTAGATGCATTTGCCACTATTGCCCCACAAATTGTGTTAACCGAAGCCAAAACCATTGGTGTAGAACGCAATGGTGCCATTGAAACTATTAATATACCCGAAAATTTTATTAACGAGCTTAATAAAAACAGGTTGGAAAATTTTGTGCTTCCACGGCTGCCCACCATAGTAGATACCGTGTTGCCCACGGCCAATTTTTTAAAAAATAAGTTACAAAAAGGCGACCGGGTGGTGGCCTTTAACGGAACCCCTACCCCTTATTTTCATGAGCTAAACCTTATGAAAAAAGACCTTAAAAATGTAAACGCAAACCTGACCGTTTTACGCGGTACCGACACGGTAAGCGTGGATGTTAAACTAACCGATAAGGGGCAGGTGGGTTTTGGCCCGCGGGCACCCGAGGAACTGTTTGGTACCACGGTAAAAACATATACCCTTGCCCAATCAATACCTGCAGGTTTTACCAAATGTTTTGAAACGCTGGGCCGCTACGTAACCGGGCTAAAACAATTGTTTACAGGCAAGGTAAATGCCAACGACTCGCTGGGTAGTGTAATTAGCATAGGCAACACGTTTCCCGGTATTTGGGATTGGCAACGGTTTTGGACACTTACTGCCATTTTTTCAATTATATTGGCCTTTATGAATATTTTACCGATACCGGCATTGGACGGCGGCCACGCCCTGTTTACACTTGTAGAAATGGTAAGCGGCCGCAAACCCAGCGACAAGTTTATGGAAGTAGCCCAAACAATAGGTATGGTGCTGTTGCTTGGCTTAATGGCCTATGCACTGGGTCTTGACTTTTGGAGGCTGTTGAAGTGAGGTTAGATGTTGTGAGTGGTGGGGTTATTTATATGTTGAATTTTGGATTTTGAATTAGAAAAACGAAAGCGGTGTGTATTACTTATGGATATGATGAGTGGTATGTTATTTTAAATGTTGAATTTAAATTTTGAATTAGAAAAACGGAAGCGGCTTGTATTATTTATGGATATGATGAGTGGAGGGGTTATTTTAAATGTTGAATTTTAAATTTTGAATTAGAAAAACGGAAGCGGCTTGTATTATTTATTGATATGATTTGTGGAGGGGTTACTTTAAATATTGAATTTTAAATTTTGAATTAGAAAAACGGAAGCGGCTCGTGAAATTTATGGATGTGATGAGTGGTGAATAGTGAATAATGAAAAAACAAAAAATACTTCCCTTCCTTTTTAAATGAGTCAATTCCACCGTTGACTTTTGACGGTTCACGGTTTACATTTCGCGTTTGACATTTCACGTTTGACATTTCACTTCTGACCATTCACCGCTGCCTTTTTTAATTTTTATTTTTACTTTTTACTTTTTATAAATCGTTTACATTTGCAATTGAACACAAACCTGGGGCTGTATTGGTTTTGACAGCGTAGATTGTTGTGGGTATAAGCATGCAGTGCGTTGGACAATTAGCACTATAATCTGAAAGTTCAAAAAACAAAAGGCGAAAATACTTACGCCATGGCTGCCTAATTCAGAGAATTAGCACTCATTATGGCCAGGATGCAGGCAGGCCCTTTGCCACGCTCCTTTGCTGAATAAAAAAGAAAAAGGGTTGCTGATACATAAGGCTGTGCGTGTATCCTAAGACCATCCAGCTAAGGTGGCGATTGGTTCGTCCGGCTCCGGCTGCTACCCGACAACTAATTCCGGAATAAGCATGTAGAAGGCTTATGGCAGATATGTTTGGACAGCGGTTCGACTCCGCTCAGCTCCACCACAAGTTTAGCCGCTTTAAAAGCAATTTTAAAGCGGCTTTTTTATTACCTCGGTTGTTGAATTGTGGCCTCGTTACCAGGCGTTAATGGTTTAATAACTCATTTATTAGCGTGGCTGCCATAATTTAGCTGTAACCATATAAAAAAATTCATGAAACTACCTTTTACCCATTTATTTTATTACCTCGTTACCAGCACTTTGTTGTTAACAGGGTGTGCATCGGTAAAACAAAGCAGTAAGCCATTTTATTTTATCCAAATGTCGGACCCCCAGTTTGGCATGTATAAAAAAGACACCTCGTTTGAGCAGGAAACCATTAATTATACCAAGGCTATTATGGCGGCCAACCGCCTTAAACCGGCCTTTGTAATTGTAACGGGCGACCTTATAAACAAACCCTTTGACGCGGCACAAATTGCAGAGTACAAACGGATATCGGGCCTGCTAAATAAAAGCATACCGCTGTACAGCGTACCCGGCAACCACGACACCGAAAATGTGCCTTCACAAAAAAATATAGCAGATTATAACAACACCTTTGGCCCCGATTATTACACTTTTACCCATAAAAACATGTATGGAATTGTGCTAAACAGCATGTACCTGCATAGCCCACAAAACGTACCCGAAAAGGCAATGTTACAGGAACAATGGCTAACAACTACGCTCCAAACCGCAAAGCAACAAGGTTATCGCCACATCATGGTTTTTATGCATCATCCATGGTTTTTAGAAACACCCGGCGAGCCCGACCAGTACTTTAATATTCCCACCGCCACCCGAAAAAAGTACCTCGATCTTTTTAAAGCCAATGGGGTAAAGTACCTGTTTAGTGGTCACTACCACCGCAATTCATTTGGCACAGACGGCAATATACAAATGGTAACTACCGGTCCGGTGGGCTTAGCTTTAGGAAAAGAACCATCGGGGCTGCGAATTATTAGTGTAAGCGGCAATGAAATTTCTTATCCTTATTATGGGCTCGACTCAATACCACTTAAAGCAACAAACTAATATTAAATTTAATTGACCAGGAGTTATAGCCATTTTTTTGGTTACCCGCATTTACCCTTTTAATTAATAAACCATGGTGCTAAAGTTGGGTAAAAAAATATGTCTCATGGAATTTGATAGTATACGTGTGCAATAACCGCATTGGTTGCCAATGTTAACGGCAACACTACAAAATAGCCATGCCAACAGCAGGATAGCTAATTAAAACCCGGTACAATTAATTTAAGAAGTAGAGAACGCTACAATTAATCATGTACTTTTTGAGAGCTCAATCCGAATATTTTGAGACTGTCATCGCTATCGTTTCCGTAAAATTCAGGTCTACACGTATTGGCCACTGAATTATATTTATCTTTCAAACAAAAGCAAAATAACGGAATGAAGTATTTTATACTACCAGGTTTTGCAGCACTTGCTTTAGTCATGACCAGTTGCCAAACCAATACAACCAATAACAATAACATTGTAAAGCTGGTAACCCTTGACCCAGGCCACTTTCATGCGGCGCTGGTGCAAAAACAGGATAATGGAAAAATAGATAGTAATGTATTTGTATATGCCCCTGGCGGAGCTGAGTTAGATGCCTATATTGCCTTAATTGACAAATATAACCAACGCGCCGAAAGCCCCACCCATTGGAACGAAACCGTGTACACAGGCACTGATTTCTTACAAAAAATGGTTAATGAAAAAAAAGGCAATGTGGTAGTATTGGCTGGTAACAACCGGCAAAAGACAGCATATATTAAAACAGCCATTGAAGCAGGCTTTAATGTATTGGGCGACAAACCCATGGCCATTAATTTTGCCGAATTTGAGCGGCTGGTTGCCGTTTTTAAAACCGCCGCCGAAAAAAACCTGTTGCTTTACGATATAATGACCGAGCGCAGTGAAATTACCAACATCTTACAAAAAGAACTGGTTAATATGCCTGCCCTTTTTGGCAACCTGCAAACAGGCAGCCAAACGGCACCGGCTATTGTAATTGAAAGCGTACACCACTATTACAAATACGTATCGGGCAATGTGCTAAGGCGCCCCACCTGGTTTTTTGACCCTTTGCAACAAGGCGAGGCCATACCCGACGTAGGCACCCACCTGGTAGACCTTGCCCAATGGATTGCCTTTCCCAACCAGGCGCTTGATTACCGGCAGGACATTGCTATTGATAAGGTAAGGCAGTGGGCAACGCCTATCACTTCGTCGCAGTTTAATCAAATTACCGGCACAACTTCGTTTCCACCTTTTCTTAACACCTTTATAACCAGCGATACTATTTTGCAGGCGCATGCAAACGGCTCAGTAAACTATCGCTTAAAAAATATACACACCAGTATTGTAGCCCGCTGGGATTATAAGGCACCCGAAGGCAGCGGCGACACTCACTACGCTCTTTTTAAAGGAACCAAAGCTGAGGTAGAAATAAAGCAGGGCAGAGAAGAAAATTATCAGCCAACAGTATATATCAGGGCTACGGCCGCCCAACCACAAAACGAATTTGTGCAGGCGCTGCAAAAAGCATTGGCCGAAATTAACAAGCGCTATCCCGGCATAACCGGTAAGGAAAGGGGCACGGGTTGGATGTTGATTATACCGCCAAAATACAATATTGGCCACGAGGCTCATTTTGCACAGGTAATGAACCGGTACCTGCAATACCTGGCCAATAAAAAGCTGCCCGACTGGGAAGTGCCCAACATGCTGGCCAAATATTATACCGCCACAAAGGCCAAACAAATGGCCGAACAAACAACCACCACACCATAAAACCAATTAACGATAAACACACATTATATGAAAAATTCGAGAAGAAACTTTATACAGCAAACCGCCATGAGCATGGCCGCTGCTGTAGCCTTGCCCCTTGCAGGCAACGCAACCAATATGCCATTTAAGGCTGAAAAAAAGGAGGCCAGCCTGCCCATTGGTTTTGCAGGCTACACCTTTGCTAAATACGATTTGGATAAGTCCATTGAGATGATGAAACGGCTGAACGTGCTTAACCTTTCGGTAAAAGACTTTCACCTGCCGCTTAACAGTACACAGGCACAGGCAAATACCGTTATGGATAAGTTTAAGGCGGCAGGTATTAATGTGTATGCTGTAGGAGTAATTTATATGAAAAGCCAGGAGGCGGTTGACCAGGCATTTGAATACGCCAAACGCGTAGGAGTTAATATGATAGTAGGTGTGCCTAACTACGAGTTGCTTGACTATACTGAGCAAAAGGTAAAAGATACCGGCATACGCATGGCCATTCATAACCACGGCCCCGAAGATAAACTATACCCCGGCCCCGGACAGGTGTACGAGCGGATTGCCAACCGCGACATACGCATGGGCCTGTGCCTTGATATTGGCCATGCCACCCGGGCTGGTGTTGACCCTGTAAAGGCGGTAAAACAATACAAGGACAGGTTGTTTGATATGCATATTAAAGATGTATCGCTAAAAGCACAAGACGGTAAGGCCATTGAAGTAGGCCGCGGCGTAATTGATTTTGAAGAACTGGTGGAGGCCCTTAATAAAATTAAATTTACAGGGTTTAGCAGTATTGAATACGAAAAAGATATGACCGACTCACTGGCTGGTATGGCCGAAAGCATTGGCTATTTTAGAGGTGTAATAAATTGTGTAGGCTAATACCGTATAGCGCCAGTATTTGAATTTTAAAAATAGCAATGACTATCTGCAATCTGGTGCCGATATTTTGGAACCTGGCATTATAGCTTTTGTAGCAGTCGTTGCAGCCTGCCTCTATGACCATAGAGGTAGCACACTTATTATTGGTAATTTTATTGAGCTTTTTTTATCATGATTTTATATTTAGCATTGAGCTTACCAAATAGCGGCAATCATTAAAAAAGCCTTGTTGCCCGTACATCGGCAACAAGGCTTTTTTGGCTTAACAAAAAGTGTGATTCACCCTTTACCCTATGGTGTTTTGCAAGGATTATTTTTAGTACCAGCTTCGCTTTTTTTATTCAATGATTTTTGCCCAACCAACTGGCATTAGCCGGGCTAACGTTGCAATGCCGGTGCGGTTAGCGTTGGCCGGGCGGGCGTTCATGGTTTACCAAAATGGCATCCCCAGGCTTTAACGCCTGCTTTGTATATCAAATTAACACAGCTTCGCATGCTTATTGTAACCCGAAGCCAGGTCTTAAAAATTTAAAATGATATTAAACAACAACGTTGCATTCCTGTATTTCAATTTATGAAAAATACATTATTATAAATTTTTGCATGGTGTTGATTGGCCGTTTGCGCTATTTCCCAAACTTCTTTTTTAGCAACTGCAGGGCATCACCCATAGGCATTGGCTCGGCGGGCAACGGATTAAACTGTTTACGTTGTGCGGGGCTATTGTTATGCGTTGGTTTTTTATAGTTGCCCTTTGGTGCAGGGGTCTCTTCGGTTTGCTTTATTGATAAGGCAATGCGTTTGCGTGCCACATCTACCTCTGTCACTTTTACCTTTACCTGCTGGTTAAGCTTTAAAACCTGGTTGGGGTCGGTTATGTATTTATGGGCAATTTCCGACACGTGCACCAGCCCATCCTGTTTTACGCCAATATCAACAAAAGCGCCAAAACGGGTAAGGTTGGTTACTATGCCCGGTACTATCATACCAACCGAAACATCGTCCATGGAAAAAATGTTGGCAAACTCAAATTGCTGCACTTCGCTACGGGGGTCGAGCCCCGGTTTTTGCAGTTCGGCCAAAATATCGTTTATAGTAAGTTGGCCAAACTGCTCCGACGTATATTTTTGTGCCGGTATTTGTTTTACCAGTATTTCGTTGCCCACCAATTGCTTAACCTCTACGCCAAGGTCGGCTGCCATTTTTTTTACCAATGCATAGGCTTCGGGGTGTACAGCACTTTCGTCCAGTGCATCCGCACCATCTTTAATTTTTAAAAAGCCGGCACATTGCTCAAAGGCTTTATTACCAAGACGGGCCACGTCCAACAATTCTTTCCGGCTATTGAAACGCCCTTTTTCGCTACGGTACTTAATAATGTTATCGGCCAGGGTTTCGCCAATGCCGCTAACATAACTTAACAGGTGCTTACTAGCAGTATTAAGGTTTACACCCACCAGGTTTACACAGCTTATTACCGTTTGGTCAAGGCGTTCTTTTAATCTAAACTGGTTTACATCGTGCTGGTACTGCCCTACCCCAATACTTTTAGGATCAATTTTAACCAGCTCGGCCAAAGGGTCCATTAGCCGGCGGCCAATACTTACCGAGCCGCGAACGGTAACATCGTAGTCAGGAAATTCGTTGCGGGCAGTTTCGCTGGCACTGTACACGGACGCGCCATCTTCATTTACCATAAAAACCGGCAGGCCTGATTGCAGGCCTTTAATAAATTGTTCGGTCTCCCGTCCTGCAGTACCATCGCCAATAGCAAACGCATCAACCTGGTAGCTGGCTACCAATTTTTGTATAGTTTCGGCCGCCTCGCGTTTTTTGTTGCTTTCGTGCACGTATATGAGGCCAGTGGTTAATAGCTGCCCTTTTTCGTCAAGACAAACAATTTTGCAACCGGTACGATAGCCGGGGTCGATAGCCAAAATGCGTTTGCTGCCCAATGGTGCGCTCAACAATAACTGCCGAAGGTTTTCGGCAAAAACGGTAATGGCTTCTTCATCGGCCTTTTGCTTAAGCATAGTTCTGAACTCGGTTTCAAGCGCAGGTTGTAACAAGCGCCTCCAACTATCCCTGATGGCTTTTTTTACCTGCTCGTTACCATCTTTTATGCCTTTTATAAAAACCTGCTCAGGTATGTACAAAGCGGTTTGCTCGTCGGCAGTAATCTCAACCCGCAAAAAACCTTCTAAAAAACCACGAAGCACAGCCATTATACGGTGCGAGGGCACTTTTGAGATTGGCTCGCTAAAGTCAAAATAATCTTTAAACTTACCTGCCTCTACCTCTTTGCCGGCAACTACTTTACTGTACAGCCTGGCTTCATTTTCAAAAAGCCTGCGCAGTTTAGCCCTCACTTCTGCATGTTCGTTTACCTGCTCGGCTATAATATCCCTGGCGCCTTGTAATGCATCGTCGGCGGTTGTAACCTGCTCGTTTATGTAGGTTGCCGCTACGGTTGCGGGGTCAAACACTGTTTCGTTCAACAGTAAAACAGCCAGGGCCTCCAGCCCGTTTTCGCGGGCAGTTTGGGCCTTGGTTTTCCGTTTGGATTTGTAGGGCAGATAAATATCTTCGAGTGCGCTAAGCGTGGTGGCAGCGGCAATGGCTTTTTGCAATGCCTCCGTCATTTTACCCTGCTCCTCAATAGTTTTTTCAATAAATGTTTTCCGATCTGTAAATTCTTTTAAAAATTTAGCCTCCTCCTGAATATTTAATATCTGCACCTCATCAAGGCCGCCGGTACGGTCTTTACGGTACCGGGCAATAAATGGTATAGTGGCACCCTCTTCAAACAATTGCAGCACTGCGGCTACCTGCACATCTCTTATTAATAATTTAGCTGCTATTTCACGCACAAATTCCATGGGCTATTACTTAATTTTTGTTACTTAAAATGGGTTATAAAGTCAATTACTTTTTTAGATGGGCTTTAATGGCGTGTTACTTTTTAATTACCAGTACGACAGCTAAGGCGTTTTTACCTTTGGCATTGCCCAGCTTATATTATGCTGTGTACAATACACTTACGTTAAATGATAATGGCAAAAACCATATGCCAATAATGATTATAACAAACGTTGCTATTTTGCCGGGCGAAAGTAACCGCCCTGTTTTAAAACAAAAAGGGAATGTTTACAATGTTGATAAGTACAAGCCGGGTTTAGCCTGGCGCTTTTTTAATTACTTTTTAAAATTAATGGTACGGTAAGGGTATTTTTGGGCGTACTGGTAAATAAGACCCCTTATGTAGCCGTTTTCGGGATAAGGCGTTACTTCGGCTTTTATATCGCTCATAGTTTTTATGGTGTGGCTGGGCAATGAATAACCCATACCGTAAAACCGCCCATTTTCCATAAGTATAATGCCTTGTTTTTCCTTTTGCATTATTGTTACGTTTTCAATTACTGCAAAACTTGGCAATGCCGTTTCAAGATGTTGTAATGCGGCCGCTATGCGCTGATTGTAGCTTTGCGGGGACAGACCGATTGCCTGCGGAAGCGATTCGCCGGCCGAGGTATCAATAAAACACAAGCGCGGACAAAGCTCAAACTCCACAACCAGTTTTTTAAGCATATTATGTCCCTCTAACAACAGGTTAAAGGTGTAAAGCGGGGCCAGGTGTTTTTTCTTTTTTTCTATCGCAAGCCTTTTATACCCTTTTCCATCTTCAAAACAATACAATGCATAGGCTTGCTCAAAACCTTTTTGACTGCGATTGTACAATGGCCATAAGCGCTTTATTTCCACACTTTCCAAAATAAAGGCCATTAACTCGCTACCACACAACTGGTACGATACGTTATGTATCTCCCGCAAAAAATCCTGCTTTTGGCGGCCTGTTTTGTTATTAGAAAAATGACTATTAACCCGCTTGCTTAAACTTTTAGCTTTACCAACATACACCACCTTACCTTTTTGGTTATGAAAATAGTATACCCCGGGCTCATTAGGCAGTTGGGCAATTTTTTCAATGGAAAGGTTTGGAGGCAAAAACTGGTCCTTAGCTTTTGCCTTTATCATGGCTTTAATTTCGCCATGCACATCGGCTTGCAAAATTTGCTCAAACAGTTGCACAGTAGCCAATACATCGCCACCGGCACGGTGGCGGTTACTAATGTTTATATCAAGGCTACGGCAAAGGTTGCCCAGGCTGTAGCTTTTAAACCCAGGCAAAATTTTTCGGGCGAGCCTTACGGTACAAAGTTTTTTTGAGTCGAGGTTAAAGCCGTGCCGTAATAAATGATGGTTTACAAACGAATAATCGAAATTTACGTTATGGGCAACAAAAATATTACCGTTTAGCAGGTTAAATATTTTTGGGGCAACTTCGTCAAAACAAGGCGCCTGGCTAACCATTGCTGGCGATATGCCGGTAAGTGATTGAATGTAAGGCGGTATGGGCATTTGTGGGTTAATCAGGGTCTCAAAAAAATCGATTACTCCCGTTCCATCGTATATGGCAATGGCAATTTCGGTAATAGCGTTGGCGCTGGCGTAGCCACCGGTAGTTTCAATATCAACAATAGCGAACATCTAAAATTTTTAGTAATTCAAATATATACACGTATGGGCAACAGGTATAATGAAAAAATTTATTTTTGTTTTGTCACCTTTTGGGTACTACCTTGCTCTATGTGTTAGAGTCCAAACAATGCAGCGCCAAAACTTCTTTAATTTTTATAGGCATAAAGGTTTTTCAAAATATTTATGATTTGCCTATTTTATATAATTTTTAATAAAAATGTAATGTCATGAAAAAATCTACCTCAACTCAATCTTCGGTTAGCGAAGGTGTTAGAAACATGTTAGTGGTTATTGCCATTTTTGGTGCTATCGCTTTTATTACCTATTTGGAATGGAGCAACCGTCTTAATTAGTAACTTGTTTATACACTAACATAATTAGCTGAACAGCTACAAGTAAAACCTGGTAACATACCAGGTTTTTTTATTTGTTGCAACTAAACATACGTTTAACCCGTATTATGCCACAGTTTATCATTACTGCCAAAGATTATACCGACCACGAAGCACCTGCGCGCCGCATGCAGGTACGCCCACTTCATTTAAAACGAATGAAGGCCGAAAAACAGCAGGGTATTTTTATAACCGGTGGTGCCACTTTTACCAACAAAGGCAATATGAATGGTTCAGTTTTAATTATAGAAATTGAAAGTATGGATATTGCACGGCAGTGGGTACAGGCCGACCCGTACGTAGCGGGTAAGGTTTGGGAATTAATAGAAATAACCCCGTTTAAAATAGTGCAGGTTTAACACCAATAGGTTATAAGCATCTGCAATTTAGTACGCTTACAATACAAACGTTATTTTAAACCCGGGAAAATCAATTACAAATTTTTATTGAGTGAACCCGGCAAATAAATTTAAAATATAATTCGGGGGCAAAAGTTCTTCGTTTGAATTAATAAACAGCTGTTAATCAGTGATCTATATAACCAGCTTATTTTAAAAAAATTTTAATTTGATTAAATGTTACTTAAGTGAAAATTGGCATATTTTTTACAAACAAGGTGTAAAGTTCAATAAACCGAAAAACCATGATTGTAAGAAAAGCCATTGCTAACAAAACATTTGTATAGACTGAAGAATTTGACCATGGCAAAATTGGGTATGTAATATTTACTTAAATGCCAACCATATTTGGCACCTACCGGGCCATTGGTGTAAAAGTCGTTAATAAAACGGCATACTTAGCCCTAATAAAAGTTTAGCGAAATTGTACTGACCGCTCACCTGTTTTAGCCATTTAGTAAATTGGTACAAACGCTGGTTTCACTACCCCATTAATATTTATTATTGAAAAAACCCTTAACAAAATAATGAAGTTTTTGACCCTTGCATTTCCATTATTTATATAGCAAACCAATGTTTATTAAAATAAAGTAGCTGGGTAAAACAAATTATTAATGAACTTTCAAACACTTTTATCAGGCAATCTCGTCCAGAAATTGTTTGGATAGAGGTTTTGAAATAAATTTGACCACCGCCGGAAAAGCCTTTGCACGTTTATAGTCTTCGGGATCAACGGTAGACGATAGTATGTAAATGCGGGACATTTTAATAAACGAATTATTGATATGATCCAGTTCCTCTAAAAAGTCCCACCCGTTCATTACAGGCATATTAATATCTAAAAAAATAATTTCAGGAATTTGTTGGTTTGTGCTAAGTAACCCTTTTAAATAGTCAATTGCAAATTTTCCATTTTCGCAACTGGTAACTTTCTCAGCAAAAGCGCTCATGGTTATAATACGGTCACATACCATTACGGTTATTGGGTCGTCTTCTACCAATAGTACATTTTTATATCGTGCCATTCTCTTTTTCTTAGGATTTGAAAAAAACTTTAAATATACTGCCTTTATCCGGTTCGCTTTCTACCTCAATTTTTCCGCCCATTGCCAATATTTGAGATTTGGTCATGTATAGCCCCAATCCTTTTCCCTCTTTGGACTCGTGAAAACGCTGGTACAATCCAAAAAGCCGATCGCCATACCGTTTTAGATCAATACCCAATCCATTGTCCTGAAAACTGACACTAACCCCTCCATGGTGCCTGTATGAGCGAATTTTGATTACCGGGCTTCGGTCGGGCGACCGATACCTGATAGCATTTGAGATAAGATTTAAAAAAATACTATCCAGGTGAATTTTGTTATACATCAATTCGGGCACTTCTTCAAAGTCTACTTCAATGCTACCGTTTTGATCGTTCAATAAACTTTCTATATTTTGCCGGGCATTGTCAAAAACACTTTGCAGCGAAACTACCTGCTTATCAATGTTATTGTTGGATTTTATGACCAGCACATTAACCAAATCGTTTAAGGTATTTTTTAGCTGCATGGTAGCTTCTTCAAACTTTTCAATAATCACTTTATTAAACGGGTCAGCAATTTCGGTATGGTTATACAGGCTAAGCAAACTTATAAGGTTGGCCACCGGCGCACGCATGTTGTGCGATGTGATAAAAGAAAACTGTTGCAGATCCTGGTTATTGCGCAAAAGTTCTTCGGTCAGTGCCTTTTGCTCCTCTTCAATTTTCTTTTTGTCGGTAATATCCCTGATAATGGTAGAAATGACGCTTTTGCCGCCTTTATCGGTCATATTTAAAGAGGTAACCTCGGTGTACATTAACTTGCCCGATTGATGACGGACCGATACCTCGCCTATAAAACTTCCGGTTTGTACCCGTTCCGATATCATGTTGCGGCTGGAGGCAGAGGTACTATCAAAAAGGTCAGAAAGGTTAAGCGCTGTAATTTGGTTGCTGGTATAGCCCAGCAGTTTGCAAATAGAAGGGTTGGCCGAAATGATTTCCCCATTGTCAAGGCTAAGTACAATACCATCTATACTGCTATCAAAAAGCGATTTAAACCGGCTTTCCATTGTTTCAAGCGCCTGTATAGCCATTTTGCTATCGGTAATATCCTGTAGGGTTATTCTAAAATTTTCAGTTTTACCTGCCTGGTTTTTTACAACCGCGCCAATAGCCAAAATTACCTTTTCAAGCCCTGCCGAAGTTATAATGCGGTACTCCTCGTTAAAATCTATAAACTCGTCAATTGATTTTACGATTTGCTTTCTTATCCGCTCCCTGTCTTCGGGATGAATGATTTTTTCGATGGTGTCGAACCTAAATTTTCCCATCAATGTTGGATCTATGCCCAGTATATGGTAAAACTCAGTGGAGAAAAAGATTTCCCCTGCTTTAAAATCGAATTCAAAATAACCTAGTTTGGCAATGAGCTGCGATGTTTTAAGGCGCTCGGTATTGGCTGCAAGGTCTTCTGTTAGTTTTCGCCTGGCGGTAACATCGCGGCTATTTAGTACTATACCGTTAATGGATGGGTCGCTTAACAAATTGGTGACGGTGGACTCCACCCAAAAAACTCTTTTTTCGCTATTTACAAAACGGTAAGGTCCTACCAGCGCCTGCTTGTTGCCCGAGGTAATAAAATGACTAAACACCTCCCTTATTTCGTTAACATCATCGGGATGGGCTTGCTCAAAAATACTTTTGCCATAATTTGACACAGGATCAATGCCCATGATGGTTTTAACGGTGGGGCTTGCATATAACAGTTCGCTTTGCTGGTTTAATATCCAAATCATATCGGCACCACTTTGCACCAGGCCCTTAAATCGCTGTTCCGACAGGGATATGATCTCTTCTGCCTTTTTACGGCTGGTTATATCGCGCAGGCTTACCAAAATGCCCTGAACATATTTATTGGTAAACATGTTTTTTCCCTTCAACTCAATCCAAATGTATTGGCCTGCGCTGTTGCGCATACGTACGTCAATATTTTTTTCGGCATTGGGGCTAATAATTACCTCGGCAAACTTGGCAATGGCAGCCGCCAGGTCGTTGTTGTACATGTATTCAAAAAGCGTATTACCCGCAAGTGCCTCAGTAGTGTAGCCCAAAACATTGGTAATGGATGGTGAACTGTAGGTGATACGCGTAGCGTCGTCGGTTATCAACACGGCGTCAAACGATTCCTGGATGATGGTTTTAAAGCGCTCCTCGCTTTCCTTTACCTGCTGCTCGGCATATTTTCGTTTGGTAATATCGCTGGAGGTGATAAATACGCCCGAAATCTCGTTATTGTCGTCGTACAAGGGGCGGAACACATGACTAAAAATATGCAGTGTTTTTTTGTCGTCGTAATACGACGTTTCCTTTTCGCGTGGTTCGCCCTCAAAAACCAACTCAAACAGGGCTATCATCGCCTCAATTTCTACCGGGTCAATAAGATCAAGTACCGAAAGGCCCGATTGTAACTCCTGGGTGTAAAAAAAAGGCGAATGTTGTTGCGCCGCCCGGTTGTAAGCAACAATGTGCAATCTGCTGTTTAAAATAATGAACGACTCATCAGTATTGTTAAGTAGCAAGCTAAGGCGCTGCTCAGCCTGAATAAGCGCAAAATCAGCAATTTTTTTTGCCTGAATGTTGCGAAGGTTCATTACAACGGCCTTCACGTTAGGGTTCTGCAACAGGTTGCTTCCGTAGTTTTCAATCCATGTCCATCTGCCTTCGTTGTTTTTTACCCTATACTCAATGGAAAAAATTTTTTCGTTGTGCTGTTTTATTTTTTCAAACCACTCGGCCACCTTTTCCCTTTCGTCGGGGTGTACCATTTCTAACCCGTTTTTTGCTACCAGTTCATTGGCCTCAACGCCCATAATATTTTTTATGGTTGAGCTTACAAAAATCAATTCAAATTTATCGTTGCATAATTGAAAAGTATCGGTTGAATTTTGAATGAGGGTTTTAAACAAATCTTCACTTTGGCGAAGTTTTTCAATTGTCTCGTTTTTTTCGGTGGTTTCAAATACCCCTATGCCAACGCCAATTATTTCGCCATTTTTTGCCCTAAGCGGGTGGTATTCATAGTCGTACCACGATGGTTTAAGGGTTTTGCCTTCGTACTTTCTTGTAAACTTAACAATATCGCCCTTAAGCGCACTGTTTAGGTACGCCTCAAACTGCTGGTATTTTTGTGTTGGGAAAAAATCGCTTAGTTGGTGGCTTTGTTGTACTTCGAAACCGTGTTGTCTAAGATGATAGCGGTGGTACCGGTCGTTAAAAGTTACAATAACAAACGATCGGTCTATGACCAAAAAACTATCGTGCGAGCCGGCTAAAAATGCCTCCAGAATATTTTCGTACGAAAATTCGGTTTTAAGATTTATCCCTGCGATAGATTGTAACATACGTAATAAACAACAAAAAGTAAATAGTAAGCGTTTGTAGGATAACGAATTTTGATAAACGATATTGCCTCACGTAAAATATCGTTTTGTAATAATGTACACCTATATTTTTATTAATTTTAATTAAAGAAGCTTTCTCCTTTTTTTCAAAAAAAAGTTTAGAAATGATATTTACAACCCACCAATAAATTACCATAAGCTGCCCACCATTTTTATTTAGGCAACCAACCTGTGCATTATAAGGTAATATTTGTTGTACTTAATGTATCATTTTTGTTTAAATTTCTTTTTCCTCCACCACTACCAAATCGTCTAAATCCACGCTCATTGGTATAGTACCTACCTGTACTATCGCCCGTTTTCCCCGTATCTCTTTTACTTCGCCTACCTGGTAATTTTTTTTCATTTTAACCCGTGCCCCTACTACCACCTCGGCTGCAAGTTCAAAATATTTATTATCTACTTTTTTGGCCAGCTTGTTGGTTTGTACCTGTTGCTGCTTGCCCGATAGTAAGCTTTGCATATGTGCGATTACTTCGTTTTTATCGTCGGCCTTGCGCCAGTCTAAAATAATTTGTTTTAGCTTACGCTCCATGTCTTTCAGGTAGGCAATGCGCTCCTCACTTACCTGGTTTTGTTGTTTTAGCAACTCCACCTGCTGCTGGTGCTTTTCGCGGTCCATTACCTGCGTCATTTCCTTTTTTAGCCGTTCGTTGTCTTTTACCAGTTTATTCAGTTCCACTTCTTTTATTTCAAGGTCGCGCAGGTCCTGTTCCGTCCGGTTCAATAGTTTATCAAGGCTAAAATGGTCTTCATCTACCAGGCTTCTTGCTTTTTTTATAAGATGAGGGCTTAGACCTATACGCTCGGCTATTGAAAAAGTGTACGAGCTACCCGGTTTACCAATAATAAGTTTGTACATCGGCAGCAGGTTTTGTTCGTCGAAACCCATGGCGCCGTTAATTATACCGGGTACTTTGTTAGCCATTACCTTAAGGTTTAGGTAGTGCGTGGTTACAATGCCCATGCTGCGCTTGTGCGCCAGCTCTTCCATTATTACCTCGGCAAAAGCACCGCCAAGGTTGGGATCGCTGCCACTGCCCAGTTCATCTATAAAAAATAAGGTTTTGCCATTGGCCACCTCCATAAAATGTTTCATGTTTTTAAGATGACTGCTATAGGTACTCAACTCAAATTCAAGGCTTTGAGTATCGCCAATATGTATCATTAACTGTTTAAAAATACCCATTTGGCTACTTGGGTGTACCGGTACCAGCAAACCGCTTTGCAGCATTATTTGCAACAGGCCCACGGTTTTAAGGGTAACCGTTTTGCCGCCTGCATTGGGACCGCTTATTACCAATATGCGGCTTTTGTCATCCAACGTTATATTAACCGGTATTGTGGGCTTTTGCGATTTTTTATTGTACAGATATAACAGCGGGTGATAGGCGCTCACCAAATGAATATGTGCCCTGTCTACCACCGTAGGAAACTCGCCATACATATCGATGGCCAGCCGGGCCTTGGCTCTAATAAAATCGTATTCCCCTACCACATCCTGGTAGGTTTTTAGTAGTGGTGAATATATTGACAGATCGGCGGTGAGTTGTTTTAGAATGCGGAGCACCTCCTTTCGCTCTTCATTTTCGAAGCTGATAATATCGTTGTTCAGCTCAATTGTTTCTTCGGGCTCAATAAAGGCGGTTTTGCGGGTGTCGCTTTCGCCATGCAAAATACCTTTTACCATGCGCTTATTTTCAGCAAAAACGGCTACTACTCTACGGCCATTGCTAAAGCTTTCGTCAATATCGGCACTAAAGCCAGCCTTGTTTAGCCTGGCTACTACCCGCTCAAATACGCGGCGTAACTCATTACGTTTTCGGTACAGGGCCATGCGTATTTTTACAAGGTCGGTTGAGGCATTGTCTTTTACCGTGCCCACCTCATCCAACACATTGTCAATCATTTCAATAATAACCTTTTCAAAATAAGTGTTATCAATAACTATTGCCATTGCCGGGTAGCCTACCCTACGTTCGTTATCGAACCAACGAAAAATTGACTGAACGCTTACCGCCAGTTTGCGTAGCTGTACAAACTGCTCGCCACCAAGCAAGGCACCGGGTATGCCCAGTAACTTTATATCTTTTGATAGATTTAAAATATAATCGTTGGGAAAATATTGAGCATTTTGTGCAATTTGCTTGTACTCATGGCTTTGCCGTAGTTCGGTTTCAATATAATCTTTACGGGTATGGATGCGCAAATCTGCTGCCCTGGTTTTGCCATACTCGCTCTTGCAATGGTCAACCAGCAATTGTTTTATCTTATCAAATTCAAGTTGTACAGCCGCCGATTCGGGAAATAATTTCATACTGGTACACTAACCTGTCAGGGGTTAAAAAAGTTTAGAGCGCAAAAGTACGCCTGTAAACTGTTCGTGAATTGTTATGTTGATTTTATCTGTAGTTCGTGCCAGGGGGTGGTGCCATCTTTTTGCCTGCTAAAGGTAAAAGCCGAAGTTGACTGTAGTACTATCCCGGCGGTGGTGTAAACAATATTACCCTCTAACCCGTGACCGCCAATTGTTTTGCCGGTACTGTCGGCCACGCTAATGTGTATGTGGTAGCCATTTATGAAAAGGGTACCGGTTAAACTAACCATTTTAAAATGCCTTGTTTCGGTTGTGCCATTTGGCTGGTTAGCAAACCAAATGTTGTAAGTGGTATGGCCACCAACGGCAGTGGCTATACAGCCGGCACTAATACAGTTGGCGTTTGCGACAGAGTCAATTTCTTTTTTTAGGTTGTTGCCGGGTTTTAGTCTAAACGCAAAGGTTTTCATTAAATTATTGTTTTGTTATAAAGCCTGATTGCTGCAATTACCTACCATAAAAAACAATAAAAATAATGTTGAAACAGTAAAAAAAGGCCTTTTGATGCATGGCGAAAAAGATTTTTTGAAACTGAAAATGTTGGTTGATTACTAATCAGCATCCCCTCTTTGCTTTTGTGGATAGCGGTTTTTTTCAGCCATTGTTTCACTTTGCCTTAATCAATGCTTCCAATACATGCACAACTATGGGGCATACCTGCGTATTTTTTAAGGTAAGTACCGGGCGTTTAATCAGCACATCCTCGGCGGTGTAGGGGTAACGGGCACAATCGCTGGGTCGGTCCTCATAAATTCTGCAATAATTATCGCTGCCTAAAAACTGGCATTGGGTGGTTTTGTTTACATAATCTCCATCGTTATCCAGTCGCAGGTAGGTTTCAATAAAGTCGCCTTCCTTCATTTTAAGGCGTTTGCTGATGCGTTTAATATCAGGCGTTTTAAACCGCGGCGAGTGGTTACGGCAACAGTTACCACATTTCAGGCAATCAATGGCTTCATACGCTTCTTCTTCTAACTGTGGAAGGGCTCTCAGTACCTTGTTTTTATCGGGACGTTGCAAAAACTTTTTGTACACCTTCTGGTGATCTTCGGAGGTTTTTTGCCAGTTATCTAAGTTAATGTCGGCCATAATGTTGGTGAAGGTAATGCGGAGCGGTGAGTGGTGTTGTTTATATTGAATGAAGAGAGTTATGCAGTTATGAGTTATGAGTGCAGAAGTATGTTAATTTTTAAATTTTAAATTTTTGGGAACGCATTGAGCGTTGCGAGTTGTTATGATGAGTTTAGCAACTACTACATTCTTCGTTTTCACGTTCGCTGTTTCACGATTAATCATTGATTACTTCCATTTCCTACTTTTTAATTTTTACTTTTTAATTTTTAATTTTACGAATGCATTGTGAGTTGCGGGTTGTTTATAACGAGTTTAGGATCTACACATTCTACGTATTCATGTTTCACGTTTCACGATTAATCATTG
>Ga0105047_10000104_pt1 | contig 112807 bp, 81 predicted proteins | sample MAT04_FD_78384 | JGI IMG/M metagenome (GOLD analysis project Ga0105047, IMG submission 78384) | Freshwater microbial communities from Lake Fryxell liftoff mats and glacier meltwater in Antarctica - MAT-04 (megahit assembly) | ecosystem: Environmental > Aquatic > Freshwater > Ice > Liftoff... | reverse complement strand
TAAATCCGACCCCCTAACCCCTGCGACTCCCCATGAACTCTGACATCGCCCTTATCGGTCTGGCCGTCATGGGCCAGAATCTCGTCCTCAACATGGAGAGCCGCGGCAATACTGTCTCGGTCTTCAACCGCACCACCCATGTGACCGACGATTTCGTCAAGGCGAATCCGGGCAAGAAGCTCGTCCCCTGCCACACGCTCGAAGACCTGGTCAAAAGCCTCAAGAGCCCGCGCAAAGTCATGCTGATGGTCAAGGCCGGCCCGGCCGTTGATGACCTGATCAACCACCTGATCCCGCTGCTCTCGCCCGGCGACGTGATCATCGACGGCGGCAACACGCTCTACAGTGACACCCAGCGCCGCACCAAGGAAGTCGAATCGAAGGGGCTGCTGTTCATCGGCACCGGCGTCTCCGGCGGTGAAGAGGGCGCCCTGAAAGGGCCCAGCATGATGCCCGGCGGCAGCGAGAAGGCCTGGCCGCTGGTGAAGCCGATCTTCCAGGCGATCGCCGCCAAGGTCGGTCCCAATCTCGACATCCCCTGCTGCGAGTGGGTCGGCCCCGATGGCGCCGGCCACTACGTGAAGATGGTGCACAACGGCATTGAGTACGGCGATATGCAGCTCATCTGCGAAGCCTACTTCCTGCTCAAGCACACGCTGGGCTACACCAACAGCCAGATCTACGACACCTTTGCCGAGTGGAACCGTGGCGAACTCGACAGCTACCTGATCGAGATCACCCGTGACATCTTCAGCGTCAAGGACAAAGAGACCGGCAACGACCTGGTCGACATGGTGCTGGACACGGCCGGATCCAAGGGAACCGGCATGTGGATGAGCCAACTGGCCCTGTCGCTGGGCGTGCCGACCACGCTGATCACCGAGGCGGTCTACGCCCGGTACTTGTCGAGCATGAAGGAAGCCCGCGGTCGGGCGAGCAAGGTGCTGACCGGCCCCAATGTGAAATACGAAGGGGACAAGAAGGCCTTCGTCGAACAGATCCGCCAGGCGCTGTACGCCTCGAAGATCTGCAGCTACGCCCAAGGCTATGTGCAGTTGCAGGCCGCCTCGAAGGAGCACAAGTGGCCGCTCAACTACGGCAACATCGCCTTGCTGTGGCGCGGCGGGTGCATCATCCGCGCGGCCTTCCTGGAGCGCATTAAGGAGGCGTTCGACAAGGACTCGAATCTCGAGAACCTGCTGCTCGCCCCCTACTTCACCGACGTCGTGCTGAAGGCCCAGAACGCTTGGCGCAATGTGGTGGCCACGGCCGTGCAGCTTGGGATCCCCATCCCCGGCTTCAGCACCGCGCTGACCTATTACGATGGTTACCGTCGCGATCGCTTGCCGGCCAACCTGCTGCAGGCCCAGCGCGACTACTTCGGTGCGCACACCTATCAGCGGATCGACAAGCCGGGCGTGTTCCACACGGATTGGCTGCACGAGCGGAAGAACCCGAGCTAACGGTTAGGAAGAAGTGAACCGCCAAGACGCCAAGGACGCCAAGACGGAAGTGAAGCAACTTAGTTTCGATCGAAATAAGGTCCATGCGAAGATGATCATTGCTGAGTGATTTCTTGGCGACCTTGGCGTCTTGGCGGTTCCATACCTACTTTTGCAGAGCACTTCGACACGATGACGTACCTCGATCAACTGTTTGGGCTTCAGGGACAAGTTGCTGTCGTAATCGGAGGTACGGGGACTTTAGGCGCGGCATTCTGTCGTGGCATTGCCCAGGCCGGTGCCCAAGTGGTTGTCGCCGGCCGCGGCGAGGATCAGGGTGCGCTGCGCGTGAAAGAGCTTGAGGCTTTGGGAGGAAAGGCCTCGTATGTTCCGGTCGATGTGACCAGCCGCGATTCGATGGAGGCCCTATTGGCTGCCGCGATTCGTGACTTCGGCAAGGTCGATCTCGTCGTGAACGGGGCGGGGGTCAACGCGGCGAGCCCCTATCTCGAGATTACCGACGATGACTGGGACAAAGTGCTTCGCTGCGATCTGACCGCGGTGCATCTGGGATGCCAGATCTTCGGCAAGCACATGGTCGAGCGCGGGCAAGGTGGCTCCATGGTCAACATCGCCAGCGTCACGGCCCACCTGCCGCTCTCGCGGGTGTTTGCCTATTCGGCCGCCAAGGCTGGCGTGGTGAACCTGACGCAGAACGTGGCCCGCGAACTGGCTCCCTACAAGGTCCGAGTGAACGCCCTCTGCCCAGGCTTCTTTCCGGCCGAGCAGAATCGACGGATCTTGGACGCCACCCGCACGGCCAGCATCATGAGCCAGACCCCGATGGCCCGCTTTGGCGAGCCGGACGAATTGATCGGCGCGATGCTGCTGATGCTGTCCCCCGTGGCCGGCAGTTTCATCACCGGGGCGACCTATTACGTCGATGGCGGATTCACCGGCATGCGGTTCTAGCACGTATCATGGCCGCACCGCAGACCATCTTCGAAACACTGCTGGCGGCCTACGGTCCCCAGCGCTGGTGGCCCGGGGACACTCCGTTCGAGATCATGCTGGGGGCAGTCCTCACGCAGAACACCAGCTGGAAGAACGTCGAGAAGGCACTGGCCAATCTCCGCGACCGCGAGGTCCTCGATCCGATCAAGCTGAACGAACTCCCCCGCGAAGAGATGGAAGAACTGCTGAAGCCGGCCGGTTACTTCCGGCTGAAGACCGCCCGAGTGAAGAACCTGCTGGCCCTGCTGTGCGGCAAGTACGGCGGTTCGCTCGAGGAGATGTTCCGCGGCAGTCTCAGTTCGCTGCGCGAAGAGCTGCTCAGCCTCAACGGCATCGGCCCCGAGACGGCCGACGCTATTCTGCTGTATGCCGGCGGTTTCCCGACGTTCGTGGTCGATCTCTACACGCATCGCGTCCTGAAGCGGCACGGCTGGATCGAGCCCGAGGCCGACTATGAAATGGTGCAGGATTTCTTTCATGCATCCCTCGAGCGCGACGCACCGCAATTCAATGAGTTTCACGCCCTGTTCGTGAAAGTCGGCAAGGAACATTGCGGCAAGACGCCCAAATGCAGCGGCTGCCCGCTGGAATCGCTGCTCCCCCCCAGCGGCATTTGCGAGCCGGAGTGGTAGACTCACAGAGCCGGGCCTCGCCCATCCCTCTCGCCCACCAGGCGGCTTCATGTTGTTTCTCAATCGGCCTTCCCCCGAGCGCATCGTTCAGTTTCTTGCGGTGCAAGCGAAGCTCGACTTCAGCTATCCCGAAGTCGGCTGTACGCGGGGGCCCGTTCCTGCCGGCTACGTCAGCGATCACTCACGCATCGCGCTGGGGCACGGCGAGAAGATCTATCAGGCGGCGCGTCAGGCGCTAGGCGGATGGCAGCAGTTCAAACTCGGCTGGTTGTCCCCTTATCCGGATACCACTCCGCTCACCGTCGGACAGAACATCAGCGTGCTGGCCCGGCTCTTTCCCGTGTGGTGGCTGAACGCCTGCCGCATCGTCTATCAGGTGGACGAGCAGGGCGAAGTCCAGCGCCACGGCTTCGCCTACGGCACGCTCCCCGATCACGCCGAGGCGGGCGAGGAGCGGTTCGTCGTGGAATGGGACCGTCGCGACGACCAGGTATGGCTCGACATCTTGGCCTACTCCCGGCCGCGTCATATCCTGACGAAGCTGGGCTATCCCATGGTGCGGCGCATGCAGAAGCGATTCGGCCGCGAAGCGACCGCGCACTTCAAACGGGTGACGCTGGAGATGGCAAAGTAGGGTAGCGCACGATGCGGAGAGAATGGCACATGGACCGATCGCGAAGACTTTGATCGCGACAGTTGCCCTGATTCAACCCCCTCCCCAGCCCTCCCCACAAGGGGGAGGGAGCAGGAAGGGATGTGGTAGCCATGCTCGCCTACGCCGGCCGACTAGGCCCGCTGACGGTTCGAGCGCTTCCGCTCGTTCTCGGTCAGCAGGATCTTCCGCAGGCGGCACTTGCCCGGGGTCACTTCGACCAGTTCATCCTCTTCGATGAACTCCAGAGCGGCTTCCAGCGTCAACTGACGGGGCGGCTTGAGGATGATGTTGTCATCCGTGCCCGAGGCCCGCATGTTCGTCAGCTTCTTCTCGCGGGTCGGATTGACCGGCATGTCTTCGTTGCGGCTGTTCTGCCCCACGATCATGCCTTCGTAGACTTCGTCGCCGGGTGCCACGAACAGCTCGGCCCGCTCCTGCAGCGTGTCCAGACCGAAGGCCACGGCCTTGCCGGTCACCATCGAGATCAGCACGCCGTTGGCGCGGCTGGGGATCTCACCCGCCCAGGGGCGATAGCCTTCAAAGCGATGGTGGATGATGGCGGTCCCCTGGGTGGCGTTCAGCAGGCGGGTTCGCAGGCCGATGAGACCGCGGGCCGGAATCGAAAAGACCGCGTGCGTGTAGTTGCCGCGGGTGCTCATCTCGATGACCTGGCCGCGACGAGCGCCAACCTGTTCCATCACGGGGCCCAGTTTCTCGGGCGGGACGTCGACCACCAGCGACTCGAAGGGCTCTTCCTTCACGCCGTCGTGGACGCGGACGATGACCGTCGGCTTGCCAACCGACAGCTCGTAACCCTCGCGGCGCATCGACTCGATCAGCACCGACAGGTGCAACAGGCCGCGGCCCGACACGCACAACGCGTCGCTGTCCTCGACCGTCTCGACCTTCAGGGCGACGTTCCGTTCCAGTTCGCGGAACAAACGATCGCGGACCTGACGGCCCGTGACGTACTTGCCTTCACGTCCGGCGAACGGCGAGTTATTGATGCTGAAATACATCTGCAGGGTCGGCTCGTCGATCTTCACGCGCTCAAGCGTCCGCTGCGTGTTGGGATCGCTGATCGTGTCGCCGATCTCGACATCGCCCAGCCCGACCAAAGCCACAATGTCGCCGGCACGAGCCACGTCGACCTCTTCGCGGCCCAGTTTGTTGAAGACCTGCACGCTGGCCACGCGGGCCAGATTCACCTCGTCGGCCTGCATCAGGGCGACTTGCTGCCCCTTCTTCACCTCACCGGAGTAGATCCGGCCGATGGCAATGCGGCCCACGAACTCGGACCAGTCGAGCGTGGTCACCAGCATCTGCAGCGGGGTCTCTTCGATCTCGGGGCCGGGGATGGTCTTCAGGACCAGATCCAGCAGCGGCTTCATCGAGTCGGTCTTCACGGCCGGATCATGCGTGGCATAACCCTGGCGGCTGGTGGCGAAAATGTACGGGAAGTCGTCGAGCAGGTCGTCGTCGGCCAGTTCGACCAGCAGCTCGAAGGTTTCGTTCAGCACGTCGTGAGGACGTGCATCGGGGCGGTCGATCTTGTTCACGACCACGATCGGCACCAGCCCGAACTCCAGGGCCTTGGCGATCACAAACCGCGTCTGCGGCATCGGACCTTCCAGCGAGTCGACCAGCACCAGTGCGCCGTCGGCCATGCGCAACACGCGTTCCACTTCGCCGCCAAAGTCGGCGTGGCCCGGAGTGTCGATCAGGTTGATCTTCACGCCTTCGTATTCCAGCGCAATGTTCTTGGCCAGAATCGTGATGCCGCGCTCTTTTTCCTGGTCGTTCGAGTCCAGGATGCAATCGCCGACCAATTGGCTCGAGCGGTACTGGCCGCTCTGTCGCAGCAGGGTGTCGACCAGCGTGGTCTTGCCGTGGTCGACGTGGGCGATGATGGCAATATTACGGATGTCTTCGCGTCGCATGGGAGTTACTAATGCCCCAAACTAGAAAATGGCAAACAAGCATCCTATCAAGGGGGGCGAAAGTGCGGAAGGTCGGTCGTCAGGACCTAAACGGCGTATTCACGCTGGGCTCACCCCCCGATCGAACGGGAGTGCCAGCAGTGAAGGTCAGGCAATCGCTGGCCCAGACTGGAGATACGACCGCGCGGGGGAGCTTAGGAATCGGCAGACGCTAAACCAGCCAACTCCGCCCATATTCGGGGTCTTCGACCTCCAAAACGTCACGCGCGACGGTCAGCGGTCGGAAGGTATCCAGCATCACCGCCAGTTCGTCGGTGCGGGTTTTGCCAATGGAAGCCTCGGCCCGGCCGGGGTGCGGACCGTGCGGAATGCCCGCCGGATGGAGCGTGAGCGAGCCGTAGCCGATCCCCTTGCGGCTCATGAACTCGTCGTTGGCATAGTACAGCACCTCGTCGCTTTCGACGTTGGCATGGTTGTACGGGGCCGGCACAGCGTCGGGGTGATAATCGAAGAGCCGCGGCACGAACGAGCAGACCACGAAGCCATCTCCCTGGAAGGTCTGATGCACCGGCGGAGGCTGGTGCAGGCTCCCGGTGATCGGCTCGAAGTCGTGGATCGAAAAGGCCCACGGATAGTAGTAGCCATCCCATCCGACGACGTCGAATGGGTGATGATCGAGCACGACCTCGGTCAGCGTATCGTTCTGCTTCACCAGCAGGCGGAACTCGCCCACCAGGTCGTAGATGGGCAGTGAGGCCGGCACGTGAATATCGCGCTCGCAGTACGGGCTGTGCTCCAGGTACTGGCCCTGCTCATTTACATAACGCTTGGGTGGGCGAATGGCCCCCGCACTTTCGATCACCAGTAACCGGCTCAGTTCTTCGTCAGGGCGATAGCGATGTAGAATGCCGCGGGGGATCACCAGATAATCACCCCGGCGATAGGTCAGTTCCCCCATCTGCGTTTCCAACACGCCGTCTCCGTCGCTCACAAACACCAGTTCATCGGCTTGGGCGTTGCGATAGAAGAAGGCGTCGGTCGCCGTCGGTTGAGCGAAACTCAGCGAGACATCGCGATTGAACAAGAGCGGGACGCGGTCCAGCACGGGGCTGACGCCCGGCGCCAACTTGGTGAGCGAAAAGTGCCGCATCCGCAGTGCCAGATTCGGGTCGGAATCCTGCGAGAACTCGCGGATCATCCGTGTGGCCAGCACACTGGTGGGGCGACGGATGTGATAGAGCAGCGTCGAAGGACCTGAAAAGCCCCGACTGCCTACCAATTGTTCGTGATACAGAATGCCTCGCTCCTGACGAAACGCCGTGTGGCGTTTGCGGGGAATTCGGCCCAGCGTGTGGTACATCGTCATGGCGCTGGATCTTCCGGGGCGCGAAGCGGTAAAGTGTCGGCAGCCGCAAGGGAGAAGGACAAACCAATTAGCCTTCTGTCTTTGGTATGTCGTTTCTTGGTGGGAAAATCAAGCTGCCCTTTCAGTACACCTCCTCAGGACTGTCCGTGGGAAAGCAAACTGCCGATGTGGGAATGGAAGTCCGCGTTTCCGAAACCGCAGGTCGCGGGGTCTTCGCCACGCGGGCGATCCCCCGTGGCACCGTGCTGTGCCCGTGCACGGGCACGCTGCATAAGACGGCCGAGTTGCGGTCGGACATGTACGCCATGATGGTGGGCGAAGACCTGTGGCTCACTTCGCCCGGCGAGAACGTAGATGACTACTTCAACCACTCCTGCGAGCCGAACGTCGGCTTTCCGACCGGCGAAGCGGCATTCACGGCACTGCGCGACATTGCCGCCGGCGAAGAGCTGTGCTGGGACTACTCCACCTCGATGACGGAGGCCGGCTGGGCGATGCCTTGCATGTGCGGTACGCCGACTTGCCGCGGCACGATCCGCGCGTTCCAGGAACTCCCATCGGAAGAACGTCTGCGACTTTTCCCCATCGCGCTTACCTATATTAGGCAAGGATTTGCGGATATGTCGTGATGCTGGCGTCCTGTTGCCAGCATCACAAACTGCGATTGACCGGTTGCGGGGCATTTCTATTATGCCCGCCATGCACGACTCACTCAGCACTACCGGCGGCAAAAACGGCCCGATCGTCGAACCCGATCGCGTGCGCGGACTGGCCGAGGCACAGGCCCGACCGTCCATCACGGCGGATTGGAACCCGTTGCGAGAGGCGCCAATCACCGGCGTTCGCGTTTGCGATGTGAAGAACGTTGTCTATCGCAACGGCGCGCTGACCGAGATCTATCGGCCCGAGTGGTTCGCCGGCGAGTTCAACGTTCAGCACGTCATTCTGGCGACCATTCTGCCGGGTGAGATGTCGCAGTGGCACTGCCATCATCAGCAAAAGGACATCATCTTTCCGATTCGCGGCTTCATCCGCATCGGGCTGTACGACGCGCGACCCGATTCGCCGACGTTTGGCATTTCGCACGTTCAGACTTTTCACTTGCAGCGGCCACGGTATGTCTGCGTTCCGACGGGCGTCTGGCACGCACTGCGGAATATCGGCCACGAAGAAGCGCAATACATCGTGCTGAACGATTTGCCATACGAGTACGAGCATCCCGATGACTGGACGCTTCCCGCCGGAGCGCCCGCGATCCCCGTCTCGCTGTAGCAGTTCCATCTCAAAAGAGCGTGCCTAGGGGCGCGCTGCCGATCGGCAGTTCTCATCAGGTAGTCCTGGCATGACTCGCATCCAATCGCCCTTTGCATTAACGCTTCTTTCCCGCGATCCTCAGTGGATTACCGCTGCCGACCAAGCCGGCGTGGAACGCATCGGCCTGGATACCGAGCGATTGGGAAAGACTGCTCGGCAGGGGCACATCGCCGGCGCGCGAATTTCGGATCACACGCTCGACGATCTGGCGATCGTGCGGCCTCTGGTGCAACACGCATCGGTCTTTGTGCGATTGAATCCGCTGCATGCTGGGACCCAGCACGAAGTGGAACGCGCTCTCCACGGCGGCGCGGATTCACTCATGCTGCCTGGATTCCGCACCGCCGGTGAAGTCGCCCAGTTCGTCGACCTGGTGCGCGGCCGGGCTGAAGTCATGCTGCTGGTCGAGACGGCCACTGCGGTGGCGCGGCTGCACGAAATTCTGCAGGTTCCAGGTATCGACGAGATCATGGTTGGGCTGAACGACCTGCACTTGGAAATGCGGCTTTCGGCCCCCTTGGAAGTGGCCTCGTCAGAATTGCTGGAGTGGATCGGCCGGAGTGTCCAACGAGCGGGTCTGCGATTCGGCTTCGGCGGCGTGGCGCGCCCCGAGAGCGACGACCTGCCGGTCCCCTCGGACCTGGTGCTGGCGCGGTACGCCCAACTCAACGCCCGCGCCGCGTGGATCTCGCGTTCGTTTTTCCAAGGCGGGCTTACTCCGGAGCAGTTCCCCGCCGCGCTCGAAAGACTTCGAGAACGGCTGGCGTACTGGTTTGCACAGCCGGCCGAAGAGCTCGCCAAGATGGAAGAGGAATTGCGGTTGGCCATCCGGCGACTGCATCATGCTCCGACGAATCGCGCGCAGCTACGGATCGCCGCATGACGCGTCACTTCTTAACGTACTTCGATACGCTCTACGCCGCCCGCGGGCTGGCCATGATTGAGTCGATGTTCGTGCATTGCCCTGGGGCCGAGTTGACCGTGCTCTGCCTCGACGAGCAGGTGCGCGGCATACTGGCCGATCGCTGGGGCGAACGCATCACGACGGTTTCGTGCAAGGATCTGGCGCAAAGCCAGCCACGCCTGGCGGCGATGCGCAGCGAGCGAGCCCCCTGGGAGTTTTACGCCACGCACAAAGCCGTTCTGGTCGGGTACGCTTTGGCGCGTGCGCCGGCCAATGCGCTGATCTCGTTCATCGACGCGGATACGTACTTCTATTCGAGTCCCGAGACGCTGTTCGAGGCGATGCAGGGCTATTCGATCGGCGTCAGTTCCCATCGATTTCTGCGTCCAAACGACCCGCTGCTGCGCTACGGAAAGTTCAACGCGGGCTTCGGCATCTGGCGCAACGACCTGGTTGGCCGGCTGTGCATCGAGTCGTGGACCGAGGAATGCCTGAACTGGTGCTTCAACCGCGTTGAGGGGGAACGGTTCATGAACCAGGGCTATCTAAGCGCCTGGCCGGACCGATTTCCGGGTGTCACCGTCCTGGAGCATCCCGGTCACAATCTGGCGTACTGGAATGTGCGTTCGCACCGTTTGCAGCAGGTGGGCGACGCGGTGACGGTGGATTCGCAGCCGCTGATCTTCTTCCACTTCAGCAATGTGAGTTGCAACGCGCGCGGCTGCTGGCAGACGGCGATCTCCAGCGCACTGTTGCAGTCGCCCATGCTGAATGGCGTGTGGCGGCCGTATCTTGCCGCGCTCGATCGGATTGCGAGCGAACTGACGCGCGACTATGACGTCACAGGGCTGGGGTCCGTGCGGACCGAAGACGCCCTGTTGCTGACGATTCCAATCCGTCGAGCGGCCGCTTAGCGGTCCGCCGGCCTAGTCGGCCTCGACTTCTTCCTTGGTCGCCTTCTTCTTTTTCTTGGCAGCCTTCTTGGCCGTCTTTTTGGCGGCGGCCGGCGCTGACTTTTTCTTGGGCGCGGCTTCGCCCGCCTCGGCGGCAGGAGCGGCCTTCTTCTTAGCCGTAGTTTTCTTGGCGCCGCGCTTCTTCTTGGCCGGCGGTCCCAAGGCGGCCCGATCGGCCAGCAAGCGCAGTGCCTCGTCCAGGCTCAACGTCTCGTGCGAGGTCCCCTTGGGCAGCGACGCGTTGGTTTCGCCGTCGGTCACGTAGTAACCATACCGGCCGTCGAACATCTTGATCGGCTGCTTGGTCACAGGGGATTCGCCCACGACCTTCAGCGGTTCGCGCGGCGCGCCAAAGCCACGACGCTGCGCCTTGGGCTGAGCCAGCAAGGCCACAGCCTGTTCCTGCGAGACCTCGAGCGGAGACAAATCCGCAGGGAGCGAACGGGTGTCGTCGCCCGCCTTGATATACGGACCAAACCGCCCGTTGTAGGCCACGATCGGATTGCCGCTCTCCGGATGCTTACCCACCTCGCGCGGCAGTTGAAGCAGCTTGAGGGCCGTCGCCAGATCGACATCGTCCGGCTTCATGTCCTTCAGCAGACTGGCGTTCTTGGGCTTCTCTTCATCATCGGGATGTCCCCGCATGATGTAGGGCCCAAACCGCCCGACCTTGAGGAACACGGGCTTGCCCGTCTCGGGATCGTAGCCCAGCGGCTGCTCGGCCTTGGCCGCTTGAGCCAGCAGTTCCGTCACACGCTCGTGCGTCAGTTCGTCGGGGGCGACCCCCTCGGGAATGCTCGCCCGTTTCCCCTCGGCGTCTTCCAGATAGGGTCCGTAGCGGCCGACACGGACCACGATCGGGGCCGAGCCGTCCAACTGCACCACGGGTATGCTGCAGACCGTGCGGGCGTCGATCTCGTCGACCTTGTGGTCCAACAGCGTCTTGAGCCCCGGCCGGCCATTGCCGTAGTAAAACGAGTGCAGATATTTGCGATAGTTGATTTCGCCCCGGCTCACCGGATGCTCAGCATCCTGGTCACCGACTCCCGCGATGGGAGTGATGTTCTGCGGCAGATCTCCGCGGCTGATCGAGTCGAGATCGTCTTCCATGCGGGCGGTGAACTGATAGTCGACCAACTGAGGCAGATGTGTCTCGAGAAGGTTCACCACGGCAAACGCCGTCCAAGTCGGGACGAGCGCGTTCCCCTTCTTGAAGACGTACTCGCGCTCCAGGATGGTGTCGATAATCGAGGCGTACGTGCTCGGCCGACCGATCCCCAACTCTTCCAGCGAGCGCGTCAGCACGGCTTCCGTGAATCGGGACGGAGGAGCGGTCGAGTGCCCCTTGGTCTCCAGGTCGACGCAGTTCAGCCGTTCGCCCACTGCCAGGTCGGGCAGAATCGTCTCGCGATCGGCCAGTTCGGCATCGGGATCGTCCGAGCCTTCGACATAGGCCCGCAGATAGCCGGCGAAGTCGATCGTTTTGCCGCCGACCTGAAAATTGGCACCGCGCCCCGAGATAACGACCGAGGTCCGTCGTCCCTTGGCGTCGGCCATCTGACAGGCGACCGTCCGTTTCCAGATCAGGTCGTACAGTTTGAACTCGTCCCCCGAGAGCTTGTCTCGCATCTGCTCGGGGAGCGTGAAATGTGAGGCCGGGCGGATGGCTTCGTGCGCCTCTTGAGCGTTCTTTACCTTGGTCGAGTAACTGCGCGGCGCGGCCGGCAGGTATTCTTTGCCGTACTGCGACGAGACCAACACCCGGGCGGCATCAACCGCTTCCTGGGCCAGCGCCGTCGAGTCGGTACGCATGTAGGTAATATGACCGTTTTCGTACAGTCCCTGCGCGATCCGCATGGTGTGCTTCGCGGTGTAGCGGAGCTTGCGGTTGGCTTCCTGCTGCAGCGTGCTGGTCGTGAACGGGGGGTAAGGCTTCTCGGTGAAGGGACGCTCGTCGACCGAAGCCACTTCAAACGGACCGGGGCGGATCCGCGCGGCCAGATCGTTGGCCTCCTTTTCGTTCATCAACAGGCAGTTGGGATCTTTAAGCTTGCCGGTGGCGGCATCAAAGTCCTTCGCCGAAGGAATCTTCTTGCCGTCGACTGAGGTCAATCCGGCCGCCAACGGCTGGCCGTCTTGCTTGGCGAACTTGCCCAGCAAGTCCCAATACGAGGCCGAAACGAAGGCCATCCGTTCGCGTTCGCGGGTCACGATCAATCGCACGGCCACGCTCTGCACGCGCCCGGCCGACAGTCGCGGGCGGACCTTTTTCCACAAGAGCGGCGAGACTTCGTAGCCGTACAGCCGGTCGACAATGCGCCGTGTCTCCTGGGCGCGGACCAGATCGTCGTCAATCGCCCGGGGATGGCTCAGGGCGTCCTGAATGGCCTGCTTCGTGATTTCGTGAAAAACCAGCCGATGGACGGGAATTTTGGGCTTCAGCAGTTCGTGAAGGTGCCAACTGATGGCCTCCCCTTCGCGATCTTCGTCCGTCGCCAGATAGAGTTCGCTGGCCCCTTTGATCAAGGCCTGCAGTTTGCGGACCTGCTCCTTCTTCTTGGCCGGCACCACGTAGACCGGGGTAAAGTCCTTGTCGACGTTGACCCCTAAATTCTTCCATTTCTCGGTTTTATATTGTGCGGGAATTTCTTTTGCCCCTTGGGGCAAATCCCGGACGTGCCCGATGCTGGGCTCGATGATGTAATTGCTGCCCAGGAACTTGGCGATCGTCTTCGCCTTGGCTGGCGATTCGACGATCACCAGAGCTTTTCCACCGCGTGCTGGAGCTTTTTTAGCCATAACTTCGAGTTACCAACACGCACTTGGGATTGCAATTGCGACGGTGAAACCTAAAATCGCAGACGCTAAGGCCCGTCCGCGTTTGGACTTTCCATAATCCCTGACGCGCGTGCCTGTCAAGCCTTTCCCCTGGTCGCAAGGGGGAATGACCCTGCCCTAGAACGACCCGTCCGCAGTGTGAGGGAGCACGATGGCCAGTCCGTTTTCCATCTTTCGTCAGAACCAATGGATCATGCTCGCGGGCATGGGCGTGCTGCTGATGGTCGCGTTTGTGATCGTCCCCAGCGTTCAAATGCTGATGGATACCGGCCGAACCCGTGGCGATGCGCCGCCGGTTGTCGAGTTCCGAAAGATCCGCACCACGATCGACGAAGCCCAACTGCAAGACATGATGCAGCGGCGTCTGAAGATGATTCGCTTCCTGGCCTCGCTGCGCGAGCAGGTGATGCTGCAGCAGTTCCCCGAACAGTTCCGCGCGCTCATGATGCAGCGCGTCGGACCGATGGCGGGCGCCTATGCTCAAACCGTGTTCGGGCCCGACTCGGAGCAGGCAGTCGTGATGACCGACCTGTTAAACAAGAAGGCCGACGAGCTGGGCATTATGGTCAGCGACGGCGCAATCAACGACTTCCTCAAGCGCGAAAGCGAAGGCAAAGTCCCCTATGCCGAGGTTCGCAAGATCTTCGAGGCGCTGGATCTGACCGAAAAGACGCTGTTTCAAGATCTTCGCTACGAGCTCAAGGCCATGGAAGTCCGGCAACTGGTTCTTGAAGAGCCGCCGCCGCCCGATTTCGATCGCTTCATGCGGGGCCAGGCCCAATTCGACGGCATCACCGGCGTGACACCCGAGCAGCGCTACGAATACTTCGAGCGGACCAGTGCTCGCGTGACGCTGGAAGTGCTCCCCGTCAAGGTCGAGTCGCTGGCCGCCAAAGAGAAGGAGCCTGCCGAGTCCGTCTTGCGTGAGTACTTCGACAAGAACAAAGACAAGCCGCAAGGGAACGATCTGGTTCCCGGCTTCAAGGTCCCTTATCAGGCGGTCTACGAATACGCGTTGGCGAGTTCGACCAAGGTCGACGAACTGGCCCCGCGCCAGCCGGTGACCGACGCCGAGATCGTAAAGTTCTATGAAGACAACAAGGACTTCGAGTTCGAAGACCGCGCGGCCGGGCTCGAGGATCCGCTGAAGACCTCCGCCCCCGAAAAACGGCCCGCCGAGATCACGCCTGAGAAGAAGGAAGAGGCCAAGGAAGCTCCAAAGGCCGAAGAGAAGAAGTCCGAAGAGAAGAAGCCTGAGGAGAAGAAGCCTGAGGAAAAGAAGGACGAGAAGAAAGAGCCCGAAGCCAAGAAGTGCGAAGACGAAGTAGCGGGCGACGACTGCCAGGACGCGGCCAAGGACGATAAGAAGCCCGCCGAAAAGCCTGCCGACGAGAAGAAGCCGGAAGAGACAAAGCCCGCTGCTGAAGAGAAGAAAGACGACGCCAAGAAGCCGGAGGAGACGAAGCTTCCGGAACCTCCCGCGGGCCCTCCTGCCAAAAAGTACAAGCCGCTCGACGATCTGCTGAAGAGCGAGATTCGCAAGCGTCTGGAACGCGAAGCGGCCATCCGTTCGATCGAGAAAAGCCTCAGCAGCATTCGCAGCAACGTGATGCGAAAGTACGGCACGCAGTTCTATAGCTGGGAAAGTGCTCAAAGCGCCGGCAAGAAAGTCGAAGAGCCCAAGCGTCCCGACCTGAAGGCGATTGCCGAGAAGGACGGGCTGAAGTACGGCATCACCGAGCCGTTCTCGCAGTTGACAAGCAAGGACCATCTGCCGCTGGGCATGTCGTTTGTTTCGAGCAGCCTGCCCGTGAACATCGACACGCAGAACATGTTTGTGTTCCGCGCCTTTGGCGGCTTCCAGAAGTTCTCGCCCGAGTACGCGATGGATGACGCGGGCAACCGGATGGTCTTTTGGAAGGTCAAAGAAATCGAGCCCCACGTTCCCAAATACGAGGAAGTGAAGGCCCTGGTCCTTTCCACCTGGAAGACCGAACAGGCTCGCAAGAAGGCCGAGGAACTGGCCAAAGCATTCGTCACCGAAGCCAAGCCGGGTCAGTCGTTGAGCCAGGACCTGGGCGGAGTCGACCGCGACATTTCCACCAGCCTGTCCCTGCCCAGCGACATCCATTCCACCATCCCGGAAGAAAAGCCCGCGGTGGAATCGAATGTCGTTCCGGCCGCCAAGCCGCTGGTGGAGGCTCTGGGCCCGGATGCTCCCGACCTGGTCTTTACCACCCGTCCGTTCAGTTGGTTGATCAGCCCGATGCTCGATCCGCAGCGCCCGGAAGCACCGCGTCTGAACACGGTGGATGGTCTGGATTCGATCGACGACGCCTTTATGAAGACCATCTTCGACCTGAAGGAAGGGCAGTTGGGCTTCGCCTGGAATCGCCCCAAATCCGTGCTGTATATCGTTCGGGTCAAGCGCTACGACCAAGCCCTGAAGTTCGCTTTCCTGCGTTACGGAGCGAAGGATTACCTGCCGCTGGCCGCCTCGGACAAATTCTCATTCATCCAGGGCCGCGTGGAAGAGTTGGTCTCGGAGTACGGACTCGAGTGGCTCCGCGACCCCCGCGATCGCCGTCGGTAGGCGTTGGCACGGCGTAAGAGCAACAAGGTAGGGTGGGCAGAGTGAAACGAGGCCCACCGCTCCGGCTCGTGATCTCCTGAATCGGGAGACTGAGCCGCAATTCGAGCAAGACGACATGCACTGGCCAAAAGCGGTGGGCCTCGTTTCACTCTGCCCACCCTACATCCTCTGCAAACCTTTTAGTTGTTCCTTTCGCGGAGTCTGGTCATGCCTCAGTTTGCCGTGATCCTGCCGGCGGCGGGGCGAAGCACCCGCTTTCACGACAAGAACTACAAGAAGCCTTTCGCCCCCCTCGGCAATCGGGCGGTCTGGCTCCATTCCGTCGAGCGCTTCCTGTCGCGCGGCGACGTGAAGCAACTGATCCTGGTCATCTCGCCTGAGGATCGCGAGTTCTTCGAGTTCAAGTTCGGCGCCAACGTCGCCATCCTGGGCATCAAGGTCGTCGACGGCGGCGAGGAGCGTTCCGACTCGATCGAACGGGCCCTGGCCCACGTTAAGCCGGACATCGACTTCGTGGCCATTCACGATGCCGCCCGGCCCTGCCTGGCTGATGAATGGGTCGAAAAGGTCTTTAATGCCGCCGAGAAGAGCGGCGCGGCGATGCTGGCCATTCCTGTCACCGGCACGCTGAAGCGCGTGGGGGCCGGCAACGTGATCGAAGAAACCGTTCCTCGCGAGGGTCTGTGGGAAGCCCAGACTCCGCAGGTCTTCCGCCGCGACTGGCTGCTCGAGGCCTACGCCAAGCGGGCCGGCTTCAAAGCGACCGACGACGCCCAGTTGCTGGAGCGTGTCGGACACAAGGTGACCGTGGTGCAGGGCTCGCCGATCAATCTGAAGGTCACGACCAAAGAGGACCTTCGGCTGGCCGAGCACGCTTTGAAGGCGCTCCCCAAGCCGACTCTCGACCGCCCCGCCCATCCGTTTGCCGACGACGACATGTGGCGCTAGCGTATTGTCTCAGAAGTTTGGAGACCTATTGCGATTCAACGTTGCAGGTGAGCGGCAAGGCGCTAGCCGCCGGTGGCCCCGTGTCACAGTGCAACCGGCGGCTAGCGCCTTGCCGCTCACTAAACCACAGCCGACTGATGAAACCGCCTCGGCGTGAGACACTACACTAGCGCCGCTCAAACCTCTGCGGCGCTCCCTTCATGACTTCCATCCTCATTCGCGCCGACTCTTCGCTCTCGCTGGGGAGCGGGCATGTCATGCGCTGCTTGACACTCGCGGTCGAACTGCGTGAACGGGGCGCTCAGGTTACTTTTGCCTGTCGCCCCCTGCCGGGGAACTGGATCGAGCGCATCCGTTCGGAAGGCTTCGATGTCCTGATTTTGCCCGTCGGCGCGATTCCCGACGCCGACGCCCCGCACGCGATCGATAGCCCCGCCGATGCCCAGGCGTTGCTGGACTTGCTGGAGCATTCCAAGCAAGCGTTCGACGCCTTGGTGGTCGATCACTACGGACTCGACGCAAGCTGGGAACTGGCGATGCGCGGGCAGTCGCGTAGCCTGCTCGTCATGGATGATCTGGCCGATCGCCCGCACGAATGCGACTTGCTCCTCGATTCGACCCTTTCGGCAGACTCCGACCGTTACCGAACCTGCGTCCCGCGAAGCTGCCGTCAGTTGCTCGGGCCCGAGTTCTCGCTCGTCCGCCGCGAATTCGCCGCGCGACGCAACGAGCCCTTCTCGCGGATCACGGCTGGTTGGCGAATTGTCGTTTCCTTCGGCGGTAGCGATCCCACCCGCGAAAGCCTCAAGGCGCTCGAAGCGGCCTCCATCCTCACATTGCCCGATGTAACCTTCGATCTGGTGGCAGGCTCGCATTTCCCTCACTTGGAAGCGATCCGCGAACAATGCCGCATGCAGCCGAACGTCGCTCTGCATCAGGACGTGGCCGACATGGCGGGCTTGATGGCCGGCGCCGATCTTTTTCTGGGGGCTGGCGGGGGAACCACCTGGGAGCGCTGCTGTCTCGGCTTGCCGGCCGTGGTGGTTTCCGTGGCCCCCAATCAAGTAGTCGCCGCGCAGGCCCTGGCGGAAGCTGGCGTGCAGCGTTACCTGGGGCGCAGCGAGCAGGTCTCGGCCCAAGAGATTGCCCAGGCGATCGGCGACTTGTTGTGCGACGTCTCGCTTCGCCAGCAGATGAGCCAGCGCGCCCAGGCGCTGGTTGATGGGAACGGGGCAGCCCGCGTTGCCGAAGCGCTGTTGGCGGCCATTTAACTCGCAATAGCTTCCCCCGCCGACGGCCGGTATTCTGAAAGCACCGCCTTGGATTCGCCCATCGATGCTTCGTTCCCGCCGAGTCGTATGTCCACCACCCCCGCTGAACCATCGGCCGCTTCTCCGCCGGCTCGTCCTTCGACGAAGTTCCGGCCAGGGCTGACCACGTTCTTTACGGCTTGGGCCGGCGGACCGGTCGGAAGACGGCTGGCCCATGGCACGCTGCTCCTCCCCAAGATTGAGACCCTGGGACGCAAACTGAGCGACCTGTCCGACACCGACCTGCGCCGTGAAAGCCTGTCGCTGCGCTATCGAGCCAAGTCGGGCGAGCCCCCTGCCAAGCTCCTGCCCGAAGCTTACGCCCTGGTTCGCGAGGCCTCGCGCCGCAAGCTGGGCATGATCCATTTCGATGTGCAGATGCTGGCCGGCATCGCCTTGGAAGACCGCGCCCTGGCCGAGATGGAAACGGGCGAAGGCAAAACGCTCACGGCCTCGCTGCCGCTGTACCTCAACGCGCTCAGTGGCCGCGGAGCCATGCTGGCCACCGTGAACGACTACCTGGCCGCTCGCGATGCCGACATCGTCCGCCCGCTGTTCGAACTGCTGGGCATGACGGTCGGCGTGATCGAGGCCAAGGTCCCGCCCAATCAGCGGCACGGCGCCTACGCCTGCGATGTCATTTACGGCACGGCCAAGGAGTTCGGCTTCGATTTTCTCCGCGACCAGTTGCTGCTGCGCAGCATCCGCCAGGGACAGACCGACCTGCTAGGCAAGATGCTGGGCATCACCGGCGGGGCGAAAGACGACAAGCCGATGCAGCGCTCGCCCCACTTCATTCTGGTGGACGAGGCCGACAGCATTCTGATCGACGAGGCCCGCACTCCGCTCATCATCAGCGCCATCGCCGGCAACGAGGAAAACCGCCACGCCGACTCCTATCGCTGGGCATCGGCCCAGGTGAAGGAGCTGAAAGAAGTCGAACACTACACCTACGACGCGGTGAAGCAGGGGGTCGAGCTGACCTTGGAAGGACGGCACCGGGCGCGATCGCTCAAGAAGCCGGCCAACATGGATAACTTCCCCATGGCCCAGATCTACGAGTTTCTGGAGCGGGCCATCCGGGCCGAACGGGCGTTTCAACTCGACAAGAACTACGTCGTCAAAGATGGCGAGATCGTGATCGTCGACGAATCGACTGGTCGCCTGGCCGAGGGGCGCAAATGGCGCGACGGGCTGCACCAGGCCATCGAAGCCAAGAACGGCGTGAAGGTGACCGTCGACACGGGGCAAGCTGCCCGAGTAACGGTGCAGGACTTCTTCCTCCGCTTCGATCGATTGGCTGGCATGTCAGGCACAGCCGCCAGTTCGAGCCGCGAACTGAAGGGGATCTATAAGCTGCAGGTTGTCCCCGTTCCGACCAACCGGCCCTGTATCCGTCAGCGGCTGCCTTGGCGAATCTTCGGCACGGCCGAAGCCCGCTGGGCGGCAGTGGTCGAAGACATCCGCGAGTGCCACGAGCGTGGCCAGCCGGTGCTGATCGGCACGCAGTCGATCGAGCGTTCCGAGCATTTATCAAAAATGCTCGACGCGGTCGGTATTGGGCATCAGGTCCTGAACGCGCGGCATCTGGCGGCCGAAGCGGCCATTGTCGCCCTGGCCGGTCAGATGGGGCGCGTGACCGTCTCGACCAACATGGCGGGCCGAGGGACCGACATCAAGCTGGGGCCCGGCGTGGCCGAACTGGGCGGGCTGCACGTGATCGGTGTCGAAATGAACGAGTCAGCCCGCATCGACCGCCAGCTCTACGGGCGTTGCGCCCGCCAAGGAGATCCAGGCACGTACCGCGTTTTCCTGTCGCTCGAGGATGTGCTGCTGCTGTTCGGCCTGGGAAAGAAGGCGTGCCTGAAATGGCGCGCCTATGGGGCCAAGCATCCCGGCGAACTGAGCGGCATGGACTCGCTGTTCCGCAAGGCGCAGCGCTCGGTCGAGCGCCGCCATTATCGCGATCGCAAGATCCTGCTGCACTACGAGCGCGAACGGCGCAAGATGCAGATCGAGATGGGACAGGACCCTCATCTCGATACGCCCAGCTAAAGGGGACGTGTGCCGAAACCAGCGAGGCTTTCTGTAGGGAACGCCCTCCGTGGCGTTCCGGGCGGAGGCGAAACCCTTCGATTCCAATCGATCTTGAATGGACGAATGATCGAGCATCCCGGAACGCGCACGGAGGGCGTTCCCTACAGCACTCGGAACTGTCCGAGTTCCTATTTAGACTCGGCGCCGACGACTTGCACTGGCCCGCGCCGCCTGCCACCATGGGCCGTTTGCGTACCATCCCGCCGACCGCATGAGGTGCGTCGTGGCTTCCGCTACCCCGAATCCCTTTCAATCGCCCGGTGCCGAAGAAAGTCCCACCCGCGTGCGCTACGTGGTGATGGGGTTCCTGCTCATCCTGTCGTTCCTGACCTACTTCGACCGCGTTTGCATTGTGCGCGCCCAGCAGGAGATCTCGCACGATCTGCAGCTCGCAGATTGGCAGATGGGACTGGTGCTGTCGGCATTCTGGTTCGCCTATGCCGTCTTCGAGATCCCTGGTGGTTGGATGGGAGACCGCTACGGCGCCCGCATCACCCTGACGCGCGTGGTGCTGGCCTGGTCGCTCTTCACGGCGCTGTCGGGCTGCGCCAGCGGATTCATCATGCTGCTGACGTTCCGATTTCTCTTCGGAGCAGGCGAGGCCGGCGCCTATCCGAACATGGCGATTGTGCAGTCGAAGTGGCTCCCCACCAAGTCGCGGGCACGCGCCGGGGGATTGTTATGGCTGGCTGCTCGCTGGGGGGGCGCGTTCAGCCCCATGCTGTTCGCAGGATTAATGCGAACGCTCGATGTCATGCGCGCCGACGGAAAGCTGAGCTTCATCCCAGGACTCGAAGATGTGGCCAGCTGGCGGATCGGATTCTGGATTGCCGGCCTATTAGGAGTGGTATGGTGCCTGGCGTTCTATCCCTGGTACCGCAACGAGCCGGCCGAGAAGCCGAGCGTCAATGCCGCCGAGTTGGCCCTGATTGGCGAAGGACGCAAGGGGAAAGAAGTCCACTCGATGAGTTGGGAGATGTGGAAGGCACTGGGTTGCAGCAAGAGCCTGTGGGCGATGGCCTTTCTATACATCAGCGGCAGCTTTGGCTGGTCCTTCTTCGTCAGTTGGCTCCCGAAGTATCTGCTCGACAAACACGAGATGACGTTCGCCGCGTCGGAGAGCTTCTGGAAACAGCCACTGTTCTATGGCGGTATCAGTTGCCTGACCGGCGGGCTGTTGTGCGACTTGTTTGTCCGCCGAACCGGGTGGAAACGACTCGGACGCGCGATCTTCCCGTTGACGGGGTATGTGACCGCCAGCGTCGCTATTTTCTCGGTGCAGTTTGTCTCGAACGCGGACCATGCCGTGGTATTGATCTGCATGGCCGGCGCTGCCTATGACTTTGGCCAAGGTGCCAACTGGGCCTCGATCGTCGACATCGGCGGCCGCTACGCCGGTACCGCGGCCGGCTTCATCAACATGCTGGGGAATCTCGGCAACTCGCTGCAGCCGATCATCGGAGCCTGGGTCTTCAATCGCTTCGGCTGGGGACCACTGTTTGTCGTTTACTCGCTGGCCTTCCTGCTGGCCGCCTCGATGTGGCTGTTCATCGATCCCACCAAGACCTTCTATCAAGAAGAGAAGGAAGCCCACCCGCCGGCGTGATCGGGTCGCGGCCCTGTTCGCGCGTTCGAACGAAAAAAGGCTGGTACGCGGCTTCGAATGTCGCCTCGTCCCAGCCCAGGATTTTTTCGATCCGAACCGAAGCGGCTTACAGCATGCCGCCAACCTTGGCGATCAGGTCTACGGTCCGCGAGCTGTAGCCCCACTCGTTGTCGTACCAGCTCACGACCTTCAACAGGTTGCCGCCCAGCACCTGGGTCCAGTCGGCCGCGAAGATCGAGCTGTGCGGATCGCCGATGATGTCGGACGATACGATCGGGTCTTCGGTGTAATACAGGATGCCGTTCAGGGCCCCTTCGGCGGCTGCCTTCATGGCCGCGTTGACCTCTTCCTTGGTGACGTTCTTCTTCATCACCGCGGTCAGGTCAACCACGCTGCCAGTCGGGGTGGGAACGCGAAGCGAGATGCCGGTCAGCTTGCCCGCCAGCTCGGGGATCACCAGGCCGACAGCCTTGGCGGCACCGGTCGAGGTGGGGATGATGTTCAGGGCGGCCGCACGGGCGCGGTAGGGATCGCTGTGGGGCAGATCCAGAATGCGCTGGTCGTTGGTGTACGAGTGGACCGTCGTCATCAGGCCCTTCTCGATGCCGAACGTCTCGTGCAACACCTTGGCCACCGGGGCCAGGCAGTTCGTCGTGCAGCTCGCGTTCGAGATGCACTTGTGGTCCTTGGTCAGCTTGTCGTCGTTCACGCCCAGCACGCAGGTGATGTCGGCGCCATCCTTCGCGGGGGCGCTTAGAATGACCTTCTTGGCGCCGCACTTAATGTGCGTGTCGTAGCCGGGCTTCTTGTCGGTGGCGCGGTCGGTGAAGATGCCCGTGCTCTCGACGACGACGTCGACCTTCATGTCGCCCCAGGGGAGCTTGTTCGGGTCTTTTTCGGCCAAGGCCCGGATCTGCTTGCCGTCGACAATCAGGTACTCGTCGTTGTACTCGACCGAACCGGCGTAGCGGCGGTGCGTGCTGTCGTACTTCAGCAGGGTCGCCAGCATCTTGTTATCGGTGAGGTCGTTGATAGCGACGACCTCGAACTCGCTCGACCGGGCCATCAGGTTGCGGAACACCAGACGGCCGATGCGGCCAAAACCATTGATAGCGACGCGAATTTGCACGGCGACCTCTCCTGAACGCTGCCTCATTTACGGCGATTCTTTACACGGGGCGCGATTATAATGCTGCCGCGAAGCATGCGGAAGGGGCTGGAATCGAAGCTCCCAAGGGACTTTCGCGGTCGTCTTGAGGCCGGCCAGGCCCGTTTCGAGCTATTTTTTCGCCCGATCCAAGCTCTTCATCGGAAAGAGGGCCGACGGGGTGTGCTCGCGCTGCATGATCTCGGCGATCTTCGCCACCACGTCCGGGTGCTTGGCCGCCAAGTCCGTCTTCTCACTCGGATCATTGGCCAGGTCGTACAATTCGATCGCCGAGAGCTCTTTCTGCAGGTTTTTTCGCAGCCCTTTCCAGTTCCCCAGCCAGACCGCCTGCCAGCCGCCATAACCGGCGAACTCGCAGTACAGATGCTCGCGCGGGGGCTGGTCGCCGACACCCAAAAAGGTGGGCTTGATGCTCAGCCCGTCGATGCCGGCCGGAGTCGGCACTCCGGCCACGTCGCACAATGTCGGCAACACGTCGGAAAAAGCCGCCGGCAGGTCGCTCGTCGTGCCGGCCTTGATCTTGCCCGGCCAGCGGGCGACGAAGGGAACGCGAATCCCCCCTTCGTACATCGAACCCTTCCATCCGCGCAGGTTGAGCATCGATTGAAAGAACTCGGTGTGCAGCCCCGCAAAGCCATCGGCACCGGCGCCGTTGTCGCTGGTAAAGCAGATCAAGGTGTTGTCGGCCAGCTTCAATTCCTCGAGCAGATCGACGATGCGGCCCACGCTCCGATCCATGCGGGTGATCATGGCCGCATAGGCTGCCTTAGGTTTGGGGTGCGGTTGATACGCCTTGCCCGCGTAAGGTGTCTCCTCGAACGCCCGCTCGTATTCGGCCAGCGAGTCTTCGGGAACCTGGAGCGCCAGATGCGGGATCGTGAACGGCACATACAGAAAGAACGGCTTTTGTGCCTGCCCCTTGTCGCCCTTCGCCTGCTCGCGCAGAAACCCCAGCGTGGCTTCTTCGATCACATCGTGCGAATACGTCTTGCCCGTCACTCCGCCCGAGTTGCCAGGCAATTCCACCAACTGGTGATTCTTCCAAAGCGTCTTGGGATAGAAGTTGTGGGCCTTGGACTGGCAGTTGTATCCAAAGAACGAATCAACGCCGTGCGCCAGCGGATCGCCGGTCGACTCCATCGGCCCCAGCCCCCATTTGCCGAAGGCCCCGGTGGCATAGCCGGCCTTCTTGAGCAGATCGAACAGCGTCACTTCGTCGGCGGGGATGGGATACTGCCCCTCGGGCTTCATCCCTTTGTTGTCGCGAATGAAGGCATGCCCCTGATGCTTGCCCGTCATCAGCGTGCAGCGCGACGGAGCGCAAACCGGGCAGCCGGCATAGAACCGCGTGAACTTCATCCCCTCAGTCGCCAGGCGATCGATCCGCGGAGTCTTGATCTTTTGCTGGCCATAACAGCCCAGGTCGCCAACGCCCAGATCGTCGGCCAGGATGAAGACGATGTTCGGCCGCGGTGCATCTGCCGCGCGAGCCGGGGCCGCGAACGCCACCGAGTAACAGGCCAGGACCAGCATCCACCAACGGGGACGAATGCGGAGTGCTTGATACATGGGCCATTCTCGCAACGAGTGGAAAGGGTAGAAGGGTATTTGAATCGCAGGCTGCGAGCCATCAACCAACTTCGATGGACGAAATCGATTTGGCGGTGTTCTAATGCTTGGCGGCCGTATTCGTTGTACCTTGAGAATCTCGGGGCCGGCCTTATTTCCTGGCCCGCTGGCTTCCAAACAAATCCTGAAAAAATCGTAGACGCCAAAACTCTTCGCCTGGGTGGATCGTCTTATCCGCGCCGCGGTCTTTTCGCCGCCAGTCGATACCTCGCCCGCCCCAAAAGCCAACCAACGCTATCTTCAAACCCTCCAATTGGTTGTGATGCCATGAATCTCCGCAATCTCAGCGCTACGTGTGCCCTGGTCGCTTTGGCCGCATGGACGGCCGCCAGCACCGTCTTCTCTGCCGCTCCGCCCATTGCCGACACGAGAGCCGCCATGAGCAAGCAGTTTCAAGCGGGCAACTACAAGGTCGCTTTTGAGGGCTACGAGAAGCTGGTCCTCGATCCCAAGAACGATCCGGCCCAGTTGGGCCAGGATCTGACCATGGCCCTGCAGTGCCTGGCGGCGCTCGGCCGGGTCGACGAGCAGGACGACTTGCGAGAGAAAGTCATCGGCGTGCAGAAGGCCCAGTGGCGCGCCCTGTGGGCCGTGGCCGAGACCTATGCCAATACCGAGCACTACGGCTACATCGTGGCCGGCAAGTACTACCGCGGACATCGCCGCGGGGGAGACGGCAAGTACGTTAACTCGTTCGAGCGCGATCGCATTCGCGCCCTGCAGTTGATGGACGAGGCCCGCATCAAGCTGGAAGAAGACAAGCAGGCAGGCGAGACGAACGCTCGCACCAAGAGCGACTTCTTCATGAGCTATGCCCGCATGCTGCTCTCGAACCAGGGCTGGGGCGAGGCCTGGCGCTTGCAGTATCTCTCGAACTTGAAAGAACTGCCGGACTATGCCGATGGCTGGTACGGGCAGAATCAGCCGCAAGGGGCGCCGGTCGGCCCGGATGGCAAGCCGGTCTATTACAGCATTCCCAAGAGCTATGCCGACGCCAAGAACGATGGCGAGCGCTGGCGCTGGTTCCTGCTGCAGGCGCTGGAGTTCTCCCCCGCCCGGCAGAATGAGATCCGCTGGCAGTTGGCCGATTTCTGCCGCAGCCAGTATGGCGAGCAGACCCTGGCCGAGTACGGTAATTTCTTCGCCCGCCAGGCCGAGGACGACACCAAGAAGAACGAGTCCGGCGTCTACGCCCTGCACAACCTGGGCGAGGACGAAACGATCGCCCGACTGGCGACGGGCATCAAGCGATTCAAGCTGCCCGACGAGTTCAACTACATCCGCATCTATCAGCAGATCGCCGACGAGCCCAAGACCGGCTACGGACAACAGGCCGTCGAAACACTGGCCGACGTGTTCGAGAACCGCCGGCAGTATCCCAAGGCGGCCGACTACTGGCGTCGCGCGATCAAAGAGTACGGCAACCGGGATCATCACAAGCAGCGCCTGGAGCAGATCATCGCCAACTGGGGCCGCTTCGAGCCGATCAGCACGCAGCCGGCCGGACAGGGGGCGACCATCGACTACCGCTTCCGCAACGGCAGCAAGGTCTCGTTCGAGGCCCACGAGATCAAAATCGACAAGCTCCTGGCCGACGTGAAGAGCTACCTGCGGGGCAATCCCAAGCAGGTCGATTGGAACCGGATGAACATCGGCAACCTGGGCTACACCCTGGTCCACGAGAAAAAGAGTGAGTACCTGGGCGAGAAGGTGGCCAACTGGAGCCTCGATCTCAAGCCGCGCCCGGCCCATTTCGACGCGCGGGTCACGGTCTCCACTCCGCTGCAGAAAGCCGGCGCGTACTACGTGACTGCCAAGATGGCCGACGGCAACACCACCCACATCGTCCTGTGGGTCGCCGACACGGCCATCGTGAAGAAGCCGATGCCGAATCAGACCTACTACTATGTGGGCGACGCTCAGACAGGCGCGCCGATTGCCAAGGCCAATGTCGAGTTCTTCGGATTCCGTCACAACTACAACGATCCCAAACGCCCGCGCATCGACGTGATGAACTTTGCCGAGTTCGCCGACGCCGAGGGCCAGATTCTGGCGAGCGTCAAAGCACAGCCGCAGGACTTCCAGTGGCTCATCACGGCCCGCACCAAGGAGGGCCGCCTGGCCTACCTGGGCTTCACCAACGTCTGGCACGCCGAGTACTACGACGCCGAATACAACCAGGTGAAAGCCTTTGGCATCACCGATCGGCCGGTCTATCGCCCGGCGCAGACGGTCAAGTTCAAGTTCTGGATCGGCACCGGCAAGTACGATCAGCCCGACAAGTCGGAGTACGCCGGCAAAGACATGCCCGTGATCGTCAGCGATCCGCAGGGGCAACAGGTTCTGCAGAAGAGCTACAAGACCGACGAGTTCGGCGGTCTCGAGGGTAGCTACGAGTTGCCCTCGGGCGCGCCGCTGGGCGTCTACTCCATCGTGCTGCCACATTACGGCCAGGCGGCCACCTTCCGCGTCGAGGAGTACAAGAAGCCCGAATATGAAGTCACGGTCGAAGCTCCCAAAGAACCCGTGATGTTGGGCGAAAAGGTCACGGCGATCATCAACGCACGCTACTACTTTGGCGCGCCGGTGGCTCACGCCAAGGTGAAGTACAAAGTCATGCGTTCGGCGGCCAACGAAGAGTGGTACCCGATCGGCCCCTGGGACTGGTGCTTTGGCCGCGGCTACTGGTGGTTCGCCTGCGACTACAACTGGTATCCCGGCTGGGGCGAGTGGGGCTGCGAGCGTCCCTTCCCCTGGTGGTTCCCCCGCAATCAAGATCCGCCCGAGATGGTGGCCGACTTTGAAGGGGTAATCCAAGCCGACGGCACGCTTCCGGTCGAAATCGATACGGCCCTGGCCAAGGCCGTGCATCCCGACCAGGACCACACCTACACGATCACGGCCGAAGTGGTCGACGACTCGCGCCGCACCATCGTCGGCACCGGCAAGGTGATGGTCGCCCGCAAACCGTTCAAGGTCTTCACCTGGCTCGACCGTGGCTATTACCGCACGGGCGATGCCATCCTGGCGCAGATGTCGGCCCATACGCTCGATCAGAAGCCGGTTGCCGGCACCGGCGTGCTGCAACTGCTAAAGATCGGCTACGAGAAAGACCCCAAGACCGGCGATCTGAAGCCGACCGAAACGGTCGCCCAGACATGGGAGATCAACACCGACGACCAAGGCAAGGCCAAGCAGCAGATCAAAGCGGCCGAGCCCGGCCAGTATCGCCTGTCGTACAAGCTGACCGACTCCAAGAAGCACACCATTGAAGGGGCCTATGTCTTCACGATCATCGGCCCGGGCTTCGATGGCCGCAGTTTCCGCTTCAACGACATTGAGCTGATCAACGACAAGCCGGAGTACGCCCCCGGCGACAAGGTGAAGCTGCAGGTCAACACCAATCAGGCCGACGGCACGGTGCTGCTGTTTGTCCGCCCGGCCAACGGGGCGTACCTGGCCCCCAAGGTGCTGCGTCTGAAGGGGAAGAGCACGGTCGAGGAGATCGAGGTCATCAAGAAGGACATGCCCAACTTCTTCGTGGAAGCGATCACCATCCACGGCGGCAAGCTCTTCAACGAAACGAAGGAAATCATCGTTCCGCCCGAAAAACGGGTGCTGAATGTCGACGTCTCCCCCTCGGCCGAGAACTACAAGCCGGGCGAAAAGGGGACGATCAAGCTCAAGGTGACCGATACCGAAGGCAAGCCAGTCACCGGCTCGCTGGTGCTGACCATGTACGACGAAGCGGTCGAGTACATCTCGGGCGGTTCCAACGTCCCCGAGATCAAAGAGTTCTTCTGGAAGTGGCGTCGCAGCCACAACCCCCAGTCCGAGACCAGCCTGGCCAAGGGCTCCGGCAATATGGACCCGCCTGGCAAGCCAGGCATGGGCAACATCGGCGTCTTCGGCAACGACATCATCATGGAAGAGATGGAGATTTCGGCCGACATGGATGGCGCGGTGGCCATGCGTGGTGGAAGGCGGGCGGCAGAGAAAAGCATGAGGGCTTTCGGCGGCGGTGGAGGCATCGGTGCCCCCGGCGCGGCCATGCCCGCAGCGGCGCCGATGGAGGCCATGGCATTGTCCGATAGCGTGGGCTCTGCCAAGGGAGAGGGGGGCGGCGGACCCGCACAGGCAGCCCCGAACCTGGTGCAGGCCACCGTCCGCAAGAACTTTGCCGACACGGCCAAGTGGGTTGCCTCGATCGCGACCGACAAAGACGGTCTCGCCGAAGTCCCCGTCGACATGCCTGAGAATCTGACGACGTGGAAGATCCGCGTCTGGGGCATGGGGGCCGGCACGCGCGTCGGCCAGGGCGAAAGCCAGGCCATCACCCGCAAGGATCTGATCGTTCGCTTGCAGTCGCCGCGGTTCTTCGTGCAGAAGGACGAAGTGGTCCTGTCGGCCAACGTACACAACTACCTGAAGGCCAAAAAATCGGTGCAGGTCTCGCTGGAACTGGAGGGCAAGACCCTGGCCCCCATGGGCGAGACGACCTCCACCGTGAACATCGACGCCGGCGGAGAGCAGCGCGTCGACTTCCGCGTGAAGGTGCTGGATGAAGGTAAAGCCATCATTCGCATGAAGGCCCTGACCGATGTGGAATCGGACGCCTTAGAAATGACCTTCCCGGTCTTTGTCCACGGCATGCTCAAGACCGACAGCTACTCCGGCGTGGTTCGCCCCGACAAGGACAGCGCGCAGGTCACGTTCAACGTCCCCAAGGACCGCCGGATGAACGACTCGCGGCTCGAGGTGCGGTACTCGCCCACCCTGGCCGGCGCGATGGTCGACGCCCTCCCCTACATGGTCGACTATCCCTATGGCTGCACCGAGCAGACCCTGAATCGCTTCCTGCCCACGGTCATGACCCAGAAGATTCTGATGGACATGGGGCTCGACCTGAAAGCCATTCAAGCCAAGCGAACGAACCTGAATGCCCAGGAAATCGGCGACGACGTCGAGCGGGCCAAGGGTTGGAAGCGATTCAACCGCAATCCGGTCTTCGATCAGGCGGAAGTCACCGCCATGGTCAAGGACGGCTTGAAGCGGCTGACCGAGATGCAGCTCTCCGATGGCGGCTGGGGTTGGTTCAGCGGCTACGGGGAGCACTCGTGGCCTCATACCACCGCTTACGTGGTACACGGGCTGCAGCTTGCCCAGCAGAACGACGTGGCACTGGTCCCCGGCGTGCTGGAAAACGGCGTCGCCTGGCTACAGCGTTATCAGGACCAGCAGGTGCAAATGCTCAAGAACGCCCCAACCAAGACCAAACCTTGGAAGGACCGCGCTGACGACCTGGATGCCTTCATCTACATGGTGCTGGTCGATGCCAAGATCGACAACCAGGCGATGCAAGACTACCTGTATCGCGATCGCACCCATCTGGCCGTCTACACCAAGGCCATGTTCGGCCTGGCGCTGCACAAGCTGAAGGTCCAGGACAAGCTCGACATGATCCTCGAGAACATCTCGCAGTTTGTCGTGCAGGACGAAGAGAACCAGACGGCCTACCTCAAACTGCCGGTCGAGAACTACTGGTGGTACTGGTACGGCAGCGAGTACGAAGCGCAGGGCTACTATTTGAAGCTACTTTCCAAGACCGATCCCAAGGGAGAGGTCGCTTCGCGGCTTGTCAAATACCTGCTGAACAACCGCAAGCACGCCACCTACTGGAACTCGACCCGTGACACGGCGATCTGCGTCGAGGCGATGGCCGACTACCTGAAGGCCAGCGGCGAGAGCAAGCCGGACATGACCGTTGAGGTCTGGCTGGACGGCAAAAAGCAGAAGGACGTGAAGATCACGGCCGAGGACCTGTTCACCTTTGACAACAAGTTCGTTCTCTTCGGCGATGCCGTGACCGACGGCGAGCACAAGCTCGAGATCCGCCGGCAAGGCAAAGGCCCCGTCTACTTTAACGCCTACCTGACCAACTTCACGCTCGAGGACTTCATCACCAAGGCCGGCCTCGAGATCAAGGTCAACCGCAAGTACTACAAGCTGACCAAGGTCGACAAGTCGATCAAGGTGGCCGGCTCGTCAGGACAAGCAGTCGATCAGAAAGTGGAAAAGTACGAGCGGAGCGAAGTGGCCAACCTGGCCACGCTCAAGTCCGGCGATCTGGTCGAGATCGAGCTGGAGGTCGACTCGAAGAACGACTACGAGTACATCCTGTTCGAGGACATGAAGGCCTCGGGCTTCGAGCCGGTCGATTTGCGATCGGGCTATAACTCGAACTCGATGAACGCCTACATGGAGCTGCGTGACGAGCGGGTCTGCTTCTTCGTCCGGGCCTTGGCCCGCGGCAAGCACAGCGTCTCGTATCGCATGCGGGCCGAGATCCCCGGCAAGTTCTCGGCGCTCCCCACCCGGGCCAGCGCCATGTACGCCCCGGAGTTGAAAGCCAACTCGGACGAGTTGAAGGTCTCGATCGAAGACTAGCGTTTTGAGACCTAGAAGGCTTGAGCCTTTCCTCCCTCTCCAGGCGTCCGCCTGCCATTCTCCCTCTCCCCTTTGGGGAGAGGGCCGGGGTGAGGGGGCCGGCGTTCTTTCCCCTGCCCCATCCTGCTCCGCTTTGTGGTGCCGCCGTCCCGCCTGCCTGGCACTCTCTCCCACCCTCCATCCTCCCTTCCCTTCGCCCACCCGAATCGCGAACAACGCCACAAACTCTCTTCCTGCTCCCTCCCACTTGTGGGGAGGGCTGGGGAGGGGGGCGGCCCTTCGTTCATACTCGCCCCTGCTTCCTTTTTTTGAACAGGAGGAAACGGAGTTAACTGAGAAACCCCTCCGTTACCTCCCTTTCCTCCTGTTCAAAAAGAAACGGTCGCACCACCAACCCGCAAAGTTACACGCGCCCCCCCTTCATTCCCTCTGTGTCTCTGTGCCTCGGTGGTTCCAACTTCTTGGCCCTCTTAGCGGTCAACCGTATTCCCTTCCCCCTTCGCCGCATGTCCGACCCAGCCTATCTAACCCCAAACTACGTCACATACAACACTTTACAACAATCCAACAAAATACTTTACATCAGCCTGATATTTAGTGTATACTGCATTTGGAGCAGGAAATATCAGGGAACTCACGCATGCCTACCACGCTGCCGCTTGATCAACTGATCGCCGACCCGGCGGTCCACCCGCGCACCCGCATTCGCCAGGGAACGATCCGCCAATACGCGGCCTCTTACAAAGCGGGGGACACCCTCCCCCCGGTCGACGTCTTCAAATCCCCCGATGGCCGTCATTTTCTGGCCGATGGCTTTCACCGCTACTACGGCGCTCGCGCGGCCGGCCACGTCGACATCGCGGTCGGGCTTTTCGAGGGGGATGTCCGCGAGGCCACCCGCTATGCCTGCGGCGCGAACGCCCGGCACGCCGTCCCGCGGACGCGCGAAGACAAATGGTTCGAGGTCGCCGCCTTCCTCTGCGAATCCGAACTCGCGGGCGCGACCGACGCCGAGATCGCCAAAACCTGCCGCGTCAGCCGGCAGATGATCGCCAAGGTCCGGCCGCATGCGACCAGTAAAGACGACTTCGACCAGTACATGAAGGACGAGGCCGAGCGGCGCACGCTGGCCCGCGAAGACAGGCAGATCGCCCGCAAAAAAGCCAAGGCCGAGGCCAAAGCGGCCCCGCCGCCCCCCGCTCCCCCGGTTCCCGATCGACCGCTCACTCCGCAAGAAGGAGCGATGGCCGCACTGAGCCGCGCGGCCGAAGCGGCCGGCTTGGCCCGCAAAGCGATGGCCGAGTGCGGGCGGGCCTATCCCGAAGCGCAACGCTTCGAAGCCATGATGGCCATCTGCGAAGCGCAGTGCCAGCTCGACGAGCTGGTGCCCCCCGTTGCCTCTGGCGCGCCGCAAGCCGTATCCACCCAGCAGACGCTGGCATTCCTCAAAGAGTTCGGCGTCGCCCCGCAGTCCCAACCCGAAAAGTTACACGCTTCTCATCCTGCTCCCTCCCACTCGTGGGGAGGGCTGGGGAGGGGGGCGGAAGCTCCTCAAGCTCCCACCAACTCGAAAAGTTTTCGCGCGGGGCTTCAACCCGAAAAGTTACATCCCGATCTCACCCCGTACGACCTGCCAGCCACGCGCCGCATTCCCAGCGAAAAGCTCGCCGAACTCTTCGCCCCCAAGCCCGTCCACCCGATGATCGCGGCCTTGAGCGAAGGGACCATCCGCAACGTGCCGGAGGTCCTCCCCATCCAGGCAAAGATGGCGAAGGCGATCCAACCCTTTGCCAATCCCCTTCTTCCGCGCCAACCCGAAAAGTTACATCTCGCGCAGGGCGACGAATCCTCGCGCCGCTCTCGCCGCAAACGCAAGAAGCGCCACCGCAACGGGCCCTCATCGTCCCGTTCTCCGCCCGCGAACTGACGTCCGCCAACTCCCATCGAACCACTGCGCTCCCACTGCGCTCCCGCTGCGCGCATCCTGAAGCGCACAACGAAGACAGTCTTCATGATTTTTGCCATTCCCGTTTCGAACAGGAGCCAACGGAGGTAACAGAGGTGCTTGCTCCGTTGCCTCCCTTTCCTCCTGTTCAAAACAAACCGCGTCGCCCATGGCGCAGGTCCCAACCCGCAAAGTTACATCCCCCTTCCGGCAGCAAATCCTCCCGTCCCGAGGGCAGGCGAACTCGCCAAGCCCGCAAAGCACCACTAGGGGGAGCCGCACCCCGGGCCTATAGAAGACCGACTGGGCGAACGCTAGAATTCCAGAGACCTGGATTTCTTCACACCTTCCTCGCAAGCGAGGCCCGATCGATGCAACGTACTCTCCGCACACTTTCTCTGGCCGTGGTCGGCCTGGTCGTTTCCGCTTCCTGGCTGCTGGCCGCCGACGAGGCACGCACCATCGATGTCGGGTTGTTCAAGCTCACCTCGCCCGAGAAGTGGGTGAAGAAGGAGCCCAAGAGCAAGATCGTCGAGTTCGAGTACGCAGCGCCGGCCGCCAAGGGGGATTCCGAAGATGGCCGTCTGACCGTGATGCGGGCCGGCGGCGGCGTCGACGCCAACATCGACCGCTGGGTCGGCCAGTTCACCCAGCCGGACGGCAAAGCCACTGCCGATCGCGCCAAGCGCTCGAAGAAGAATGTCGGCGGCCTGGAAGTTCACCTGGTCGACATCTCGGGGACCTACAAGGATCAGCCGGGCGGTCCGTTCGGCCCCTCGGTCAATCGCGACAAGTACCGCATGGTGGCCGCCATCATCGTGAGCAAGGACGCCCAGGTGTTCCTGAAATTCTACGGCCCCGAGCAGACCATCGCCGACAACGAGAAGGCCTTTCTGGGCATGATCGACGGCCTGGATACCTCAAAGTAGTTCGCCTGCTTAAAATCGCGAGGGGGCCGGCGTGATGTCGGACCCTCGCTGGTTTTCCCTCCAGATATCCGGCGAATCGCTTTTTCAGCGGTTCGCCTCCTGCCTCGCGCCGGCTCTCTCCCGCCGGATCGTGCCTGTGTCCTCGCACGTTTCACGCATGAGCCGTTGCGTCTTTCCACTTCCGACCTAAGCCGCTTGCCTATCTCATGAAGATCTCGCAGTTTCTCGAACACCACGGCATCGCCGTCAATCCGTTTGCCGACGAAGACGCCCAGACCGATCCGGTCTTCAAGGACCATTGCATCGGTACGACGCGGCATCCCAGTTGGGACAAGATCTACGGCGATCCCAAGGAGCCGGCCACCTCGGTCGTGTTCGGCGAGAAGGGGGCCGGCAAGACCGCGCTGCGGCTGCAAGTGCGTCGCAATCTGGACGACTACAACCGCGCGCATCCTGATGCCCGCGTGTTCATTGTCGACTACGACGACTTCAATCCGTTCCTGGACCGCTTCCGCGACCGGTTCCATGGCCGCAAGCGCAAGCCCGAACGCGTGCTGACGGAGTGGAAGCTGTGGGACCACATGGATGCCATTCTGTCGCTGGCTACCACGCAGCTCGACGACGCGCTGCTGGCCGCCCCGGCCGCGACGCGCTCTGGCTTGACGGCCGATCCCTCGCGGCTTGACCGGCTGCAGGCCCGCGACGTGCTGATGCTGGCCGCCTGTTACGATCAGTCCACCGCCGAGACGGTGAAAGGCCGCTGGCATCGCTTGCGCCGGACGCTCAAGTTCAGTTCGTGGAAGGCGCAGTGGGATTGGCCGCTGGCGATCCTGCTGACGGTTACGCTGGCCGTGCTGGCCTACACGGGCGGCTTCTGGTCCGAGTGGATGAAGCTGATCTGGCCCTTCCCGATCTTCTTTGCCGCCGTGTGGAGCCCGTACATGGTGCGGACCATCAAGCGCTGGTGGCTGTCCCACAACATTGTGGGGAACGTGCGGGTGCTGAACCGCGAGGTCTCTTCGCTCCGCCAGATCCTGATGAACTTCACTTCCGATGAGTTGGCCGGGCAGCCCCTTCCCAACAAGCAGCGGACCGACGACCGCTACGAGTTGCTCGCGAAGCTGCAAGGGCTGCTGCGGACGCTGGGCTTTGCCGGCATCATTGTGCTGATCGACCGGGTCGACGAGCCCGACCTGATGGGCGGATCGTCGGAGCGGATGAAGGCCCTGCTGTGGCCGATGCTGGACAACAAGTTCCTCAAGCAGCCCGGGATCGGCTTCAAGATGCTGCTTCCCGTCGAGCTGTCGCACTACATCGACCGCGAAGACCGCGACTTCTACCAGCGAGCCCGGCTGGACAAGCAGAACGTGATCCGCACGCTGGAGTGGACCGGCGAGGCGTTGTACGACGTGGCCAACTCGCGTCTGAAGGCCTGCCTGTCGAACGGCAGCACGGCCACGCTGCGCAAGTTGTTTTCGGATTCGATCAATGACCGCAAGCTGATCGACACATTGCGCGAGATGCGCGTGCCGCGGCACCTGTTCAAGTTCATGCATCAGCTCTTTGTGGCTCACTCGAACGCCCATACCGAGGACGAGCCCAAGTGGCAGATCACGCCGGAGACGTTCGAATCAACGCTGGCGCTGTTCCGGCGTGAACAGGAGCTGTTCGAACGCGGCATGAAGGTCTAGTGTTCAACTGAGCGGCAAGGCGCTAGCCGCCGGTGGCCCTGACTTGCCGCTCCGCTGCGCATCACTAGGGCAAGAGGGCCTTGTCTCCGCCGTTGGCAGTGAGCAGCGCGCGAAACTGCGGAGTGGTCAGAGCGTTATTGGGAACGAACCGCACCGAGCCATCGGCGAAAGCCACGTGCGCCCCTTGTTGCTCGTGCCCCGAGGCTGGGCCCTGACCTTGCGGGGCGTTGAAGCGCGGGTTCATCTGCGCCAGATGCAGATCGCGGGGCTCGATCCACAGGACGCCGGAGCCATGCACCTCGACCAGCAGGATGGTGTTCGACGTGCCGTCGCCGATGCTCATCAGGGTGGAGGGCTGGGGAAGATTCCAGATGGTTCCCGGCCCCGTGACCGCCAGGAAGCTGGTCTGCGTCGAAGGGCCCGAAGGCTTCTCGATGGGGCATTTGAACTCCCACAAGGCCTGCCCGTGAAGTTGCGCGTTGCTGAGTCCGTCCCAAGACTCGCTCTGAAGATAGCGATGATAGAGCGAATCCTGACCGAGGAAGGGGAGCAGGGCCACGCGCCAGCTATGCATCGGTTGGCCGGTGGCATCGGCCACATACGCCAGTGGAAGGACGCGATGCTTCCCCTCGTGGCTGTGCATCGCCCAGACCAGGGACTGCATCGGATGGGCGCACCCAGCCCCGACGGTGCAGTGGGTAACGGCAGGAGTCAGGAGCAACACGGCCAAGACGATCAGCCCCGTCGACCCCGCCAGGATGCGGAAGGAACCATCCCACAGGGTCTCTTCACGCAGGCCGCTGATCAGGCAGGCGCCCCAACCCACGAACCACGCCAATATCAACATTAGGGGCAGAGCGATCGGCATCACCCCGCTGGTATACAGCACCAGCATCACGGCGCTAGCGAACGTCGCGTAGAGCAGCGAGCGAATGCTGAACTGAAAGTGAGAGGAGCGGGAAGTGCCCATGCCCTTTATTCTGCACGACGGCGGGAGAATCTGCTAACACGTTTTTGCGTGGGCGGGTTTGTGCCAGAATTCGCCGGTGATTCTTTGCGATCGGACGAGGGTGACCGTCGGTTTGCAGTATAATGAGGGAAGGGGCAGGCCCCTTGGACTCTCCGCCCATCCGGCGAGGCGATATGCATCCCATCCAACCGCTTATCGACGAGCTTCAGGAACAGGGGTTGGCATGGGACGAGTGCGAACGCGCTGCCATGGAACGGACGTTCAACGGTCGCGAAGAAGTACCTTTCTCGGCATCGGCCCCTTTGAAGCCGTGGCCGGCTCCTTCTAAGGTCAGCAAATCGCCCTCGACATCGCAGGCCTTGAGCCGATCGACCATCCAGCCCCCTGTTCTCCACCCGTTCATTGAGTCCTCAACGTCCTGTCGTTGCGGTAAGTCAGCCGTTTGCAATCAAAAAACGCCAAGGCGATAAATCCCAACAGTGTGGTGAATGCCGAATTGGCAACCGCGAGAGGTGTCCCTAGAAAGATGACAGGGCCCGCCAGACCGCGGTTGCCTGGATTGCTGAGGATATAAACCGCGAACAAAACGGCAACCACAAGCGGTGCAGCACTGGCCAAAACGAGGCCCCAGCGTAGCTGCCGAGGACGCGTGGCGGTTGCGGCAGGGGACGCAATCAACGCGAACATCGCCAGCGGATTGAATGCAAGGAACCAGGAGTCTCTAGGTTTTGGCTCCCAACCCAAACACAGTAGAACGGCGAACCAGGCGAAGTCGCTCCAAACGACACTGACCAGCGCGGCCAACATGGCACGATTCAGATTCCCCACGATCAACGCCATAATCGCCCCGACCACGGCGATGGCCAAACTACGGGCCGCGATGGCTCCGCAAAGGATACTGTGGGTCTCGAAGGACCATTTCAACAGCCCTGCTGAAACGGCAAAAAGCAGCATGACGCCGAGCAAAGCTCGCAACGAGAACTGTGCGGGCTGCTCGGCATTCACGAGTGTCCGACGCAAGTCGTGCGACGCTTGAGCTGAATCGGAAGGTGCCGGCGTTGAATTCGAGGTCATTCGCCGGCGGCCATCTTGAGGTGCCCGAGCGATGTGGGTCAAACACTATTCGACTGTTCTATCGCAGCAAGCTCTACGTCAAAATGTCCTTCACGACCTTGCCTTCCACATCCGTCAGGCGGAAATCTCGGCCCTGGAACTTGTAGGTCAACTTCTCGTGGTTGATTCCCAGGCAGTGCAGGATCGTCGCGTTCAGGTCGTGAATGTGAACCGGCTTCTCGGTGATGTTGTAGCTGTAGTCGTCGGTCTCGCCGTACACGACGCCCGGCTTGATGCCGCCGCCGGCCATCCACATGGTGAAGTTGCGGGGGTGATGGTCGCGGCCGTAGTTTTCCTTGGTCAGCGTCCCTTGGCTGTAAACGGTGCGGCCGAACTCTCCGCCCCAGACGACCAGCGTGTCTTCCAGCATCCCCTTCTGCTTCAGGTCCTTGATCAGCGCGGCCATGGGTTGATCGGCCGCCTTGGCGAGCTGGCGGATGTTCCCCGGCAGACCGCCGTGATGGTCCCAACCGCGGAGAAAGACTTGCGTAAAGCGGACACCGCGCTCTGCCATCCGCCGGGCGAGCAAACAGTTGTAGGCATACGTGCCGGGCTGCGTGACTTCGGGCCCGTACATGTCGAGGACTTCCTTGGGCTCCTTCGAGATGTCGGCCAGTTCGGGGACCGACGTCTGCATCTTGAAGGCCATCTCGTACTGCGCGATACGGGCAGCGATTTCAGGATCGCCCACTTCGTCGAGCTTCTTCTGATTCAGCGCGGCCACGCCGTCGAGCATCTGCCGACGGACATCGGGCGAGACGCCGGGAGGATTCGACAAGTAGAGGACCGGATCTCCCTGCGAGCGCAGGGCCACGCCTTGATGCTTGGTCGGCAGGAAGCCGGAGCCCCACAGCCGCGAGAAGAGAGCCTGGGTCTGCGAGCCGGCCGCCAGCCGCGAATGAAGCACCACAAACGCCGGCAGATCGGCGTTGGGGCTGCCGATGCCATAGGAGAGCCACGCCCCCATGCTCGGGCGGCCGGGGATCTGGCTACCGGTCTGGATGTAGGTGATGGCCGGGTCGTGATTGATGGCCTCGGTGTGGACGCTTTTGATGATGGTCACATCGTCGACCACCTTGGCAAACTCCGGCAGCAGTTCGCTGACCCAGGCGCCGTGCTTGCCGTGCTGGGCAAACTTGAAAACGCTGGGGGCGATGGGGAACCGCTTCTGGCCCGAGGTCATGGTGGTAATCCGCTGCCCGTTGCGGATCGACTCAGGCAGATCCTTATCGAACTCGTCGACGAGCTTGGGCTTGTAGTCGAACAGGTCGAGTTGCGAGGGGCCGTCGGCCATGAACAGCCAGATCACCCGCTTGGCCTTGGGGGCGTGATGCAGCGCCTCGAGTTGGCCGAGCGTCGGCCCCGGCGCGGGGGCCTTCGACGCTTCGCCCGCGAAGAGCTGCGGGTTAAGGACCGAAGCCAGTGCGGCGCCGCCGAGCCCAGAGGCACAGCGGCCGAAGAAGTATCGACGGGTCTCGCGATGCATGTGTTCGCGGATGAGTTGTTCGTGGCGAGGTTCCATTTTTCATCTCCTCCCTCTCCCCATTGGGGAGAGGGCCGGGGTGAGGGGCTGGTGTTCTTTGGTTCGTTGGTCTTGTGCCCCGAAGGGGCTTCGTAGCATAGCCCAGGGTTGGCCCGCGCAGCGCGGCCTACCCTGGGTTGTCGAGGCGATCGATTGCTACCCCGAAGGGGTTTCGTAGTTCGTGTATTTCGTTAGTCCCAGACATAGCGTTCGTCGTATTGCACTTCGTGGCGTTCGAGGAATAAGCGGAACTCTTCCTGAAACGTCAATCTTTGATGATGCGATTCTTGATCGAGGATGTAGGTTCGGACGTTTTCAAGATTCGATTGACTGACTGAGAAAGCCCCATATCCTGCTTGCCAGTGAAAATCTCCGAGTTGACGATGATTATCTTTCAATTCGATCGTCGACACACGCTTTAGTTCCTTGACCCAATCGGCCATCGAGATCGTTCGGGATTGCCTTGCGAGGATGTGAACGTGATCGGAGACGCCTCCCACTTCAATCGCCGGACATTCCAGGCGGTTGGAGATGTCGGCCAAGAGCTTGTGAGATTCCTTTGTCAGTTCCCCTTGCAAGAAAGGACGTCGATCTTTGGTCGAGAAGATCAGGTGGACGATCAGGTTTGCGAGAGATTGCGGCATATCGCGGTTCAGAAAGCCTACGCAACCCCTTCGGGGTAAGTGGGGTTTGATGCGAGACCTACCCAGGGTAGGCCGCGCTGCGCGGGCCAACCCTGGGCTATGCTACGTAGCCCCTTCGGGGCAACTCCCTCTCCCCAAGGGGGCGAGGGAGAAAATCACTCCTTCGTAATGGTCTCGTCCAGGTTGATCAGCGCGTTGGCAATCATCGTGTAGGCAGCCAGTTCGGCCGGATCAAACTGCTCCTTGAGCTTCGTCTCGCCCACGGCCAGCAGCTTGTTGGCGTCGTCCTTGTGCCCTTGGAAGTAGGACATATTCTGGCCGAGCAACTTCATCAGCACTTCCAGTTCACCCGGCTGCGGAACTCGGGCGGTTGCCAAGCGAAAGCCATAGGTCAGACGCTCCTCGGGCTTGGTGCCCCCTTCCTTCAGAATCCGCGCGGCCATGTGCCGGGCGGCTTCGACGTACTGTTCGTCGTTCATCAGCACCAACGCCTGGAGCGGCGTATTGGTCCGGGCCCGACGCGAGACGCAGACCTCGCGGCTGGGGGCGTCGAACGTCATCATCGACGGCGGAGGAGCCGTCCGCTTCCAGAAGGTGTACAGGCTGCGGCGATACAGCGCGTCGCCGTTGTCCCGCTTGAAATCCTTGGTGTTCGAGCCGACGAAGCCGACCGATTCCCAGATGCCGGCCGGCTGATAAGGCTTCACGGCTTTGCCGCCGATCCGCTCGACCAGCAATCCGCCCAGGAACAGGGCCTGGTCGCGGACGATCTCGGCGTCCAGACGGAACCGCGGACCACGGGCCAGGAGCATATTCTCAGGGTCCTTCTGCAACAGGGCCGGCGTGACTTTGACCGACTGGCGATAGGTCGCACTGGTCACGATCAGCTTCTGCAGTTGCTTCACATCCCAGGCCTTTTCGATGAACTCCACCGCCAGCCAGTCGAGCAGGTCGGGATGGCTGGGCCACTCACCCTGCGCACCAAAGTCCTCGCTGGTCTTCACGATGCCCCGTCCAAAGTACTGCTGCCAGAAGCGATTCACCGTCACCCGCGAGGTAAGCGGATGCTCGGGGGCGACCAGCCACTCGGCCAGGCCCAGTCGATTGGGCTTGGAGCCATGCGGCAACGGGGGAAGGATGGCCGGCGTGGCGGCGGTGACTTTGTCCCCCTTTTTGTCGTACTGCCCGCGAATCAGGATGTGTGTGTCGCGCGGGGTCGCCATGTCGGCCATGACCATCGAGGCCGGAATGGATGCGTCGAAATCCTTCTTCTGCTTTTCCAGGTCGGTCACGTCCTTGTGCAGCTTGTCGAACGGCTTCTTCGTCTCCGGGTGGACGTACTCCAGGAAGTAGTCGCGAATCGTCTTCTTCTGGGCGTCGTTCCGCTTGTCGAGCTCCGCCTTCAAGGCATCCTTGACGGGGTTCGGCACGTCCGACTTCTTCTGTTCTTTCTCATAGGCTTCCCAGGCGACGAGCGAAGTAAAGCTCTTGCCGTCCTGCGGAGTGCGGGTAACGACGCCAGCCTTGTCCCAGAAGCAGGTGCCGTCGTGCTGGGTAAAGGCCCAGCCGTTCAGCACAGCGCCGGGGTTCAAACCCACCTTCGCGGCTTCCACTTCCAGGCGGACCCAGCGTCCGGCCTCGGGCAAAGGGCCCATGTGGACGCGACTGGCCGAACCGGCCGTGCCCCAGGGGATGACATCCTCGCCCCAGTAGGCCCGATGTTCCCAAGCGCCGTCGTTGAACTGCAGCATCACGCTCTTGGGCAAGCTGGCCGGGTCGAGATAGACGTGGGCAAACAGCTTGTCCCCCTCGCCGATCTTGATCGTGGCCGTGGCGCCGTCGAAGAAGTGCTGGCTCAGCCCCTGGGCTTGCCGGCGGCTGGACTTCGCCCCGCTATGGACCGGGTTGGGCTTGCTGACGAACTCCCACGGGGTGTTCCCCTGGGCCTTCGCCCCCTTGGGCAGGTCGTCGTCGATCCAGACAAACTCAATCGGTTCGTTGGTCGCGGTCGGCGTGCCGGCCTCAGGCTCTTTGTAATCGATCTTGGCCAGCTCGTCGGCGATCAGCTTCTTCGCGGCGGCCAGCTTCTCGTCGAACTCTTTCAGCTTCTTCTCGTCTTCGGCGCTGGACAGCTTCAAGATCGGCGGCGGCAGCAAGGCGTTGCCGTCCATCGCCGCATCGGCCGAGGCATTGAAGAAGGCGTAGAGCTGATAAAACTCTTTCTGACTAAGGGGATCAAACTTGTGATCGTGGCAGACCGCGCAGCCCAGGGTCAGCCCCAGGAAGACGGTGGACATCGTCTCAGTCCGGTCCACGGCATAGCGCACGCGGACTTCGTCGTCAATCGAGCCCCCTTCGCTGGTCGTCACGTTGCAGCGATTGAAACCGGTGGCGATCCGCTGATCCATGGTCGGCGTGGGGAGCATGTCGCCGGCCATCTGCTCGATGGTGAAGCGATTGAACGGCATGTTCTGGTTGAACGAGTTGATGACCCAATCGCGATAGGGCCACAGGGCGCGCTCGTTGTCCAGGTGCAGCCCGTGCGTGTCGCCATAACGGGCCAGGTCGAGCCAGTAGCGTCCCATCTGCTCGCCGTAGCGGGGCGAGGCCAGCAGGCGATCGACCAACTTCTCGTAAGCGTCGGCCGACGTGTCGGCCAGGAACTGATCGACCTCGGCCGGCGTGGGAGGCAAGCCCGTCAGATCGAACGTGACGCGGCGGATGAGGGTGTTCTTGTCGGCCTCCGGGCTGGGGGCCAGGCCTTCGCTCTCAAGCTTGGCGATGATGAAGCGATCGATCGGGTTGCGGACCGCTTTCTCGTGTTTCACGGTGGGAAGGGTCGGCTTCACGGGTCGCAGGAACGACCAGTGCCCCTGATACTCGGCCCCTTGCTCGACCCACTTCTTCAGGGTCTCGATCTGTTTGGGGGTCAAATGTCGGCCAGTCGCCGGTGGCGGCATCTTTTCGTCGGGGTTGGTCGACAGAATGCGTTGGATTAGCAGGCTCTCGGCCAGCTTGCCCGGCACGATCGCCGAGCCGCCGTCGGCCAGCTTGGCCGTGGCCCCTTCGCGGATGTCGAGCCGCAGGTCTGCGTGCCGCTCCTTGGGATCCGGTCCGTGGCAGCGGATGCAGCCATCGGACAGGATGGGGCGGATGTCGCGGTTGTATTCAATCTTGCCCGGTTCAATCTTGGCGGGCTCGGCGGCCGAAACGGAAGCGGCCAGCAGGGCATAGCCGGTCAGGCTGGCGACGAACTGAGTGACGCGGGAGAAGGTAAGCTGAGGCATTCGTCGGTACAGGCCCTGTAAGCCTGGTCTCCTAGAGATGCTGGAAGTCTTTAAGTCACGTTCCTACGCAACGATGGACACGTCAGGATGACGTGGGACCATCAACGGGCGAAGAAAGGTGTACGACGAGTGGGAGGGGAGGCGGTTAGCCGGACCCAGAATTCATCGCGAAGCGATGCACAATTCCCGTGAGGCAATTTTAGACTTCCCAGCAAACCAATCGCCGGGGCGGCCTCACTCGTCAGGATCGATCTACCGTTTCGGAACTCCCGAGTCGGACGAAGGATCCATAGAACAGTGACATTCGGGCGGAAATCGTTACCACCAAATCCGCACGAGCATCACTGCAATGTAATATAAATTACCGTTGATGAATTGCAAGCGATTTGCCGCAAAGTGCGGTGCGGCAAGGAGGAAGAGACACGCGGACGCTGCCCAAGGGGCGACTATTGCGAGTCCAGCGCGCCGGCACATTCGTCAGGCAGTTTCTGACCGAGCTCCACGGCGCGCTCCAGATGCGTGCGAGCGCGGACCTCCGCCGGCTCTTTGCCAAACTCCACTAGGCCGAGCTGCCGCTGCACATTGGCCTGCGACCAGAGGAGCCGGCCGAGTTCCAAGTGCGCTTCGCCGAGATTGGGGTTGTGCGCCAGCGCCGCCTGTAGGGCGGACTCGCTGGTGGCGACGCGATCGGACAGCGCCACGCCCAGCGTCCAGCAGGTCACTGCCGGATCGATCTTGCGGCCCATCGTCACGTCGATCACGGCTACGGCGGCGGGCCAATCCCGGCGGTCGATGGCTGCGGCCAGTTGGGCAGAAGGCCCTTCGAGGGGAGGGGCAATCAGCAGGTGGACGCTCAGTCGCAGGGCGTCGCGCACCGTTTTTTCATCCACGGCAAGCAACGCGGCAATTCTCAGATGTTCCAAAGGCGCCGTCTTGCTGGCCAGCGTTTCCATCATCTGAGTCGACGCCCAGCGGAGATGAAACCGGGCTACGTCGTTTCGCAGATTGCCATCGTTCGGCGAGATCTCAAGGGCAGCCTGATACTCCACTTCAGCCTCGGCCCAGTGACCTGCGTCACCCAAGGCTCCGGCCAGATTCAGTCGGTGACCTGCATGGGACGGGGCGAGCGCAATCGCCTTGGAGTACGCTTGCACGGCCTCCACAAAATTGCCGGAGCGCAGCCGGGCGTTTCCCAAGGTGCCCTGCGCGTCGGCCGACTGCGGATCGAGCACTGTGGCCCGCTCGGCGGCTTCGATGGCAAGGACCAGATCGCCGGCGTCCGAGGCCGCGTTGGCCAGTTGTAACTGCGCGGTGGGGAGCGAGGGGGCGACCTGGGCCAGCGCCTTGGCCGACTGAAGCTGCACCGCTGTGCGAGATGATGCATCCACTCCGCGACGCTCCGCCCCGTAGAGCGCAGCGGCCGGCAGGATGAACAACGCCCACTTGCCGGCGTGCGCCAGGGCCGGCAGCCAACCCGCTGCCGAAGGTGACCTCGCGCCCGTGCCGGATGCGGTTCCGGCCAACTGCTCCTGGTTGCTCTTTTCGCGGACCTTCCAGATAAAGCCGTCGAAGTAGTAGTGCATCAAGGTCGAGGTGACCAGAAGGGCGGCAAACACCTGTGCCAGCGATTGCCCCGTGATCGACGTCGAGAAGAACCGCACGCAGCCGAAGGCGGCGATCAGGCACAAATAGGCCCCAACCAGCAGGCCGCGCCGGCGAAAGAACGCAGCCAGTGTTCCCTGCCCCGCGGCCACGCGGTCGATCGACCGCCGGTGAAAGACCCACACGATCGCCAGATACTGCACCGCGTGGTAGATCTCGAACATCGCCACGCCGATTAGCGTGTCGTTGATCGCCCCGGTGAACCACCAGATGCCGGCCGTAGAGAGAACGAGCAGTTGCTTGTTGAGGCTGACCGCCTCTTTGCGGATCAGACGCTGTGCCACATGAACGACGTAAGCATTCAGCACCACGACGGCCGCCAAGCCAACGGTCCATTGCAGGCCCACAATCAGCCGCGCGTCGAAGAGCGGGCCGCCGGCCTGCCAGAAAGCGTCGACCAAGCCGTACATCCGCGCCTGGCTGAAGACTGTCCCCAAGGCGAACACTGCCACGCAGGCGGCCAGATCGAGCCGCGCGCCCCACGCGTCCTTGATGCCGCGCTTGACGTCGTAGATCCGCAGAAAACCGTAAGTCTGCATCAGCCCGTGCCAGATGGCCCACAGCAGCACCAGAACGCGCAGGCCGTGCAGATGCTGGTGCTCGAACCACCAGGCGGCCGTGAACACCAGAGGAGGTGCCAACAGCAGCCGCCAGAAGAACCGCGCGCGGAGTTCGCTGTCGCCATAGGCCCGCAGGAATCCGGGCAGGTGATGCCCCATGGAGAGGAACGAGATCACCACCAGCCAGATCTGCTGGGGCGAGAAGATGCGCTGAAGGCCTAGCACCGCGGGGACGATCAGCACCGGAGTCAGCACGAAAAAGAGCAAGTCCCAAGCCGGGGCGATGATCCAGCCTCGCGCGGCCGCTGGGGTCACGGCTGGCGTCGATTCAGCGGCGGTCAGCGTGGTGCTCATGACAGACTACATTCCCCGCGGGAAGGAGCCGTTGGCCGGCCCCTGACTCCATCGTCCCGCGGCCCACCGCGATGTCAAGCTGCGGCTACTTGCCACCAACCGCCGGCGGTGGCTTGGGAACGTCATTCTCGTCCACTTGGACTCCGTGCGTGAAGTCCATCAAAGGCTCGAAGAACGTGTTCAGGAATCGCGACTTGCGATTCTTACGGGCCATGTCGGTGGCCGGCTCGTGCCACTGCTCGTAATGAGGATAGTTCACGTAGCTGCGGCCAAAGTAATACGGGAACTGCGATCCCGAGTAGTGATACTTGGGAATGCGTCCCTTGACTGGATCGACGGGCGCCAATCCTGTCTTGGGGTCGATCATATTCGCAGGGGCCACTTCGCCCGGCGCAACCGCTCGGGGTTCGGCCTTGAAGCGAAACGGGTCCGACGGCGACGGAGCCGGGACGGGCGGAGCGTCCCCTTCGCGCGGGATCTGCCGGCGACTCGAAGCGGGCACGGCCGGCAAAGTCTCGCGATCGTCTTCGCTGGCGCGAGTCGGCACAGGGGCCGTGGCCGTGCGACGCAGATTCAGATGCGGAATCTTGGCCGTCTTGGCGGCGGGCGATCCCGGAGCGCCGGCTTCAGCGGGCGGATCCTGTGGGATCTGCTCAAGCGATCCGCCCCGGAAAATGGGGACCGAGCGCAGGTTCTCGTACACGCCGTAAGGACCAGGGTGTCCACAGGTGCGGCATTGAGCCTGGGCCTGGCTGGTCCAAGCACAAACGCCGAACGCCAACAGAATGAGCGGGAATCCGTTCCGCATCCGCGACCTCGCTAGCTGGAGGCCGACGGCAACGCGAGACGCCCGCAGCGGGGTCCTGGTCCATCGGCCTTCTATCCAAATCGGCCGATGCGCGGGGAAACCTGTGGAAAATCCGTCGTAGACTGCCTATCTGCCCAGTAACTGGCGAGAGAATCTCGCCAGGGCTTGATTGGCAAGTTGTTCCTAAGGCTGGAGTTACGACTTCTGGTCGAGCTTCCAGTTCTCGATGATCACGTCGGCTCCCGGGGTCAGCTTGCGGAGCTTGTCCTTGATGACCTGCAGCTCGGAATGCTTGGCGGTCTTCGCTTTGCGGGCCAGAATGACCAGCTTCTTACGGCGATGACGGCGACGCTTGATCTCTTGAACTCGGTCAATGGCCACGATCAGACTCCCATGGGCGACGAAACTAGAGCAAGGAGTCGCCCATTAAAGCAGCCTTGAGGGGCAGCGTCAATCGAGACGCGCGGGGCGATGGTCCGATTCGCAGATTGCCGACGGCCAAAAGCGTGAACTACTTGCGCGATTCGCGCGAGCGATTCACATGCTGCATGGCCTGGTACATCATCTGCTCACGCTGCTCGGCCGAGAGCATCTTCATAAAGGCGATGCGGCAGGCATGCGACGCCTGACGTTTGACATAGCCTTTGCTGTCGCAGAACGTGTTCCACTCCGCCAGAAACTTGGCGTCGTACTCGATCGTTTCCTTCTGTGTCTTACTCACGGATGAACCTTTGAGGTACGAATTGGAACGAAGCACCCTCGTGCGATTTGCCTGGGAGTTCCCCCGCGAACCCTGAATTTCCCAAGCTGCGCCAAGCTACCTTGGCTTTGGCATTAGAACAAAACCAGCGAATGGCTGACTAGGGTTTTCGCGAGTAATTCGCGAATTCTGTATCCGCGTGGTAAAGAATGCTTTAGGGGTGATGCGATCTGTCATGCGTCAATCGGGGGATTCACTCGTACAAACTAGGGGTCGAGTAGTCAGGTCGATTGGTGCGCAGCGTGGACCTAGCGTTGTAGGGCGAAGCAGCGTGAGACCGAGGCCCCACCACACTACGCCGACGACCGTCACCCGCTAACCTTTTGCGCGCCTGCTTTCCCGGACTCCACCACAAACGACGCTCGGGTCACGCGCGGCGCACCAGGTCGGGTGACATACTCCACCACCCGATAGTCGCTCCGCCAGTGCTCCGGCGTCACTTCGCAACTCACGTAGCCCCGCTCGGCATTGTAGAATTTGACGAAGGGGTTGTCGGCCAACACGCCTGCCGTGTCGGGGCGGGTTTCTTTGCCGTCTCCTCCGGAGCTGATCGAAGTACCGACAAACTCGGTGGCCACCGTTTTGGGGTCGGCTCCGTCGAAGTCGACCTGCAGATCGTTAACCCAGTTGGTGTGGATGTCGCCGGTCAGCACCACCGGGTTGGCGATCTTGCGCTCAACCAGTTGCCGCAGAATCCGCCGGCGGTTGGTTTCGTAGCCGGGCCACTGGTCCATGCTGTAGTTCACAATCTCGCCCGGCTTGCGGTCGACGCGGGCCATCATCACCTGCTGAGCCAGCACGTTCCACTTGGCGGTCGAGCGGGAAAGGCCGTCGAGGAGCCAACGCTCCTGCTCGGCTCCCAGCAGCGTAGCTGCGGGATCGTAGCAGTCCTCGCACGGGGGCTTGTTGCCGTCGCCGCAGGGCTGCTTGGTGCGATACTGACGCGTGTCCAGGACCGAGAACTCGGCCAGGTTGCCGTAGCCCAGCCGGCGATAGAGCTTCATGTCGGGACCGCTGGGGAGCGCCAAGCGCGGGATCGGCATGTGCTCGTAGTAGGCCTTGTAGGCGGCCGCGCGGCGGATGAGGAAATCCTCGCGATTGACGTTCTTTTCTTCGGAGTTTGCCCCCGCGCAGTTGTTGTCGAACTCGTGATCGTCCCAGGTCACGATCCAGGGGAACGCGGCATGGACGGCCTGCAACGCCGGATCGCTTTTGTAGAGCGCGAAGCGATTGCGATATTCCTCGAGCGTCTTGATCTCTTTGCTGTTGTGCTTGCGGACCGACTTCTCCTTCTGGCCCCCTTCGTAGATGTAGTCGCCCAGGTGGACCACCAGGTCCAGTTCTTCGCGCAGCATGTGCTCAAAGGCGGTGAACAGACCGTCTTCGTAATTGTTGCACGAGGCGAACGCGAACTTGAACGAGCGCGGCGCAGCGTCGGCAGCAGGCGTAGTCTGCGTGCGGCCGATGGGGCTGGTCTCGCTGCCGGCCTTGAACTGGTACCAGTAGGGCCGGGCCGGCTTGAGGCCCGTCAGTTCGACATGCACCGAGTGGGCCCAGGCAGGCGATGCGACGGTGACGCCCTGCGCCACGACCTTACGCATCTGGTCGTCTTCGGCCACCTGCCACGAGACCTCGATCGCTTCGTCGGGCATGCCTCCGCCGTTCAAGGGATCGGGAGCCAGACGAGTCCAGAGGATCGCGCCCGAAGGGGTCGGATCGCCTGAGGCCACGCCCAGCGTAAAGGGATTGCTCTTGAACTTGGGCGCCTGCCGCAGCAGGCCCAGCGAGCGATCGGCCCACACGGCCGCGGCGGCTAGCGAAGCACTGGCAATGAGAAAGGAGCGTCGCGGGAGCAGACCGGCACGCTGGGCGGCCAGATAGCGGGGCTTGTCCATGAGGGCTATTTTCCGGGGGCGCGGGGAGCGGGAAGAGGACAGCCGTGGGCCTTGCGATACGGGACTTCGGGGACCTTGCCGGACAGCACCGTCTCCAAGGCATTCAGAAGATCACGCGTGGTCGGTTCGTCGCGGCGTTTGCCGCCTGCGGAATAGCGATCGTCGATGCGGCCTCGATAAACGACATCGCCGGCTGGGTTCAGCACCACGGCCTCGGGCGTTACCTCTACCCCAGCACTACGTGCGACGCGCTGTTCGGGGTCGAGCAGAATCGGAAAGGTCAGCCGGTACTCGCCGGCATGCTTGCGGGCGATTTCGGCCGTGACATCCGGATCGGGATGCAATCCCCAGACAAGGATGCCCTGCTCGGCGTATTTATTCGCCAGACGTTCCAACTCCGGTGCATAACCGTTCGAGACCGGGCACTCGGTCCCGAGGAACAGCAGCACGACGGCCTTTTTGCCTTTCCACTCCGCCTGGGTGCGCAGCTCGCCGGCGGTGTCCTTCAAGGCGACTTCCACTCGCGGCCGGGCGGATGGTTCCGCCGCCATCGCGCCGGCGAGCAAGAGGTTTAACAGCATGCAAGTGATGAAGAGGCTGCGCATATGAGCTGACGTATCGGGAAACAGACAATAAGAGATTCTTCATTGTAACTGCATGCCGGCCGCGGGAGGAAATGAAACGGCAATCGGCAGGTTGCCGCGTGTAAGCGTCTCAATTCGGTGTGAAATCACAACCCGAAGAGGCTGTGATTTTCTTGCTTTCTTCACTCGCCCGACGCGCCAGCGAGGGGAACCTAGCGGCGACGTCGCCTAGAGCTTCCCCTCGCTGGCGCGTCGGGCGAGTGTGGGGAAGCCGCCGACTGACAATGTGGCGAATGACGACTGAGCGGCAAGACGCTAGCCGCCGGTGGCAGGAGAGCAGGGCCACCGGCGGCTAGCGCCTTGCCGCTCAGGTCAAATGCGCAACTTCAAAACTGGCGCGTCGGGCTAGTGTTGCGTTCCGACACACCACAATAGGCGGACGGCACACGAAGCGTGAGCGAGAAAGAACTGCAGGGCGACGTTGCCCAGGGCATCCTCGCTGACGCTTCGGGTTGTGATGGGGGGAACCCCTTCCACCCAGAATCGATACGCTCACACGAGCGCGCGAGACTTCGAGTTGCGGGTGGGGGTCGGTTCGCTGGCGCGTCGCCGTAACTTTGCGGGTTGGGGCGCGGACGTCCCGGGAAGCGCCGGCGCTGGGGGGAGCGCGCAAGTCTTCGGGTTGCGGGTCGGGGGCCGATTCGCTGGCGCGTCGCGGTAACTTTGCAGGTTGGGGCGCGGACGTCCCGGGAAGCGCCGGCGCTGGGGGGAGCGCGCAAGTCTTCGGGTTGCGGGTCGGGGGCCGATTCGCTGGCGCGTCGCCGTAACTTTGCGGGTTGGGACGCGGAGGCCACACGGGGCGCAGACGCCCCGGGGGGCGCGAAAGATTGCGAGTTGAGTTCGGCAGCATGGCATTTGACGCTTCGGATTCTTAAGTCCTGGTCTTCGTTGCCGATGTTGTTCCCCGTAGGGGAAATCCTTCTCCAAAGCCCGCGCGCGGAACGGGCACATCCCGCCCCGGGTCGCCACCCTTCGGGAACCATCGACCCCTGCTCTGACCTGATATCCATTACGCAGTATAGCATTCAATCAGATCGTTTTAAGTCTGTTGTGTCGATTTTATTGAGGTTTTCGCATATGGGGATTCTAATCAGTCTGGCTTCTGGCTCCGTCGCGTGCATTCGGAGGGACCGAGGGTGGGCAGGGTGAAGCAAGGCCCACCACTCTGGCGAGCAAGGTCCGTTCCCTGGATTGGTTCGACTCGAGATTCGCGACGGGACGGAGTCTTCTGGCCGAAGCGGTGAGCCTCGTGGCCCTCAGCTCACCATTCCACCCAGAATCGAGACGCCCACACGGCTTGTCCGGCAAGTGAAGCAAAGGGATTGACTAAAGTTCGTAATTTGCGAACAATGAGGTAGTTGCCAACCGATGGAAAATGTATGCACATCATTTCCAAGAAGGCCTTGGACGATTTCTCCAAAGAGCATGTCGATGCCAAACACCCGCTGGATGTTTGGCACCAGACCACGGAGCGCGTTGTCTGGAAGGACTTTGCGGCCGTTCGAGCCACGTTCAATTCTGCCGACCTGGCGGGAAAGTGTGTGGTCTTCAATATCGGCGGCAATAAGTTCAGGCTGATCGTCACCATTGCCTACACGTACAAACGCGTCTACATCAGGCACGTTTTCACGCACAAAGAGTATGACAAGAATGCGTGGAAGAAGGGTTGCGAATGTCAGTAATCAGGAAAAGCCGCGCCGAACGAAAGCCACACGGGGATAAGCCGCCGCGAGTGGCCGGCCGACGCACGCGCACGGCGGTCGCCGCCACGGGACCGGTGCGAGTCGTCGCCAAGAAGCATCCCCTCAATGAGTATATGGAATTGATCGCCGCGCTGCCGCTGCGAGTCATCACGACAGAGCGACAACTAGACGCCGCGAATGGCATGATCGGAAAGCTGTTGTCGAGCGGTCCGATTTCGCGCAATGCAATGGCCTATCTGAATGTGCTTACGATCTTGGTCCAGCAGTACGAAAGCATTCACTATCCCACTCCGACCGCTCCTGACAACGAAGTGCTGAAGTACTTCCTGGAGGACCGGGGGATGAGCCAAGCCGAGTTGGTTCGGCGGACGGGGATTGCGAAGTCCACCATCTCCGAGATTGTCTCGGGCGCCAAACAACTGACCCGAGGTCAGATGGGCCGTATCGCTGAGGCCTTGAAGATCACTCCGGCCGCCTTCTCGTTTCCATCGGACTGATCGAGACCGTACTTACAGCCCCGACGGTAGCGACTCGCGGAAGACCGCGTCGGCGACTAGTTCCTGCATCCGCACGTGCCCCGAGGGGGACAGATGCACGGAATCGACCGTGGCCCCTTCGGCCGTGAGCACGCCCACGAAGAGCCGTTTGGGGATCAGCGGCACGCCATGCTGTGCGGCCAGGCGGCGCTGCACTCGGCCGAACTCGTTCGCAAACGGAGGGAGGGGCAGTTCGAACATCACGACGGTGCGTCCAGGGCCGGTAACCCGTTCGATCAGCAAGGCGAGGTCCCGTTCGAAGTCGGCAACTTTCGTCGATCCAAGGAGGTCGTTGCCGCCGATCTCCAAGAGCACGACGCCGGGCTCGAAGCTCAGCGGTTCGCTCTCACGGAGCATTGTGCGGACAGTCGCCCCCATGTGGGAGTGATCGTGGACTTCGATCGGATGAAGCCGGCTCAGCCGCTGCGGCCAGCGCTCAACGGAGTTCCCTTCGCCCATGCCGGCGGAGACGGAATCTCCAAAGAGAAGCAGCTTGAGAGGTGATTTCGGCACGCGCGGCGCGATCTGGTACGGGATCTCCATGGCAAAGCCGATCGCCAGGACCATCGCGAGTGAACCGCGGAGCCAGAGACGGGCGGAAGCGAACCGCGCGAACTGCTCACCGATCAGCCAGACCAGGCAAGCCACGCCCCCGATTCCATAAAGCACGTACGGCAAGGGCGCCGCGGAGAGAGCGACGAGCATCACTCCCGCAATGCCCAGCACGGCGTGCCAACGGCGCAGGCGAGGGTAGTCTGCCAGACAGGCCAGACCGATGGCGGCCCCGATCAGCAGCAGTCCGACGAAAAAGGCCAGCCCACTGCCGAAGAAGTAGATGACCGATTCCATGGGGCATTCCTAGCAAAGCGGCCCGTGCTAGGCGGCCTGCGTTTCGTCCTCGCCGCCGGGTTCGGGCGTGGGGTCATCGCTGCGGCCGCCGCGGATGTGGCCGTCGTCGGTCACGTCGTCGAAGCGGACGCTGACCCGCTTCGAGATGCCCGACTCCTGCATCGTGACGCCGTACAAGGTCGTGGCGCAGGTCATGGTCTTTTTGGAGTGCGTGACCACGATGAACTGCGTCCAGGCCAGGAACTCTTGCAGCACATTCGTGAAGCGACCGACGTTGGCCTCGTCCAAGGCCGCGTCGACTTCGTCCAGCACGCAGAACGGGCTGGGGCGATTGCGGAAAATGGCCAGCAGCAAGGCCACGCAGGTCATGGTCTTTTCACCGCCCGACATCAGCGAGATGTTGCGGAGCTCTTTGCCCGGAGGACGCGCGACGATGTCGATGCCCCCTTCCAGCACATCGGCCCCTTCTTCCAGCACCACGTCTCCCTGACCGCCACCGAAGACTTTGCGGAACAGGTCCTGGAAGTGGCCGCGGATCGCCTCGAACGTCTCGAGGAACAGTCGGCGGCTGTCGACGTTGATCTTCTGCAGGATCTGCTCGAGGGCCTCTTTGGCCTTGGTCAGATCCTGATACTGGCCCGAGAGGGCGTTGAACCGCGACTCGAGCTCGTCGAGCTCTGAGAGGGCCTCCAGATTCACCCCGCCCAGCGATTTGATTTTGCGGCGCAGGTCTTCGATTTCCTGTTCCACGTTGGCCCGTTCGTCGGCCAGGCCCGTGCGAATCGGCGTGCCGTCTTCGTTTTCGGTGACTGCCGTGGCAGCCGCGGCTTCTTCAGCCGCTTTGGCTTCGTCAGAAACAGCGGCCAGGTCGAGCGCAAAGTCGTCGCGGAAGCGGTCCATCAGCGCCGTGCGCTGGTGCCGCAACTCGCCGGCCGACAGATCGCGGGCGTGCAGTTGCTCCTCCTGCTTGCGGACGTCATTGCGGATCGCATTGGCGGCGCTGGTCACTTTGCCCCGCTCTTTGCGAAGTTGATCGCGACGCGTGACGACGATCCCTTCGTCGCGGGACAAAGCTTCCTGATCGAGATACAACTCGGCCAGTTCGGTCTCGGCACGAAGAATGTTGAACTCGGCCCCGGTCAGCCGGGCGGTTGCGCCGGCCAACTGAGTGCGGGCTTCGCCGATCGTACGACGCCGCTCGTCCTGGTCGCGCTCCAGCTGGTAGCGACTGGAGCGAAGGGCCTCCAGGCGTTCTTCACTCTTGGCGAGCACCACCTTGGCGGCGGTGATCTTGGCGGCCTGTTCAGCCCGTTGCGCTTCATGCGTGGCCAGAATCTCGCCGGCCTCGGCAATGTGCCGTTCGATCTCAGCCACGCGTTCTTCGGCCACGGTCAGCTCGCCTCGCGCGCCGGCCACCGAGGCCTCGCTGGCCGATTGCGCCGCACGAGCCGATTGCAGTTCGCTGTCGAGCCCGCCCCGTTGATCGTCGAGCTGTCCCACCCGTCCTTCAAAAGCGGCGGCCTGCTTGCGATGTTCGCCCAGCGTGTCGATGGCCCGTTGCCGTCGGACCGCCAGGTTCTCGAGTTGACGCTCGTCGGATTCGATCTCGCCGGCCAGTTCTTCGAGGTTGCCTTCCAACTCGGCCACGCGGGCTTCAAGCCGGGCGATCTGCTGCCGCAGTTCGCGGAGCTCGCTCTTGCGCGAGATCAGCCCCAAGGTGGTATGACGAGGACCGGCCATCAGCGAGCCATCGGCCCGCAGCGTCTCTCCGCCCAGCGTCACAAACTCGGGACGACGGGCCGAACGCAGGGCACTCAAACTGGCGTACTTGGCGGCCAGCGACAAGGCGTCGCTCAGACGTTCCACAATCCAGGTCCGGCCCAGCAGTCGACGGGCCAGCGGTTTCATTTCTTCGGAGGTATCGACGAAGCGGTCGGCACGGCCGATGACGCCCCGCTCCCCTTCAAGGTCGATCTCACGGGCTTCGGGCGGAGTGTTCTCGTCTTCCGCCTCCAGGCCCAGCAAATCAAGCGGAAGGAAGCCGACGCGGCCACCCAGCGGCAGCGTGCCGGCCGAGAGAGACTCGTAGAGTGCCTTGCCGCTGCTCACCACCACATGGCCGGCTAGATCGCCTAGGGCGGCTTCCACCAGCGGCGCGGTTTCGACATTCACCTGCAACAGATCGGCCACCAGCCCGCGGACCACGCCCAGTGGGCCATGCGGTTCGTGCCGCACGGCCGAAAGGACCTGCCGCACGCCGGGGCTCAGCCCTTCGTGGCGGTCTTCCAGCTCTTCGATCAGGGCCACGCGTTCGCTGGCGCCGGCAATCCGGCCACGGATCTGGCCGATCTCCTGCTGCAAGCTGGTCCGCTGTTCGCGGCGCTCGCCCAGGCGGCTCTGCACCGTGGCGACCTGCGTGGCTGCTTCTTCCACGGCCAGGGCCAACTCGTGTTCCTGGCTCTTCAGACGGTTCAGTTGCCCGCGCAGCTCTTCCTGCGTGGCTTCGAGCGTGTCGCGTCGCTGCTGAATGCGGACGGCTCGTTCCTGCGCGGCAGTGAGCTGAGACTCCAGCGAACGAATATCGCCGGCCAGTCGAGCCACGGTGCGCATCTGCTCGCGCAGTTCGCCCTGTCGGTGTTCGCTGTGAGCGCGCTGGGCCGAGATCGTGGCCTGCAACTGAGCCAGCTGCTCCTCGTCGCTGGCGAGTCGGGCGACCCCTTCACGCTGGCGCTCGTCGGCCGATTGCAGTGCCGCACCGGTCTCTTTGAGCTGATGTTCCAGATCGCCGGAGCGCAGGCTCAGGGCGGCCAGCTGCCGGCGGCCGCGATCGATTTCTTCTTCCAGGTCGACGCTGCGGGCCCGCTCGTGCTGAATCAGTGCCTCGGCGGTGGCGATCTGCTGCCGGTTCTCGGCCATCTGCCGTTCGCAGGTCCGGACCAGCTCTTCCAGTTCGGCCAGCCGGCCGTCTTCTTCGCGGGCTCGGGCTTCCAGCGTGTCGGCTTCGATCAGCCGAGCTTCGATCGCCCGCCGGCGATCGGCCATTTCGGCATCCAGGGCCGACAGTTCGCTGGTCAGTCGACGATAGTCGACCAGACTGACCTGCGTGCGCAGCTCGGTGAGCCGCGTGTTGTACTCTTGGAATCGACGCGCCCGCGAAGCCTGCGAGCGGACCGTCTTGAGCTGGTTCTCGACCTCGACCACGATGTCGGTCAGGCGGAGCAGATTCTGATCGACCCGCTCCAACCGGCGGAGCGATTCGAGCTTCTTGGCCTTGAAGCGGCTGATGCCGGCCGCTTCTTCAAAAATCTCACGGCGATCGCGAGGAGACGACTGAAGCAGGGCGTCGACTTTGCCCTGCTCGATGACCGAGTAGGCCTCGGTCGCGGCGCCGGTCCCCAGAAACAGATCGCGGATATCGCGCAGCCGGCTGGGCTGCCGGTTGATCAGGTATTCGCCTTCTCCGCTGCGATAAACGCGGCGGGTGATGTGCACCTCGGGCGTTTCCAGCGGCAGAATTTTGTGTGTGTTGTCGAAGGTCAGCGTGACCTCGGCCATGTTCACGCTGCGACGCGTCCCCGAGCCGTTGAAAATGCAGTCAGCCATCTCCTTGCCGCGGAGACTCTTGGGGCTCTGTTCGCCGAGCACCCACTTGATGGCGTCGACCACGTTCGACTTGCCCGAGCCGTTGGGGCCGACGATCGCCGTCACGCCGCGGTCGAACTCGAAGCGCGTCTTGTCGGCGAAGCTTTTGAAGCCGACAAGCTCGAGGGCCTTGAGCATGAGCAGAATCGATGGTTAGGACTCGGAACGAAACACCCTGACTCGAGCCGCGCGAAGCAGCCTGGCGCGGCCTATTCTCAGGATTCCTTTTTACCAAACCATCGCATGAATTTCGTGCCGAAACCGGGGGTTTCTTCCTCCGGGATGGGTGTGTCGCGCGTCGAGGGCTCGCGATCATCTTGCCCGCCCAGCGATTCCTTCTTGGGGAACAGGTTGGGAATCGGGTTGCTGACGGTGAACCCGGAGGACTTCTCGCCGTCGGCCGGCTTGCCGTCGGCCGTTTCGACCTTGCGATCATACGCACGGGCTTCGGGCAGGGCGTCGACCTCGAAGCGGGCCCCCAGGACCTTCTTCTGAGCGGCTTTCTGCAGAATCTGCACCACATCGGGATAGTTGCCCCCGACCTCGACGACCGCTCGAATCACGTCGTCGACTTTGTTCGAGACGTCACGCATCTGATCGGGCTTGCCCGTTGCGAAACGGCTGACGCGAATCGTGTCGCCCCCTTCGCTCTGAACCAGCAGATTTCCGGCGTCGATGAGCAGTGGAGTGGTCATCCGGATCTCCTGGCTGAACAGCACGACCTCGGGTCGGAATCCTCGGGTGGCGTGCACCATCGGCGGACCCGAGCTGTCGAGCACGTGATAGCTGAACTGTCCGCCCAGCAGTTCGCCCCGCACAAAGTGGTCCTGCTCGTCCATGGCCCACAGAGCGCGGAAGGCGCCATAACGGGTCTCGGCACTGTTGGTGTCGAGCAGGTCGCGGAGCGCCTCGTACGAAGCCGAGTCGTCCAGAGCCGAAAGAGCCGTCAGGGCAAACACACGGAAAGCGGGCTCTTCGCGGGCCGCTTCGGCCAGCACGGGGACCGACTGCGATTGATCGAGATAGGCCAGCGATTCGGCCGAATAGAAGCGAACTTCGGGATCCTCGGAAGTCAGCCCCTTTTTCAAGATGGCGATGCCTTCGTGGCCGATCGCTTCCAGACGGACCGCGGCACGGGCGGCAGTGAACGGATCCAGGAGCTGCTTCTCCAGCAGCTTGATCCGCATCGAGCGATCCTGCGACGACTCGCGCAGCGGCACAGCGCGCACCACCTGCAGATAGCGCGGAATGTTGCTCTTGTAGCGAGGATTGACCCCCAGCTCGACGTATTCGTCGGTTTTGGCGGTCGCCACGCCGACCTTATTTCCCTGAACAAAGCGATGGAAACGGGCGTCGACCGAGGCCTGTACTTGAGCAGCCACACGCACCGACTTGCTGCCCGGCTGCAGCACCAGAGCCAATGGGCGAGACTTGAGCGCCCGGCCGCCGCCCAGCACGCGGCCGCGTCCCATGATCACGGCGTCTTTGTCAGTATCCGCACCCGGATCGACCATCACGGGGCCTTCGGCAGTGGCCAGCAAGTGGCCCGTGCGGATCTCGCCGCCCAAGACGGCGTTCTCTTTCAGCTTTACTAACAACAGATATCCGCCGCGCAGGCTGGTGGTCTTGTCACGTGAGGGAATGCGGACTTCGACATCAAACGTGTCCCCCTTCTGGAGACCTGGGCGAAGGATCGCCCGCACCAGGACCAGCGCGGTGCTGGGATCGGCCAGCACCTGATTGGGATTCTTAATTCCGCGCTGCTGCATTTCGGCCAGCAGCACGGCGCGATTGGGTCCGGGCTCGGGGTCGCTGCCCGTGCCGTCGAGACCAGTCACCAGGCCGACGGCTTCGACTTCCATCGGCTGCATGCCGAACGGAACGGCGACGTCGCCGATGAGCTTGATTTCGTTTTCGAGTTTCTTGTCGGCTTCGTCCTCGGGGCTCTGGGCGCGCAACACGCGCTCGCTGCAGCCAGCCGTGCCGACCAGCAGGCCGACCGCCAACGAACAGGCAACCAAGGCCGCCGGCCAGGATAGGCGGACAACACTCAAGGAGTGGATCCGCGACGAGGAGAGATTCGCTCTGGGCATCATGCCTTGACTCGCTCCGTCCCGATGGGGCAGTTCTGAATCTGGTCGCGCCGCGTGCATCCTGCTCGCGGCTCTTGATTGAATTTTCCGAACGGCTCGACGCGACCGGTCGAGAGGAATTGAGGGCGGGAAGGTACCGCGATCGCCCGGGGGGGTCAAGGGCAGTGTGTATAGTTGTGCAGGCGTGCAGTCGTCCCGCCTGCTTGCGCTGCGAATTCGCGATTCAGCAGGCCTTGTGGTGCAGGCGTCCCGCCTGCTTGCGCTGCCAACTCGCGATTCAGCAGGCGGGACGCCTGCACCACAAGGGTTGCTCGCGCTTCAGCAGGCGGGACGCCTGCACCACAAGATAATTTGGCGACCCGATTTGTCCAATTCGGGAAAAATGGGGAATCTGGTGATCGCCCGCGCCGTCCCGCCCGTATGTCGAGGGGACAAGCGAACTCCAGCGGCAGAGATTACCTATGTTTACCGCCCTGATATTGGTCGCGCTCGGGGCTGACCCAGCGACCAAGCCACCTCATACGGTGATCCATTTTCGATCGGAAGCATCCCAGTCCGTGCAGGCGGAACAACCGATTGGTTCCCCGATCCTTAAGGCCGCGAAACCGCTACCACCGACGGGCATGGCCCTGGAAGTGGGAATCCGCACTGCCCGCCGGATTGTCGGCGAAGATCTGAACCTGTCGCAGTCGCGCATTGAGAAGTACGCCTTGTCGCAGAAGTTTCTGGCACTGGCCGGCCGGATCGAAGGGGACCCGCTGGCACGCTGGGGAGCCTACCACGAGTCGCTGCGACTGGCAGTGGAAGCCGCCAGCCCAGTCGGCATGTTCGCGGCCATAGACCAAGCCGGGCGGCACTTTGAAATCGACGCCCCGCAGAGGAAGCTGGCCGCACTGCGAGATTGTCTGAATCCCTCACAGGATCCTCGCCGATGTGCGCCGATCCCCAGCTTGCTGCCGATCGCGAATGCAGCCTTGCTGGCTGCCACCGACGCGGAGAAGCAGAATGACGTAGAGACGGCCCTGGCCTTGATGGAGATCGCCCGCACAGCCGCGCTGCAAGGGGAGCATCAGCCGGCCCTGGAGACGGCCGTGAAGCGGCGCAATGCGTTGCGAAAATCAATCGCCGGGCGAGTGACCCCGCCTGCCAGGTAGGTTGCACACACATCTCTCGACTGCGACGCGTCGTAGCTCGGCTTCGAGCGACTAACTCGTGGCGGCAGTTCGAGGACTACTTGGTCGGCGGCTTGAGACCGCCCTTTAGGATGTCGAAGTCAGCGGGCAGGTTGCCGGCCCCCTCAGCCTTCTTGGTCTTGATGATCTGCGCGCGGTCCAGGCGGATCTTCTTGAAGACGTCGTCTGAGATAATGTAGTACCAGTCGCCAAAACGCTTGTTCAAGGCATCGACCTTGCGCTGGCCGTCGACCTTTTCCTGCTCAAATCGCCGCTGCTTAATGTCGTTCTCGCGATCGATGCGGCCTCGCTCGGCTGCCAGCGGATCGTCCTTGGCCGGCTCAGCTTTGGTCTCCGTCTTGGCGGGTTCAGCCTTGGCGGGCTCAGCCTTCACTTCGGTCTTGGCAGGCTCGGCTTTGGGTTCTGCCTTGCCCTCATCAGCCTTGACCTCGGCCTTCTTCTCTTCGGCCTGCTCTTCCTCAGCATCGTCCTCACAGGACTTCTTCGGCTCCGCCTTCGCAGCGGGCGTCTTCTCTTCGGCCTTAGGCGCGGGCTTCTTCTCGTCGGCCTTCTTCTCGTCGGCCTTCTTCTCGTCGGCCTTCTTCTCGTCGGCCTTCTTCTCGTCAGCCTTGCCTTCCGGCTTCTTTTCCTCGGTCTTCTCTTCCGGCTTCTTCTCTTCCGGTTTTTCCTCGCCCGGCTTTGTGGGGAGCGGGCCGTCGGGGTAAAGCTCGAGCTGCGGAGGAGTCAGAAGCCCCTGATTGAACCGAGCCGTGACCAGCAAGTAGCGCGTGGTCTTTTTGTCCTTCTCTTCCTGGTCCTTCTTGTCGCTCTTCTCAATGTCCTTCTTCGCGTCGTCCTTCTTCTCGCTGGTGGCGCGGGCCTCGACGACACTGCCGAAGCGGAGCACATACTCGACCCCGTCGGCCATGCCGACCACAACTTCTCCTTCCTTCGACTTCACGTCGCCATCCGGCAGAACGAAGAAGCCGGCCGTCTCCATGTTGAAATTCCGGCGAGCTTCCGGTTTGCCGGTCAGACGGAGCTCTTTGCTCAGCTCTTCGGGCTTGCGACGGACGTCCACGATCTTCAAGTCGTCCAGCGCCAGACGCATGTCGTTCAGCTTCTGCACGTCGAGCTCTTCAGTGGCCGGATCCATCTTCACCGGCTTGTAGTCCCGCTTCTTGGGGTCGAAGACCAACTGGTCGAGGGTCCAGTTCGGTTGCTCGGGCGTGCCGGGGGCTTTGTTGTTGTAGTGCAGCACCAGCTTCTCGACGAAGTCCGCGGAGACAACCATGCCCCCCTGCTGCGGGTCGAGGAAGAACTTGAGGCTGTAGTTGTCGATCTCGACCTGCTTGATGTTGTGCTGGTCGAGTTGCAGCAGATCGGTGTTGATCCACTCCGAGAAATCGGTCGGCAGACGGCTGGGCTGGATCTTGGCCTGGTAGACGCGGTCCTCTCCGGGGCGGCGGACGTAGCGGAACTCTTCGTTGGTGCGCGACATCGATGGATTCGCGGCGGGACCCGTCTTGGGGACTTCCTTGCCGATAATCAGCGAGACCAGGGTATCTCCCCCCTTGGAGCGCATCACAACCTTGGTGCCGATCCCGGTCAGGCCTGGCTCGCCCTTGAGCGGCGGCTCGATCAGGCCATAGATCTCGTGATCCTTAGCGCTCTCGCTGACGATGGCCCCTTTCTCAAGGGTGCTGACGGCACTAGCGGCGTCGGCCAGCTTGTTGTCGGCGTCGGTGGGATACTTCTCGTGCGTGGCGATCTTCCAGCTTCCGGCTTCCTTCACCAGATGCAACGCTACCGGCTTGCCGGTCTTCTCGTTGTAAGTCTGGATCTCGAGGTCGGCCACGTCGCGCGAATCGAACGACTTCCAGAAAGACTCGCCCGAGTCATCGGGAACCGCTTCGATTTCGGTAGCCGGCTTGACCAGAAAACCGACCGTCAGGACCACCAGCGCCACGGCGGCGAAGATCCCACTCTTTTGCATCTCGTTCATGGTCTATCTTCAATTCAAGGCAGTTGGGTTGAAAGCTTGTCTGAAATTCAGGCGTTACCGCAGTCGCTTCTTCGAGATTCCCTCGCGCTCGCGCGAGCGGCGGACAAAGAGCACGCCGACGGCCAGCACCAACGGAAGAATCGGCGGCACAATGACCGCGGCCAGCTTGTAGCCGTCCTGCAATTGTCGGGTGTCCCGGCCCACTTCGCGCTCGGTCCGTTTCATCTCGGCGTTGGCGTCGCGGGTAGCTCGGGCCACGACGCGGTTCAGCTTGTCCTGCTCTTCTTTCTGAACTCGCTTGCGCTCCTGCAGCACCGCTTCGATGTCTGGGTTCTCTTTTTGCAACTGCGTTTCGAGATCCTTGATCATCTCCTCGATCTTCTTGTTCCCCTCGTCCTCCTGCGTGCGGATCCGCTTCTCGGCGTCCTTGCGGACTTCGTCGATGCGATCCTGCAGGATGTTTACCTGCTTCTCCACTTCACTCAGGGTGCGGTGCTGTCGACGGCGATTGCGGACATCGATAAAGCGGTCTTCGCCGGCCAGCGAATCCAGAATGTTCAACACGAACGTGACGTTGTCCAGATTCATGTTCGAGTACGGGTTGTCGGGGTCTGTGCCTTGCTCGCGGAGGGCGAAGAAGCGGCCATCGAAGAAGTCGATGTCGCTGACCAGCACGACATTCATTTGCTTCCCCTTCACTTCGCTCTTCGAGAGACCGCCCTTCTCTGCGGCCTTCTCGTCGGCTTTCTCGTCGGCCATGGGCAGATTCTCGACCGGGGGGCGGCCTTGAATCTGATAGGCGATCACCGAGGGCTCGACCAACCGCTTGAAGCCGATCATGACCTGTCCCTGCATCACCTGCTGAAACTGTGCCTCAAGCGTGCCGAAACCGATGGTGCCGTGGCTCCCCTTCTTGGTCTTCACCAGCGGAGTGTAGGTCAGCCGCGAACCACGCTTGCGGATCTCGCCCGGGAAAGGGAACAGCAACGACTGCAGGCGGGCCGTCATGGGGAGCGCGGGATCAAACGGCTCCCATTCGTCCATGGGCGGGCCAATGAAGACGAAGAGCGGCGGGAACGCCCCCAGCTTGGGATGCGGGTTGTAGTCCTGCCAGACGATCTTGGTGCCGCTCTTGTCAGGCATCATCGGTCGGCGCCCGCCAGACGGGTTCATGTCGGGCGCGTCGGGGCCCGAGAAATCGACCCCCAAAAGATCCCACAGGCGCTGGATGTCGCACTGCTCCGGCGGGGGAGCGCCCATGCCGAACATCGGATTCTGCTGCGGCGCCTGACGCTTCTGCGACGTCGGCGGAGCGAGCCCGAAGTACGGGAGCGGATCCTCGAACACCGCGGTCGGCGCGCCTTCACGCATGGCCCGCATCAGGTTCTCGAGCTGCATGGGGGCCATCTTTGAGGGCTGCACCACCATCAGCGCTTTGTACTTGGGCTTAGTGATCTTGATGACGTTCCCCTTGGCGTCCTTCTCTTCCAGCTCTTCGGTCAGTTCAATCGGATTGCTGGCGTCCACCGGGATGACTTCGTACTGCTTCTGCAGTTCGTCGACCACGCGAGCGCCCGGCGTCTGACGGAACGTCTGCATATCAAAGCCGGCCATCATCTTGGCGTCGGTTCCCACCAGGCCCAGGCGAGGTTTCTTCTCTTCGCTGACCGTCACGATCGAACGGACCAGTTCGTATTCAACGGGGATACCACGATCGACAAACGGAATGACCACCTTCGACAGGCCCGAGGAGACGGCCACGCCCAGGAAGACTTCATTCCCCTTGGCGTTCCCCTTGGTGCTCGACTCCAGCTCGCGCGGGGTAATGCCGAACTGCTGCTCGGCCTCTTCGGCCTTGGGGCTGAAGGCCTCGGTGTTGTTGATCTTCACCACCACGTCGTTGCCGCCGCGGCGGTCGATCTCGCGGAGCATCGAGATCAGGTTCAAGCGGGTCTGGACGTAGCGCTCCGGCACATCGGGGCTGATGTAAGCCTGAATCGAAATCGGCCGGTCCGTCTTGAGTTTGGCCAGCAGGTCGATCGTCTTGGGCGAGAGGCTCGAGAGCTGCTCGCGGCTCACGTCCAGCCGGCGATCCATGCGGGCGAAGATCAGATTCAATCCGATCGCCACCAGCAGCAGCGACACGGCGCGAAGCAGATAGTGCCCGCCCATCGATTTGTTGTCCCGCCCGCTGGTCCAATGCCGGCGGCCGATCAGGACCATGCTCAAGTAGAGCATGACCACAGTGATCGAGATGAAATACGTCAGGGCCGAGACCGTAATCAGACCGCGGCCGAAGTCCTGGAACTGCTCGGCGATGCTGAAGCTCGACAGGAAGCGGCCCAGCGACTCGAAGCGAGCGGAAAGTCCAGGCATCCAGCTCTCGGGCAGGATCTTGGCGCAGACCATCGTGAGGATATTGCCCAGCACATCGGCCGAGGCCGAGAAGACAAGCGGGGCGTTGAAGACCACGCCCAAGATGAAGGCCACGGTCAGGTTGCTGGTCATAAAGCTGGCGACCATGCCGACCGACAGCATCGCCACGCCCACGAACCAATAGCCAACATAGTTGGCGAACAGCAATCCGCCGTCGGGGCTGCCCAGGTTATAGAGCATGGCCACGTTGACCACCGAGAACAGCAGCGCCACGGTATAGATGGCCACGGCCGCCAGGTACTTGCCCAGCACCACATCCAGATCGCGGGCGGGAATGGTCAGCAGCAGCTCGTCGGTCCCTTCCTGGCGCTCCTCGGCCCAGATGCTCATTGTCACGGCTGGAATGAACAGCAGCATGATCCATGGGAGGTACTTGTTCAGCTGGTCCAGGTTGGCCAGGTTCGCGCTGAAGAAGTCGTCGGGCCAGAAGGCGGCAAAGGCGGTCACCAGCACGAACAGGCAGATGAACACATAGCCCGTCGGGTTGCTGAAATAGCTGATGAAGTTCCGCCAGAAAATCGCGAACAAAACGTTCAGGTTCAGCTTCATGGTTCGCTTCGCGTCTAGTCTGCGTAGGGATTGTCGGGAATCAAGTCAGGCAGGTCGGGCGGCTCGCGAGCGTGCTAGGCGTCGGCGGCAGTCAGTTCGCGGAAGTGCTTCTCGAGCGGCTGCCCGTCCTTCAGCAGTTCAGTGGTCGCACCGTCGAAGACCAGACGGCCTTCGCTGATGAACAGCACACGGCTGCACATGGCCTGCACTTCCTGCAGGATGTGGGTCGACAGCAGGATGGTCTTGGTCTCGCCCAACCGGCGGATCAGGTCGCGGACTTCGTGAATCTGGTTCGGGTCCAGACCGGCGGTCGGCTCGTCCAGGATCAGCACCTCGGGGTCGTGCAGCAGGGCCTGAGCCATGCCCACGCGCTGGCGATAGCCTTTGGAGAGCTTGCCGATCGGCTTGCCGATAACGCTTTCCAACGCGCACTGATGGACCACAAAGTCGATGCGTGTCTTGCGAAGGCTACCGCTCAGGCCGCGGGCGCTGGCGAAAAAGCCCAGCAGGCCGGCGGGAGTCATGTCGGTATACAGCGGGCCGTTTTCTGGCAGATAGCCCAACACTTCGGAGCCAGCCAAGCGGTCGGTGGCCATGTTGTGGCCTGCCACGCGAGCGGTGCCCGTCGAAGGAGCCAGGTAACCGGTGAGCAGCTTCATCGTGGTGCTCTTGCCGGCGCCGTTGGGACCCAGGAAGGCCACGACCTGCCCCTTGGGAATTTTAAAACTCACGTCCTTGGTGGCCGCGAAATGGCCGTAGAACTTCGAGAGTCCATCGGCCTCGATCATCATGGGAACGGAAGAGTCACTCATGAATCGCTAGCTCGGTCACGGGAACTTGGGGAAAACAAGCAGGGCAAACAACGTGGGCGGGAAACTGGCGGGCCGACAAAGATCGAAACACTAAGCACTTCTTCTGCATCTTGGACGCGACCGAACACCACCCGTTCGACCGTCTCAGCCCGTCAACAGCAGGGAGGGGGGGGAGGCGATCCCTTCTCGCCTGAAACCTCGATAGAGAAGGAGTGCGTAAGCTCCATCGCGAAGCGAGGGAGCGCTATCAAAATCCGTTTCGTCCGAACGCCTTAGGTCCACCAAGCAAGGTGGGTGGGAAATCGCACCCATCATGCCTTCTTTCGCCAGGGTGTCAAGTATTCCCCGGTTGAGTAGGGACGCAGAAGGAGCGTAAAGTAGCAGGCACACCGTGATCTTCTGTGGTGCAGGCGTCCCGTCTGCTGGAACACCGGTCCCACGTCAAGGCAGGCGAGACGCCTGCACCACAATAAGCGAACGGCACACGAAGTGTGCCTGCTGCGATACGCCTAGTACGTCGGGGGCGATCCCGAAGGTTCGCGCGTTACATCCGCGATCGGACCAACGCTTCCAGCCGGTCGGTTACCTGGCTCAGTTCCATCCCATCCGTCAGTACTTCCACCGCGTCGGCCGCGCGAATCAGCGGGCCAACCGCCCGGCGCGTGTCCCCGTCGTCGCGACGATTCTGATCGGCCAGCACTTCGGCCACGGTCTTTGCTTCCCCTCGGCGGGCCAGATCAATCGCCCGCCGCCGAGCCCGCTCCTCGGGCGATGCCGTCAGGAAGATCTTGCATTCCGCATCCGGAAAGACGACGGTCCCCTGATCGCGCCCCTCGGTCACCACGTCCCGACCTTCGGCGAAGTCGCGCTGCGATTGCACCAGCACGGCCCGGACGCCCGCGTTGTTGGCTGAGTATCGGGTGAGCGCCGTGATCGCCGAGGTGCGGATCTCCTGGGTTACATCGCGGCCGTTGAGCAGCAGGTGATTGTCGCCCCAGATAATTTCGAGCCCGCCGGCCAGTTCGGCCAGTCCCTCTTCGTTCTCCCAATCGTGACCACGCTCGTGCGCGGCCAAGGCAACCGCCCGGTACATCGCGCCGGTATCGAGAAACACAAAGCCCAGCCGCCGGGCAAGCTCGCGGGCGACGCTGCTCTTTCCGGCGCCGGCCGGTCCATCAATGGTGACAATCATAGTCCCGTCTCAAAACTAAACGCTTCAGCCACCTTTTCGACTCCTCTCTGACTTGCCGCCGCCCGTTCTTTCAACGCTGCATCAACTCCATCGCACCTCGATTTCGGCCCATTCGTGCGGCGTGATGTCGACCTTCACCACATCCCCTTCCACGCCGAGCGTCGCCAAGGCGTTTCCCAACAAGTCGACCTGTCGGGCCTTGGCCACCGATCGGAACGAGCGCAACTTCACGCCCCCCGATTTGCCTTCGGTCTCCAACAGCCGCACGCGGTAGCCGACAACCTGACCGTTTTCAACCAGCTCATGCCAACTGGTGGCCATCACGTTCTTGGCGTCGACGTGAAAGAACCAGCAGGATGGAACGGCTTGGGGTGCCGGGCCGACGTCGGCCACGGTCGGCACCGGCGCCGCAAAGGCCTGCGCTTCGAGTGCCGGATGGTCCGCATCCACGGCGATTCCCAAGCGATAGTTCGTGGCCGTATCGCCGCGCGAGAGCAGCAGCGTGTCCAGCATCCGCATGCCGACTTTGCGATGGTACGGCAAGCCGCCCGTCAGGATCGCGGTCCGAACCCCAGGGCTGCGGATCTCAATGAACTGCGGCGCCTCGACCCGTTTCGCGTCGGTCGGCGTTACTCCCTGGCCGGCACTGCGGAACAGATCGCTGGTGGCATCCCCCCAGGCAAAGCGGACCGCGTAGTACGAGTTCCACGGGTCAGCCTTCGGCTGCTCCTCAGGCGTCAGCGTGATCCGTAGATCGACCACGCGCGAGCCGCGCCACAGGCGGATTCGCTGCGCAAAGCCGGCCAGCCGCTTGCCATCCGGATCGACCAGATGCCCGCGCGTGGCGATCTCGGCGAAGGAAGTGCCGTTGGCGGTCAACTCGACCGACTCCCCCCGCATCTCGCTGTAGATGGCATCCAGATCGGGATCGCGCCACACCGCCCCGGGCTTCTGCTTGGGGGTCGGCAGACGGAAGGCCAACTGCTGCGACAAGCGGTTGCCTCGCGTGCGGAAGTCGCGGATCGAGCGAATCCCGCCCGTGGCCGGATCGATCGAGACCTCCATGAAGTCATTGCGCAGCAGATTCGGCTCGCCCATCGGCTTGGTCATCTTCACGGGCTTGGCGGCCTTGTCGCTGCCGGCAACCCACACGTAGCCCGCGGCAGGCAATTCCACTACGACAGCTTTGCCCTTGGCGATGTCCTGCGAGGCCAGCACGGGCCCGGCGATCTCGGGGTCCGCCGCCAGTTCCGGCAGTTCCACGCCGACAGTGCGAGCGAAGCTCTGCGTGTTCACAATCAGATAGCCGGGCGTTGAATCTCCGCCCAACTTCCGCGGCACCAGCGCGGCCACCGCGCGGCCTTGCTCGGCGAGGGCGTCACTAAGACGACGATCGAGATCGGCCGGCGCGGGCTCATCGAAGGGGCTGGCCGATTTCTCGAGTTCGGTCAGCAGCGCGTCGAATTTGTCAGCTATGGCCGCGCCCCTCTCGGCGTATCCGACAGGCTTCAAGTTGGCGGCCAACGTGGCCAGCATCCGCCCGGCATCCCAGGTCAACCGACGGCTCCAGTGGACGGCATACCGTGAAGCTACATCGGGACGCCGGCGAATGATCGATTGCTTCAAATACGGCGCGCGATAATCATCGGCCAGCCATTTCGAGATCCGCCCCGGCGCTTCCGTATCTCGAAAGAACGCCCCCAGCGTCACGAACTTGCCCAGCACGGGGGCGTAGCGCGACATGCGGCGCATGTCCTCGTAGAACACGGCCGCCTGTCCCGGCCAATGGGCAAACGCTACGGCTGCCACGTGGTCCAGGTCCATCGTCTCGCCCATTCGCTCGGGGAAGCTCAGAAACGCCCCCGCGTCGTTGGCGTCGACCGGGACCCGAGTCCAAGCGTCTATGGCCGAGTTGTCGAGTCCTTCCCAGCGGCACTTCCCCTGATCTCCCTTAGGGAACTGGCCGTCGTCGAGCGTGAAATGAATCGCCCCGATGAAACCACTGCGGCTCAAGATCTGCGGCAATGCGGGCGTGAGCCCAAACCGACGCCGGCCATAGACCACCGGACTCGTCCCCAGGTGTTTCTCGTACGCCGCGCGCCCCCTGGCGAGATCCCAGGCCAGCGAATCGAGCGGCAGCATCGGCAGGTCGCGCTCGGTGAACTCGCCGCCGATCAACTCCACGTTCTTGGCATCGATCCCTTGCTTCACCGCGGCCAGACTCGTGGATTCCTCGCGGGCCATCTGTTCGAGCAACTCGCCTGTGATCAGCAGATTGGTCGGCACGCCAGATTCCAGATCGCGACGCAGCCCGGCGCCGAGTGTGGTCGCCGCCACAAGGGTGACATCGATCAGGTAGGCCGTGGCCGGATAGCAGCGCTCGCGCGACTCGCACAGCACATCAAAGCACTGCTGCAGATGGCCCTTCGCCTTGGCTACGTCTTTCTCAACGGCGGCATGCGCGGCCGCGACCGCCTGATCTCGCAGGTGGGTTTCGTCCAGATTGCTGTAGTGCCGCATCTGGCGGATCAGCAATTCGACCTGCAATTGGCAGAAGCCCAGCGCGAGAAAATCGAGCGCCAGCGCCGGTTCGACTCCCGCGTCGCCGCCATCGAGCGCCGCCAGCGCTGCCTCGACGATCTCCGTCCGCTTGTGCTTCTTCCGGACGACGGTGGCCCCTTCGTTCTTGGCTCGTGTGGCCCAGCCGGCCGCCAGCAGCGACTCGCTGACCTGCGGAATCACGAGCAGGCGATTGCTCATATTCTCGGGCGGATTGTCGGCCCGCGACCAGGTCGGTGTCTTGCCGGCGGCATGGATCAGGGCCGGGTGCCACAGCGCGGACCAAGCCGAGAGGAGCCCTTCGGAATCCTCGCCGGTGTGATACTGGGGGAAGTCCTCCAGGCTATGGCAGGGGAGAAGGAGAACGAGGTCTTCGTATTTCATGCTCGGCCTGGCAAGCGCGGGAGAGAACGCGGAGGGAAGCAGCGGGGAAAATCGTGTGGGTCGCTCGCAATAAATACGAGCGCCGGTGAGTCTTCCGCTCGTGGTTCGCACCGTGCAGAAGTCGCCAACGTGCCACGATACCGGCCCCGCTGCGCCAGGGCAACGAGCAAAGAACACCACGCACGTCGGCAAACTCGCGATAGGCGGACGATGCTTCTCTGCCGCGCTACTTCGCCAAGGCTTTGCCCGGGAAGGCGCACAGGGGAATACTCTCGCTTGGTTCGGCCAGCACTTCGGCCAGGGTCGTATCGCCGAACGCTTGCTCCACTCCGGCCAGCGCATTGTCGAGCCGGCGATGCAGCGGGCAAAGCCGTACTCCGTGCGCGGCCAGACCGAGCGGACACTCGCGAATCCGCTGAATCGGTTCGACGGCGTTCACTACTTCCAGAATGGTCAACTCGGCGGGCGACTTGACCAAGGCCATGCCACCGCCAATGCCGCGCTGCGAGTGCACCACTCCCCCGCGGACCAGACTCTGCAGCACCTTCGATAGGTAGGCCTTGGGAACCAGGGTGACCGTGGCGATCTGATCCGTCGTCTGCGGCTTCGGTGAGACGCCGGCCAGATGACAGACAGCTCGTAACGCATACTCAACGGTTTGAGAGAACATGACCCACGCGCCTTTTCTGAACGGAATCTTATATCTTGCTTAAGGAGATCGCTCGCTGTCTCAAACTGGATGCGTTCATCCAATTTGCGATTTCGCTGCCCCTTTGTCAAGGTTATGGTCATCCCTCTGGCAAGAGAGCCAGCAACAATAGCCACTTGTAGCCTCCGAACACGTTCATCTTGAAGCCAAGATGGGAAGTGACCAATGGCACGCTTGCTTTGTGGAGTCCTCAACCTGAGAATCTGGGAAGGGAAACAGCGATGCTGTTGGCTGCGCTTGCCGACGCCGACAAGGCGCCCGCTCGCTGACTCCCGCTACACGGTCCACGCAGGCACCTCGACAAGAAGCTTGACGAGGAACCGGCCGAGTTTGAAAACCGACCGGGCTGGTACTCACCCCTCAACTACATTCACCCGGGATAGGAGTCAGCTCTGCTGTGAGCGTTCAGACTGCAACTTATCCCAGGATAGCTCCGACCCGCCCTACCGATCGGCTCCCTCCCTGGGGGTATCTCGAGTGGTTTGTCGTCCTGCAAACCGCGCTGGGCATTCTGTCGTTTATTCCGGGCTTGGGGCCGTTCCGTCTCCTGGTGCGCATCCTTCCCTTTGCCACAGCTTTCCTACCCTTCTTCATGCGGAGTCCATTCCGCAAAACGCCTTTACCTGCAGAGGGCTTGCTGATCGGGGGCATGGTGGTCTACGCCGTGGCGTTCTTCCACCCTCAGACTAATTCTTTCATGTCCGGCGTGGCGCAGGTGGGGCTGAATCTGGCCATTATCGCACCCGCGTTCTGGGGTCCCCAGATGATCTACGGGCCGCGGCAAATCCGGCGGCTCTTGGTCATCCTGCTGGTGGTCTGCGGAATCGATTCGGGTGTCGGGATCCTGCAGGTTTATAATCCGCAACGCTATATCCCGGCCGACTTGCTGGCTCAAATGGAAGATTTGAAGGCCAATGGCCGAGTTTACCAAGGCGCCGACGGCCAGGACATCATGCGTCCTCCAGGGCTCTCCAACAATCCGGGGGCAGCGTGCGCTTCAGGAATGCTTGGGGGCCTCTTGGCAATCTCGTTTCTCTTGGGGCGAACTGCTTTGTTGTTGCGACTCTATTGCCTTGCCACCCTTTTCCTGGGGACCGCGGTCATCTACATGTCGATGGTCCGAACCGCACTCCTTGTGATGTGTGGTATGTGCGTTGTGCTGTGCCTGCTGAATGTTTTGCAGGGACGAGTCGGCAAAGCTGTGTTGGTGCTGGCCGTCGCCGCGGGCGGATGCGTAGCTGGATTGATCTACGCGGTCGCCCTGGGAGGCGATGCGGTCGAGGCTCGTTATTCAACCATCGTGGATCAAAACCCCGCGTCGCTCTACTACAACTCGCGCGGGGCAGGAGTGCAGCAGACCTTCACGACAACCATCTTTGAGTATCCGGTCGGGGCTGGATTGGCCCGATGGGGGCAAATGCGATCGTACTTCGGCGATGAGAGCAACACCAATTCTCCGCCCCTGTTTGCCGAGATCCAGTTTCCTTGCTGGATCTTGGATGGAGGGTTCGCACTACTCCTGCTTTACGTCATTGCGATTGTATCTACCCTGCGGATGGAGATTCATTTGGCGCGAACCGCGCGGGATCCGGAACTGCAATCGATCGCTGCGACCATCTGTGCGTTGAGCTGCGGGTTGGCCTCGATGTGCTTTAGCTTCGTTCCCTTTGTGTGCCAATTCGGGGTCATCTTTTGGCTCCTGGCAGGAGTACTCTACGGTGCTTCAAAACGCGTAAAGTAACTTCGCAGGTGCTACACGTAGCCACGACGGGCGACCTCTTGCGTCGCTCCCGTGCCCTCCCAAAGGGCTTTTTGACACCGCCCGTTGCTCCGCAAAGGGCTTTCTGTTTGCAATCCATCACGTGTCACTTATATTAGTGGGAGTGGGCGATTGGGTCGGAGTTTGCTTCGAGACCTCCCCTCCACTGGATCTCATGAGTCGCTTTTCTATTGCGAAATGCGGTTCTGACGAGTGAGGCCGCCCCGGCGATTGGTTTGTCGGGAAGTCTAAAATTGCCTCACAGGGAAACGTTGGGCTTCCGCCCGCAGGCTATGCCTGTGCGTCGGACTTCGCCCTCCCACTCGTCTGCCCATGAAAAAACGCTTCTCGCGGTCCGACCCGCGCGTCGTTGCGTACATCAATAGCTGAAGCCGACAAGCCAAATTGCCCCTTTGCATTGCCAGGAGAATGGGCCACCGGCCCATGCCGACAAATGCTTTTGAATCGCTGCTCTCAAAGTTTTCTCCTGGCTGCGTTGCTGGTGGCCGGCTTTGCCGCGTCCGCTCAGGCTCAGGCCGGCAAGTCGATCGACTTCAACCGCGACATCAAGCCGATCCTCTCGAACAACTGCTTCCAGTGCCACGGGCCTGACCCCGACGAGCGCAAGGGGGGCAAGGACGGGCTGCGGCTCGACACGCACGAAGGAGCCATCGCCGACCAGGACGGCTCGTTCGCCATCGTGCCGGGCAAGCCTGAGAAGAGCACGCTGATCGCCCGGATTGCCACGCACGATCCCGACGAGCTGATGCCTCCCAAATCGACCGGCAAGAAGATCCCAGCCAAAGACCTGGAACTGCTGAAAGAGTGGATCCGTCAGGGGGCGAAGTACGCCGGCCATTGGTCGTACATGAAGCCCGTCCGCGTCACTCCCCCCGGCGTCAAAGACGGCGCCTGGCCGAAGAACGATATCGACCGCTTCCTGCTCCATCGCCTGGAGCGCGAGAAGCTTGTTCCCATGCCCGAGGCCGACCGCTACGCCCTGATCCGCCGGCTGTCGCTTGATCTGACGGGCTTGCCCCCCACGATCGAAGAAGTCGATCAGTACCTGGCAGACAAAGATCCCCAGGCCTACGAAAAGCTGGTCGATCGCCTGCTGGCCAAGGAGACCTATGGCGAGCACTGGGCCCACTTCTGGCTCGATCTGGCCCGCTATGCCGACTCGGCCGGCTACGCCGACGATCCGCCCCGCAAGATCTGGATGTACCGCGACTACGTGATCCGCTCGCTGAACGCGAACAAGTCGTTCGATCAGTTCACGCTCGAGCAGATCGCCGGCGACCTGCTCCCCAATCCAACGCAGGAACAGCTCATCGCCACCGCGTTTCATCGCAACACGCTGACGAATAACGAGGGGGGGACCAACGACGAGGAGTTCCGCAACGTGGCGGTGGTCGATCGCGTGAACACGACCATGGCCGTCTGGATGGGGACCACCATCCACTGTGCCCAGTGCCACACCCACAAGTACGATCCGCTGACGCAGGATGAGTACTTCAAGCTGTTCGCCTTCTTCAACAGCACCGAGGACGCCGACCGGACCGATGAGTCTCCGCTGTTGGCGATCGAGACCGAAGAACAGAAGCAGCAGCGCAGCACCTGGCAGGGGGAACTGGCCGGGCTGCAAGGGACCCTCAAGATGCCGACGGCCGAAATCAAGGCCGGCCAGGCCAAGTGGGAAGCTGCTTTCCCTCACGATTTGAAGTGGCTGGCCCAAAAGCCGGCCAGCGTGACCAGCCAGGCCGGACTGATGCCGGTCATCGCCGAGGACGCCAGCGTAAAGTTCGACAAGGGAGCGAAGACCGACACCTTTACCGTCGAGCTGACCCCTGCGGCCGGCTCGCTGCGGGCGCTGCGGCTCGAGACCTTGCCCGACGACCTGCTTCCCAGCAAAGGCCCGGGCCATGCCGGCGGCAATTTCGTCATCACCAAGCTGTCGGCCATGCTCAAGCCGCCGGCCGGGCAGACGCTGACCGGGCGTTACGTGCGGATCGAGCTGCCGGGCAAGCAGAAGTATCTCTCGCTGGCCGAGGTGCAGGTCTTTCAAGGGGCCGACAACATCGCCCCGCGCGGCGAGGCCAAACAGAGCAGCACCGCCTACGACGGCCCGGCCAAGTTGGCCATCGATGGCAACACCAACGGCGACTATAACGCCGCCAAGAGCACCACGCACACCGACGCCAGCGACAACCCTTGGTGGGAAGTCGATCTGAAGAGCGAGCAGCGGATCGATCGCCTGATCGTCTGGAACCGGACCGACGGCAATGTGGGCGATCGGTTGAAGGACTTCCGCGTGGTCGTGCTGAACGACAAGCACGAGCAGGTCTGGGAGCAAGTCCCGCCGTCGGTTCCCCATCCCAACCTGGAAATCTCCCTCTCTGGCGAGCGGGCGGTAGAGTTCACCGCGGCAGTGGCCGACTTCGCCCAGAAGGATTTTCAGCCCGGCTTCGTGCTCAAGAACCCCGACGCCAAGAACAAAGGCTGGGCGGTTGGCGGCGCGATCGGCCTGCCTCACTCGCTGATTCTGGTGGCCAAGGGGGCGACCCCTATCCCAGCGGGCACGAAGCTGGTGGTCACGATCGAGCAGAACTCGAACCACGCCAACCACACGTTGGGCAAGTTCCGGCTGTCTCTGACCGAAGACGCCCGTGCGGCCGATTGGGGTGCCACCCCCAGCCCGGTGATTGCCGCGCTGACGACGCCCGCCGACAAGCGCACACCGGCCGAGTTGGACACCATCCAGCAGCACTACCTGTCGCTGGCGCCGGAACTGGCCGCCACGCGCAAGCGAATCGGCGAGTTGGAGAAATCGCTGGCCGACCTGAAGCCCGAGACGGTCCCCATCCAGCGCGAACTGGCCGAGGGAAAACGCCGCAAGACGCGCGTGCAACTCCGCGGCAACTTCCTGGATCTGGGGAACGAAGTCACCGAGGGAACGCCGGCCGTCTTTCCGCCGCTTCCCGCTGGGCCGGTCAATCGCCTGGCGCTGGCCAAGTGGCTGATCGACGAGCAGAACCCGCTGACCGCCCGGGTGATTGCCAATCGCTACTGGGAGCAGATCTTTGGCATCGGCATCGTGTCGACCAGCGAGGAGTTCGGTTCGCAAGGAGAGATGCCGTTTCATCCGGAACTGCTCGACTATCTGGCGACCGAGATGGTTCGCTTGAAGTGGGACACCAAGGCCTTCATCAAGCTGCTGGTCACATCGGCTGCCTATCGGCAGTCGTCGCGGGTTACGCCCGAACTGACGGCGCTCGATCCCGAGAACCGCCTGCTGGCCCGTGGGCCGCGGTTCCGCCTCTCGGCCGAGATGATCCGCGACCAGGCGCTGGCGGCCTCGGGCCTGCTTTCGGCCAAGAAGTACGGCCCGCCGGTCAAGCCGATGCAGCCCAACAGCGGGCTGAGCGCGGCCTTTGGCGGCGGCATCGACTGGAAGACCAGCGACGGAGAAGACAAGTATCGTCGCGGTCTGTATACGACCTGGCGACGCTCGAACCCGTACCCTTCGATGGCCACGTTCGACGCCCCGAACCGCGAGGTTTGCACCGTGCGCCGCGTGCGGACCAACACTCCGCTGCAGGCCCTGGTGACCTTGAACGATCCGGTCTACGTCGAGTCCGCGCAGGCCTTGGCCCGCCGGATCATTAACGTGGGCAACACGCCGGCCGAGCGAGCCACGCTGGGCTTTCGGCTGGTGTTGGCCCGCCCGCCGAGCGCGGACGAACTGGCCCGGTTGGTGAAGCTGTATGAAGAGTCGCGCGAGAAGTTCGCCAAGAACGAGAAGGAAGCGATTCGGCTGGCGACCGAGCCCTTGGGTCCAGCGTCGAAGGACATGGCGATCGTGGACCTGGCCGCTTGGACGGTGGTGGGGAACGTGCTGTTGAACCTGGACGAGACGTTGATGAAACGGTAGCAGAGCCCCGTGATGCATCGGTAAGAGAGTCCCAACGGGGCGAGATTCAATAGCCCAGGCCGCAGGCCTGGGGTTCAACCAAAGTAAAGGAACCAGCCCGGAAAGGGCGAGACGAACCAGCTCGAAGGCTTCTGAGTCTCGCCCCGTTGGGGCTTTTGAAACATACCGGTCGATGGACCCAGGCCTGCGGCCTGGGCTATCGAATCCCGCCCCTGTGGGGCTTAGGAGACGATTGATGCATCCTCAACTCGAAAACCTGACCCTTGCCACGCGGCGGGCCTTCCTCAAGCAGAGCCAACTTGGCTTGGGGGCCATCGCACTCGGCGCACTCTCGGGCAACCTCTCGCCAGCGCGCGCGGCCGAAGCCGTCAGCGGCATTCCCGCTGCAGAAATCAATCCGCTCGCCCCCAAAAAGCCGCACTTTGCCGGCAAGGCCAAGCGGGTCATCTACCTGCACCTGACCGGCTCTCCGCCGCATCTGGACCTGTACGACTACAAGCCCGAACTGGTGAAGCGGACCGGCGAAGACTGCCCTGACACGTTCACCAAGGGGAAGCGGTTCGCCTTCACGTCCGGCACGCCGAAGCTGCTGGGAACGCCCCGCAAGTTCGCCCAGCATGGCAAGAATGGGGTCTGGCTCTCGGATGCCATCCCCAACTTGCATCCGGTGGCCGACGAAATGTGCGTCATCAAGAGTATGTTCACCGAGCAGTTCAATCACGCCCCGGCCGAGTTGCTCCTCTACACCGGCAGCGCCCGCTCGGGCCGGCCATCGATGGGGACCTGGGTCACTTACGGTCTGGGGACAGAGAACGAGAACCTGCCCGGCTTCGTGGTGTTGATCTCCTCCGGCGTGCAGCCCAACGGCGGCAAGAACAGCTACGGCGCCGGCTTTCTGCCGTCCGTTTATCAAGGCGTTCAGTGCCGTTCCAAGGGGGACCCGGTCCTCTACGCGTCCGATCCCCCGGGCATGGACCGCGACCTGCGCCGCGAGAGCCTGGACGCGATGCGCGACCTGAATCAACTGCAAGCCAAAGAGCTCGGCCACCCGGAGACGCTGACCCGCATCGCGCAGTACGAACTGGCCTATCGCATGCAGGTGGCCGTGCCCGAGGTGATGGACATCACCAAAGAGACCAAGGAAACGCTCGACGCCTACGGCGCGCAGCCGGGCGGGGCCAGCTTTGGCAACAACTGCCTGCTGGCCCGGCGGCTGGTCGAGCAAGGGGTGCGGTTTGTGCAACTCTTCGACTGGGGTTGGGACTTCCACGGCACCGGCGAGGGAGAAGGGCTGAAAGACGGGCTGACCCGCAAGTGCGCCACCATGGACAAGCCGATCGGCGCCCTGCTGAAGGACCTGCGGCAGCGTGGGCTGCTGGACGACACGCTGGTCATCTGCGGCGGTGAGTTCGGCCGGACCCCGTTCCGCGAGGGACGCACCGCCGGCAGCGCGGTGCTGGGCCGCGACCACTATCCCGACTGCTACACCATGTGGATGGCCGGCGGCGGGGTGAAGGGTGGCTTCAGCTACGGCGAGTCCGATGAACTCGGCTTTACCATCGCCCAGGACAAAGTCCATATCCACGACCTGCAGGCTACCATCCTGCACCTGCTGGGCTTCGACCACACGCAGTTGGTCAACCGCTTCCAAGGCCGCGACTATCGCCTGACCGACGTGCACGGCCATGTGGTGAAGGGCGTGCTGGCCTGAGCCGCGTGTTACTTCTTCGCCGGCTTTAGCAGCGGTTCCAGTTCCAGTGTCTTGAGCGGCAGGGCCGACGCCGAGCCCTCTCCGCCAAAGGCCAGATGTAGCTTCAGCGTGGCCGGTTCAAAGACCATCGTCTGGAACGTGTTGTCCCCCTGGTTCACTTCGTGCAGCTTCTGGTGCACGTCGCTCACGCCTAGCTTGGCGAGCCGGGCGGAGCGTTCCAGGATGCGGTAGCGCCGGCATTCCTTCGACACACACAGGGCGTCCGTCCGGAAGTGATTGGTGCAGGGACAGATGCCGTGTTCGGGCTGGCGGACTACGACGTTCTTGCTGGTGATCTCGAACACGGCCCCGCCCTGCGGATCGGCCACCGCCAGGTTCACGTTGGTCGTGCGCGGCAGCGAGCGAAGCAGCTTCTCGGCCTCGGCCACCGTACCACACTCCTCGAGTAGCTGCCGGAAGCACAAGGCGTAGGGGATTCCCTTGCGGTCGAATTTCACCGAGTCGTCGTTGGCGCTGTAGCACTCGAGCACGGCCACGGTCAGGCCGGCGTCGTTGATACCCGAGAGGACGCCGACCGCGCCCGGGAATCCAACCGACGCAAAGGCCCGCTTGCCCGTCCCGCGGATCACCAGCACCGCCGTGTAGTCCTGCAGGTAGCCGAGCGTGGGGAAGTCCAGATTGCGCCCCAGGAGCGGCCCGCCGGTGCTGCTGCGCTGGCTTTCGATCAGCAGCGTCGAGCAGGCGAAGAACTTCTTGATGTCGAACATGGTGTTGGCCGCGACCATCGAGTCCCGACTGATGCCCGAGGCGACCAGCGAGGCTTCGAACTCGGCCAGGTGATGGGGCGAAAAGCTCTTGAGCATCGACATGCCGATTCCCAGCAGGGTCGGCCAGGCCAGATCCATCCGCAGCATCTTTACAAAATCGCGAGGGTAGTTGGCCAGCTTGGCGCCGGGCTTCAGTCCCAGCGCGCCGATTTGCCTGCCGATTTCCTCGGGCGATCCCGCGGCTACCAGCACCGGCAGCCCGTTGCGATAGCGCAGCTCTCCGGCTCCCAGGGTCGCCTCGGGATAGCGAAACGGCTCGGCCGCGCGCAGCCATGCGGTCGCCAGTCCTGCTCCGGCCACGCCGGTGGCGGCCGCCGAATAGAGGAACGATCGGCGGGAGATCGAGCGGCCCGAGAGTATCGTCATTGAAGGATTCCGTCCATTGTGGTGCAGGCGTCCCGCCTGCTTGGAATGGTTGCGACGCTTCAGGCAGGCGGGACGCCTGCACCACAAAAAACCCGCCTGTCCGTGTGCTCGCGTTGAATTGTATACGGTCTCGCGGCCTGCGGAAATCTCAGCCTGTTTCGAGTGCTGGCACGCATTGCCGCAACTTGACGTGGCTACCAGCAAGCCACATATTGCTCCAGACACCCCCACGATTGCTTCCTCCTTCGGCTCCTTTTCCCCGGAGTTTTTCCCTTGAAGGATTTTGAATACGCCGCAGCCACCACCCTGGACGAAGCGGTGAGCCTGCTGGCCGCTGCCGGAACCAGGGCCAAAGTCCTGGCCGGCGGCACCGACATTCTGGTGCAGCTCCGCGAACATCTGCGCGATGCCGATCTGGTGGTCGATATCAAAAAGATCCCCGACCTGATGGCCATGCGCTACGACGCCAACCAGGGCCTGAGCCTGGGGGCGTCGGTCCCCTGCTATCGCATCTACGAAGACGACATCATCTCGCGGGCCTACCCGGCCTTGACCGATTCCGCCCGCATCATCGGCGGCTGGCAAATCCAGAGCCGGGCCAGCATCGGCGGCAATCTGTGCAATGCGTCCCCTGCGGCCGATTCGATTCCTTCGCTCATTGCGCTCGACGCCCAGTGCCGCGTGGTCGGTCCGCAAGGAACCCGCAAGATTCCGGTGGCCGAGTTCTGCACGGCGCCGGGTAAGAACGCTCTGCAGCAGGGCGAGATCCTGGTCGCGCTCGAGATCCCTCCTCCGAGCGCCCGCAGCGGTTCACGCTATGAGCGATTCATCCCCCGCAACGAGATGGACATCGCTGTGGTCGGAGTGGCGGTGAGCGTACGGCTGAACGAAGCGGGCGACACGATTGAATCGGCCCGCATCGCACTGGCCGCGGTGGCGCCGACGCCGGTCTTCGCCCGCGAAGCCAGCGACTTTCTCAGCGGCAAGCCGGCCACACCGGAGACCTTCGAGCAGGCCGGCATCGAAGCCCGCAAGGTGGCCAAGCCAATCAGCGACATGCGCGGCCCGGCCGACTACCGCGTGCATCTGGTGGGGGTATTGGTCAAGCGCGTGCTGGCCGAAGCGGTGCAGCGAGCCAAGTAGATCGCCTCCTCTATCTATCGAGATAACGTTTCTTACTCGACCGCCATGGTGGGCCAGCCCGCCTGGCCATCTATCCCGCGAGCGAATCATGTCGAAAAAGCTCCACGTCACGACCACCCTCAACGGTCAGCCGACCGAGTTCCTTTGCGAAGCCCGCCAGAGCCTGCTGGAAGTGCTGCGCGATGTCGTCGGACTGACCGGCAGCAAAGAGGGCTGCAATAACGGCAACTGCGGCGCCTGCACGGTCCTGCTCGACGGGCTCCCCGTGAACAGTTGCCTGGTGCTCGGCGTCGAGGTGGAAGGGGCCCAGGTGACGACCATTGAAGGGATCGCCGACGGCTCGCACCTGCACCCCATTCAGCAGTGTTTCTTGGAAGGGGCCGCGCTGCAGTGCGGCATCTGCACGCCGGGCTTCATCATGGCCTCGAAGGCGCTGCTCGAGAAGAACCCCAATCCCAGCGAGCACGAAATCCGCTTCGAGCTGGCCGGCAATCTGTGCCGCTGCACGGGCTACGACAAGATCGTGCGGGCCGTGCAAGAAGCTGCCGTCGCCTTGAAATAAGCCCTGCAAGCGGGTGACACAACAAACTCTCTGACATTCTCCAGCCTCTCATTTGGCGGATTCTGATATGGCGACCAAGAAGAAGGTTCGGCTGAAGCCCAAGGCGATGGTTAAGAAGCCCAAGAAGATCGAGAAGCCCCTTGCGAAGCAATGGGCTGATGGAAAGAAGCCCAAGAAGGCCGCGGCCCAGAAGACCAAGACGGCGAAGCCCAAGACTTCGTCCGGCAAGCACAGCAAGACAAACGGCAAAGCCAATGGCAAGGCAAAGACCAACGGCGCCAAGTCGGGCTTGAAGAAGACCAGCAGCGCCAAACCGGTCGCTCCGCCCAAGCACGCCGAAACCGCCAACCCGACCTTTCCCCCGCACGTCGGCCCCTACAAAGTCATCGGCACGCGTCCCATCCGCCACGACGGGGTCGACAAGGTCACGGGTCGCGCGATCTACGGCAACGACTTCACGCTGGCCGGGCTGGTGCACGCCAAGATCCTGCGCAGCCCGCACGCGCACGCCCGCATCAAGAGCATCGACACCTCGGCAGCCGAGAAGATGCCGGGCGTGGTGGCGGTGGTCACGGGCCGCGACTTCCCCAACTTGAAGGACAAGATCGCCGACCTGGGCGAGGGCTCCGTCAACCTGGCCCACCTGAGCGCCAACTGCCTGGCCCACGACAAGGCCCTGTACCGCGGCCATGCCGTGGCAGCCGTGGCAGCCAAGAGCGTGCACGAAGCAACCGAAGCGATCCGCGCCATCAAGGTCGAGTACGAGCCACTCCCCCACACCACCTGGATCCTGGATGCTATGAAGGACGATGCTCCTTTGTTGCACGAGGATCTGCATACCGACGAGATGGGCAAACCGGGCCACGGCCCCACTAATATCTCGAAGCATATCCATTTCGAGCGGGGCGATGTCGACAAGGCATTTGCCAAGGCCGACGTCGTCATCGAACGGCAGTTCAAAACGGCCAGCGTTCACCAGGGCTACATCGAGCCTCACGTCGCCACCGCGCTGTGGAACCAGGATGGGCATCTGGCCATCTGGACTTCGACACAGGGCTCGTTCACCTGCCGCGCCCAGACGGCCGAACTGCTGCAGATCCCGGTCTCGCAGGTTACGGTCACCCCGCTCGAGATCGGCGGCGGTTTCGGCGGCAAGATCGCCGTGTATTGCGAACCGGTCGCAGCCCTGTTGAGTCGCAAGTGCGGCAAGCCCGTGAAGCTGAGCATGAATCGGGACGAGGTGTTTGAAGGGACTGGCCCCACGCCCGGCTCGTTCATGCGGGTGAAGCTGGGGGCCACCAAGGATGGCAAGCTGGTGGCCGGCGAGGCCTGGCTGGCCTACGACGCAGGGGCCTATCCCGGCGGCATGATTGGCCCCGGCTGCATGTGCGTCTTTAGTTGCTACGACATTCCCAACGCGCGGGTCGACGGCTACGACGTGGTGCTGAACAAGCCCAAGACACAGGCCTATCGCGCGCCGGGCTCGACCCACGCGGCCTACGCCTGCGAAGGAGTGATCGAAGAGTTGGCCGAGAAGCTGCAGCTCGACCCGATCGAGTTCCGCCTGAAGAATGCCGCCAAAGAAGGGACCGTGCGGGTCGATGGCCCCAAGTATCCGCGGATCGGACTGGTCGAAGTGCTGCGGGCCGCGCGGGACAGCGATCACTGGCAGTCGCCCTTGACGGGTCCCAATCGCGGCCGAGGAATCGCCTGCGGTTTCTGGTTCAACATCGGGCTCAAGAGCAGCGTCGCCGCCAACGTGAACGGCGACGGCACCGTGACGCTGATCGAAGGCTCGACCGACATCGGTGGCACGCGGACCAGCATCGCCATGCAACTGGCCGAGACCCTAGGCATCGCCGCTGAAGACGTCCATCCGCGCGTCGTCGATACCGACAGCGTCGGCTACACCGACGTCACCGGCGGTAGCCGCGTGACGTTTGCTACCGGATTGGCGGCCTATCGCGTGGGCTTGGATTTACGCGAACAGATGGCCGCTCGGGCGGCCGAATTGTGGGACTGCCAGCCGAGCGAGGTCACGTTCAAGGATGGTTCGTTCCGCAACAAGACCAACTCGATCTCCTTCAAAGAGCTGGCCGTCAAACTGCAGTTCACCGGCGAACCGGTCGTCGGCCGCGCGTCGGTCGATCCCCAGGGCTCCACCAACGGGTTTGCCGCTCACATTGCCGATGTCGAGGTCGATCCCGAGACGGGCAAAGTGACGATCCTGCGCTACACGGCCATTCAGGATGCTGGCAAGGCGATTCATCCCAGCTATGTCGAAGGGCAGATGCAGGGGGGAGCGGTCCAAGGGATCGGCTGGGCCTTCAACGAGGAGTACTTCTTTGACGATGCCGGGCGGATGCGAAACGCCAGCTTCCTGGACTATCGCATGCCCACGGCGCTCGACGTGCCGATGATCGACACGATTATCGTTGAGGTCCCCAACCCGGATCACCCGTACGGAGTGCGCGGCGTGGGCGAGCCGCCGATCGTACCGCCGCCCGCGGCACTGGCTTCGGCCGTGTACAAAGCGACCGGGCTGCGGTTCTATGAGCTGCCCATGTCGCCCCCCAAGGTTTGTCAGGCGATCCTGAGCGCGAAGTAAAGCCGCGTCTGAACGGCTGTAGGCTGCGTCCCTCATTGCCTTGCAGGGCGGGCTGGCGTCATACTACGGCCACTCGGTCCCGCCGACTTTCGCCGCCATCTGACCTTCTCGCCGTACCTGCCATGCAACACGCTGTACCTCTGGCTGTTTGGGCCCGTTTGCTCGTTCTGGCCGGCTTGCTTCTGTCGACCGGAATCACGGCGATCTCCGCTCAGGAAGCAACGCCTTTCCCCGCTCCCAAATCACTGGGGGATGTGAAGAGCTACGGCAAGAACATCCAGCGGACCATGCGATTGCTGGAGACCAGCACGCCAGAGAAGCGGAACACCGTCAAGATTCTGTTCTATGGACAGTCGATCACCGAGCAGGCCTGGGCCAAGCAGGTTGCCGACGATCTGAAGAAGCGATTCCCCAATGCCGATCTGGTGATCGAGAACCGGGCCATTGGCGGGCACGCCTCGCAGTTGCTGGTGAAAACCGCCGAAGCCGATCTCTATCCGTTTCAGCCCGACCTGGTCATCTTTCATGTTTATGGGGCGCATAATTCGTACGAGGACATCCTGCGGAACCTCCGCCAGCGAACCATCGCCGAGGTGCTGCAACAGAACGACCACATCACCCAAGAGGCTGACCTGACCGAAGAGACCGACGCGGCCAAGCTCCCGCCCAAGGGGGAGCACTGGGGGGCGTTCATGAATCACAACTGGCTCCCTAGCCTGTCGAAGAAGTACAACACCGAGTTCTGCGATCAGCGGAAGCTCTGGAAGACCTATCTGAAGGACTACGATCTGAAGCCGGCCGCGCTGCTCAAGGACGGAGTGCATCTGAACCCGAGGGGCGAGTATGTGATGGCCGAGTTCGTGAAGGCCCATCTGCGGCACGACCCGGCGCTGGGGGCATCACCGGCCGAAAGCTGGCTAAAGACCCTGACCGTGGGGAAAGACATCCAGTGGAAGGATGGAGTGCTGCGGCTTGAGTTCGAAGGGAACCGCGTCGTCGCCATCTGCAAGCCGGGCCAGGCTGCGCCGGCCAGCGTGCTGATCGATGGCAAGAAGCCCAGCGAGACCCCGGAGTGCTATGCCTTTACGCGGACCAGCGCCTATCCGCAGATGAACTGGCCCTGTCTGCTCAAAGTCGGCTCCAAGTCGCTGCGCACGGCCGAGGACTGGACCCTGACCTTGAAGGGGATCTCGAAGGACGGCGCCGACTTTCAGTACAGCCTGGCCGGCAGCAAGACCGGCGAAGACGGATCGGGGGACGCCAAGACCAAGTTCGTTTCCAAATCGGGTCGCGTGACCTTCGAGCCGGACGACTGGAATATGGTCTTCGCCCGCAAGGTCCGCTCCAATGAGCCGCCGCCAGCCGATGGATTCAAAGTCGCCTGGAAGAGCTATCTGCTCGGTACCGACGAGTTCGTTCCGCCGACCAACGCCAAGCCGGGGGTCGAAGCCGCGGTGACGCTGGTCCAGGGGCTCGCCAACGGCAAGCATGTGCTGGAAATCCGCGGCGGAGATCCAGCCTCGATGGTCGCCTTGCGGGTTTATACTCCGCCGCTCAAGTAGTCGTTTGAATCCCGCCTTCTTCCTCTCGGGGGTGGTCTCATGGCCTTTTCGCGCCGATTGCCTTGGTGCCTGGTCGCTCTCTTCCCCTGGATGCTGATGGACGTGCCTTCTTCGGTTGCACTGGCTCAAGCGGTTCCTCGTCTCGTCATTCTTCCCGCCGAAGATGTCACGGCCGAGCACGGTATGGTTGTGTCGGTCTCGCCGCCGGCCAGCGACGTGGGGCGCGATGTCCTGAAGGCGGGCGGTACCGCGGTCGATGCCACGGTGGCCACGGCCTTGGCCCTGGCGGTCACCTGGCCCGAGGCGGGCAATATCGGCGGCGGAGGGTTCATGATGGTCTGGCCGGGCAAGTCGGCCACCCCCGTGTGCGTCGACTATCGCGAGACCGCCCCGGCCGCGGCCACCCCCGACATGTTCGTGGGCGAAGACAAGCCTTTCACGCATCGCATGGTCGGCACGCCCGGCACGGTGCGGGGGTTGGCGCTGGCGCATCAGAAGTATGGCAAGCTCCCCTGGCGCGACCTGGTGCTGCCTGCCGAGAAGCTGGCCCGCGAAGGGTTCGCCATCGATGCCGGTCTGGCCAAGTCGATCAATGGAGTACTGAAGACCGCGTCCGAGAAAGATTTCCCCGAACTGCGCCGCGTGTTCGCTCCGCCGGAAGGCCAGGCCGAATGGCAAACCGGCGATCGTCTGACACAGCCCGACCTGGGGAAGACGCTGGCCCGCCTGGCCGACGAAGGACCCGATGCCTTCTATCGCGGGGTCATCGCCGAGCAACTGGCGGCTGAAATGAAGCAGGGCGGAGGACTGATCACCGCCGCCGACCTGGCCGGCTATCAGGCCAAGATCCAGAGACCATCCGCGGCACCTATCGCGGGCACGAGATCTACGGCGCTCCTCCCCCCTCGGGCGGAGGCATCGTGCTGGTCGAGATGCTGAACATCCTCGAGAATTTTGAGCTGAAGCGGCCCGAGAAGGGGCTGGCCTGGTCCCCCGAGACGATGCACCTGGCGATCGAGGCCATGCGCCGCGCCTATCGCGACCGGGCAGAGTTTCTGGGGGATCCCGATTTCGCCAAGATTCCGCCGGGGCTGATTACCAAGGATTACGCCCGCAAGCTGGCCGATGGGATCGACCGCGCTCGGGCCACGCCCAGCGAGTCCCTGGCCGGAGACATCAAGTTGGCGGGGGAATCGGAGAGCACGACACACTTCTCCGTGGTCGACGCTTCCGGCATGGCCGTCTCCAACACCTACACGCTGGAGTACAGCTTTGGCTCGCGGGTGGTGGTGCGCGGGGCCGGCTTTTTGCTGAACAACGAAATGGGGGACTTCAACCAGACACCCGGCCGGACGGACCGCCAGGGAGACGTCGGCACCGCGCCCAATGTCATTGCGCCGGGCAAGCGGATGCTTAGTTCGCAATGTCCCGCCTTCGTGGCGAAAGACGGAAAGCTGCTGCTGGTGACCGGCAGTCCCGGCGGGCGGGCGATCATTAACACAACCCTCTGCAATATTCTGCAGGTAGTCGATTTTGGCCAGCCCGTCTATCGGGCGGTCAGCGCCCCGCGTTTTCACCAGGGATGGTTCCCCGACAAGGTCCGCTTTGAAGGGCTGAGCGATCCGTTGTACGCGGGCGTGGTGGAAAAGCTCGAGCAGATGGGGCATACCTTCGATCGAGGGGCCGCGCGTCAGGGAGATGCGCACAGCATCTGGATCGATCCGGCCGGGGGCAAGCTGCACGGCGCCGCCGATCGCCGACTTGGGGGCAAAGCGGCCGGGTATTGAATAGGCCCGCCTGCTTGGCACGCGCTCCCTTCCCTCAGAGCAACAGCTCGTGCGGATCGGCCGCATCGTGGTTGGACAACGGCACGATCATCCAATCCGCTCGCTTGCCGGCTGAGAGTGTTCCCGTGACGTTTGCCAGACCCAGCGCTTTAGCGCCCCCCAAAGTTCCCATCCACAACGCCTGCTCGGGCGAGACGCCCGGGTGACGACGCATCACCGTGCGTATCTCCTCAAGCAAATTCAGGTCCGGGTTCGACGCCCGGCTGTCGGTTCCCAGCGCCATGCTCGCCCCCGCGGCCAGCAACTTCTCGAGCGGATGGGACGAGTGCCCGAAGTGTTGATGCGTTCTCGGGCAATAGACCACGGTCATTCGATCGCGGTGGCCGGCAACAAAGTCGATCTCGTCGTCGTTTAGATAGTTGCCGTGAATAATCAGGGAGCGTTCTACCAGGGCAAGCTGTCGCAGGTAATCAAGCGGCCGCGTGCCTGGCAAGATCGCTCCGGGGTCCCACACGCCGAACTCATCGAGCAGCCCGCGCAGCGGTCCCGTGCCGTCGGCCAGCAACTCCAGCTCCTCCAGCGTTTCTGCCAGATGAAAAGCCAGCGGCAGGTGCTCCAGCCGCGCCAACTCGACGGCCCGCGTGAACAGTTCGCGATGCACGGTGTAGGGGGCATGCGGGCTTAGTCCGGCGCGCCATGGGGGAGCAACCGATTTCGCAAGCGTTACGTGTTCGCGCGCCAGTTGCAGATTGCCTCCGATCCGACCCTGTCCCAGCCCCAGCAGTTCGGCAAAGACGGTCACATCCAGCGTAGTCGCATCCAAGATCTCGCGCGGCCAACCAGGCGTGGCAATTTCTCCCACGGTCCGCACTCCGGCCGCCTGCGACTCGCGCAAACCCTGTTCGACCGCGGCTGCCACGTTCCCGCTGCCGGACATTTCGCCCCGGCGATAGCCCACCACTCGACGGATCCAATCGGCAAAGGTCGGTCCCGCAGCCAGCGGCGCGTCGATCAGGCTGAACTCGAGATGGGTGTGCGCGTTCACCAGCCCAGGCAGGATAGCGACGTCGCCGAGATCTTCCACCGGCAGCGCCGTTCGCTCGCCGACCTCGACGATGCGGTCTCCTTCGACGACGAGGACCCCGTTGCGGATCGGAGGGCGATCGACCGGAAAGAGATAGCGGCCTCGGACCGCCCGCCGCGCAGACCGGCCAGGCGTTGTCATCCCCGCTTGATGCCGCAGGCCTTCTGGGCCCGCAGCAGCACTTCGCCCGCCTGCTTGCGAGCTCGGCTGGCGCCGTCGGCCAGAATCTCGTCAACGCGCTTCGGGTTGGCGGCCAGTTCCTCGCGCTTGGCCCGGGCCTCGCCGAAGTAGCGCTCGGCCGCATCGGCCAGGGCCTTCTTCACCTCGCCATAACCGAACCCGCCCCGCAGATACATGGCGGCCATCGCCCCCTTCTCCTCGGGCGTGGCCATCAGCGAGTAGAGATCGAACAGATGGTCCCCCTCGGGCTGCTTGGCCTGCTCCATGGGGCGCGAATCGGTGGTGATCCGCATGATCTTCTTCCGCTGCCCCTTCAGGTCTTCAAAAATCTCGATCGTGTTGTTGTAGCTCTTCGACATCTTCTCGCCGTCGGTGCCCGGCACCTTGGCTGATTCGTCCAGAATGCGGGCTTTGGGCAGGACGAACGTCTCACCAAAATGATGATTGAAGCTCTGAGCCAGATCGCGGCAGACTTCAATGTGCTGCACCTGGTCGGCGCCGACGGGAACGATGTCGGAGTCATAGGCCAGAATGTCGGCCGCCATCAACACCGGATACGTGAACAGCCCCGTATCGGCGGCGATCCCCTTGGCCTTTTTGTCCTTAAAGGCGACGCAGCGTTCCAGCAACCCGAGCGGAGTGCCGGTCATCAGGATCCAACACAGCTCGCTTACTTCCGGCACGTCGGACTGCACGAACAGGATCGCGCGACTCGGATCGAGCCCCAGGGCCAGCAGATCCAGCGCCGCATCGAGCGTGCTCTGCCGCAGCTTGTCGGCTTCGCGGACTGTGGTCAACGCGTGCAGGTTAGCGATGAAGTAGTACGATTCCTTCTCGTTCTGCAGTTCGATGTACTGGCGAATGGCGCCAAAGTAGTTGCCCCAATGAAACCGGCCGGTCGGCTGGATGCCCGAGAGAACGCGCATGCGATGGACTTTTCCGAGGATCGAGGAAGGAACAGCCGGGGGCGGGACTACTGCCGAGGGTACCAGCGCGGCGAAAAATCGTCAAAAGCGTCGCCGCCGCGAATCCCTGTGATACAGGAGTGCCGCCTGCTAGGCGCTCGCTCGCGCTCTTCCTGATGCTCCGGGTCGAGGACGCTCTTCGAGCGTGAAGCTGAGAAACAGGTATCCTTCCTCCTTAAATTGGACCTTGACATCTTATTTAAGGAGGCTATGTTTGCATGAAACTGGATGCATTCATCCAATTTGAGTTTCACCGACCGATGGTCCACATTTGTGGTCAACCGCTTTCAGGAGAGAGCCATGCAACACATCGACGAAGCGCGTCTGGAATCCGATCTGGCTTACCGCTACGGCTACCTGGCCGAGTTCATGGGCTTTGGCGAAGCGGACATCGCGGCCATCCATGAATCGGCGGCGCTCTTGGCCCCACGCGTCCCGGCTCTGGTCGACGCGGTGTACGACAAGCTGTTTGCATACGACGCCACAAAGAGGCACTTTGTCCCTCGGCAATCGGGTTACGAAGGGGACGCCCCGAAGGACATCGATTCGCTGGCCATGAACCATGCGATGATCGAGTTTCGCAAGCAGCACTTGGGGCGCTATCTGGCCTCGTTGGTCACCAAGCCGTACGACTTGAAGATGGTCGAGTATTTGGATAGGGTCGGCAAAATGCACACCCCCGGGGCGGGCTCGGCCAGACTGAATGTCCCCTTGGTGCAGATGAACGCCCTGCTGGGCTTTGTCACCGACGCCTTGATTTCTGAGATCCTGGCGATGGGGTTGTCCGTTGAACGTCAGGCGCGAACCTTGCGCGCCTTCAATAAGCTCTTGTGGCTGCAAAACGATTTGATCAACCGACACTACGCTGTGCCTGCCGAATCGGCCGCGTGAGTCCGCTGCGGGCTCCCCCATTCGGCGCAAGCCTTGGAGGAAAAACTCGCATGACCGCCGTACTCGATTCGGCCAAGACCCAGGCCTTTGCGGGCCAGATGCTGGGAATTTTGAACAACGCCAGCCTGGCCTTGATGATCTCGGTGGGGCATCGGACGGGTTTGTTCGACGTCATGTCGGAGTTGCCGGCTTCGACTTCGCTCGAGATCGCGAAAGCCGCCCAATTAAATGAGCGCTATGTTCGCGAATGGCTAGGCGCTATGGTCGCCGGCAAGATCGTCGAGCACGAGCCGTCGCTGGGGCAGTATTACTTGCCTCGTGAGTACTCGGCCTGGCTGACCCGCGGCGCTGCTCCCAACAATTTGGCGGTGGCCGCGCAGTTCATCGCCGTGTTGGGCCATGTGGAGGACAAGGTCGTCGAGGCCTTCCAGCATGGCCAAGGGGTCCCCTACAGCGCCTACCACCGATTTCACGAGGTGATGGCTGAAGAGAGCGAACAGACCGTCGTGGCTGGCCTGATCGAGCACGTCTTGCCGCTCGCTCAGGGCTGGGAGGATCGACTGGCGCAGGGGATCGACGTGCTGGACGTCGGCTGCGGCGCCGGCCTGGCCATGATCCGCCTTGCGGAGCGATTTCCTCACAGCCGCTTCACCGGCTATGACTTTTCGCAGGAGACGATCGACCGCGCCAGCGAGACGGCCGGCAAGCGTTTGCTCGCGAACATCCAGTTCGAGGTCCGCGACGTCTCAGCGCTAGAGGACGTCAATCGCTTCGACCTGATCACCGCGTTTGACGCCATTCACGACCAGGCCAAGCCGGCCGCCGTGCTGGCCAACATTGCCCAGGCCTTGCGTCCGAACGGCCTGTTCTTGATGCAGGAAATTTCGGGGCACGGCCATCATCACGCCGACCGCGAGCATCCGCTCGGCGCCATGCTGTACACGGTCTCGTGCATGCATTGCATGTCGGTTTCGCTGGCCATGGGCGGACCCGGCCTGGGCGCCATGTGGGGCAAGCCCAAGGCCCTTGAGATGCTGTCCGAAGCCGGCTTCACGAAAGTCCGCGTCGAGACGCTGGCCCATGACCTGCAGAACTTCTGGTTTCTGGCGGAGCAGTAGAGAGACCTAGTGCAGTGTCCGGCTAGCGCCTTGCCGCTCAACTGCAACGCCGAATCGCCACAGAGCACCACACTTCCGAGACAGTAAACTACCGCTCGATGTGATCGGCCCCTTCGGCCTTGGCGATCACCACGATTCCGTTCTCGCTCACCGTGAAGCCGCGGGCACGGTCGTGCTCCAGGTCGTAGCCAATCTCCATGCCGGCCGGAACGTGCACCCCTTTGTCGATGATCGCCCGGCGCACCTTGGCGTGCCGGCCGATATCGACCCGGTCGAAGAGGATCGAATCCTCAACCTTGGCGTAGCTGTTGATTCGGGTGTCGATGCCGACCACACTCCGCTCGACCGATCCGCCCGAGAGGATCGCTCCCTGGCAGATAATGCTGTCGAGCGCCCGACCACGACGGCCGGTGTCGCTTGGTTCGGCAAACACGAACTTAGCGGGCGGATGAGCCGGCATATAAGTCCGGATCGGCCAGCGGCCGTCGTACATGTTCAACAGTGGATCGACCGAGATCAGATCCATGTTGGCCTCGTAGTACGCGTCGAGCGTGCCGACGTCGCGCCAGTAGGCGTCGTGCTTCATGTTCTCGTCGCGGAACGGATAGGCGACGACTTTATGCGAATCGATGATCGAAGGGATGATGTTCTTGCCGAAGTCGTGAGCGCTGTCCTGCTTGGTCGCGTCCAGGCAGAGCTGCTCGAACATGAAGCGGGCATTGAAGACGTATACACCCATCGAGGCGAAGGCGTGCTCCGGATCACCCGGCACATGCTTGGGGTTCTTGGGCTTCTCATCAAAGCCGCGCACGCGGTAGTCGCTGTCGACCTGCATCACGCCGAATTCTCGCGCTTCGGCCAAGGGCACATTCAGAGCGGCGATCGTCACGTCCGCACCCGTTTCCTTGTGCGACTCGACCAGCTTGGCGTAGTCCATCTTATAGATGTGGTCGCCGGCCAGGATCAGCACATGCTCCGGACGGTACTTTTCCAGCGTATAGATGTTCTGGTACACGGCGTCGGCCGTCCCCTGATACCAGTGCTCGTCAATGCGCTGCTGGGGCGGGACGATGTCGATAAACTCGCCCAGCTCGCGGCACAGGAACCGCCAGCCCAGGTTGATGTGGCGGTCCAGGCTCATGGCCTTGTATTGAGTCAGCACCAGAATGCGCCGCAAACCACTGTTGATGCAGTTGCTCAGGGCGAAATCGATGATTCGATAGATGCCGCCGAACGGCACGGCGGGCTTGGCCCGATCGCGCGTCAGTGGTTCGAGCCGGGACCCCTTGCCGCCGGCCAACACCACGGCCAATACGCCGCCACTCGACATAATGAAGCTCCGTCGCACGAGATGAAGAAGCGATGAAGTTGAAAGCAGGCCGCCCCCTGCGGACGTGATTCTACCCGGCTCAGTCGGTTTGCCAACCGCCCGCGGGCCCAGTTCCAGCAAACTGGCTCGCGGACGATCCAACCGTCGGTAACGTGCGGTTTCGCGCGCTAAGCAAGTTTTCACGCGTCTTGCACGCCCGCGGCGAATGCGACACAATGATGATGAAATCACGTCGGCAACCAAGCGCGGGCGGGCCCGGCGCGGCTCATCTGCCCCGTAGCTTTGGTGCGCTTCCTATCCCGATCGGCATTCTCCGGCTGCTACCGCTATGACGATCTATCCCGCACAGCTTCACGGCAAATCCTTGCTGGTCCTGTTGGTGCGCACCAATGCACAGCTTCGCGAGGAATTCGCCTGGTTCACGGGTTCGGTGACTTATGCGCAGGGAAATCTGCTCGTTGACCGTGGAGACGCCGGCCCGCCGCTGACGATTCCACCCACCTCGTTCGGGCAAATCCGCGCGTGCGACGACGCCATGGCCCGGGCCTTTGCGGCCAGCGATTTCCTGCTGAGCTTGCGGCTCGAGAAGCCCGAGTTCGATGCAGACTCGGAGCTGTTCAACCTGGTCGGCTTGAACTGGGAAGCCTGAGCGCGAGTTCCCAGACAGGAACTCAGACAGTTCGGAGCGCTGTACGGAACGCCCTCCGCGGCGTTCCGGTAAGTGCGATCGTCTTGGCCTTTCAGGATCGCTCGAAGTCGGGAAGTTTCGCCTCCGCGCGGAACGCCACAGAGGGCGTTCCCTACAGACTGCTCGCTCCGATTCTGCAAAGCCCTCGTTAGGCAACCGCTCGCTTGTCGTTCGAAGCAGTGTCGAGCAGCGTCTGGATCACGTTCTTGGGATGATGTCGCTGGGCCAGGCTGCGCGAGAACTGCCGAGCCGCCCCGCGGAAACTGCCGTATTGCTCGGCCAACCGGCGAAGCTGCTGCGGCACATCCTGCGGGCTGCGAGCGATGCCGCCCACCTCACCAGCGATCTTGGCGTTACCTTGCCGGACCTGCTCGGCCAGCCAGGTCCCTTCGCGCACGACGATCGGCACACCAGCGCAGAGCATCTCGAGACAGATGCCCGAACAACGAATCGAGTAAGCCTCGGGCTCATAGAGCAGCAGCCCCACATCGGCACTGCGCACGAACTGCTGGTATCGGTCGCTTTCCATCGGGAACGGCGAGACGGCGATCGGCGCCGACACCCGATCCGCAGCGCCGGGCTCGAGCGCAGCATGCGCTTGCCAGGCCGCGGGCAGCGCATCGAGCGACGCCGACTGCACGACCAGTTGCATGCGGCCCGAGAGAAAGTACTCGGCCCACATCGATTCCAGAATCGCCGGCAGCTCGCCGAAGCCTTTCTCCTTCCGCATGCCTCCCGAGCATAGCAGCCGCAGCGGACGCTGTTCGGGTGTTTCAGCCGCCGAACCGGGCGAATGGAACGCAGGATCGACCAACCACGGCAGATGCCGGAATCGCGCCGGACCCAACGTGCTGTATTGTGCCGCCAGAGACTCGGTCGTGGCATACAAATGCAGCCGATGGGGCATGGCCCGCACACAATCGGCCAGCCAACGTTCGGCCAAAGGCCACATGGGCGATGTTTTGGGATCGGCCGCGTTGTCGCCTGCAGACAAGGGCAGGTGGAACTGCAGATGCCAATCGAGCTGTCGAGCCGCCGCATCTTGTTGCAAAAACGCAGCCAGCCCCGGCAGATCGCTGACCGAAATCGTGGGCAGATAAACCTGGTCGCCCGGGCGAAGTTCCAACTGTTCGAATAGTCTCGAAGTCGCCTTGGCCAGTCCGCGATGAAACCGGCCATGTTCGCGCAGGTAGTACCATTGCCGCAGCGCGTTCAGGCGATTTCCCAGCCATCGGACGGGACCACCACCACCAATCGAGGCCTCCAGCCGCGCCAGTCGCTGTCCCAGTCGATGTGCACTGTACTTGCCTCGCGGAAAGACCGCATGCACATCCCAAGGTGTCGCTTGACTGAACGGATCGCGAAACGCCCGCTGCGCGGCCAGTACCGGTTCGAGCCCCAGATCCTGGACCGCCTGCAGGCACAGGCGATCGTATTCGTAGTTGTGCCCGCCGACGCGGTCGAGCGAGTAGTCGAGGAGAAGAAACTTCCGCATGGGAACAGGGCTCCGACCACGGGGGCGCGCTGCGAGAATGTTGAATATCGCATCTACGCATCGCTTCGCGATGAATTCCAGATTTAAGGGGGGCATCCTACTGAAAAGCGTCCCCCGTGTATTCGTCAACTTGACGGCCCAATGGGCGAATGCCAGCAACGCGATGCATGCACGTGACCGAGCCGGCAGTTGCCGCGGCGATTCGGGCCCGTTTCGCCACTCCTTCACCAATCCGTTCCCAGGGGGTATAGTCGGGAAGCAGTTCGTTCTCTCCTACTCTTATCCGTCTCTGTGCCCATGCCTCGTTACGTCGTCCGCTGCGGCGCCATGCGAACCCTGGGGGTCTTTACGACCAGCCGGGGCGAAACGCTGCGCCGCGGCTGCCAGGTCATCGCCCGCACCGATCGCGGCCTGGAACTGGGCGAGGTCCTGTGCGAGGCCACCGAAGAGGCCCTGGCCCAGATCCGCGAACCGAGCCGCGGCCAGGTGCTGCGCGAGGCGACCGTCGAGGACCAGAACGATATCATGCGGATGCGGGGCATGACCCGGCAGGAGTTCGAGAAGTGCCGCGACATGATCCGCGACATGAAGCTGCAGATGGAGCTGGTCGACGTCGAGCATCTCTTTGGTGGCGAACGGATCATCTTCTACTACCTGGCCGAAAACCGCGTCGACTTTCGCGAGTTGGTCAAAGTCCTGGCCACCGAGTTCCAGACCCGCATCGAGATGCGACAGATCGGCGTCCGGGACGAAGCCAAGCTGCTGGCCGACTATGGCGATTGCGGCAAGCCGGTCTGCTGCAACACGCATCTGAACGAGATGCCCCCGGTCTCGATGAAGATGGCCAAGCTGCAGCGGGCCACCCTGGATCCGACTAAGATCTCGGGGCGATGCGGCCGCCTGAAATGTTGTCTGCGCTACGAGTACGACACCTATGTCGATCTACAGAAGGAACTGCCGCAGATCGGCTCGCAGGTCCTGACCAAGAACGGCAAGATGAAAATCCTGGGGCACGAGATCCTGGCCAGCCAATTGCTGGTGGAGACTGAAGACCGCCGACGTCTGTTGATGCCGGCCGCCGACGTGATGTCGATCCTGGCCACGCCCGCCCAGATGCGGAAGGCGCAGGCCGACAAGCGAAAAGAGGAAGAAGACGCTGCCCGCGAAAGCGGCGGCGCAGCGGCCGCGGAACGTCCCGCGCCGGAACGCTCGGGCCCCGAACGCCCGCGGCGCGAGCGGGATCGCGGTCCTCGGCCGGCTCGTTCCGGGGCTGATCAACCCGCGCCGACGGCCGACGCGGGAGACGCAGACAGCCAGATCGCTCCCGCGTCGTCCGAAGCAGAAACCTCGACATCGTCTGGGGCAGAAGAGGCGGCAGAATCGCCCAAATCACCTCTTCCGGAGAGCCCCCCGGGCGAGGAAACCACCTAAGCGGCCGCGCGCCCCTTTGGCTGCAAAGTGCAAACTGGTAAACTGTCTTCACGTCGCCCGTAGCTCCGCATTCATGACGTCTTAACGCTCCCCGCGCGAACGATTCGCCCCCAGAGCGATTGGATTCCTTGCCGTGAAGCTGATTCCCTCTCATCCCCTGGCTCCCGTTCTGGAACGCGATCCGCGCTATGCCCCTGCGGCTTACGCCTTTGTGTTCGAGGCGCTGCGCTATGGACAAAAGGTCCTGTCGATGGGCTCGGACGCTCATGGCGAGGAACAGCACGTCTCGGGCCAGCAGTTGTGCGAAGCGATCCGCCGGTATGCCCTGGACCAGTTCGGATTCATGGCCAAGTGCGTTCTGAACAGCTGGGGCGTTCACAAATCGGGAGATTTCGGCAACATCGTGTTCAACCTGATTCAGGTCGAGCAGATGAAGAAGACCTCCCGCGACCGCCGCGAGGATTTCGAGGACGTCTTCGACTTCGACACCGGGCTGGCACAGAGTTTCAAGATCACCCTGCCCGAATGTATTCAGTGAGCCGGAGTTCATGGCCAAAGCGACCTACAAGGACGCCGGCGTCGATCTAGACGTTTATCGCGAAAGCATGTCCCGGCTGGGCGGATTGATGCGCCGCACGCGCTCGCCCCGCGTCATTCCGTTGGAAGGGGGCTTTGCCGGGCTGTTCCAGCTCGACTTCGCCGCGCATTCGCTTTTCGCCCGCAAGTACGAAGAACCCGTGCTGGTCTCCTGCACCGACGGCGTCGGCACCAAGCTGAAGGTCGCCTGCCAGGCCGGCAAGCACGATACGGTCGGCATCGACCTGGTCGCCATGAGCGTGAACGACGCCCTGTGCTGCGGCGCCGAACCGCTCTTCTTTCTCGACTACGTGGCCATGCCCAAGGACGATCCGGACCTGCTCGAGGCGATCGTCTCTGGCGTGGCAGCCGGCTGCGTGACCAGCGACTGCGCGCTATTGGGCGGAGAGACCGCCATCCTGCCCGACCTGTATGCCGCCGGCGATTACGACCTGGCCGGCTTCTGCGTGGGCGTCGTGGAAAAGAAGCGCGTCATCGACGGCAAGCAGATCGCCGTGGACGACGTGGTGATCGGGCTTCCCGCGACCGGGCTGCATTCCAACGGCTACAGTCTGGCTCGTCGCGTGGCCTTCGACATCGCCAAGCTCAAAATCGATCAGCATGTGCCCGAACTGGGCCGCACGGTGGGCGAGGAACTGCTCACGCCGACTCGCATCTATGCTCAGGCTGTTCGCAAAGTCCTGTCGCACTATCCCGTCAAGCATGTGGTGCACGGCATCGCCCACATCACCGGCGGCGGTTTGTGCGAGAATCTGGCCCGCATCGTCCCCGAAGGGGTGCAACTGGTTCTGAAGCGAGGTAGCTGGCCGGTACTGCCGGTCTTCTCGTGGCTGCAGAAGACAGGCGACGTGGACCCGGCCGAAATGGATCAGGTCTTCAACATGGGCATCGGCCTGGTGATGGTCGTGAGCCCCTTCTATGCCGAGAGCATCGTGAAACAACTGGGCGAGATCGGCCTGGAGAGCTACGTGTTGGGCAAGGGCATCGCCGGACCCAGCGGAGTGGTCTGGGGCTAGAGACGCTCCCGCTTCGCCCCGCAAGCCGCTTCTTGTGGTGCAGGCGTCCCTTTCTTGTGGTGCAGGCGTCCCGCCTGCTGCAGCACTCTCTTCCGCCCTCTATCATTCTTCTCCGTGGCTCCTCAAGATTCCCCTTTGGGGAAGCCTCTCACAGCCTTGGGCATCTCTTCCACCCACGGGGCGGCCGGCATGGCCGAAGCGACGATGGCAAAGAAAAAGACATCCAAGAAGGGGACGAAACCCAAGGCCGCGAAACCCAAGGCCGCGAAGGCCAAAAAGCCCCTCGCTCCGAAGCAGAGCACGACCATCCCGCTGCAGGAAACCCTGCGGCAGCTCAAGGCCTTGGGCAACGCGGGCGTGCGTGCGCAAAACGCCAAGAGCGGCGCCGGCGACAATCAGTTCGGCGTCAAACGCGGAGATCTTCGAAAGCTCGCCGACAAGCTCAAGACCGATCACCAGCTGGCATTGTCGCTGTGGAAAACCGGCAATGTCGACGCCCAGCTCCTGGCGACCCTGGTGATCAACGTCGATCTCCTATCGGCCGACGAGCTGGATCAAATGGTGCGAACGGTCAGCTTTGCCTGGGTGGCCGACTGGCTCCAGTCCTATGTCATCAAGCAGCACGCCGAGAAAGAGAGCCTGCGAAAAAAATGGATGACGTCGGAGGACCGCTGGGCCGCCCGCGCCGGATGGGCCCTGACGGCGGGGCGAGTCGCAAAGAGTCCCGAAGGACTGGACCTGGCGGCGTTGCTCGATCGCATCGAAAAAGAGATGGGTGGCGCCGCTCCCGAAACGCAATGGACCATGAACAGTTGTCTTGCGGAAATCGGCATCCACTTCCCCAAGCACCGCAAGCAGGCGATCGCCCTTGGTGAAAAGCTGGGGATCTACCGGGACTATCCGTGTTCCAAAGGCTGCACGTCCCCCTTCGCCCCGATCTGGATCAACGAAATGGTCAGGCGGCAAGGCTGACCCCGAGGGCGGCGTTGCAGGAAGTTCGAAGAGTGTTTCAGTTGGCTGAAATACAGCGAGGGCACTTGAACAGCCCGCCAAAGGGCACATCCAGGCGGCCAACCGAGGGCCTGATCCCTGAGCGGCCTGATTCCTGAGCGGCAAGACGCTAGACGCCGGTAGCCCCCCTCTCGCAGCGCACCTCTCCGGAGGCTCGATGCGCCGCTCAGTCATCAGCGGGCGGTCTTGGTCTCTTCCGGGATGTACAGCAGGCACCCGCAGCTCTTGCAGAAGATGATCTTGCCCATCATCAAATCGCTGAGCATGTTGGTGGTGAACTGGCGATTACAGCCAGTGCAGGTGTCCCCTTCGGCCGGAGCCAGGGCGCCGTCTCCCATGCTCTTTACGGCTCGCTCGTAGGCCTCTCGCATGTCGGCGGGCAGGGTCGATTCAACCTGCTTCAACTCGCCTTCCAGACGGACGATCTCGCTCTTGATGGTCGCGGCCTGATCGGCCACGGTTGCCTTGAGTTTGGTCATTTCGGCCTGGGCTTTGGCTAGCTCTTCCTCGGCCGGAGGGACCGTCTTCTTCAGCGCCTCGACCTTTTCCATCGCTTCCAGGATCTCGTCGGCCAGGACGCTGCAAGCCATTTCGTCGGCCGCGATCTGATCGACCAGCGCTTTGTACTCTTTATTGTTGGCGCACTGGTTCAGCTTGACCCGCAGGCTCTCGATCTTGGCCTCATTGGCCTTGAGAGCCCCTTCCTTGGAGTTGGAAGCCACCTGCGCGGTCTTGGTTTCTTCGCGGAGTTTGACCAACTGCTGTTCCAGCCGCACCACGTTGGTCGCTCGAGCCTGAACCTGCTTCGGCCCGCGGTCCTGGCGATCGCGCAGATCACGAAGCTGCTGGTGAAGGCGGTGAAGCTGGCGCAACGCGCCGGGGGATAACGTCATATATGGGGCTCGCTCAGTTCCTTTGCCGACTCAATCACGCCAAGTGTACCAAAAGCTCGGCCCAGCAACATCCCGCGGTGCGACGTCGGAGTACGGGATTTGGGAAGGCCGACTCGGCGTTTCGCAACCTCTTATCCTACGCAGCAACTCGCCGAACGGCTCGCGCCTGTGCCCTAGAACCGCCGGAGTTGAACCCCGCTTCCAGCCCGGCTAGATTACCGGAGAGTCCTTTGCCTCTTCCACACCCCGAATCTCGCTTCCCATGCATACTCGCCGACTCCTCGCCTTTGTTGCCGCTTGCATGTTGCTGGGCGGTGTGGCCACGAACGCCTTCTTCCAGCGGCCCTCGTCGGCCCCGGGCATGACCTCGGCCGCCAAGGAGTTCCTCGCTTCACTCGACGACACCCAACGGGCCGCGGCGGCCATGAAGTTCGACGACCCGTACCGCCTGGCCTGGCATTTCATTCCCAAGCCTTTTGATGGTCCCCAGGGACGTAAAGGGGTGACGCTGAAGTCAATGAACGAGAAGAGCCGCGCTGCCGCCATGAAGCTGGTCGCCGCCGGGCTGTCGGAGTCGGGCTACAAGACCGCCACGCAGATCATGGCTATCGAGCAACTGCTGGCCAAGCTGGAAGGCCCCATGCCGGAGCGGAAGTTCCAGCGCGATCCGCAGATGTACTTCTTTACCGTCTACGGCACTCCCGGCTCAGACCGCTGGGGCTACCGCTGCGAGGGGCACCATCTGTCCCTGAACTTTGTGATCGAGGCTGAGAAGCTGGTTTCGGCCACGCCAACTTTCTTCGGCGCGAACCCCGGCGAAGTTCCCGAAGGTGACCAGAAGGGGCTGCGAATCCTGGAGCGTCGAGAGGACGTGGCCCGCACCCTGCTGAAGAGCCTGGACGCGGATCAGAAGAAGGCCGCCGTCCAGTCCGACAAAGCTCCGGACGATCTGCGTGGCGGCGGCGGTCCCGCCTTGTCGACCGGCGAGCAGGTAATGGCCCCGCACCCCGATCCGTCTCCTGCGGTTGGTTTGGCTGCCGGCAAGATGACCGCCGAACAGAAAAAAGTCCTGAAGATGCTGTTGGAAGAGTACTCGCTCAGCATGGCCGCCGATATCGCCACCGAGTGGACCACCGACCTGGAGAAGGCCGGCTTCGACAACATCCAGTTCGCCTGGTGGGGTGGAGAGAACCGGCACGAGCGGCACTACTACCGCGTCCAAGGCCCGACCTTCATCATTGAATACAACAACACCCAGAGCAATGCCAACCACGTGCACAGCATGTGGCGCAACACCAAGGGTGACTTTGGGATCCCCGTCGCCAAGAACTGATGGTGACGGGTGGAACGGGAGCCGCACGCACCGCCTGAGCCGGACCGCTCGGTCTACATCGCCAATGGGGCGATCATGCTGGGCAGTTTGCTGGCGGCTTCCTATTTCCTCTCGCGCAACGGCGGCTACGTCGCCAGCTACGGCCTGCGGGCCTGGGACTTTGGCCTCCTGGCATCGCTCCTGGGCAGCGTCCTGCTGGCCTTCTTCTTTATCGGCTACGGCGCTCTTTTCAGGCGTCGCGCCTGGCTGGCCCGCGCCGCAGCCAGCGTCATGGGCGTACCGGTGCTCTTTGGGTTGATCCTGACGGCCGTCACGATCGGCGCGATCTGGTTTCACTGGTCCAGTCCTCCTCTGCGACGCGAAGGGTTACGTCTGCTGTTGGGCGAAGGAGTGGTCCTGGCGGTTTTGCTGTCAGCGGTTGTCTGGGCGCGGCGCGTGAATCGCCGGTGGGCGGAGCGCCTGGCGACTTGGGAAGCCGAATGCCGATCGGGGGATGCCATCGCCCAGCGCGCCTGGGCCGAGCACGGACGGCTGCACTTTTCGGTGAAAGAGCTGCTGGCCCTGATGCTGGTGGTGGCGCTGGTGGCTGGCGTTTCGCGGGGCCTTTCGCCGGATCGGCTCGAGGATCTCGACCCCTTCTTGAACTTGCGAATCTTCCGCTTGGGGCCTGAAATCCATCTTCTGCGGACGACTTCGCCCCCGCATCCCCCCATCTACCCAACCTCCCTTGTTCGGAACTCGCAGGGCGATTAACCTCGAAGCTGCGGTCTAAGTTCTTCAGGCTTGCCTGAAGGGGCTCGCCTGAGCAGGCTTGGACTGGCCAACCCTTCGTGACTTGCCCCTGGCGCTTCTGCTGGCATGAACCAACCACCGTCCGATCCCTACTTCGATGTCTTGCTGCGCAGCGGGCTCATCAACCGCGGCAAGTTGATGCAGATCATCTCCGAGCTCGAACGGGAGACGGGGACCGAAGCCGTCGACAAAGCCGTGGTCGAGAAGCGGCTGCTGGATGGCCGGCTCATCACCTCGTGGCAGAACGACAAGATCCGCCAGGGCAAGTTTACCGGCTTCTTCGTCGGCAAGTACAAGCTGCTCCGTCCGCTGGGCAAGGGGGGCATGGGGGCGGTCTACCTGGCCGAGCACACCTCGATGCAGCGGCAGGTGGCCATCAAGATCCTGCCGCCGGCCCTGCTCGAGAACCGCACCTACCTGATCCGCTTCCAGCAGGAAGCCCGAGCCACCGCGGCCCTGGATCACCCCAACGTGGTGCGGGCCTACGACACGGATCAGGACGGCGCGTTCCATTACCTGGTGATGGAGTTCGTCGAAGGCCAGGAGCTGCAGAAGCTGGTCGAAAAGAACGGCCCGCTGCCGTACGACGACGTGGCCAACTACATCACCCAGGCGGCGCGCGGACTAGCCCACGCTCACTCGCGCAAGATGATTCACCGCGACGTCAAGCCGGCCAACATTCTGGTCACGCCCGACGGTCTGGTGAAGGTCCTCGACCTGGGCGTGGCCCGCATCGTCGATCAAGAGGACCGCGAGAGCGTCACGCTGGCCGGCAACGACGACGTCATCGGCACCGTCGACTACATCGCTCCCGAGCAGTTGCTCGATAGCCACCATGTCGATGGCCGGGCCGATCAGTACAGCCTGGGCTGCACGATGTACTTTCTGTTGACCGGGAACCGCCCCTTCGAGCAGGGCTCATGGGCGGTGCGGTTGATGAAGCATCAGAACGCCGAACCGCCCAGCATCTACGATTTCCGGCCCGATGCTCCGCCCGAGCTGGTCGACATCTGCCGCAAGATGATGGCCAAAAAGCCCGATCAGCGGTACGAATCGGCCGACGCTGTGGCCGACACGTTGAGCGCCTGGCGCGAGCGTTTCCGTCAGGGCAAATCGGCACCCGCCTCGGCCGCGCCGCAGGTGTCTGCGCCGGCCGCAGCGACCTCCGCGGTCGATCCTCAGGCGGCTGCCGCGCTGTTGGCACAGTTGGTGGCGCAGTCGGTGCTGACGCCTTATCAGGTCGAAATCCTGACGGGCCAATCGAAGGACCCGCTGAAGCTAGACGACTACCAGATCATCGAGCGAATCACCGAGGGACGCCTGAAGGGGCTGTTCCGCGGCCGGCACTCCGACATGAAGTTCCCGGTCACCATCAAGTTGGTGAAGCTGGAAGGCGAGCCCAACGAAAAGAAGATGCAGTTGGCCCGCTTCCAACGCGAGGCCCGCATCGCCGTGCAGGCCCATCACTCGCACATCATTCGCACCTTCGAGGTCGGCAAAGCCGAGGATGTCTGCTTCCTGACCTTTGAAGAGATGCAGGGCGAAACGCTGGCCGAGATGCTGGCCAAAGCCAGCGAGCGGCGACTCTCTCCTAACGAGGCCTGCCGCATCATTCGCCAGGCCGCGCTCGGTCTGGGGCACCTGCACGAGATGGAAATCGTGCACAGGAACGTCTCCCCCGACAACATCTGGGTGGGCAAGGACGGCGTCACGAAGCTGTTCGATCTGAGCCTGGCTCGCGATTCATTGATGCACCTGGATTCGCCCGGCCTCACGGAGTTCAAGGTGCCCGAAACTCCCTGGGGCTCGACCAAGTATCTGGCCCCCGAGCACGGCTTCGATACCAGCGCTGCCACGGCAGCCAGTGATGTGTACAGCCTGGGCTGCACACTCTACCAGGCGGTCTCGGGGCGGATCCCGTTTGAAGCGGCCACGCCGGCCGAGCAGATGATGCAGCATGCGGCCAAGCTGGCCGACCCGCCCAGCCGCTGGAATACGGCCGTTTCGCCCGCGCTCGACACCGTGATCCTGCGGATGATGTCCAAGCTCACCGCCGAGCGTTATGCCACGGGCGCCGACGTGGCGATGGTCCTGCAGGCTTTCGCGTAAGCGTTTGTGGTGCAGGCGTCCCGCCTGCCCTGCGAGGAGTGTCTGTCGGCGGTTCGGGCAGGCGGGACGCCTGCACCACAAAAGTAAACCAGACGGTCAGCTACTTGCCTGCCGGATGGGCGGCGGACCACGTCGCCCATTTCTTGAATGCCGCATCGCGGGCCGTCGTTTCATTGAAGCGCAGCGTTCCCGGCATGTAGACCCACTGCCCCTGCTTCTGCGGCTGCGAGAAGCCATATTCGGCAGGCGGCTGGCCAGCCAGATGCAGGCTGAAGCCCAGGGCGATGTCGCGAATCTGCACTTCGCTGGTCTTCCCCGGCTTGACCTCGAAGGTCATGACGACCGCCTTGTCTTCGAGCAGCGGGGCGAGCGTCGGCAGATGTTCCTTGCTGCCAAACCGCCCGACCACATGCATCGCGTACTGTCGAACCTGGGCATCGGCACCCGGCGACTTGAGCAATCGCAAGGCCGGGTCCAGCGCCTCCTTCAAGTTGTATTGCAGGGCCATCACAAAATGCTGATTGGCCACCATCGGCTCGACATCGCGTGCCACCCAGGCCCCCAGCAGCTTGCGGATCGGCTGGCTGTACTCGCCGGCGCTCATCGCCTGCTGCACCGCGGGACGGTAGTTGAACAGGTTGCAGATCTGCGACGAGGCAACTTCCGAAAGGGGAACGCGAGCGTCAGCCGCCAGAAAGTAGAACGCCGCCGCCGTTCCCAGCGTCAGCTCCTGATCGTCCCCTGTGTAGAGGAGCGATTGCAACTCCTGGCAGCGGACTTCCAACTGCTTGGCGAGCCGAGGAAACTCTCCTTCGCAGGCGGTCAGCAGCGACGACTCGTTGCGGTGCATCAGCACAAACATCTTGCGATCGGCCGTGCTCTCGCCCACCAAAGTGCGGAAGCGGTCCCAGCCGGGCAGATGATGATTCTGTCGTCCTTGGGGGTCGGCCTCGAAGGCGCTCAGCCGGGCGCGATAGTCCTGCTCGCGGACCGTCGTCAGAATCTGTCGCGCTCGCCGGCGAACTTCAGGATCGGGATGCTTCTCGGCCGATTCCAGGACCGGCTGAGCCGACAGCCCCTGCTGCACAAGCGATCGCGTGGCGGCCTGCCGTGCCTCGAAGCAGTCGTCCCCCAGTTGGCTGACACGGGGATCGATGTTCGTCGCATCGGGAGCGGCCTGGACAGGCAACGTACTAAAAAGTGCGATGCCTACGACGGCGACCTTCCATCTCCAGACCATGGAACTCTCCCGGTGTTGGAACGCCGACAGCCCGGCCTGCTGCCGGGGCGGCGACTCTACCATTCTACGAAGAGGTTCGCGGCCTGGTCCAGCATTTCCTCGACATTAGGCAAGGGCGGTCCGCAAGCAGGGCTGCCCGGCACCGAGTTAGGGGGGGGACCTTTTCGGGTTGGCGCGATTGGTTTGGCGCTGGGAGGCAGTGGAACAATCTCCACGTCGTGCGCGTCGCATCGGATCGCTGTCCGGGCGCTTTCGGAGAATACTCGATGGCAGGTATTCGACATCATGACGAACTGGAGTAGGCTAATTGCCTTCGTGGCTGCGGAATTCCTTCATTTGCGGGGCAAGCCTGCACGGGTCGCGAGAATCGCCATACAGACGTAACTGAGCAATCTATGACCATCTTCAAGAAGATCATCAACAAAGAGATCCCGGCGACGATCGTCTACGAGGACGATCGGGCCCTGGCGTTTCGCGATGTCAGCCCGCAGGCCCCGACGCATGTGCTGGTCATTCCCAAACGCGAGATCCGCTCAGTCGCCGAGATGACCGAAGCTGATGCGCCCCTCCTGGGGCATCTGATCTGGGTGGCCCACCAGGTGGCCAAGGACCTGAAGCTCGACAAGGGCTATCGGCTGGTCACCAACAGCGGCCCCGACGCCGGGCAATCGGTCGACCATCTGCATATCCATCTCTTGGGCGGCCGTTCGCTTAGCTGGCCGCCAGGATAGGCCCGACCGGGCCCGTACTCCATGACAAGTGAAGGCCCACCGCTCGAAGCTCTTGCGCGACGCCTGGCCGAGTCCCCGGCCGACTTCCTGACCTCTTCGATTCACGTCACAGCGCTGGCCGCCGACTTGCTGCGCGACCTGGGGCAGCAGACCCCGCCCGACGATCTGTGGGCCATGTTGGCCCCGACCAAAGGCCGGGGCGCCGCTGCCAGGTCGGCCGCCAACCGTTTGCAACTGATCTCCCTGGCGGTCTGGCTGCTGTCCGACCCATGGTTTGCCCGGAACGCGACTTCGGCCTCCAGCGTCTGGCTGCTGCTGGCCATCGGGCTCGATCCTCTCGCGGAGATCATCGACGCGACCAGCGCGATTTCCGATGCGGATCGCCGCGAAGAGCTGGTCCGCTTCATCCTGTGGTCGCTCGAACTGCGACCCGCCGGCGAGACGCACGCCCAGGCTCAAGATCGCCTGACGAACCTGGACAGCGTCGAGCGTGTCCGGGTGGTGCGAGAAACTCGGGCGGCCGAGGAGCGGGCCCGCCAGATTCGCGAAGCCATGGCCGCCAAGGCCGCCGAAGAAGCCGCCGCCAGTTACGGACGCGAGTGATGCACGAACAACCCCTCACCGATCAGGATCGTTTTCCGCTGCTGACGCCGGCATCCCAGCGGCGATTACACGGCATGTGGGAGCATCCGCATGCGCCGCGCTTCAATCATCGCTGCGGGGACCGACTGACGGCCGATGGATTAAAGAAGGTCCGAGCATTCGAGGCCGAGCACCTGAAGCACGCAAATCAAACCTGGCGCGATGCGGACACTCCGGCTTGGGCGATCGAGTACGCCCGGCACGCCTTGGCCAATACTCCTTTCTATCGACAGCGCGGCGGTCGTGCCGAAGATTTTCTCGCCATCCCCGCGTCTACTCGCGGCGATCTGGCCCGGGCTCCTTGGGCGTTCGTCCCCGACGACGCTTCGCTCGACGACTTGATCGTCTACGACACCTCGGGCACGACGGGCCATCCGATCTTCGTGCCGACACATCCGGTCGCATCATCGATGTATCTGCCGTTGCTGCGCGGCGTTTTGGCCCGGCATGGGGTAGGCCTCGACGGGGGCGATCGCGTGTCGATCGTGCTGGTCTGCGCGCAGAATCTGACCTACACGTTCGCCAGCGTCTCCGCGTATCTCGAAGGGGCCGGCTACATCAAGCTGAATCTAAGCCCGCACGCCTGGCGGAATCCCGAGGACTGCGTGCGCTATCTGAACGATTGCGCCCCGGAGATCTACACCGGCGATCCGCTCTCGTTTCTGGAACTGGCCAAGCTGCCGCTCACGCATCGCCCGCAGGCGTTGGTCTCGACCTCCATGGCGCTGCTTCCCGGGTTGCGGGCCGAACTGTCGCGACGATTTGAATGCCCCGTGATCGACATTTACTCGATGACCGAGTGCCGCCTGATCGCGGCCAGCACTCCCGCAACCAGTGAACCGGCCGGGCTGGAACTGGTCGCGCACGATCTCTTCGTCGAGATTCTTGACGCCGAGGGGAACCGCCTACCCGCAGGTCAGCGAGGCGAAATCACCCTGACCGGCGGCCGAAATCCGCTGCTGTCGCTGCTCCGCTATCGCACCGGGGACTTCGCGGCACTCGACTTCTCTGGGCCGCGGCCGGTGCTTGTAGGATTGGAAGGCCGGCCCCCGACGCGGTTCCTGACCCCCGACGGCAGGATCGTCAATAACATCGATGTCTCGCTCGCCCTGCGCGAGTTGCCGCTCGCCCAATTTCGACTGCATCAGTCGCAGGACGGCTCGCTGATTTTGAGTTGTCGCGATGTGGAACACCACCGCGACGCCCTAGCGCGACCAATGGCCCAACTGTTTGGCGAGCACGCCCCGCTGGAGTTCGAGGAGTTCGACCCCGACGCCGACGGCAAGGTGATCCAATACACCAGCGACATCCTCGACGCGGAGTTGGAAGGACGCGAACGATCTTATCAGCACGTCGTCTGGCGCGGAGCCAAGCTGCCATGAGATGGAGCCCTTCGAGAGGGAAGGTTTCACGCGGAGGCGCGGAGACGCGGGGAAATACAGGGGAATACGGAATTGATAACGGCGAGACGGGAAGAAGTGGCAGAACGACGTGGCCGCTATCTCTTCCTTCCTCCCCTCCGCGTCTCCGCGCCTCCGCGTGAAACCTTCCCCCCTGACGCGATCGTTCACGGCGCGGCCCCTCGCGGCTATGCTACAAATGTCCCCTTCGTTCCCGTTTTTAGCCTGTTGGACCCTGCATGCCTTCTGTTCTCTGCCTGGTGATCGACCGTCTGCACGCCGGGTTTCTTGGCGCGTACGGCAATTCGTGGGTCGAAACGCCCGAGTTCGATCGCCTGGCGGCCGAATCCTTCGTCTTCGATCACGCCCAGGCCGACACGCCCGACCTGCACCGACGATACGAATCCTATTGGCAAGGCAAGAGCCCGCTGGCCGCAGGCGCCATGGCCGCCGTGGGGGATTCCCTCGCGAAACTGGCCGCACGGGCGGGTTACGCTACCACGCTCGTTTCCGACGACCCGGCTGTTTTCGAGCATCCGTTGGCCGCCGACTTTGCACAGGTCATCCCCTACCGCTTTCCCCCTCGCACGGAAAGCGCCCCGACCCCGGGCGAGACCAACCTGGCCGAGTTCTTCGCCGCCGCCAGCGAGGCGCTCCGCAGTGCCGACGCTACCGAAGGGGCAGGGCCGTACCTGCTGTGGCTGCATACTCAGGGAATGGCGCACACTTGGGACGCTCCCCTCGATTTCAGGGCGACGTATCTCGACGAGGACGACGAAGAGCCGCCCGAGTTCGTGGCAGTTCCTGATCACACCTTGCCGAAAAACGTCGACCCCGACGAGCGGCTGGCGCTTCGTCGAGCTTACGCCGCGCAGGTGGCGCTGTTCGATGCCTGCCTTGGTTGGTTTCTGGAATCGCTCCGCAGCATGCCCGCCGAGCGGCAACCGGTCGTGGTGCTTCTTTCATCGCGCGGCTTTCCGCTTGGCGAGCACGGCCAGGTTGGGGCCTGCGGCACAGGACTGCACAGCGAGCTGGTCCACGTCCCCTGCCTGCTGCGATTCCCAGATGGCGAAGGAGCCAGCGCCCGCAGCCAGTCGCTGGTGCTCCCCGTCGACTTGCCGGCAACCCTGGCCGAGGTGTTGGGCCAACCGCCGGCATCCTCCGATCAACTGCCGACCGGCGCGGGGCGAAGTCTGCTGCCGCTCGTGCGAGCCGAGGCCTTCACCCTGCGCGATCGCGTGGTCTTGGTGGGCGAAGGTGGCGAACGCGCCCTGCGCACGCCCGCCTGGTTCCTGCATCGCACGCCAGCGGCGGCCGACGCGGTAGTCGACGAGTTTGCCGACGAAACGCGAGCGTTGAATCTTGAGTTGTTCGCCAAGCCCGACGATCGCTGGGAAGTGAACGAGGTGGCCGACCGCTGCCGCGAGATTGCCGAAGAGCTGTCGCAGGCCCTCGACGACTACGAACAGCGCGCCTTGGCCGGCATTCCCGAACGCGAACTGACTCCGCTCGATTCGGCCCTGGCTGAAGGACTGTAACGGGTGCAACCTCCCTGGCACTTCCGACTTGCGAAGGATCTGATCCGTCGCGGGGTGCGAGGGCCAGGCCTGTGGCTGCGGCTGGCTCATCGCCTGGGGCTGCTCAATTGCGTGGCGACCTACCGGTTCGAGCACGACGTCGACATCGACGTTCCCCTGAGCCGCTGGGAGAATCTCTGGGACGCCGGCGAAGTGCGGGACTACGAGATCGATCTCTTCGATGAACTCGCCCCCCTGCTGCGCGAGCAAGCCGCCATCGCCACGCTGATCGACTGCGGCGCGGATATCGGATTGTTCCCGCTGCTGCTGGCCGCGCGCGGCACGCGGTGTCAGCGAGTGATTGCCTTCGAGCCCAATCCCGAGCCGCTGGCGGTCCTGCGCACGAACATCTTGAGGCTGGACCCGAACAACCAGGTACTCTCTCAAGCCGTGGCCGACTTCAGCGGGCGAGGCCGGCTGGTCTCGCCCGCCTACGATGCCTCGGCCCACGCCTGCCATCTGGTGCCGGACGAAGCCGGCCCGATCGACGTGACCACTCTCGACGCCCTGAACCTCCCGCCGGGCGACCTGGTCTTGAAGGTCGACGTCGAAGGGGGAGAGTTGGAGGTCATCCGGGGCGGGCTGGCGACGCTTCGCCGGGCCAGCCGGCTGACGGTCGTCCTCGAGGCCCATCCGCGGGTGGCCGAACGGACGGGAATTGACCCGCTGGAAGCCGTCCGCCAGATCGCCGAACTTCGGCAGGTTACGGTCACGGTCGCCGAGCATCCTGCCGAGCCGGTTAAGCTTGCCCAATCGTTCTTCCAGCAGTTCCCGCAGACAATAGCCAATCTGATCGTAACAAGTGTCTCGTGAAGCAGATCCGCAGACCTTTGTGGTGCAGGCGTCCCGCCTGCTTGAATCGCCAGAACGCAGGGCACAATAAGCCCTTTGCGGAGCAAAAGGGCGTGGTTGAAAAGCCCCTTTGCGGAGCAAAAGGGCGATCGTGAAAAGCCCTTGGCGATAAACAAGGGGCGATCGCAAAAGCCCAGGATGCGTGTCGCAGGGGTGTGAGCGTCCCAATTCTGGGTGGAAGGACGTAAAGGTGGGCCGAGTGAAACGAGCCTCTCTTCCTGCTCCCTCCCACTTGTGGGGAGGGCTGGGGAGGGGGTGCCCTTCGTTCGCATCTCGCCGATGCTTCTGCTTTTGAACAGGAGGAAACAGAGGTAACAGAGGTAACAGAGAAATCCCCTCCGTTACCTCCCATTCCTCCTGTTCAAAAAAGCCGTCGTCGTGGATATAGCCCCCGCGCGCACCCTACAGCTGCGATTTTCACCCCGAATGGAGACGCTCACACGTCGCAGGGCCCCCCTTCCCTTTGACACTCGTTTCCCTGGCGGTAGAATAGAAAGTCGTGGATACGTTCCAATGTCCGTTTATGAAGGGGTCGACCCCCCGCTAGGCACGCCAGTCGCCTTTGCGGTAGCGGCCACTTCAAGTAAAGGCTCGTCCATGCCTGCAGCCCTTTCCTCAGCCAGCCCCGCGGTGTTCGCCATCATGGGTCTGGGGCCGATGGAATTGGCGATCTTCGCCGTCGTGGTCCTCTTGTTGTTCGGACACCGGTTGCCGAGCGTCATGCGCTCACTAGGCAGCGGGATTGTCGAGTTCAAGAAGGGGGTCAAGGGGGGCGAGGAAGATGCGGAAGAAGCCGCGAAGGTGAAGGACGAGACGAAGACAAGCAAGCCGTAGAGGGGGGTCTACTGTGTCTCCTGTTAGAGTACGAACGGTCGTCCGTTCGAGCACTCAGACCGGCGACGCAACACACCAATCCTGACTGGCCCCAGTCCGCTCCACGGACCGGTTCCTCCTAGTGTTAGGGAAGGACCGAAGATGGAAGTCCAAATTTTAAGTGCGTTGGAAAGCTTAGTGGTCGCGGGGATTGCCAAGTCGAGCCTGTTGGGCTTCGGCCTGGGACCCATGGAAATGGGCATCGTCTGCGTGGTGGCCTTGGTGCTCTTTGGGCATCGGCTTCCCGGGGCGATGCGAGGCATTGGCTCGGCTTTGCGAGGCTTCCGCGAGGAAGTCCGAAGTGTCCCGGAAGTAAAGGAGGTGGCCTGATGTTCGGTTTAGGCCCCATGGAAATGATGATCGTCGGTGTGATTGCGGTGTTGCTGTTTGGCAACAAGCTCCCCGAGGTTGGCCGTTCGCTCGGTCGCAGCCTGGTGGAGTTCAAGAAGGGAATGGGCTCGATTCAGGACGAAATCAGCAGTGCTTCGTCCGGCAACAGCTCCTCTCGCACGGCCAGCACCAGCAAGTACAACGACATCGACGACCGGGATGAAGCGACCGCCCCCAAGTTCGACCCCCCGGCCAGCGAGCCTCAGGATAACAAAGACTCGACCGCGACCGCCTAAGGTTGCACGAGTCGACAAGAACACGGGCGACTAGCTCAGTTGGTTAGAGCGCTATCCTCACACGGTAGAGGTCACAGGTTCGAGCCCTGTGTCGCCCACGTTCACCGAGCTCCTTGGCGAAAGCAAAGGAGCGATGACAAGAAGCCCGTTGCGAAAGCAACGGGTGAGATCAAAGAGCCCATGACGAAAGTCATGGGCTTTTTTCATGCGCGAAGAGGCATATCCGCGCGCCCGGAACGCGAACCAGACACCCCAAAAACAAAGGGTTGTCAAAGCACTAGCCTCTTCCTCTTCTTGTATCTCATCGACGTCTGTCTGCGTTCATCGGTGGTCAATTCGTATCTGCATTTCGCACCTCAAATCTCAAATCCGTCCCCTCCGCGTCCCCGCGCCTCCGCGTGAAACTCCCCTCCCGTAACCTCTCTCCCCACTTCACCTTACAAAATCCATTAAAATCCATCATTATCCTGATAGCAAACTGTAATCATTTGATATACTGCGGATAGAGTTCATCTTCTCAGCTCGCGGTGCCGCACATGACGACCAAGCGACGGGTCCACCTGAATCGCCAACCACGCCACGCACTCTCTTCCTGCTCCCTCCCACTTGTGGGGAGGGCTGGGGAGGGGGGCTTGCAGCTCGTTTAATGCTCGCCCCTGGTTTTTGTTGAACTGTGTCAAGACAACCCGCAAAGTTACAGGCGCTGTGTCCTCAACCAGAAAGACAAGGACGTTTCACGCGGAGGCGCGGAGACGCGGGGAGGAAATGCCTCGAATTCCTGACTTTGTCATTCTTCTTTTTGAACAGGAGGAAACAGAGCTAACAAAGAACCCCCTCCGTTACCTCCCTTTCCTCCTGTTCAAACCAATTCCCGCAGCCAACCCGCAAAGTTACGCCGGGGCGCGGGCGCCCCCTGTGGCCTCTGCGTCCCAACCCGCAAAGTTACATCGACGACCAAGCGACGGGTCCACCTGAATCGCCACAACGCCACGCACTCTCTTCCTGCCCCCTCCCACTTGTGGGGACGGCTGGGGAGGGGGGCTGCATTTCCTTCAACGCTCGCCCCTGGTTTTTATTGAACCGCGTCAAGACAACCCGCAAAGTTACAGGCGCTGTGTCTCAACCAGAAAGACAAGGACGTTTCACGCGGAGGCGCGGAGACGCGGAGGAAATGCCTCGAATTCCTGATTCTGTCCTTCTTCTTTTTGCACAGGAGGAAACAGAGCTAACAGAGAAACCCCCTCCGTTACCTCCGTTCCCTCCTGTTCAAACTAATCGCGCAGCCAACCCGCAAAGTTACAGCCCTGGCGCATCCTCTCCCTTCCTTCCCCTCTGTGCCTCTGTGTCTCTGTGGTTCCACTTCTTTCTTTCGAATTCAAAACCAATCCTGCGAAAC